>Ga0126377_10001339_pt1 | contig 16096 bp, 15 predicted proteins | sample PanSoiMetPlot_22_FD_92647 | JGI IMG/M metagenome (GOLD analysis project Ga0126377, IMG submission 92647) | Tropical forest soil microbial communities from Panama - MetaG Plot_22 | ecosystem: Environmental > Terrestrial > Soil > Tropical forest > Bulk soil | place: Panama | collected 2016-02-17
CGGCGGGCAAGAACCCGACCCGGGCGGGCATCGTCGCCGCCATCGAGAAGGGCGGCTTCAAGGGGCCGGGCATCGTGCCGTCGGCGTACTCCGCGTCCAACCACTCCGGGTACACCGGCGTGAGGCTCGCGAAGATCTCCGGCGGGTCGGCGGCGTTCTTCGGTGACACGTACACCACCGGCGACGGCGCGGAACCGGTCACCGTGTACAGCGGCGGCGAGGGCGCGGTGCCGCCCAACGGCATCCCGGCCGGCTGACGAACCTTCTGGTCCGGGATGCCGCCCAGCGGCATCCCGGGCGGACAGGCAGTCGTCGCGTGTCGTTCGCGTACCCGTAAGGAGCGCGCCCCCCACGCCTCTAGCGTGGGGGGCGCGCCGCGAACACCCGTGGACCGGAGGTCGAGACGATGTCCGAGCAGGGCGACGGCGACCGCGGGGGCGACCGGGCGGACGGTGACCGGATCGACGGTCGCACCGCCCGCGCGCAGCGCACCCGGGCCGCCATCGTCGACGCGCACCTGGCGCTGTTGGCCAGCGGTGACCTCAAGCCGACCGGCGAGCGCATCGCCGACGCGGCCGGCGTGTCGCTGCGTACCCTCTGGACCAGCTTCAAGGATATGGAAACGCTGTTCGCCGCGGCGGGGGAGCGGCTGATCGAGCGGGAGCTGGCCGTCTACCAGCCGATCGACCCGGGGCTGCCGCTGGCAGCCCGGGTCACCGCGTTCTGCGCCCAGCGGGCGACGATGCTGGAGATCCTGGCTCCCGCCGCGCGGGCGGCGGTGATCCGCGAGCCGTTCTCCGCGGCGCTGCGCCACAACCGCGCCGTCGAGCTCGGCCGGGTCGCGGCCGAGCTGTCGACGCTGTTCGCGGCCGAGCTGGACGTGGCCGGCGACGGCCGCGACGAGCTGCTCGACGCCCTGATGGCCGCGTCCACGTTCGCCGCCTGGTCGGTGCTGCGCGACCAGCTCAACCTCGACGTGGACGCGGCCCGAGGGGTCATGGTCCGGACCGTTACCGCGCTCTTGGCGGCCTGAAGACCGGGCGCTGCTTGCGCGCTGAGCGCCGCTACGGGCCTGAGGTGATCGGGCCCGTCTTCGAGACGATCTTGTCGACCTGGAACGGCAGGCCCTGCATGCAGTGGGTCGCGATGCCGTGCACGACATGCCCGATGACGGTGACCGTGTCACCGGCGGCGAGGTCGGTCACGTTCGGCGTGAGCAGCAGGTAGTCGACCTTCGCCGCGGTGAGCAGCATGCAGGTCGGCTCGGCGCCAACCCGCACCGCGCCGGAGAGGACCTCGTCGCCGGTGGGAGCGTTGGTCGCCGGTGGCGTCGTGGTGAGGATCGGCGGGTTCTTCGTCGAGGTGGAGATCGGCGCGGGCTTGCCACCGGGCGGCGGCCCGGACGGCTCCGGAGAGGCGACGTTGACCGGCCCCGACGACGCCGGTGCCGCCACGTTCAGGCCGCCCGACGGGCGGTCGCCCGATCTCGCCGCGGCGTTGCACGCGGCGAGCGCGAGCACGGCGGCGGTCACGGCGGCCGCGGCGGCGACCCGGGTACGCAGGGCACGGTCAGCTCTCATACCGAGTTGGACGTGGCCCGGCACGCCACGGTTCCCACCGCCGGTCGGATTGTCACGCATCTTCGTCAGAACACCACAAGGGAGCGTGCGCCGGCACCACGGGACATCCGCTCGAAGGCGGCGGGTACGTCCTCGAGCCCGATCCGGTCGGTGACCAGCGCCCCGAGATCGAGGCGCCCGTCGCGGACGTGACCGGCGAGCACCGGCAGGTCGGCGGCCGGGTCGCTGTTGCCGTACACGCATCCGCGCAGCGTACGGGCGAAGTGGAAGAGTTCGAGGGCGGAGAACTGCACCATGTCCTTGGCGCCGCCGACACCGACGACCGTCGTGTGCCCGCCGCGGCGCGTCGACGACCACGCCATCCGGATCGTCTCGGGCCGCCCGACGCACTCGAAGGCGTGGTCGGCGCCGTATCCGCCGGTCAGCTCACGGACCCGGCGCGCGGTCTCGTCGCCGGACACGACGAACTCGGTCGCGCCCTGCCCACGGGCGAGCTCCTCCTTCTCCGGCCGGACGTCGACGGCGACGATCGTGCCCGCGCCGGCGATCCGGGCCGCCTGGACGACCGACAGGCCCACCCCGCCGAGGCCGTAGACCACGACCGACTCGCCGGGGCGTACCCCGGCGGCGTTGGTGACCGCGCCGTACCCGGTCAGCACGGCGCAGCCGAGCAGCGCGGCGTCCGTCAGCGGCACGCCGTCCGGAGCGGGCAGCACGCCGGCCGCCGGCACCACGGTCTCCTCGCCGAAGGCAGCCGTGCCGAGACCCGGGTAGACCGGCTCCCCGCCCAGCTTCGCGTACGGCACCGTGCTGGCGTCCGCGCTGTGTACGCACAGGTACGGCTCGCCGACCCGGCAGAAGTGGCAGGCGCCGCAGGACGGGGACCAGTTGAGCACGACGGCGTCGCCGGGGCGTACCCCCGTCACACCCTCGCCGACCTCGACGACCGTGCCGGCACCCTCGTGACCGAGCACCGCGGGCACCTGCTGGCGCAGCGTGCCGTTGGACAGCGACAGGTCAGAGTGGCAGACGCCGGCCGCGGCGAGGCGTACCCGCACCTGCCCCGGCCCGGGCGCGGGCAGCTCGATGTCGGCGACCCGCATCGGTTCGCCGACCGCCGCCAGGACCACCGCGCGCGTCACGCCGCGCCCGACGTGAACTGCTGGGACTGGTACGTGAGGAACTCCTCCAGCCCGTGCCGGCCGAACTCGCGCCCGACGCCGGAATCCTTGAAGCCGCCGAACGGCGCCCGGTGGTTGAACTCGCCGCCGTTGATGTCGACCTGGCCGGTGCGCATCCGCGCGGCGAACGCCGCCGCCGTGTCGTCGTCGGCCGCCCACACCGCGCCGTGCAGGCCGTAGCGGGTGCCGTTGGCGATCTCCAGCGCCTCGTCCTCGTCGTGGTAGCGCAGGATCGACAGGACCGGTCCGAAGATCTCCTCCTGCGCGATCGTCATCCGCGGCCCGACCTCGGCGAACACCGTCGGGCTCACGAAGTAGCCGTGGTCGAGCCCGTCGGGCGGCTCCGCGCCCCCGATGATCAGCTCGGCGCCGCTGGTGACGCCGGCGTCGATGTAGCCGCGTACGCGGGTGCGCTGCCGATCGGCGACCAGCGGGCCGAGGCGGGTGGCCTGGTCGAACGGGTTGCCCGGCCGGTACTTCGCCGCCGCGTCGGCGGCCAGCGCCACCACCTCGTCGTACGCGTCGGCGTGGACCAGCATCCGGGTCCAGGCGCTGCACGTCTGCCCGGAGTTGAGGAAGGCGTTGCCGACGCCCACCTTGACCGCCTTCGTCAGCTCGGCTCCGGGCAGGATCACGTTGGCCGACTTGCCGCCCAGCTCGAGCGCGACCCGCTTGAGGTTGCCGCCGGCGGTGGCGCCGATCCGCCGGCCGACCGCGGTCGAGCCGGTGAACGAGACCATGTCGATGTCCGGGTGCGCGGCCAGCGCGGACCCGGCGACCGGGCCGGTGCCGGAGACGACGTTGAGCACGCCGGCCGGCAGCCCGGCCGCCGCGAACACCTCCGCCAGCAGGTACGCGATGAGCGGCGTGTCCTCGGCGGGCTTGAGCACCACCGCGCAGCCGGCCGCGGTGGCCGCGGCCACCTTGACCATCGGCTGGTGCAGCGGGTAGTTCCACGGGGTGATCGCGCCGACGACGCCGACCGGGGTCGCGTGCACCCGCGAGTTGCCGACCCGCTCGGTGAACTCGTACGAGCCGAGCAGGTCGACGTAGGAGCGCAGCACGGAAAGCGGCAGGTCGACGTGCAGTCGCCTGGCGAGCGGCCGCGGCGCCCCCAGCTCAGTAGAGATGAGGTCGGCCGCCTCGTCGGCGCGTCGGGTCAGCTCCGCGTGGGCGGCGTCGAGGATGCGGGCGCGCTCGGCGGGCGGGGTCGCGGCCCAGCCGGGTGCCGCCGCCGCGGCGGCGCCGACCGCCGCGGCGATGTCGGCCTCGTCGCCCGCCGGTACGGTGCCGATGACCTGCTCGGTTGCCGGGTTGACGACCTCGATCGCGGCCCCCGACGCGGGTGCCTGCCAGGTGCCGTCGACGAAGATCCGGTCCCGGCCGGTGATCGCTGTGGTCTGCACGTCTGCCTCCGTTCCCGTCGCGCCGTCCAGGTCACACGCTAGCCGGATGCGGTACACCCATCGGGTTGATGTTGGGGATGTCGCTGAACGCGACGCTCGCGATCGGGGTGAGCAGCTCGCGCAGCCGCTCCGTACGCTCGGCGCCGAGGTTGTCCCAGACCCGGCCGGCTTCGCGGTCGGTGGCCGCCTCCACGGCGGCGTACGCGGCGTCGCCCTCGGCGGTGTGCGTGCCCTCCGCGTCCAGCCAGCCCCGGGCGCGGAGCCGGTCGCTGGCCGCCTGCCAGTCCTCGTCCGTCCAGCCCCGGTACTCCTGCATCTGCGTGCGGTGCCCGGGCGCGCAGCGCCACACCACCGACTCCGGACCGTCGAAGCCGGCGGCCAGCAGGGCGGCGACGTGCGCGTCGCCGCGGTGCTCGCGCAGCGTCGTGGTGGCCTGCCAGAGCCGGGCCAGCGGCGGTGCCTGCGGGTCCCGGGGCAGCGCGGCGTTCGCCGCGCCGAGCGGCCCGGTGGCGTCCGCGAGCGGGAGCGTCGCCTCGTCCGCGAGGTCCGCCGCCTCGGCGAGCGCCGCCGGGTCGCGGTCGGCGAGGATGCGGTCGAGGGCCGCGACCGCGCCCTCCCGGCGCGCGCGCAGCGTCTCGGCGGGGGTCGCCCTGCTCCACACGTCCGGCAGCGCCCGGTGCACCATCGCCGGGGCGAACCCGTGGAACGCGGCGATGACCGGCTCCGCGTCGACCGCGCCCATCGGCGCGGCCCGCCCGGCGAAGTAGCCCCTCCAGTAGCCGCGCAGCCCCGCCGCCTCGTACGAGGCACGCGACTCCGGGCTGAAGTAGGTGACCGCGTGCACCGGCTCGAACCTGGCCCACATGCGGCGTGCGACGGTCGTACCGGTCATCGGTCCTCCCCGAGCGTCGTTGCTGCGCCCCATTCTGCTGGCGGCGGCCGCGATGCGACAGTCGGTGGGCGTGTGCCGCACGCCATACATCCGCACCGCCGGCGGCCGGGCGGGGCGGTCATGTAACGCGCCCCGACGGTGTACGCCCGTGACCTTCGGCGGCACAATCTCCATCATGGCCGGTGTCCATGACCCGTACGCCACGCGACGTGCGGAGTTGCTCGATCCGGTCGCCCGGTGGTGCGCCGAGGCCGGCGTCGAGGTGCGCGCGGGCGACGTGCGTACCGTGCGCGGGGAGTCGGTCAGCGGGCTCATCTGCGAGGCCGCCGACGGCAGCTGGGACGCCGCCGTCACCGTGGTACGGGCCAACCCCATCTCCGAGCGGGACACGATGACCTGGCGCCGGTTCGTACGCGACCCGGTCACCGGCTACCGGCTCGACTCGCCCGGCGAGATCGTCTACGAGCTCTGCGTGACCGAGGACGACGACGGCGACGGCGCGCACGGCCCGCGGCCCGTGGTCAGGTTCCAACTGCTCGACGACGCCCGGGCGGCGGCCGACGACCTGATCCTGTGGGTCCGCCGGGCGGACCTGTTCCACGCCGACCCACCGGAGCCGGACGCCGCCCGCGCGGCCCGCCGGCTGCGCCGACAGTTCGACGACCGGCAGACCGCGGCGGCCACCCCCCGGGTACGGGCCGACACGGTGCCCCGCGAGGCCGCCGCCGACGTCGTCGCACTGAACCTTCCGGCGCTGTGCTGGCACTTCCCGCGCGAGTCGACCGGCCGCCCGCAGCGCTCCGCCGTGGTCGCCCTCACCTCGTACGGCGGGCACGCGGCCGGGCGCCGGGGCCGCTGGCTGGTGGCGCGGGCGCACGACGACGGGATCGCGCTGTCCATCGAGGAACTGATCGGCGCCAACCAGCGGCACCGCTGGGATCTCACGCCGTGGCTGTGGGACCGGCGGGCGTCGGGTGTCCCGCGGGCGGAGCGCTGGCAGGTGCCGGCGGCCCGGGCGGCGGCGCCGTGCTGCGCGGCGATCGAACGTGGCGCGGTGGCCGAGGCCCTGGAGCTCGCCGGTGTCGGCGTCGACCCGCAGATCGCCAAGCTGCTCGAGGGGTCGCCCACCCGGCTGCACCGGGCGGAGTACACGGAGAAATGGGTCAACCGCCTGTACGCGGGCCTGGCCGACGCCGCGCCGTGGCGGTTCGGCAACGCCTTCGGGGCGTGGGCGGAGCAGCGACGGGCGCGGGGGCTACCCGGGCGCCGGCCGGTGGCGCTGTTCGGCCTCGGCGGCATGATGCAGCAGCGCAAGCCGCTGGTCGCGCTGGACGCCTCGGACGGCACGCCGACGCTGCGCCTGGTGTTCTCCGGCAGCAACGAGGTGCTGTCCCGGTCGCTGTGGACGGTGCCCGACGACCTCGCCGCCGTCCTGCACGGCTGGACCCCGATCATCGGTACGACCTGACCGGCGGCCGGCCCGGCCTGACCGGCGACCGACGCCGCGGCTCGCGTGGCGGGCTACGGGGACACGCAGCGGCGCAGTGCCCCGATGTACCGGCGCATCATCAGCGTCTGGAGCGCGGGACCGACCGGCCCGGCGGCACGCATGAACCAGCGTTCCGGCCTGCTGAACGTGGTCACGGTGAAGGTCACCGCCTGCCCGTTGTCGCATTCGAGGATGAACGCCTCCTCGCCGCTGGCGGGGTGCCCGGGCAGGGTGCCGTACCCGAAGCCGGCGATCCTGGCCGACTCGCGGGACCACACCACGCGGCACGGCGCCGGGATACTCAGCGGCCCGACGCCGAGCTTGGTGGTGACCGTGACACCGACGTGCGCCCGCCGGGCGTTGGCGGCCGGCCGCAGGCCGGCCGCCCGGTGCATCTCGAACGTCATCAGGGCCTCGGTCGCCCGCGCCATCAGGTACAGCCCGCCGCCCAGTACGGCGCACCGGTGCATCACCCGGTACCCGGGCGGCGGCGGGCCACCGCCCGGCTCGGTCCGGCCCGCCCCCGGGTACGTCAGCTCCTGCACGTCGACTCCCGTCACCGTGGCCGCCACCCGCGTAGCGGCCGCCACCCGCCCAGCATGACCCACCCCGGGGCGGCGGGCATCTCGGCCTGCCGGACGCTCCGGCCGATCTGGTACAGATGGGGGATGCCCACACAGGTACGCGCCGTCGTGTCGACGGCCAAGGACGCGCCCGTCGAGGTCGTCACCGTCACCGTGCCGGATCCCGGCCCCGGCGAAGCGCTGGTCGCCGTCCAGGCGTGCGGCGTCTGCCACACCGACCTGCACTACCGCGAGGGCGGCATCGGCGACGACTTCCCCTACCTGCTCGGACACGAGGCGGCGGGCGTGGTCGAGGCGGTCGGCCCCGGGGTCACCGAGGTCGCACCCGGCGACTTCGTCGTGCTGAACTGGCGCGCGGTCTGCGGCACCTGCCGCTCGTGCCGCCGCGGAAAGCCCTGGTACTGCTTCGCCACCTTCAACGCCACCCAGAAGATGACGCTGGCCGACGGCACCCCGCTCTCACCGGCGCTGGGCATCGGCGCGTTCGCCGAGAAGACCCTGGTGGCGGCCGGCCAGTGCACGAAGGTCGACCCGTCGGTGTCACCCGCGACCGCCGGGCTGCTCGGCTGTGGCGTCATGGCCGGCCTTGGCGCGGCGATGAACACCGGCAACGTCGGCCGGGGCGACACGGTGGCCGTGTTCGGCTGTGGCGGGGTCGGCGATGCCGCGATCGCCGGGGCACGGCTGGCCGGCGCGTCGGTCATCGTCGGGGTCGACGTCGACGACCGCAAGCTCGCCTGGGCACGCGAATTCGGCGCGACCCACACGGTCAACTCGCGCGATGAGGACCCGGTGGAGGCGGTCCGGGCGCTCACCGGCGGCTTCGGCGTCGACGTCGCGATCGACGCCGTCGGCCTGCCCGAGGTGTTCACCCAGGCGTTCTACGCCCGCGACCACGCCGGCACGGTGGTCCTGGTCGGCGTACCGCGCCCGGAGATGACCCTGTCGCTGCCGATGCTCGAGGTCTTCGGCCGCGGCGGCGCCCTCAAGTCCTCCTGGTACGGCGACTGCCTGCCCAGCCGCGACTTCCCGACCCTGGTGGCCCTGCACCAGCAGGGCCGGCTCCCGCTGGAGAAGTTCGTCAGCGAGACCATCGGCATCGACGACGTCGAGGAGGCCTTCGCCAGGATGGGCCGTGGCGAGGTGCTGCGCAGCGTCGTCGTCTTCTGAGGGCGGTCACGACGCCGGCAGCGCTGTCGGCGGGGCCGCGAAGCGGCGTTGTGGGGCGGGACCGTGAAGCGGCCCCGCCCCACCCTCACCCCCGGAACGGGTCACCGACCGCCCGGTCGGGTCAGCTCGGCGGTCACGGCGATCTCGACGTACCGGCGGACCATGAAGCCCGGCACCCGGATGCCGACCGTACGGATGTCCAGCCGGGCGGTGCCGGTGAGGCGCATCCGCGCCGCGCCGGCGGCCTCCTCCAGCCCGCCCTCGATGTGCAGGCGCGTGCTGTGGCCCGCCACGCGCAGCGTGGCGTCGGTACACCAGCCGTGGCCGGTCTGTTCGAACCGGTCGGCGGCCACCTCCATGGCCGGATGGTCGTCGACCTTGAGGAAGCGTCCGCTCCTGAGGTCCTTGTCGCGCCGGGCGTTGCCGGTGTCGATGGCGGCCGGGTCGAGCGTGGCGCGCAGCCGCGCAGGCCGGCCAGCGTTGCCGACCTCGATCGTCGCGGCGGTCACCGGGATCGTCCCCCGCACGGCGCCGGTGAGGCCCCGGGCGGTGAAGCTGGCGGTGGTCTGCGTGGTGTCGACGGTCCAGGTGCCGGTGTCGATCGTGGTCATCGTCTTCACGTCAATCTCCTTCGTGTCAGTTGCTGATTCGGGTTATGAGGTAACCGGCTCGTCGACCGGCAGGTCGGCGTGAATGAGCCGGTAGATCACGACGCTGTCCGGGCCGGCCATCAGGGCCGGGTCCTCACCGGGCAGCAGGTCGGTCGAGAGGATCGCCCGCTGGGCCTCGTCGAACGCGTCGGCGGTGATGGAGAGGACCACCACGAGGTAGCCGCCGTCCGCACGGCGCATCCGCATCACCCGGACGATCCCGGCGACGTCCCGGACGGCCGGCCACAGCCGCCCGTTCGCGGCCCGCTCCTCCGCCGCCGCCCACTCGCCGCTACGCGGACCCTCGAACGTGACGACCTGCATATAGGTCGCCGGGCCGGCCGCGTCACCCGAGCGCGACTCGAACATGTGGAACCGGTCGGGCCCACCGACCGCCCATCCCACGAGCATGATCCCGGTGCCGGTGGACAGCGGCCGGCCGACCAACGCGCCGAGGGGCTCCCCGGCGCCGTACGCGGACGAGAGGGCCTCGTCGACCCAGCCGGTGTCGACCGGATGCGTTCCGCGGAGCGTGTGCACTGAGATGTCCATGCGTGCCAGCGTCGCCGGAACGGCGCGCCGTGCCATCCGTGCCGGTGCTGATCCTCGGTACTGAATCGGGATACTGAGGGCGTGTCCGGGGCGTCGCCGTTCGTGGGCCGGGGTGCGGAGATCGAGGCGCTCAGCGCGCACCTGGGCGGCGCCGGCACGCGCCCGTCCGGCGTGCTGCTGGTGGCCGGGCCGGCCGGGGTCGGCAAGACCACCCTGGTCGACCGGGTGCTACGGGAGGCGGATCCGGCCACCCCGCTCGCGCGCGGATGGTGCCCGTTCGACGCGGCCCCGCCGCTGTGGCCGTGGCGGGCGGCCCTGCGCCGGGCCGGCGTCACCACGGTGGCCGACGCCGACGTCGAACCGGCGGCCGCGGCCTCGGCCCGCTTCGCAACGCTCGCCACGATGAGCGAGGCCCTGTTCTCGGCCGGGCCGCTGGTCGTGGTCATCGAGGACCTGCACTGGGCCGACGCCGCCTCGCTCGACCTGCTGGCGCAGGTCGCCGCGGGCGCGGCCGGCACGGGCCTCGCGGTGATCGGCACGGTCCGCTCGCCCGCACCGGAGGACGTGGCGGTACGGCTGGCCGCGCTCGGGCGCTACGGCGCGGTCACGCTGACGCTGCGGCCGTTCACCACGGAGGAGATCGCCGAGGTCGTCGGCGCGGCGGCGGCCACCGAGGTGCTCCTGCGCACGGGCGGCCTGCCGCTGCTGGTCGGCGCGGTCCGCGACGGGTACGGCTCGGCCGACCTCGCCACCGTCGTACGCACATTGCTCGCCGCCCTGACCCCGGCGCAGCGTGCGGTGATCGAGGCGGCCGCGGTGCTCGGCGACGACATCGACGAGCCGCTGCTGGCCTCGGTGGTCGCCGCCGGCGGTGACCCGGCCGACGTCGCGGGCGCGCTGGCGGCGGCGTGGCGCGGCGGGCTGCTCGGCACGGACGCGGCCGGGTACCGGTTCGTCCACGCGCTGGTCCGCGACGGCATCGTCGACCTGCTGGAGCCGGCCGCAGTCCGGCAGCTGCACCGGACGGCCGCGGGGGCGCTGGAGTCCGCCGCGGACGCGGACCGGTCCGGGCGCATCGCGGCACACTGGCGCCGGGCCGGGACCGACGCCGGGTCACGGCTGGCCGCGGCACGCTGGTCACGGCGGGCGGCGGAGCAGGCCCGCGCGGCGCGGGCGTACGACGACGCCGTGGGCCATCTCGCCGACGCGGTGGCGGACCTGTCCTCGGTGGACGGTGACCCTACCGAACGCGCCGAGGCGACGATCGACCTCGCGTACGCCGAGTACCTCGCCGGCCGCTACGACCGGTGCCTGGAGCACAGCGCGGACGCGTCGGACGCCGCCGACGCGGTCGGCCGGGGTGACCTCGTCGCGCGGGCGGCCCTGGTGCTGGAGGGCATCACGTTCGCGGAGGCTGCCCAGATCGTGCCCGGGCTGTGCCAGCGTGCGCTGGCCTACCCGGACGTGCCCGACGCGACCAGGGCGCGGCTGCTCGCCCAGCTGGCGGTGATGGCGGCCGACTCGGGACGGATCAGCGAGGCCGAGGCACCGGCCCGCGAGTCGCTCGCCCTCGCGGAGGCCAGCGGCGACCCGCACGCCGAGATCGCCGCTGCCCGCGCCCGGGAGCTGACGCTCGTGCATCCGGACGACACGGCCGAGCGGCTGCGCCTCGGCGAGCTGGTCGTCGACCGCGCCGGGGCGCTGGGCCAGCCGCTCGCCACGGCCGTGGCGCACTCGTGGCGCATCGCCGCCGGCTCCCTGTCGGGTCGCGTCGACATCGTGGCCGACGCGATGGGGGCCGTCGAACGGATCGCGGAGCGTTCGGCCCTGCCGGTGGCCCGCTGGCACCTGCACCGCACCCGCGCGGCTCGGGCGCTGTTGGCCGGGGCGTTCACCGAATCGGTCGCGGAGAGCGTCCGGGCGACGGCGATCGCCCGCGAGTCCGGCGACACCACCGCCGCCGGGATGTACTTCTCGCACGGCATCCGCCTCGCGATGGTCCGCGGCGACCCGGCGGCGCTGCCCGAGGGCTGGCGAGAGGCGCTCCTCCGCGCGCCGGACATGCCGCTGATCCTGGTCCAAGGGGCCAACGCCGCGGCGCTGGCCGGTTCGATGGGCGAGGCTCGCGAGCACTACGACCGCGTGGTCGCGGGGATGCCGATCCCGGCCGAGCACCCGGCGTGGATGGCGGTGCTCATCGAGCTGACCGACCTGGTCACCCGGTTCGCCGACGCCGCGAGCGCCGAGGTCGCCTACCGGCAGCTGCTGCCGTTCCGGCCGTACCCGGGGCCGCTGGGCACCCCGACCGTGTACTTCGTCGGGACGGTGAGCCGCTACCTCGGCGAGTACGCGGCGACGTTCGGCGATGCGGCGACCGCCGAGGAACTGCTGCGCGAGGCGTTGGTGCGCAACCGCGGCTTCGGCGCCCGGCCGGACACCGCGGCGACGAGCCTCGCGCTCGCGCGGCTGCTGCGCGCCGGTGGCACCGGCCGGGACGGCCTCGCCGAGGCCGCGCGGCTCGCCCAGGACGCGCTCGACATCGCCAACCGGCTGGACATGCCGGGTACGGTCGCCGCCGCCGGCGGCGGTCGCCGAGATCGCGGCCGAGCGCGACGGCGCCGACCCGCTCACCGCCCGCGAGCGCGAGGTCGCCGAGATGGTCGCCGATGCGCTGACCAACCGGCAGATCGCCGCGAAGCTGGTGCTGTCGGAGCGCACCGTCGAGTCGCACGTGCGCAGCATCCTGGCCAAGACGCAGTGCGCCAACCGCACCGAGTTCGTGGCCCGCTGGACCGGGCGGTAGGCACCCTCGACTTTCCGCCGCCGCCTCCGGCTTCCTGGGCAGCACTCTGCCCGGTCGGTAACGTGACCGGCATGTGCTATGGAGATGAAGCGCGCCCGCCCGCGCCGCCGGTGCAGGGGCCCATCGGTGGACACACCGACCTCGTCCTCACCTCGGCGGACGGCACCGAGTTCGCCGCGTACCGCGCCGAGCCGGCGGCGCCGTCGAACCGCGGGATGGTCATCATGCCCGACGTACGCGGGCTGCACCATTTCTACAAGGAGCTGGCGCTCCGCTTCGCCGAGGCCGGCGTGCACGCCGTGGCCATCGACTACTTCGGCCGCACCGCCGGCCTCACCTCGCGGGACGAGGAGTTCCCGTACCGCGAGCACATGGAGAAGATCGACTGGACCCAGGTGACCCAAGACGCGTCGGCCGCGTACGACGTGCTCGCCGGCATCGAGGGCGTGACCTCGGTGTTCACCGTCGGGTTCTGCTTCGGCGGCGCGATGTCCTGGCGCCAGTCCGCCTCGCCCAGCGGGTACGCGGGCAACATCGGCTTCTACGGCATCCCGTCGCGGGTGGTGGACGTCGTGCCCGAGATGCGGGCGCCGCTGCTGTGCCTCGCGGCCGGCCAGGACTTCACCCCGGTCGAGGAGGTGGAGAAGTTCGCCGAGAGCGTGCGCGCCGCCGGCCCCACCGCCGACCTGCACGTGTACCCGGACGCGCCGCACTCGTTCTTCGACCGCACCTTCGCCGAGCACGCCGCCGACTGCGCCGACGCCTGGCACCAGATGCTCGCCTTCATCGACTCACACACGTCGTGATCGGCGGGGACGCTGTCGACCTCGCCGACTGGCGGGAGCGCGTGGCCCGCATGTACCTCGCCGACACCGACATCGCCACCTTCCGCGCCACACGCGACGAGCTGTTCGCCACCCACCCCCAGTCGCCCGTACCGCCGGAGCGGCGCGACTCGTTCACGGGCCTGAGCTACTTCCCGGAGACCGACGCCGGCCGCGCCACCGTCCCGATGCGGCCGGCCGACGGGGAGATCAGCATCGACAGCGGCGGCCCCGACGGCGTGCTCACCTACGCCCGGGTTGGCCTCCTCGACACCCCGTGGGGCGAGCTCACGCTCTTCTGGCTGGCCGCGTACGGCGGCGGCCTGTTCCTGCCGTTCCGCGACGGCACCGCGAGCCGTGACTACGACGGCCCGCGCTCCTACGGCGCCGGCCGCTACCTCACCGACACCGTCAAGGGCACCTTCGGCCGCGGCCTGGTGTTCGAGACCCCTGACCGGGTCCGCCTCGACATCAACTACGCCTACAACCCCAGCTGCGCGTACGACGACCGGTGGGCGTGCCCGCTGGCCCCGCCGGAGAACCGCCTCGACGTCCCGATCCCGGCCGGCGAGTTGGCCCACCACGGTGACGGGTGACCGCGACTGGTATGAAGGTCGGCATGACGTCACCAACGCCGGTGGCGACCGACGAGGTCGTCGAGATCTGCCGGGACCTGCTGCGCATCGACACCACCAACACCGGCGAGCTGGAGACCAGCGCCGGCGAGCGGGTCGCCGCGGAGTACGTCGCCGCCAAGCTCGCCGAGGTGGGGCTGGAGGCAACGGTCGTCGAGTCGGCTCCGGGGCGTACCAGCGTGGTCACCCGCATCACCGGCGCGGACCCGGGGCGTGACGCACTGCTCGTGCACGGCCACCTCGACGTTGTGCCGGCCGACGCCTCCGAGTGGTCGGTCGACCCGTTCTCCGGCGAGATCCAGCCGGGCAGCGACGGCGTCGACTACCTGTGGGGCCGTGGCGCCATCGACATGAAGGACTTCGACGCGATGATGCTCGCGGTCGCCCGCGAGTGGCGGCGCACCGGCGTCGTGCCGCCGCGCGACATCGTGCTCGCGTTCACCGCCGACGAGGAGGCCGGCAGCGCCTACGGCGCGCACCACCTGGTCGACAACCACCCGGAGCTGTTCGACGGCTGCTCCGAGGCGGTCGGCGAGGTGGGCGGCTTCTCCGTCACCATCACCAGCGACCTGCGGCTCTACCTGATCCAGACGGCCGAGAAGGGCATCGACTGGATGCGGCTGCACGCCAAGGGCCGCCCCGGGCACGGCTCCATGCTCAACGACGACAACGCGGTCACCGCGCTGGCCGAGGCCGTCGCGCGGGTCGGGCGCCACCGCTTCCCGATCCGGGTCACCCCGGCGGTGCGGGACTTCCTCGAGGCCATGTCCGAGATCCTCGGCATCGAGCTCGACCCGGCCGACCCAGAGCTGGCCATCGCGAAGCTGGGCCCGATCGCGAACATGATCGGCGCCACGATCCGGGACACCGCCAACCCCACCGGGCTCAAGGCCGGCTACAAGCACAACGTGATCCCGAGCCGGGCGATGGCCACCATCGACTGCCGTACGCTGCCCGGACGCTCGGAGGCGCTGCTGTCCGAGATCCGCGAGCTGGTCGGCGACGAGATCGAGATCGACTACGTGCAGCGGCTGCCCGCGTTGGAGACGACGTTCGACGGGCCGCTCGTCGAGGCGATGTCGGAGGCGCTGCGGGCAGAGGACCCGGGCGCCCGGCCGGTGCCGTACATGCTCTCCGGCGGCACCGACGCCAAGGCGTGGAGCAAGCTCGGCATGCGCTGCTTCGGCTTCTCGCCGCTGCGCCTGCCGGCCGAGCTGAATTTCGCCGGCCTGTTCCATGGCATTGACGAGCGTGTCCCGCTGGAGGGGCTAAAGTTCGGCGTGCGGGTCATGGACCGGTTCCTGCGCTCCGCCTGAGCTGCGCCACCCGGACCGCCGACACCTAGGCAAGTCCCCCTCACGACCACGATGGGAGCAGTACGCCACCATGACTGACCAGCACGAGCACCTCGACGAGGCGCTGGACAAGGTGATCGCGGCCATGCGCGCGCACCTCGCCGCGGTCCGGGCGGCCGACGGCAAGGTCGACGACGACGCGGTCTGGAAGGCGTACGTCGAGCTCAACAACGCCTCGTACGCCTACGACGACGCGCTACTGGACGCGTACGGCGAGGTCACGCCGTGGGACGTGGACGTCATCGACCCGGACCTGGCCGACGAGAAGGTGGGCGAGTTCTCCGGCGGCGCCCCGGCGGACGACCCGTACGCGCAGATCGTGTCGGTACGCCAGCGCCGCGACTACCGGGTGCCCAGCGTGTCGGCGCTGATCAAGGCGGCGGAGAACGCTCGCCGGGACGCGCTGTCGGGCGAGGAGGGTGCCGCCGACCCGGTGGAGTCGGTCGGCGAGGCGGTGCTCGAGCTGCTGCAGTCGGGCGACGGTTCGCTGTCGGCGCTGGACGTGCCCGAGCTGGAGCCGCTCGACGGTCTGGTGGCCGTTGCGGAGGTGGCGACGGCGCTGGATCTCGGCGCGTACGACGAGGTCGACGGCGCGGGCCCGTTCTCGCTGGCCAGCCCGGACCGGCTCGTCGGCAGGCTCGACGAGCAGCCGTACGCCGACCTGGACGACGACGAGGACCAGGCCTAGGGTCGCCCGCGTGCTAGACGCTGATCGCCGGGGCGGGTTCGCCGGTGTAGCGGCGGCGGAGCATCACCTGGCGGGTGCCGTCGCGCAGGAGCCGGACCCGGGCGAGTTCCCAGCCGGAGAATTCGGCGGCGATCGTCAGCTGCGCCGCCGCGGTTGCCCGGTCGATGGTACGGGGGATCCGCAGCGGCGCGTACTCGTAGTCCATGCGAGCCATCCTGCGCGCCATCTGGCGTTAACACCACCCGTACCGGACAGTTTTCGGCACGTGTCGCGCGGGCCCGCGGGCC
>Ga0126377_10001340_pt1 | contig 16094 bp, 13 predicted proteins | sample PanSoiMetPlot_22_FD_92647 | JGI IMG/M metagenome (GOLD analysis project Ga0126377, IMG submission 92647) | Tropical forest soil microbial communities from Panama - MetaG Plot_22 | ecosystem: Environmental > Terrestrial > Soil > Tropical forest > Bulk soil | place: Panama | collected 2016-02-17
CGACAAGACAGCCGAAGAGAAATTCAAGGAGGCCGCGGAAGCGTACGCGATCCTCGCCGACGCCGAAAAGCGCAGTCTGTACGATCGTTTCGGCCACGCCGGCGTATCGGGCGCCGGAGCCGGCGCGGGTTTCGACCCGACCGTCTTCAACGGATTCGAAGACATCCTCGGCGGTCTCGGCGACATCTTCGGCTTCGGCGATCTGTTCGGCGGCGGGCGCCGCCGCGCCGGACCGCAACGCGGCGCCGATCTCCGGTACGACCTGGAGATCACGTTCGAAGAGGCCGCCACGGGAACCGAAACCTCGGTCCAGATTCCACGGCAGGAGAACTGCGAGACGTGCCACGGGTCGGGCGCCGCGCCGGGGACCTCGCCGACGACCTGCCCGCAGTGCCGCGGACAGGGACAGGTGCGATTCCAGCAGGGCTTTTTCACCGTCGCCAGGACCTGTCCGCAGTGCCGCGGCAACGGGAAGATCGTGTCGTCGCCGTGCCACACGTGCCGTGGTGCGGGACGCGTCTCACGCGAGCGCAAGCTGACGGTGAAGATTCCCGCGGGCATCGCCACCGGCCAGCAGCTTCGGCTGCAGGGCGAGGGCGAATCCGGGATGCTCGGTGGCCCTGCCGGCAGCTTGTATGTGGTCGTGCAGGTCCAGGAACACCAGTTTTTCCGGCGCGACGGCAACAACCTGTTTTGCGAGATTCCCGTCAACTTCACGACGGTGGCCCTCGGCGGAGAGATTCAGGTTCCAACGCTCGACGGCACGGAGCCGGTAAAGGTGCCGGAAGGGACGGCAACCGGGACCACGTTGCGACTGCGCGGCAAGGGGATGCCGGACGTGAGCGGCCGCGGACGCGGGGACCTGTTCGCGACGGTGCAGGTCCAGACGCCGAAGAAGCTGAATCGCGAGCAGCGGCGCCTGCTCGAGGATCTCGCGAAGGCGCTGCCCGTCGAGAAATTCGAGCCACGCGCACGGCACGACGAGGACGAGCGCAACCTCTTCGATCGCGTGAAGGACATGTTCGGCTGACGCTGACTTGAAGTCCTACCCCGCCCTCGACATCCGCTCGACTGACAACGACATCGTGTACGCGGCGCTGGACGACTTCGCGCCGACTGCCATCGAGGAAACGGCGAACGGGTTGCGCGCCTTTTTCACCGTTGGCGAATCCCGGGATCGCGCGCTCGCCGACCTGTCGTGGCGGTTCCACGTTTCGCCCGTAGACGTGCCTGACGAGGACTGGGCCCGCAGATCCCAGGAGAACCTCGTTCCCGTGACAGTTGGCCGCATCACGGTGGTGCCCGGCACCAGCCACGCCACGTCGCCGGCTGGCACCACCATCACGATCGTGATTCAGCCGTCGATGGGCTTCGGTACTGGACACCACGCGACGACCAGGCTGTGCCTCGCGGCACTGCAGACAATTGATCTCCCGGGCAAGACGTTCCTCGATATCGGCACCGGGTCTGGTGTGCTCGCCATAGCTGCCAGCGTGCTTGGCGCAGGCAAGGCGATCGGAGTCGATGTCGATGCCGACGCGGTTCAGTCCGCCACGGAAAATCTCTCGCTCAACGCCGCAGCCTCGACCGTGTCTTTCATTCAGGCGGATCTCGATACCGCGCCACTGCCAGCCTGCGACGTCGTCGCCGCCAACCTCACCGGGGCGCTGCTCGTTCGATCGGCTGACAGGATCCTCGCGACGGCAGCGCCGCGCGGCTACGTGATTCTCAGCGGACTGATGCGTGACGAGCGGGACGATGTCTGCCGCGCCTTCAAGGGCACAGCGATCACCTGGGAGCGTCAGGAAGATGAATGGGTGGGTATCGTCGTGAAAAAGACCCAATAGGTGATACCAGATCGGGTTCGGAGCGCTGGGTTCAGGGTGCTGGGTGCGGTTCAGGGTTCCGAGTGCCGCGTTCAGAGTGCGGCGACACGCTGAACTCTGACCAACCCAGAACCCCGAACGCGGAACCCGGAACGCACCCAGCACTCGGCACGCGGAACCAGGAACGCACGCAGCACGCGGAACCCGGATCCCGGAACCCGACTGCTGAAACCGTCAACTCTCCCAGAGAAACTGCAGCACGCTGATCGCCGCGACGGGAATCGCGTCTGCGCGCAGAGTGCGGGGGCCCAGCGTGACGATGCGCACGCCGCGGGCGGCGGCCATCGGGTACTCTTCCGGCGCCCACCCGCCTTCGGGCCCGACCAGCAGCGCGGCGTCAGTCGGCACGGGCTGCCCGCGAAGAGCCGACAGGGGCTCGGTCGGTACGTCAGCTGACGGCTCGACCAGCATCAGCCGCAGGGCGGCGGGCGGATCGCCGAGGTAGGTTTCGAGCGTCAGCGGCAGCCGGATCTCGGGAAGGACTGCACGTCCGGACTGCTTGACCGAGGCCAGCGCGACGCGTTGCCATCGCTCGACCCTCTGGCTCCGCATCAAGGCCGCTACCGTAATCTCCGTCCGCTTCGTGACGATCGGCTGAATGGCCGCGACCCCGAGCATCACCGCGTCGCGCACGACGTCGTCCATCTTGTCCGTCTTGAGCACGGCCTGCGCCAGGGTGAGCGGAACCAGCGACTCGCCGGCAGGTTCGGTTCGCGAAACGAGCTGAACACGGACCTCTCGCCTGGTCGCGCTCGCCACCTTCCCGAGGAACTCGCGGCCGCGCCCATCGAACACGGCCACGCGGTCTCCCGTCCCGAGGCGCAGGACGCGCGTCAGGTGCTCGGCTTCCTCGCGCGGCAACGTGACGATCTCGTCACCGGGATCCAACGTTGGTGCAAAAAAGCGGTGCACTCGAGTCTGGATTATACAAAGCTAACTGTCGGGTTCAGGGTTCCGAGTGCCGGGTGCTGGGTGCGTTCCGGGTTTTGGGGTTCGGAGCGCAACCCAGAACCGCACCCAGCACTCTGAACCCTGCACCCTGAACCCGATCCGTTTTTTGCGAGTGTTATACTCGCCGCCAGTGTTCTTCCGCGGACAGATCATCGGGAAGTACAAGATCCTCCAGACGATCGGCAGCGGCGGGTTCGGCACCGTGTACCTCGCCGAAGACACCTGGATCGACAAGAAAGTCGCTCTCAAGGTCCCTCACAAACAGGGCGTGGATTTCGGCGAGCTCCTGCGCGAGCCGCGGCTGCTCGCGAGCCTCAGCCATCCCAACATCGTCACGATCCTGACGGCGGAAAAACAGGAGAACGTGTTCTTCATCGTGATGGAGTTCGTGCCCGGCGAGACGCTCGAATCGGTGATCGCGCGCGAAGGCGCGCTCGACCTCGCGCGCGCGATGGACTACACCTGTCAAATCTGCAACGCCGTCGACCACGCGCATCGCCAGGGCGTGCTGCACCGCGATCTTCGTCCCTCGAACGTCCTCGTCGCCGAGCGCGGCATGCTGAAGGTCGCGGATTTCGGCACCTCGCGCTTCCTCGAGATCGCCGCGCACGGAACCACCGTCATCGGCAGCCCGCCGTACATGGCCCCCGAGCAGTTTCACGGCAAGGCCGTGTTCGCGTCGGACGTCTACTCGCTGGGTGTGACGATGTATCAGATGTTGACGGGGACGCTCCCGTACGATACGCCGTCGCCGGCAGATCTCGACAGGCTGATGCGCGGCGAGCTCGTCACGGGACCGCGCCTGCGGAATCCAAAGATCCCGAAGGCCATCAACGACATCGTCCTTCGCGCCATGGCGCCCGACATCCCGTCCCGCTACCAGCGCGCGGGCGATCTTCTCGACGCGGTGCTCGCCGCGCGCGAGCAGGATCAGCCGCGCGGCCGCCGGACGCCGCGGACGCCGACGCTCGACGAGGGCGTCGTCGCCACCGCCCAGGACGTGCAGGCGCGGCTCAAGGCGCGCGAGTCGCCGCAGCCGCGCTTCTGCTGGCACTGCCGCAAGCCGCTCCACGCCCGATCCGACCGCTGCCCCTTCTGCGGCGAAGCACAATAGCGCAACCGTGCGCACGCTCGACTGAAGCCTCGCGCTCCTGCGTGCACGCCGCGCACCAGTCACCGCGCTCCGGATGCTAAAATCGAGTCGAGGAGTCGCACGCGCATGGCCTTTCCCGGGACAGGCAAGATCTGGATGAACGGCAAGCTGGTGGACTGGAAGGACGCCACCATTCATATCGCATCGCACGTCATCCACTACGGAAGCGGCGTCTTCGAGGGCGCGCGTTGTTACTCCACGCCAAAGGGCTCGGCGTGCTTCCGCCTCGACGCACACATGCGGCGGCTGCAGGAGTCCTCGAAGATCTACCGGATGACGTATCCGCTCGATCTCGTCGGCTGGCAGAACGCGGTGCTCGACACGATTCGCGCGAACCGGATGCAGGCATGCTACGTCCGCCCGATCCTGTACCGCGGCTACGAAACGCTCGGCGTGAACCCGCTGACCTGCCCGGTCGACGCGGCGATTCTCTTGTGGGAATGGGGCGCCTACCTGGGACAGGAAGCGCTCGAACAGGGCGTCGACGTCCGCGTGGCGTCGTGGTCGCGCATGGCGCCCAACACGCTGCCGGCCATGGCGAAGAGCTCCGCGAACTACGCGAATTCCGGCCTGATCAAGATGGAAGCGCTCGCCGACGGCTATTCGGAGGGTATCGCGCTCGATGTCTACGGCAACGTCAGCGAAGGCAGCGGCCAGAACATCTTCGTGGTCCGCGACCAGGTGCTCTACACGCCGCCGATGGCTTCGTCGATCCTGGGCGGCATCACCCGCGATTCCATCATCACCCTGGCGCGCGACCTGAGCTACACCGTCACCGAAACCGGCATTCCGCGCGAGGCGCTGTATACGGCCGACGAAGTGTTTTTCGTGGGCACGGCCGTCGAAGTCACGCCGATCCGATCGATCGACAAGATCACCATCGGCAGCGGACGCCGCGGCCCCGTGACCGAGAAGATTCAGCGCGCATTTTTCGACGTCATCAACGGCGAGATTCCAGACCGCCACGGCTGGCTCACCTACGTGCACTTCGACGACAAGCCGACCGAGCGTGAACGCGGCCAGGTGACGACTGCCCCAGCCAATGCACGTTAACGATCTGCTGAAGGTCGCCGTCGAAAACGGGGCGTCGGATCTGCACCTGAAGGTCGGCAGCTACCCCATGATGCGGATCCGGGGCTCGCTCTACCCGGCCAGCAAGGTCAAGAAGCTCGATCACGAGGACCTCGTGGCGATGAGCGCCGCCGTGATGTCGACCTCACAGCGCCAGAAGTTCAAGGAATCGCAGGAAGTCGACCTCGCGTACAGCGTGCCCGGACTCGGCCGCTTCCGCTGCAACATCTTCCAGCAGCGCGGCACCGTGGGGCTCGTCCTCCGCGTCATCCCGATGCAGATCCGCACGATTGAGGAGCTCGGCCTCCCGGGCGTGCTGAAGTCGATCGCCAGCGAGGAGCGCGGCCTCGTCCTCGTCACGGGCACGACCGGCAGCGGCAAGAGCACGACGCTGGCCGCCATGATCGACGAGATCAACCGCTCGCGGTCCGCGCACGTGATGACGGTCGAGGACCCGATCGAGTTCCTGCACCGCGACGATCGATCGATGGTGAACCAGCGCGAAGTTTCGGTCGACACGCGATCGTTCGCCCAGGCGCTGAGGAGCGCCCTGCGGCAGGACCCGGATGTCATCCTCGTCGGCGAAATGCGCGACTACGAAACCATCGAGACCGGCCTGCTGGCCGCCGAAACCGGCCACCTGGTGTTCTCGACGCTGCACACCCTCGACGCGACGGAGACGATCAACCGCATCATTGCCGTCTTTCCGCCGCATCAACAGAAGCAGATACGCCTCCAGCTCGCGAGCGTGCTCCGAGCCGTCATCTCGCAGCGGCTGATGCCGCGCGCCGACGGCAAGGGACGGGTCCCGGCCGTGGAGGTCATGATCAGCACGCCCTTCATACGCGACTGCATCGTCGACAAGGAGAAGACGCACCTGATTCCCGGCGCCATCGCCGCCGGCACGTCGCAGTACGGCATGCAGACGTTCGACCAGTCGATCTTCGGCCTCTTCGAGCAGAGCCTCGTGACGTACGACGAGGCGCTCCGCTGGGCGAGCAACAAGGACGAGTTCAAGCTGCGCGTGCAGGGCATCGCGACGACGTCAGACCTCAGCCGGGACTCGATGGCCAGAAGCGTCGTCGGCGTCCCGGAAATCACGAGGTTTGGAAGTTAGCAATCCCGCGTACATCGACGGTCTCAAGCTGCTCGCGCGTAGGGAGCTGTCCAGGGCGCAGGTTCGTCAGCGCCTGTTGCGCCGCCACGCAGCCGACCTCGTCGATGAAGCCATCGCGCGGCTGAGCGAGGAAAAGGCCATCGACGACAGCCGCGTGGCCGAGGCGATTGCCCGGACACAGACGTCGGTTCGCGGGCGCGGGCGGCAGCGCGTGCGCATGGAGATCGAACGCGCCGGCATCGACAAGTCCACGGCACGGCGCGTCGTCGAGGAAGTCTTCGCGGGCCTGGACGACGACGCCCTGCTCGAGGCTGCTCTGTCGAGACTGGCCCGCCGGCAGCGTTCGGGCGACATGACGGACGATCGGCAACGCGCGCGCCTGTACCGCCGGCTGGTCGCCGAGGGTTTCGACGCCGACCGCGTGCTTGCGACGCTCAAGCGTCACAAGCGCGACGAAGACAAGTAGAATCAGACGACCGCGAGGCTTCGGCCGAGCGACTTTCGCACCACGACAAACAGCCGCCGATGACTTCCAACGAAATCCGTACGTCGTTTCTCAAATACTTCGAGTCTCACGGGCACCGTGTCGTCCCGAGCTCGCCGCTCGTTCCCGGTGACGACCCGACGCTGCTCTTCACCAACGCGGGGATGAACCAGTTCAAGGACGTCTTCCTCGGCCGCGAGAAACGCGAATACACGCGCGCCGCGACGTCCCAGAAGGTCATGCGCGTCAGCGGCAAGCACAACGATCTCGACAACGTGGGCCCGTCCTTCCGGCATCACACGTTCTTCGAGATGCTGGGCAACTTCTCGTTCGGCGACTACTTCAAGAAAGACGCGCTGCCCTTTGCGTGGAACCTGCTGACGGACGTCTGGAAGATGTCGCCCGACCGGATGGTCGTGTCGATTTTCAAAGGCGAGCACGGTATCCCGCGCGACGACGAGGCGTACGAGATCTGGCGACGGTTCGTGCCGGCGGATCGCATCCTCGAGCTGGGCCTCGACGACAACTTCTGGCAGATGGGCGAGACCGGCCCCTGCGGGCGCTGTTCCGAGATTTACTACGTCCGCGGGACCGGCACCGACCCCGAGATCGAGATCTGGAACAACGTGTTCATGGAGTTCGAGCGCAGCGCCGACGGCTCGTTGAAGCCCCTGCCGGCCCCTTCAATCGACACGGGCATGGGCCTCGAGCGCATCACGGCCGTCATGCAGGAGAAGGACTCGAACTACGACACCGATCTCTTCATGCCGCTGTTGACCGAGATCGGCAAGCGCTCGGGGCACACGTATCGCGGAAGCATGGAACCTTCGGACATCTCGCTTCGTGTCGTCGCGGACCACATCCGGTCGACGACGTTCCTGATCGGCGACGGGGTGACGCCTTCCAACGAATGGCGTGGCTACGTACTGCGCAAAATCATGCGCCGCGCGATGCGCCACGGAAAGCACCTCGGTTTCACCGAGCCGTTCATGAGCGGGCTCGTCGGCGTCCTCGTGCGCGAGATGGGCGACGCATACCCGGAACTCAAGCGAAATCGCGAGACGATCGAGCGCACCATCCTCGCGGAGGAACACCGCTTCGAAGCCGTCCTGAACGAGGGCCTGCCAAGGCTCGAGGCCGAGATCGCGAAAGTGCTCGGGACGAAATCCAAGGTACTGAGCGGCGATGCCGCGTTCCGTCTCTACGACACGTTCGGCGTGCCGTTCGATTTCATCGAGGACACGGCGGCCACGCAGGGCGTGACGATCGATCGCGAGGGGTACGATCGCGCGATGGCCGGGCAGCGCGACAAGGCGCGCGCCCAGAGCGCGTTCGGCGGCAGGAAGACCGAGGACTTCGATCTCGGGCCTGACGACACACTGCGACAGAACGGCGATCAGTTCGAAGGCTATGCCACGACACGCGTAAACGGAGCGCAGGTCCTCGGACTCTTCGACGCGGACCGTCGTGCCATCGAGTCGCTGGCGGCCGGCGCAGACGGATTCGTCGCGCTCACGAAGACGCCGTTCTATCTCGAAGCCGGCGGGCAGGTGTCCGATACCGGCTCCATCGCCAGCGAAGCCGGTACGTCGTCGTCGACGGTTCTCGGGCTCGCCCGCCTGGGTGCCGGGCTGCCCCGCGCACATCGAATCCATGTCGACTCGGGCACGCTCACGCTTCGCGACCTGGTCACCGCCGAGGTCAACGCGGCGACGCGCGACGCCACGCGCAGGAATCACACGGCCACGCACCTGCTTCACGCAGCGCTCCGGCAGGTGCTTGGAACGCATGTGCAGCAGAAGGGATCGCTTGTCGCCCCTGATCGGCTTCGATTCGACTTCGTGCACTTTCAGCCGGTGACGCGCGAGGAACTGGTCCGTATCGAGCAGATCGTCAACGAGCAGATCTATGCGAACACCGCGGTGACGACCGAGGTTCGCTCGACGCAGGAGGCCATCGCGGCGGGCGCCATGGCGCTCTTCGGCGAGAAGTATGGCGACAAGGTCCGCGTCGTCAGCGTTCCCGGGTTCAGCATGGAGCTGTGCGGCGGCACGCACGTCCGGGCGACGGGGGATATCGGCGCGTTCATCATCGTGTCGGAGGGCGGTGTCGCGGCGGGCGTCCGGCGCGTGGAGGCGCTGACCGGCGCCGGCGCAGTCGCCTGGATGCAGCACCAGCGGGACGCGCTCGACCGTCTTCACCATGCGCTGAACGTCGGCGACGATCAGGCCGTCGCGGCCATCGACAAGCTGCAGGCCGAGACCAAGCGCCTCGCGCGCGAGGTGACGCAGCTGAAAACGAAGCTCGCCATGGGCGGCGGTGCGTCCACGGGCGACGCCGCCAGCGACGTCGTCGACGTCGCCGGCGTGAAGCTCGTGCGCCGGAAGGTGTCTGATCTCGAAAAGGACGCACTTCGCGCACTCGCCGATTCGCTGAAGTCTCAGATCAAGAGCGGCGTCGTCGTGATCGCGTCTGCGAACGGCGACAAGGTCCAGATGGTCGTCGCCGTCACGCCGGACCTGACGTCGCGCATCAAGGCAGGTCAGATCGTCAAGGAGATCGCGCCAATCGTTGGCGGTGGGGGCGGGGGCCGGCCGGACTTTGCCGAAGCCGGCGGCAAGCAGCCCGAGAAGATCGACGAGATGCTGCGGGCGGCCGACAGCGTCGTCGCGCGGCTGCTCGGCTGAGGTCCGAGCCGGGACCTTCCCGTCGGCCTGGCGCATCGGCGCTCGCGCACCCTTTTGGCTCTTCGACGGACCTTTCTGCACACGATTGCACACGCTTTCCATGCAATCTGGCCTGCAGGTTCTGCCAGCTCCAACCGATAACCTCTTCTGTTGAGCCCTGAATATTCATCAGGGCACTAATGCGATGACGACGACGACCCGAAGCAAGTTTGTGTGGACCAGCACGCGCCCTACGGCGCGCCTGTCTGGCCGATTGAATGCCTAAAGCCCTGTCCCGGATGATCGTTGTCGCCTTTGTCGCGTCTGCCGCGCTCGCGGCGCCCGCGCAGGCCCAGATCTATTCGTGGCGGGACGCAAACGGCAACCTGGTCCTCTCCAACATCCGCCCTGCCGAGACGGGCAACGTGAAGTCGTATTCGGTTCCGCAGACGAGCGCGGTCCGCGCCACCCGCTACGCGACGCTCGAACGCAGCCGGATGTACGACGACCTGATCGTCGAACACTCGCGCATGAACGGCGTCCGGTCCGATCTGGTTCGCGCCGTCATGCAGGTGGAGTCCGCGTTCAATCCGGCGGCGGTCTCGCCGAAAGGCGCGATGGGGTTGATGCAATTGATGCCCGCGACCGCGCGGCAGTACGGCGTGAGCAATCCATTCAACCCGGTCGAGAACGTCCGCGCGGGCGTGAAGTACCTCCGCGAGCTGCTCGATCGCTACCAGGACAACGAAGAGCTCGCGCTCGCCGCCTACAACGCCGGCCCCGGCGCCGTGGACAAGCACGGCGAAAGCGTGCCTCCCTACAAGGAGACACGGGACTACGTCGCGCGAATCAACAAGATGGCCAGCCGGCCGATCGAGATGCGCAACTCGCGTATCTACAAGGTCGTCGAGATCGTCGACGGCCAGCCTGTCGTGCGCTACACCGATCGGAAACCCACTACGGGGTCCTACGAAGTAGTTACTCGATAAGGCAAGAACGCAAGAATGCACGAATGCAAGTCCGCATTCCTGCATTTTTGCACTGTTGCATTCTTGCATTTCGTGACCGCTATTCCGCCCTCTCCACCGCGAGCGCATCCAGGCGTTCGTAAACCGGCCCGAGCAACTCCGTCGCCACCAGCGCTTCCACAACCAGGATCACGACCGCAACAGCAGCCGCCGGCACGTAGGCTGCGGCGCCGATCAGGTAGCGCAGGACAAACCACACCAGCGCCGCCGTGACGGCGGCGGGGAGCGTCATGACGATGAGCGTCAGCCAGGTGCCGCCGAGCGTGATGAGCCGCTGCCCCATCGCATCGAGCCCTCGCGAGCGCTGCGATCCGAGCGGAACCCACGCAGGAAAGAACAGCGCGGCCGCGTTGTGAATGGTCAGTTGGGCAAGGGCTAGCCCGGGCGCCAGGATCAACCCCGCGCAACCGACGCTGAGCCGCGTCCCGAAGCGGAACTGCGGGAACGACGCTCCTGACAGCACGATCCCGATCGCGAGCAGGCCCCATGCGACAGCGGTGACCAGCATCACCGGCCACAGAAGCTCCCCGCGAATGACGGCTTCCGCCCGCACCGGCCAGGTCTTGAGCAGCTCGAGGTGTTCGAGGTCGTCTCGGAGGTCGAGCCGAATCGCCTGCGGGGCCAGCATGACCCACAACAGCGCCGCCCCGGTTGCCAATCCACCCGCGACCGCAACGAGGCTGTTATTCCTCCCCAGGATGCTGCCTGCGACGGTCAGGCCCGCCAGCATCGCGCACAAGCGCAGCACGAGCCGCATGTCCACCGATCGGAGCGTCTGCGTCGCGGCTTTCCACGCGAACGCGATCTCCGCTCGCCCGGCCGGCGCAAGCGACCAGGCTCGCGCAGCCGTCCGGTACTTCGACGCTGACGCCGCTTCCTGGCGCTGCGTCTTGCGATCGGCAGCCGCCTCGGTTGCAGCCTGGAATGCGCCGTCGCTCAGCATCACCCACGTGACGCATGCCGCAAGTACGGCGGCGGACACGACCATCGACGTGAGGTAAGGCTGGGGCCAGCTGGCGAAGAGGGGCCGGGCCATGGCTGTAAACGGCGCAAGAACGATCCACGCGGCGCCGCGGCTCGTGACGGCGACGAACCGCTGCAGCAGGTCCTGACCGTTCTGCAGCGGAACCGTTGCGAACTCGTTGAACAGCACGGTGCCGACGACCAGAAGCGCCGTCGAGACGATCGCGAGCGGCAGCCAGGCCACCCGGCGCGCGCGCGTGTCCGCGGTCAGCAGCCGCGCACGGGCCAGCGTGACGCCCGTGAAGTACACCCTCACCGTGCACAGCAGCAGCCACACGCCCAGGGCCACGCGAAGGCGAAGGTAGCCGCCAAGCGACGGCGACGCCACCGCGACCACGGCCGACGTGAACAGCATGCCCAGCTGCGATCGAATCAGGCGATGGAGGATGAGGCCGCGCCGGGACACCGGCGCCGGGAAGAGAAACTGCGTCTCCGCCTCGGAGAACTCGAGCAATCCGCTGTTGAACGGAACGAGCCATGCGGCGGCGGCGCCCAGCATGAGTCCAAGCCCGGCCAACGCCGGACCCGCGGACGCGAGCAGACCGGTCGGCTGCAGCGGAATCGGCGCGCCCCGTCGCCGGACGGACGCGGAACGCTGAGACCGGAGGCGCGCGAAGAACGCGAAGTAGACGTACGCCGCGCCGGCGATCGCGCCGACCAGGTAGCGCGGCTCGCGCAGGCGGCGCAACCGGACGCGAAGGCGGTTCAGCGCCGAGCAGACGAGAATGTAGATGCTTGCCGCGATCACGGCGTCGGATCGGGCTGATCGCGCCCGGTCACCTTCAGGAAGATCTGTTCGAGGCTCGATCCGGCGATCGCAAGGTCGGCGCGGTATGCCAGCTCCTCGAACGTGCCGTCGGCGACCTTTCGGCCGCGATCCATGATGATGACGCGCGTGCAGATCTCCTCGACGAGATGCAGCAGGTGCGAGGACAGCAGAATCGCCGCGCCGCCGCGTCCCCGGGAGACAATCGTTTCGCGCATCCGGCGGATGCCCAGCGGGTCGAGGCCCGTCAACGGCTCGTCGAACAGCAGGGTCGTCGCGTTGCGCACGAGACCGCAGGCGATGACGACCTTCTGCCGCATGCCGCGTGAGAGCTCGCCTGGCAGCGACTTCTCTTTTCCGGTGAGCTCGAGCTCCGACAGCAGCGTCGCGCCACGCCGATCGATGTCCGGCACCTGGTAGAGGCGTCCCGTGAGACGCAGGTGTTCTTCGACCGTGAGGTACTCGAACAAATGCGGCTCGTCCGGCATGAACGCGAGCCGCCGTTTCGCTTCGATGGGGTCGGCCGTGAGATCGTGCCCGTCAATCTGCACGCTGCCCGACGTCGGGCGCAGGATGCCGGCCAGCGCGCGGAGCGTCGTCGTCTTGCCGGCGCCGTTCGGGCCGATCAATCCGACGATCTCGCCCGGCGCAACGGCGAACGTCAGGTCTTCGACCGCCGTGAAGCTGCCGTAGACCCGTCTGAAATGCTCGAGCGCGAGCGCCATGCTATGATTAGGGGTTCCGGAGGTCAGAGATTACGTGGCATCGCACGCATCGGCGCTGAAAGCGCATCGGCAGAGTCTCAAGAATCGCGAGCACAATCGTCAGTTCCGTTCGCGGCTGCGTACGGCGCTCAAGAGCGTCCGTTCGGCCATCGACGGCAACGACAAGGCGGCCGCCAAGGCCGCCCTGCGCGACGTCGCGTCGCTCGTCGACAAGCTGGCCAGCAAGGGCATCATCCACAAGAACGCCGCCGGCCGCTACAAGTCGCGCCTGGCGAGCCGGCTGGCCGCGCGATCCTGACCGGCCGTCACGGCCGCCATCCACGCGCCGCTCCCGCCGCCGGCCCCCGCGCCTTCCTTGCACACAGCTCGACGACGAGCTGCTCGAGGAGAATGCGGGAATCGCCGGCCGATCGCTTGATGTCCTGATCGGTCCGGAACACAGCTTCGATGCCGCGGTGGACGTCAGACGGCGCCAGCTGCGGGAACTTCGCCCGCACCAGCCACCCGAGCTGTCCCAGAATTTTTTCCGGCGGCACCCCCGCGTCGAGCATCAACGCCAGCTGGCGAAGGGCTTCGCCGGCGCGCGCGCCTTCGATCGCATTCGTCATGGCCCAGTCGTCCAGCAGCGCCGCCGGTCCGGCGACGGCGCGTGCGTCCTCGATGGTGATGCGTTTCTGACCGAGGGCATAGAGCAGCAGGCGATCCACTTCCGCCCGAAGCCGCCTGACGTCGAGGCCGGCGCGAACCACGAGCAGCCGCGCCGCGTCCGGATCGATCTCGGCGCCGCCGGCGGCCGCACGCGTTCTCAACCACCGCTCGGCGTCGGCCTGGTCCTCGATCACACCGCACTCGACGGTCGTCGCGTGCTTCTGCATCAGCTTGTACATCCGCCCGCGCTTGTCCACCGACGAGGCGACGAAGACGAGCGTCGTCTGCTGCTCGGGCTGTTTGAGCAGCGCCCCCAGCGCTTCGAGCGCGCGGTCCGCGGCTTCGCTTTCGCGCTTTGGCGCCAGCAGCGATTCGGCCTGGAGCACGGTGACAATGCGCCGCGGGGACATCATCGGCAGCGTCCGTGCGGCGGCGACAATCGCCCCGACCCCGTCGAGCAGCCGCTCGCCGCTGGTCCAGTCGCCGGCGTGAATCCGTTCGACGTTGAAAGCCTGCAGATCTTCCTCGACGAGGTCCGCGAACTCGGCGGCCAGCGCCGACTTCTCCAGCTCGTCGTCGCCGGAAATGAGATAGACGCGATCAGGCGAACCGCCGGCGATCTGGCGCCGGACGGCGGACGGCGTCAGCGCAGCCATGCGCGACGTCGTCTCCGGGGTCTCAGAAGGCCTCCAGGATCGCGCTCACGATGGTGCGCGCGAACTCGCCGCTCATGCGTTCCAGGGCATTCGTGTCCTGCTGAAAGAACGCGGACGGATCGGTGACGCTGCGTCCCGTGGTCGCTTCGTAGTCCTGGCGGAAGAACACGCCGGGATTCTCCCACAGGACCTTGTTCTCGCGCAGGTCGCGCAGCTCGATCCTCGCGATCATCGTCACGGCGTACCGCGTCGCCAGCTGTGTCTGCGGGTTGAAGCTCGAGGGCGTGATCGTCACGGCCGTGACTTCGCCGTTCAGCACGGCATCGACACCCGTGTTCTGCGGCAGCACCTGATACCTGCCGCGGCCGATGAACTCCGCCCGCACCTTCTGCGTGAGCATGGTCTCGAGGTTGAACACCGTCGAACGGTTGACGAACTGCGGCACGCCGATCGTCTTGATGTACGCGGGCAGGAACGACCCGCGGCCCGCCAGCGAGTAGCCGCAGCCCGCGCCGCTCAGCGTCGCGGCCGCGAGCGCGCACGGCAGGACCAGCCTTGTCAGCAGCGCCCTCATGATGCCACCACGCTGACGAGCGGTCCCTTGCCCACGAATACCTTGCGAACCTCCTTGCCGGCGAGGTGCTGACGAACCCCCGCATCGGCGAGAGCCAGCTCGCGCAGCTGCGCTTCCGAGGCCTCGGCGGACGCGGTGATGCGGGCCCGCACCTTGCCGTTGATCTGCACCGGGACGACGACTTCTTCCGCTTTCGCGACAAGGGCGTCGAACGACGGCCACGATGCCGCGCTCAGCCCCCCTGCGTGACCCAGCCGTTCCCAGAGTTCCTCGGCCATGTGGGGCGCGAACGGCGAAATCATCAGCACGAGCGCTTCCAGCGATTCCTTCAGGACGGACAACGCCTGCGCACGCTCGCCCTTGCCAGCCGCCGGCTCCTGGCGCGACGGAGCGCCGCGCTCCGTCGTCTCGCTGAAGGCGTAGAGCGCATTGACGAGCTCCATCAGCGACGACACCGCGGTGTTGAGGTGCATCCGCTCTTCGATGTCCACGGTCACGCGGCGAATCGTGTCGTGCGTCTTTCGCCGCAGGGCCCGCTCGGAGTCGTTGAACTCCTGATCCAGGCGAAGGGTTACACCACGGACGACGTCCGTCCAGTGATCGACCATGCGCCATACCCGCACGAGGAAGCGGAAGCTGCCTTCGAGGCCGCTGTCGCTCCACTCGACTTCCTTCTCGGGCGGCGCCACGAACATGACGTAGAGCCGCAGCGCGTCGGCGCCGTACTTTTCGGTCATGTCGTCGGGATCGACGACGTTGCCCTTGGATTTCGACATCACCGCGCCGTTCTTCAGCACCATGCCCTGCGTCAGCAGGCGCTTGAACGGCTCGGCGAACTTCACCAGGCCGACGTCCCGGAGCACGCGCGTGAAGAAGCGCGAGTACAGGAGATGCAGGATCGCGTGCTCCACCCCGCCGCTGTAGAAGTCGACGGGCATCCAGTAGGCCGCGTCCGAGGGCTCGAACGGCAGGGCCTTGTTTCCAGGATCGCAGAACCGCAGGAAATACCAGGACGAGTCGACGAACGTGTCCATGGTGTCGGTTTCGCGGCGCGCGGGCCCTCCGCACTTCGGACACAGGACGTTGACCCATTCGGGCACCTGGGCCAGCGGCGAGTCGCCGCGGCCCGTGAACTGGGCGACCCTGGGTAACTCGACCGGCAGGTCGTCGAACGGCACGCCGACCACGCCGTCGTTCGGGCAGTGAATCACGGGAATCGGTGTGCCCCAGTACCGCTGGCGGGAGATGCCCCAGTCCTTGAGCCGGTACTGGATCTCACCCTTGCCGATGCCGCGCGCCTCGGCGTCCGCGATCATGCGCGGGATCACCGCTGGCGCTTCCTGTCC
>Ga0126377_10001342_pt1 | contig 16083 bp, 10 predicted proteins | sample PanSoiMetPlot_22_FD_92647 | JGI IMG/M metagenome (GOLD analysis project Ga0126377, IMG submission 92647) | Tropical forest soil microbial communities from Panama - MetaG Plot_22 | ecosystem: Environmental > Terrestrial > Soil > Tropical forest > Bulk soil | place: Panama | collected 2016-02-17
ACGGCGCGATGAACAGCACGGCGTCCACCCGGTCGAGCAGCCCGCCGTGCCCGGGTAGGATGTCGCCCGAGTCCTTGACCCCGCGCGCGCGCTTGAGCAGAGACTCGACCAGGTCGCCGAGCTGGCCCAGGACGCTGCCCACGCCGGCCAGAACCACCACATCGACCACCGTCAGCCCGCGCAGCCGCCAGCGCTCCATGACGAAGCCGCCCGCCAGCGCGGCCATGGCCCCGCCGATCGCGCCGGCCCACGTCTTGTTGGGACTGACCGCAGGGTAAAGTTTGCGCCGGCCGAGGAACCGGCCCGCGAAGTAGCCGCCGGTGTCCGAGAGCCACGCGGTTGCCAGCACCAGCGCGATCGCGTCGCCCCCCACCGGCCCCAGGTTGCGCTTGAGAAGGGCCAGAAATCCGAACGACAGCCCACCGTAGAGGATGCCGAGGACGGTGTAGGCCAGTCTTTCGGCCGAGCTGGCGATGTCGCCCGGGCGGAAGAGGTAGTAGAGGGCCGGCGCCGTGAAGGCGAACAGGAACGCGGATATCTGGGGAGACCAGCGCGGCGGCAGCCAGTAGAAGCCGGCGCAGGCGACCGCGCCGATGGCGAGCGCCGCCATGCGATCGACCCGCTCGGCCAGGGTCATCGCGAACAGCTCGTACATGGTCAGCACCGAGGCGGCAAAGACTGCGGCCCACACGAGCTCGTGCCGCCGCTGATAGATGAGCAGCAGCAGGAGGGGGACGGCGACGACCGCCACGAGGATGCGAGTTGCCAGGTTTCCGAGGCGCGCCATCGATCCCCGAAGAGACACTCGCTGCCGGGAAAGAGTCAAGAGTGATGCGCACTTCCACTCCTGCCGGAAGTTGCCGCGGCCGCCCGGTCCCGGCGGGTTCCCACCATTTCCGCTCTGCGTGTTTGTGGCGAGAGGAAGGCAGGCGCAAGCCTGGTGAGGAAGGAAGCCGATGCGAGCCGTGCCAGCTGTGCCCGACGAGCCCGACGAAAGAGACGAGCGCCGATGAAGCGTCCCGGTTCGAGATTTCCGGCGGCCCTGGCCGCGGGGATGGCGGTCCTGGCCTGCGCCCGCGCGGCCGCGGCCGACCCGGGGGCGCCGCCGGCGCTGCTGCCGCCGCCCGACACGGCCGCCTTCGCCCTGGTGGTCGGCTCCAACACCGGCGGTCAGGCGCAGGCGCCGCTCCACTACGCCGAGAGCGACGCCCGCCAGGTGGCCGAGCTCCTGGGCGAGCTCGGCGGCTACCGGCCCGACCGCATCCAGCTCGCCCTGCATCCGACCCGCGCCCAGCTCCACGCCGCGCTCGACGCGCTGACCGCGCGCGCGGTGGCCGAGGCCCGCGCCGGGCGGCAGCCGCGCGTCTTCTTCTACTTCTCGGGCCACGCGCGCTCCTCGGCCCTCAATCTGGCCAGCGAGGAGGTCCCGCTCACCGAGCTGCGCGAGCGCCTGGTCGGGCTCGCGGGCGGGCTCACCATCGTCGTCCTCGACGCATGCCAGTCGGGCGCCTTCTCGCGCATCAAGGGGGCCGAGCCGACCGCCGACTTCTCGTTCAACTCGCTGGCGCGGCTGAGCGCGACCGGCGTGGCGGTGCTGGCGTCGTCGAGCGCGAGCGAGCTCAGCCAGGAATCGGACCGGCTGGGCTCGAGCTACTTCACGCACAACCTCCTGGTCGGGCTGCGCGGCGCCGGCGACGCCAGCGGCGACGGCAAGGTCTCGCTCGACGAGGCCTACCGCTACGCCTATCACCAGACCCTGCTGGCGACCGCGGCCACCCGGGTGGGAGCCCAGCACGTGAGCCTCGAGGTCGAGCTCAAGGGCAAGGGCGAGGTGCCGATCACCACGCCGGCGGCGGCCGACGCCCAGCTCGAGCTGGCCGCCGCGCTCGAGGGCGAGGTGCTGGTCGAGCGGCGGAGCGCGCGCGCGGTGGTGGCGGAGCTGCACAAGGCGCGCGGCGGGGCGGTCAGGCTCGGGCTGCCGGCGGCCGGATACAGCGTGCTCGTGCGCGCGCCGGGCGCGGCGTTCCTGCGGCGCTGCGACGTCGAGCTCGCCCGCGGGCAGGTGGGCCGGCTCGCGCTCGAGCGCTGCGCGCGCGAGCCGCTCGGCGAGGGCGAGGCCAAGGGCGCGGGCGGGTCCGGTCCGCGCTGGTCGATCGAGCTGGCGATCGGCGGGCAGAGCTCCATCGAGGACGACTTCACCCGGCGGCTCGAGAGCTTCAGCTACCGCGCGGAGGAGCCGCTGTTCCCGCCGCCTCACCTGGCCGCGTCCGTCGTCTACCACGTGAACCCGTTCCTCGGCGTGGTCGGGCAGCTCTCGACGCTGGGCCGGCAGCGCTACGACCGCGACGCGGACGGCCCGCCCCTCGAGTTCTCGTGGTCGACCCTCGCCCTCGGCCTGCACGCGCGCGGTCGATTGCCCCTGGTCGGCGGGGTGCTGACGCCGTTCGTGCAGGCCGGCGGCGGGATCGCCACCGCCTTCACCGAGCTCGACGACGGCGCCGGCGCGCCCGACAAGCAGCAGTACTGGGGCTGGCACCTGGGGGCCTCGGCCGGCCTCGACGTGCAGCCGCCGCGCTGGCTGCTGGGCTTCACCGCCGAGGCGGCCTACGTCACCGCCCCGGTCATCGACAACCTCATCGGCGACACGCACGACGTCGGCGGGCGCATCGTCCGGTTCGGCGTGCGGGCCAGTTTTTGAGCCCGGCGCTCGGCCGTACAGGAATCGACAGGATCGATCGGAGCCAGCGAATGACCACGCGACGAACCGGCTCGCTTCTCTTCCTCGCGGCGATCTTTTTCACCCAGTCCGGCTACAACGACTGCACCGGCGATGTGCTGCACGACCCGGGCTTCGACGTCTGGTGCGGCGACCACCTGTGCTCGTGGGACGTCGAGAAGGGCGACGTGCGCAAGGCGCCGACCTGGCACGAGTCCGACCTGGGCGTCGAGCTGGTCGGCGACGACGCGGCCATCTCGCAGCTCAGCCTCGACCCGCCGGTGACGTGCCTCCGGTTCTCGCTGGTCGCCGACGTGTCCGAGGACGCGACCGTGACGCTGGAGATGGACCTCGACGCGGATGGAACCGTCGAGTACGAGCGCGCGGTCCCGACCTCGCACTGGGCCGAGCTCGACTACCGGGTCGAGCTCGAGGGCCAGAGCGACATCCTCTTCCGCCTGCGCAAGACCGGATCGGGGCGCGCGGTGCTGGCGCAGATCCGCGCGGTGCGCGACGACCCGGAGTGCGGCGGCGACACGGTGGCCACCGAGCGCCCGCTCGGAGCCGACTGCGCCGGCTTCTTCGGCGCCGACGACGCGGTGTGCGCCGCCGGCGTCTGCACGCCGGGCCAGTTCGCGTGCGGCGAGTGCCGCGACGACGCGGACTGCGACGGCGGATCGGTGTGCGGGCTCGAGGCCCGCGTCGCGCCGCCGCTCGAGCCGTATCGCAGCTGCGTGGCTCCCGCCAGCCGCGGGCTCGGCGAGATGTGCGCCGTCGACGGCGAGTGCGCCGGCGGCGTGTGCTGCGAGGGCTTCTGCTCGGGATGCTGCGGCGAGCCGTCCGACGCCGTCTGCGAGCCGGGGCGGTCGTGCGTCGCGGACCCGGACGCCCCGCCCGGCGAGCACTGGTGCTCGCCCGGTGACGGAGCGCCCGGCGACGCCTGCCGGCGCGACCAGCAGTGCGCGAGCGGCGCGTGCGCCGGCGGCGAGCCGATGATGGTGTGCACGAGCGACGGGCGGCCGTGCGCGGTCGACGACGACTGCCCGCTCGCCGGGCAGGGTGGAGAATGCATCGAGGCGGGCCGCACGGGTGGCCGCTGTCGGTGAGCCGCTCGGCCCGCCGGACGCGTACAGGCACTACGGTCCGGCGATGCTGCGCAAGGCGGAGCGCATCCTCGGCAACCGCGAGGATGCGGGAGACGTGGTGCAGTCCCTGTTCGTCGACCTGGTCGAGCGCGGAGTCGAGCGCGTGGAGCTCCCCTACCTCTATCGAGCGGTGACCAACCGCTGCCTCAACGTGATCCGCGACCGGCGCAACCGCGAGCGGCTGCTCGACCGCCAGGAGGCGGCGCTGCGCGGCCCCGCCCGCGTGCGCTGCGACGACGAGGTCATCGGGCTCGACCTGCTGCTCAAGCTCGGCGGCCGGCTCGACGCGCGCCACCTCGAGGTGCTGGTCTGCCGCTTCGTCGACGACATGTCGCAGGACGAGATCGCCGAGCTGCTCGGCACCAGCCGCAAGACCGTCGGCAAGCGGCTCGACCGCATCCGCGGCCAGGTGGCCGAGCTGCGCGCGAGCGAGGCCGGGCAGGCGCGCGCGCGCGGAGGCGAGGGATGATGCGCGAGCGCGAGGCCTGCGCCGGCCAGCCAGTTTCCTGGCTCGAGCTCGAGCGCCACGCGCTCGGCGAGCTGGACGCGGCGCGCGCGGCCGGGGTGGGCCAGCATCTCGGCGCGTGCGCCGCCTGCCGCGCGGCGCTGGGGGTCATCGAGGACGATCGGCGCGCGCTGCCGCCGCTCCCCGATCCGTGGCGGGCCGCGGCCGCGCGGCGCCGTCGACGGCGCGCGCGCTGGAGCGGTGCGTTCGCGCTGGCGGCGGCCGCTGCGGCGCTCGCGCTGTTCTGGGGCCATCGGGGCGAGCGCGGCGAGCGCGGCGCGACCCTGGCCGGGGTGAAGGGCGACGAGATCGGCCTCGGCCTGGTGCGCGAGCGCGGCGGCGAGGTCGCCTTCGACCCGAGCGGCTTCCGGCCCGGCGATCGCTTCAAGGTGCTCGTCACGTGCGCGGCCGATGCGCCGGTCGCGGTCGATGTGACGGTGGCGCAGGCCGGCGGGATCGACCGGCCGCTGCCGCCGCGGGCGATCCGCTGCGGCAACCGCGTCCCGCTGCCCGGCGCGTTCGTCGTCACCGGCGAGGGGCCGGTCTCCATCTGCGTCGCCGTCGGTGCGGCGACCGAGTGCCGCGAGCTGGCGGCCGAGTAGCGGAGCGGGCCGCGGGTGGCCGCGGGGCCGCGCGGGGCGGCGCGGCGGCCGTCGCTACGGCGCGAGGTCGCCGCCCGACTCGATCTGCGCGCCGGTCAGGCCGAAGCGGCGCTCGCGTGCGGCGTACGCGTCGAGGGCGGCGTAGAGATCGCCGCGCCGAAAATCCGGCCACAGGGCGCTCGAGAAGTAGAGCTCCGCGTAGGCCGCTTCCCAGAGGAGGAAGTTGGAGATGCGAAGCTCGCCGCTGGTGCGTATCACGAGATCGAGCGGAGGCAAGTCGGCCGTCGGCATCATGCTGTTGAATCGCTCCGCATCGAGCGACTCGGGATCAAGCTCGCCGGCCGCGGCCAGCTGCGCGGTGCGGCGCGCGGCCAGGGCGATCGACTCGCGTCCACCGTACGAGAGCGCCAGGGTCAGGACCATCGCCCGGTTCTGCGCCGAATCCGCCATCAGCGCGTCGAGCGGCTCGCGCACCGACGGCGGAAGCTTGTCGACGTCTCCGATGGCGCGCAGCCGGATCTCGTTCTCCATGATTTCAGCGCGTTCGGTCAGGAGATAGTCGCGCAGGAGCTCCATCAGGCCGGCCACCTCCTCGACCGGCCGAGCCCAGTTCTGCGACGAGAACGCGTACAGCGTGATGGCCTCGAGCCCGATCTGCCGCGCGGCGCGCACGACGTCGCGCACGCTCTCCGCGCCCTCGCGATGACCGGCGAGACGCGGCAGCTGCCGGCCCTCGGCCCAGCGTCCGTTGCCGTCCATGATGATGGCGACGTGGCGCGGCAGTCGAGCTCGTTCGCCAGAGGCGCCCTCGCTGCCCATTTGCCGTCCCTAACACGCAGGGCTTGCCGTTGCAACCGAGGGGGATATCTCGTACCCTTCGATCGAGGGGGCCGTTCTCCCCTCGGCATAGAGCAAGTCATGGGCATCTTTTCGCGACTCGGAACCCTGATCAAGTCGAACCTCAACGACCTCATCTCCAGGGCCGAAGATCCCGAGAAGATGCTGAATCAGGTGCTGCTGGAGATGCAGCAGCAGCTGGTCGAGGCCAAGAAGGCGGTGGCCGTCGCCATCGCCGACGAGAAGCGGCTGCAGAAGCAGTACAACGCCGAGCTCGACAAGTCGAAGGAATGGGAGCGGAAGGCGATGCTGGCCGTGCGGGCCGGCGACGACAACCTCGCCCGCCAGGCGCTGGTCCGCAAGCAGGAGCACGAGAACATCGCGGCGCAGTTCCAGCAGCAGTGGATCGCGCAGAAGGGCGCGGTCGACAAGCTCAAGGACGCGCTGCGGCTCCTCGCCAACAAGATCGAGGAAGCCAAGCGCAAGAAGAACATCCTCATCGCGCGGAAGAAGCGCGCCGAGGCGCAGCGCCAGATCGCCAGCACGATGCAGGGGCTCGGCGACACGAGCGCGTTCGACACCTTCGATCGCATGGCCGAGCGCATCACGCTGCTCGAGGCCGAGGCCGAGGCGGGGGCGGAGCTGGCCGGCGAGATCTCGGGCGACACGCTCGAGTCCAAGTTCCTCGCCCTGGAGTCGGGCGGGCACGGCACCGAGGAAGACGCGCTCTCCGAGCTCAAGGCCAAGATGGGCCTGCTCGAGTCGGGCACCACGACGTCCACCCCGCAGCTCACCGCGAAGTCGTCGGCCGGGCTGACGGAGGAGGACCTCAAGGAGCTCGAGGACCTCGATCTGTCGGGCATCGACATCGAGGGCGAGGGCAAGGACACCGATCAGGTGGCCGGCGCGGACGCGAAGGCGGAGGCGGGTGGCGGCGGCAACGCCAAGTCCGAGGGCGGCGACAAGAAGCCGGCCAAGGCGGGCGGGCGCGCGGGCGCCGCGGACAGCGCGGCCGAGTAGCGCGCCCGGTCCATTCGGCGTCGCTTCTCCGGGCGGGCGTCGCATCGCCTCTGGCGGGCGAGTGCGAGCGCTGGCTTGGTTGCCCGGCGCGCGCCGCGTGACGTGCTTGGCGTCGTCGATCGAGCGACCCGGCGAGCGGACCTCGACGGGCCGGCCAACCGCCCGGGCGACGGACCGGCGAGCGGGCCGCCGGGCATGCCGGCGAGCGAAACGGGCGGCGCGAATGGCGATCGTCGACGTGAAGTCCGGCCTCGGCGACCGTGAATGAAGGTGGACGATCGGCCGATCGCTTTTCACTGTTTCAGCTGCTTGGGACGGGGCGCGTTTTTTGCAACTCGCAGGCACTCATGCGCGTGCCAGCGGCACTGGCTGTAGCAGCCATTCTCTCTGGATGGGCGGTGTCGCAGGCGGCGGCCGAGCCCGCCCTGCCCAGGGCGCCGCGCGCGACGCTGGTCCAGGTCCTGTCGGGCGGGCGCCAGGCCCTGGTGCTCGACCGCGTGACCGGCGAGTACGGCGTCTTCAAGGTCGGCGACACGATCCACGGCCTGCGCGTCGCCGAGATCGAGCCGGATCAGCTGGTCCTCGCCACGCCGACCCCGCCGGAGCGCTACTACGTCCTGCCGCTGGTCGAGGGCGCCCCGGTTCCGGGCGGAGCGGCGGGGGCAGCAGCTGCTTCCGGCGCGGCGGGTCCGGCCGGCGAGCCAGGCGCGGCGAGCGCGGCCGCGGGCGCCGCGGCTCCGCCGGCTCCGCAGTCGACGCAGGCGACGCAGGGCCCAGACGCTCGGTCGGCCGGCGCGCCCTCGCCCGCGGCCGGCGCACCTGCTGCGGGCGAACCCGGCGCCCGGCCGGGCGACCCGGCCGCGCCCGAGGCGATCGATCCGTACGCCGGTCCGGCGGGCGGCGGCGTCGTCGGTTCGCCCGGTGGCGCCTCCGAGCCGTCCGCGTCGGAGCCGTCGATCATGGATCCATATGGCGACTCGTCATCGACCGGGGACACCGGCCTCCCGTCGGTGATCGCTCCGCCGGCCTCGCGCGTCGAGGCGGCGCCGGCCCCGCGGCGAGGTGCGGTCGCGCCGTCGCCCAAGCCGGTCGCGCCGCCGTCGTCACCGCGTGCCGACGAGCGCGGGTCGGAGCGCGGCGCCGAACCGCCGGCCGCGCCCGACCTCGACGCGCCGCCCAGTGACACTGACACCACCGGCATCGACACCGGCGCCGACACCGGCATCGACGACGGCATCGGCGCTGACCCGGGCACCGGCGCCGACCGCGATCGCGGCGCCGCCGATGCGGATGCCAGCGGCGAGGTCGGCATCGGCACCGACTCCGCTGCGGAGGCGGGCCCCGACGACGACACGGCCGCGACTCCCCCCGCCAGGGCCAAGGCATCGCGCGCGCGCGACTCGAAGCGGAAGACGGGGAGGTCGATCGAGGCGCGCCCGGCCGCGCCGTCCCGATCGAGCGCTGCCAGCGCCGCGGCTCCGGCAGCGGGTCCGGCAGCGGGCCCGGCAGCGGGCCCGGCAGCGGGCGCGGCCCCGGCCACCCCGACGCCCGCGGCCGACGAGCCGACCGCGCTGAGCCGCCGCGAGCTCGACTGGGCGCTGTCCGATTTCTCGGCCCTCTCGAAGCAGATCCAGATCGAGCGCGCCCCGGGCGGAGGCATGCGCGTCGTGGACCTCGCGTCCGGCTCCTTCGTCGCCCGGCTGGGAATCCAGCGCGGCGACGTGGTCAAGCGCGTGGCGGGTCACCCGATCGACACGGTGGACGAGGCCGCCGCGGCGTACGCGGCGCTGGCCTCGGCCCGCGAGGTCGTCGTCGAGATCGTGCGGCGCGGCGAGCCGGTTCGCCTGCGCTACCGCCTCATCAGGTAGCGATCCACCGCGAGGTGGGAGCCTGTCGCCTCCGCGCCCCGCGCGGTGCGCGGCCGCTCGACCTTGGGTTAGGATAGGTGCCTGGTGCGGCGGATCGACCTGAAGCTGGCCGACAAGGGGGACTGGGTGAAGGTGTTCGATCCCAGGGACTCCACGATCTTCGTGTCGCAGAGCGACCCGGCCCACGTCGGCGAGCAGATCCGGCTGGATCTGATCGTCGGGACGTCGGGCCCGCGGGTCATCCTGCGCGGCAAGGTCATCGCGCGCCGCATGAAGGGAGACGCGGCCCTGCCGCGCGGCGTGAGCGTCGCGCTGGGCCCCGAGGAGCGGGAAAAGATCAACTATCTGAACGGGTTCGTGCGCGGCGGGCTGCTCAACCTGCGCGAGATGCGCCGCCTGCCGCTGCGCTTCCCGGTCACCTACGGCGGCATCGGCGGGCCGTGCAAGACCTACTCGCGCGACATCAACGAGGAGGGGCTGTTCATCATCACCGAGGATCCGCTGCCGGAGGGGTCCGAGGTCCACCTTCTCCTGACCGTGCCGATCCGCGGCAACGCGGTCTCGCTCGCCGGAGTGGTGGCCCACACCGTCGTGGTCGAGGACGAGGACGTGCCCGGCATGGGCATCCGCCTCCGCTTCCAGGGCAACCAGCGCGATGAGATGATCCGGCTGGTCGACGAGCTGGAGCGGATGTTCCTCGAGAACCAGTTCGCCGAGGAGTTCCTGCTGTAGGTTCAGGGGCGGCGGGGGCGCAGCCCGTCGAAGATGACCGCGAGCGTGCGCGCTTGGAGGGCGCGGTCGCGGCCGGCGTACTCGGCGGCGTGCGACGCGCCCTTGAGCAGGGCGATCACCTCGCCGACCCGGACATCGGAGCGCACCGCGCCCGCCTTCTGCGCCCGGGCCAGGAGCGCGCCGATCGCCTTGTGCAGGTTCCTGGCCACCGGCGCGATCAGGCTCTGCACGTCGACGCCGGCGAGGGTGAGCGCGTCGGAGAAGGCCTTCTTGGTCGCGGACTGCTCGATCATGCGCTCGAAGAAGGCGAAGAACGCGGCGCCCGGATCGGCCGCGGCGGCGCCGGCCTCGGCGTCGTCGGTCAGCCGCTGCATGCGCGCCATGTAGATGGCCTCGAGCAGCGCCTCCTTGGTGGGGAAGTGCCGGAACACGGTCCCGATGCCGACCCCGGCGGCGCGCGCGATCTCGCCGGTCGACGCCGAGGTGCCCTTGGCCGCGAACACCTCCTCGGCCGCCTCGAGCACGCGGGCCCGGTTGCGGCGCGCGTCGGCCCGACGCGACTCGTCTTCGTGCGGGGTCACTCCCGTCCCGGGCTGCTTCCGACTCATGGGCTCCTCGACGACGGCGCTTGACAAACGGAGCGTCGGCTCCGTATTGTGCAAGCGGAGTCTCGGCTCCGATTCTACGGGAGGAGGATCCCCATGACCAGTGCCCCGAGTCAAGCGACGAGGTTTGCCGCCAGCCCGCGCGACGTGTTCGAGCGCGCGCGGCGCAGCGTGATGTCATACGACGCGAACGGCTTCGCCGACCTGTTCGCGTCCGACGGAATCATGGAGTTTCCGTTCGGCGGTGGAGCGGTGGGGCTGCCCGCGTGCCTCGAGGGTCGCGAGCAGATCCGGCGCCACATGACGTCCGCCCTGACGCGGTCCTGGGAGTCGGGCCGGCGCTTTCTCGGCTACGACGATCTGGTCGTGCACGAGACCGGCGACCCCGAGGTGATCATCGTCGAGTTCGATCTGCACGGGCAGACGCCCGCCGGGCAGACCTACCAGGTGCCCTACGTGCAGGTCTTCCGCGTGCGGGACGGCGAGATCGTGTCCATGCGCGACTACTTCTCGAGCGAGCGCCTCGCCGCCGTCCTGGCGGCCACCTGACGCGCAGGACGGCGCGCGGATCAGGGGACGCGGATGTCCGACAGGCGCCGCTCGGGCGCGGCGGCGAACCGGCGCAGGAGGCCGACGTAGTCGGCCAGCCATTCGGCGACCGCGTCGTCGGCGAACCGCTCGCGCTGGTAGTCGAGCTGGATGACGAGCGCATCGCCCCGCACGATCGTGCGGATCATCAGCTCGTAGGGAGTCACCGGGGCGCCGGCCGCGCGCACGTGGCCGACGCGGAGCCCGCCGAGGCGCGGCGCGGCGGGCGGCGGGTGGTGGTTGATGACGACGTCGAACAGCGGCTGCCGGTAGGGGCGGCGCTCCGGGTTGACGTCGGCGACGATCCGCTCGAACGGGACGTCGGAGTGGGCGAGGGCGGCGCGCAGCGCGCGGCCAGCGGCGCCGACCAGCTCGCGCGCGCGGGGATCGCCCTCGAAGCGGAGCCGCAGCGGCAGCGGGTTGAGGAAGAGACCCAGGAGCGGGCGGACCTCGGGGCGATCGCGACCCGCCGCCACCGTCCCGAGCACGACGTCGTCGCGCCCGCTGGCCCGCCCGAGCAGCGCCGCGGCGGCGGCGAACAGCACGCCGAACAGGGTCGTGTGCTCGGCGCGCGCCAGCTCGCCGAGCGCGGCCAGCTCGGCGCCGTCGAGCCGCGCGCGGCGGCTGCCGGACCGGCCGGTCGACCAGCCGGTGCGCGGCGCGCGGAGCGGCAGATCGAGCGGCAGCGCGCCGGCCAGCGCGTCGCGCCAGAACGCGCGCGACGGGTCCCAGAAGCCCGAGTCGGCCATGCGCCGCTGCCACAGCGCGATGTCGGCGGCGCCGGCGGTGAGGTCGGCGACGGCGGGCGGGCGACCGGCGGCGAGCGCCGCGTAGTGCTCGTCCAGCTCCTCGAGCCAGATCTGCAGCGAGAAGCCGTCGGCGACATAGTGGTGCATCGTGACCACCAGGACGTGCGCGCGCTCGGCGAGGCGAAGGAGGCGAGTCCGCCAGGGAGGGCCCGCCGCCAGCGCGAACGGCCGGCCGCGCTCCTGGTCCATGTGCCGGCGGATCGCCGCCTGCTGCTCGTCGGCCGACAGCGCGGAGAGGTCCTCGAAGACGTGATCGCGCGGGCAGCTGGCGACCACCCGCTGGCGCGCGGCCGGACCGTCGCCGGTGAAGACGGTGCGCAGCGCGTCGTGGCGGGCGGCGATCGCGGTCATGGCGGCCTCGAGGCCATCGACGTCGAGCGCGCCGTCGAGCCGCAGCGCGAGCCGCACCCTGGGCGCCGGGGCCCGCGGCGCCAGCGCCGAGGCGAACGCCAGCCGCTCCTGCGCGAAGCTGAGCGGCACCGGGGCCTCGCCGGCCCGCGCGATCGCGGAGTGCGGTGAGCGGAGGACCGCGGCCTCGAGCCAGGCCGCCTGTGCGGCGATCGTGGGCCGCTCGAACAGGACCGCGAGCGGAAGCTCCACCGCGAAGCGCTCCACCAGGCGCGCGCCGACCTGAGCGGCCAGCAGCGACTGCCCGCCGGCGGCGAAGAAGTCGTCCTCGGCGCCGACCGGGCGGCCGAGCAGCTGCTCCCAGGCGAGCGCCACCGCCTGCTCGATCGCGCCGTGCGGGGGGCGCGACGCGACCGGCGCCGGCTGTGGGGCCGGCAGCGCGGCGCGGTCGAGCTTGCCGGTCGGGCCGAGCGGCAGCGCAGGCAGGGTGACGAACGCGGTCGGGACCAGCGGCTCCGGCAGGCGGGTGCGCAGCTGCCGCCGCAGCTCCGCCGGCGACGGCGCCGAGGTTCCGCGCGCGACCAGATAGGCGGTGAGGCGGTGCTCGCCGTCGAACCCGGCGTGCGCGGTCACGGCGGCGGCGCTCACGCCGGGGTCGGCCAGGATGGCGCTCTCCACCTCGCCGGGGTCGATCCGGATCCCGCGGATCTTGAGCTCGTGATCGAGGCGACCGATGTACTCGAGCACGCCGTCGTGGCGCCACCGCCCGCGATCGCCGGTGCGGTACATCCGCTCGCCGGGGGCGAACGGGATCGCGGTGAAGCGCGCCTGCGCGGCGGCGGGGACGTCGCCGAGGTAGCCGTCGGAGAGCCCGACGCCGGCGACGCAGATCTCGCCGGGCACGCCGATCGGCACCGGACGCCCGGCCCGGTCGAGGATGTAGACGCGCGTGTTGGCGATCGGCCGGCCGATCGGCGTCCGCGGCGCGCGGGCGTCGTCGCGCGTGACCTCGTGGGCGGCGACCTGGTCTGCCGTCTCGGACGCGCCGTACAGGTTGAACAGGCGGGACGCGGGCCGCGCGGCCTGAAACGCCTCGACCAGGGACGGCTTCAGCTCCTCGCTGGTGGCGAGCCACAGGGTCAGGGCCGGCAGGAAGTCGGGCCGGCCGCCGCCGAGCTCGAGGAGCGTGCGGAGCAGGGACGGCACCACGACCATCCGGGTGACGCCGTGCCGCGCGGCGGCGGCGGCGAGCAGGCGCGGATCGGCCATCTCGTCCGCGCTGGCCACGACCAGCGGGACGCCGCCCGCGAGCGGTCCGAACAGCTCCCACAGCGAGTCGACGAACGCCGGCGAGCTGCGCAGCATCGCCACCTCGCCGGGCCGCCAGGGCAGGTCGCGCGCGAACCAGACGATCTGGTTGACCAGCGCGCGGTGAGTGGTCGCGACTCCCTTGGGCCGGCCGGTCGAACCGGAGGTGTAGACGACGTACGCGATGGCGTCGGGATTGCCGTGGCCGCCCTGGCCGTCGGCGCTCGGGCGGTCTTGCGCGGGCTCGGACTCGGGCTCGGGCGCGGGCTCGCCGAGGACCATGTGCGCGACGTCCACGCGGTCGGCGAGGTGCGGCTCGGTGACGACGAGCTCGACCTCGCTGGCCAGGGCCGCGATGCGCGGCGCCGGCTGCCCGGCATCGAGCGGGACGTGGACCGCGCCCGCCTTCAGCACGCCGAGCGCGGCCACCGCCAGCTCCGGCGACGGTCGCACGAGGACGCCGACCCGCGCGCCGGCCGCGACCCGCCCGCGCAGCCGCGCCGCCAGCTCGTCGGCGCGGCGCCCGAGCTCGCGGTAGCTGAGCGCGCGCTGGCCCTGGATGACGGCCGTTGCGTCCGGCCGGTCGCGGATGCGCGCCTCGACCAGGCCGTGCACCGTCGCCTCGGGCAGCGCCACCGCCGTGCGGTTCCATGCCTCGACCACGGTGGCCCGCTCGTCGTCGGGCATGACAGGCAGCTCGGAGAGCCGGGTGTAGGGCGACCGCACCGCCGCGAGCAGCAAGGTGCGGAAGCGCGCCATCAGGCGAGCCGACGTCGCCGCGGCGAACAGGTCGTCGCGGCAGCGCATGACGAGCCCGAGGCTGCCGGCCGGCCTGGTGCTCGCGCCGATGAGCAGATCGCACGGCTGCGCGGATCCGGTCACGCCCTCGAGGGTCACGCGCAGGTCGCCCCACCACAGCCGCTCGGCGGCGGGGACCATGTTGAGGATGACGTCGAACAGCGGCTGGCGTCCGGGCTCGCGCGCGAGGCCGAGCCCGGCCACGATGCGCTCGAACGGCGCCTCCGCGTGCGCGAGGGCGCGATGCACCGCCCGGTGGGTGCGCGCGATGATCTCCGCGAACGTCGGATCACCGTCGAGCCGCAGCCGGAGCGGCAGGAGGTTGAGCAGGAGGCCGATCACGTTGCGCCGGCCCGGCACGTCGCGGCGCGACGCCGGGACCACGCAGACGAGATCCTCCTGCTGCGTGTGGCGGGCCAGGAAGGCCGCCGCGGCCGCCATCAGCGTGACGTTGAGCGTGGCGCCGTGGCGGCGGCCGAGCGCGCGCACCGCCGCGGCGCGATCCGCCGGCAGGAGCTCGCTCTCGTCGTGGCGGCCGACGGCGTGGCTCGGCGGCCGCCGGTGGTCGATCGGCAGCTCGAGCCGCGTCGCGCCGGCCAGCTCGCCCTGCCAGAACGCGAGGTCGTCTGCGATCCGCCGCTGGCCGTCGGGCGAGCGCTCCCACTCGGCGACGGCGGCCATCGACGACTCGAGCCGCGCGAGCCGCGGCACCGTGCCGGCGACCTCGGCCTGGTAGAGCTCGATGAGCTCGCGGTACCAGATCAGGACCGAAAGCGCGTCGATGACGAGGTGATGGATGGTGAGGATCAGGCGGTGGTCGTCGGGCGCCATCCGGCACAGCCGGGTCCGCCACAGCGGCCCGCGCGCGAGGTCGAACGGCCGCGCGTGGTCGCCGGCCGCGCGCCCGGCCAGCCAGCTCGCCCGCTCGCCCGCGTCCTCGTCGGGCAGCGTGTCGACCCGGTGCTCGATCGCCGGCCCGGGCAGGACGAGCTGGCGAGGTGACGAGTCGACGTCGCGGAACACCGTGCGCAGCGCGTCGTGTCGGCGCGCCAGCGCGGCGAGGCTGCGCTCGAGCGCGCCCCGGTCGAGCTCGCCCTCGAGCCGGTAGATCCGCTGCAGGTGATTGGCCGTGGTCCCCGGCGCGAGGGTCTCGAGGAACCACAGCCGCTCCTGCGCGTGGGTGAGCGGGAATGTCCGCGGCGGCGCCGGCTCGACCAGGTCGGCCGGGCCGTCCGACGGCAGGCCCGACAGCGCCCGCGCCGGATCGGCGGCCAGCTCGCCGAGGACCTGGTCCAGGCTGGCCGCGATCGACGCGGCGTCGTCGGCGGTGACCTCGACGCCGTCGTGGCCGACCTCGACCACGAGCACGCCGGCCGCCGTCCAGCGCACGGCGAACGCGAGCGCGGCGGCCCCGCCGTCGGCGCGCGCGGTCTCGCGCCAGTCACCGGCGCGGGCGCCGGCCAGCTCGAGCGCGAGGCTGGCATCGGGGCTCGCGGTGGGCGCCGGCGGGTCGGCGCCGAGGCCGGCGGCGGCGGCCCATGCGCGGCAGATCGCGCGCGACGCCTGCTCGACGACCTCCGAGAAGCTCGGCCGCCCGGCCAGGCTGAGCGCGATCGCCGCGGTCGTGGTGGCGGGGCCGATCGCCGCCCGCTCCGCCGGACCGGCGCGGAGCGACGCCGGGACCTCGAGCACCACGTCGTCGCGGCCGCCGCGGCGCGCGAGCACCACCGCGATCGCGGCGGCGACGGTCGCGATCGGCGGCGCCGCCTGCCGCCGGCCGACCTCGAGCAGGGCGCGGGCGCGCGCCGCCGGGATCCGCGCCGCTCGCCAGCCGATCGCGAGCGGATCGGCGATCTCGATCTCGATCCCGGCGGTGGCGGCGACGGCCGGCCGCCGCGGCCATACCGGTTCGCGGTGCTCGGCTGCGGCGCGGCAGGACTCGATGAGGTCGTCGATCCACAGGCCGGCCGAGGTGTGATCGAAGCGGCGGCCGTCGAACGCGAGCGCCACCATGCGTCGGGTCGGCCGGCCCGCGCCGCCGAGCTCGACGATGGCGGCGCGCCACGCCGGGTCGGCCCTCGTCGCGACGATCGGGTCGAACGGCCGCTCGATGTCGGCGAGGATCTGCCGCCAGGCCTGCCGCCGCGCCCGACCGCGCAGGCCGGTCAGGTCGAGCACGCGGGCGTCGGCCGCGCCGCCGGG
>Ga0126377_10001343_pt1 | contig 16083 bp, 19 predicted proteins | sample PanSoiMetPlot_22_FD_92647 | JGI IMG/M metagenome (GOLD analysis project Ga0126377, IMG submission 92647) | Tropical forest soil microbial communities from Panama - MetaG Plot_22 | ecosystem: Environmental > Terrestrial > Soil > Tropical forest > Bulk soil | place: Panama | collected 2016-02-17
CGGTGGCGGGGGCGCCGCACCACTGGCAGGTCCACCGGTCGCGTTCGAGCACGACGAGGCGGGCGGCGCGGTGGGCCTGGCCGTAGCCGCGGGCGGTGCTGCTCAGGGTTGGCCGGGCCACAGGCTCACCTGGTCCCAGCCGGGGGCGGCGCCGCGCCATCGGCGGATGTAGTCCCGGTTGGCGCGGGTGCACGCGGGGCACCGGCACGGTTCGGCCCGGCGGACGTAGCGGGCCCGGGTGCCGTGGGCGGGTAGGGGCCGGGGCGGGCGCCGGCCGCCCCGCCGGTCAGCCACGGCGGTCCGGGCGCCGGTCTAGGGAGCGGCGCAGCATGGCCCGGGCCTCGGCTACGCGGGTGGCCTGGTGGGCGCGTTCGTCTTCGCAGGCGGGGTCGTGGGTGCCGTCTCGGCGGCCGCACCAGTGGCAGCACTCGGGGCGGCCGGTGGGCACCTGGTAGGGGCGGCGTGCCACACCCCCACGGTACCGAACAGGTGTCCGCCATCACGGCACTACCTTCCTGGTGGCCTGCGCCGCCGCCAGGCGGCGTCCATTCCGGCCCGGTAGGGCCGCCCGGGCGGCGGCGACACCGGCCAGGTTCACCGCCACGTCGGCGGCGCAGGCGACCTGTGGTGGTTGATCGAGCCACGCCAACGCGGCCCGGTTGTCCCCAACCTCACCCCCACCACCACCGAGTTCTAACCCTCTAGGAGGTGAGGGGACAGTGGTGTCCCCTAGGCGCGACCTGGTTGTTTGTCGTCGTCGTCGGGGGACCGGACAGCGCGTGCCCCCGTGCGCGAGGCGTCCGGCCCGCTCCACGAGCAGGTAGCGGTTCGTGCGCCGGGCCAGGCGGCCGCCCCGCCAGCGGTCGGGGCGGGCGGGGGACCGGTACACGCGCACCACCCCGATGGCTTCTAGGGCGGCGAGCCACCGCCGCACCGTGCGGGTGGTGACCCCGAGCCGGCGGGCCATGGTCGATTGGGCCACCCACGGCAGGTTGTCCGAGATGGTGCCGTAGTCGGCCAGCACGTCCACCAGCGGGGCGGCGTGACGCCAGCCCGCGGCGATGGCGGCCTCGCGGCACACCGACGCCCGCAGCGCCATGGCCTGGCGGCGGCCGTGACGGGTCCGCCCGACCTTGCGGCTCATGGTCGCCCCCGCCGGTCGGACTGGCGGTCCGCTTCGGCCAGGGCCTGACCTTCGAACAGGCCGACGTCGCGGGCGACCTGCGCGTACTGGGCGATCCCCTCCACCAGCTCGGCGGCGCGCCGGTCGGTGACCAGCTTGTGCAACGCCAGCCGGGCCGCCCCCGACAACTGGCGTTCGGACTCGACCCCCGCCGCCCCTAGCAGGCGTTGTAGGTGCCGGCGCTCGTGCTCACGCACACCATCACCTCCCCCCGCTGCTGGCCTGTGTCATGCTGCGCTCTGGTCATTGGCCCCCTTCGTTCGTTCTGGTCCGAGGGCGCGGCCGGGCCACTCGGGGTCCGACCCCACCGGTTCTGTGAGAGGTGCCGGTGGGGGGACTCTCCCCCCAGGGCGACGTGAGGTTCGCGGGTTCGCGGGCCGAAGTGGTGGATGGTCGCGTCGCGGGCGCCCGGGGGAGCGCGCCAGCTTGACAGAATCCTGGTTATGGGCGGTATTTCGGTGTATTTGAGCGCACGACGCCGCGTGTGGTCCCCAGCGTGGTGGGGCTGCGGCGGTCCCGTTCACGCGGTGCGCGGGTGTAGCCGCTCCGCGTCGACTTGTCGACCGCGACCGGTGGCAGGGCGGTCACTGGCCCGGGCGGGGGTGGCGCTCGTCCTCCAGCGTCTCCAGGCGGGTCACGCGGGTGCCGAGACGGATCACGGCCCGGGCCAGCACCAGCAGCCCCAGCGCCAGGCCCGACCCCACGCTGATGATGACCTGACCGGGGATCAGGCTCACCGCGGGCCGGTCAGGTGGTGGGGATGGGGGCGCCCGTGCCGTTCATGACCGCGTCGTAGGTCGTCTTGGACACGTCGACCCGACCGAAGCGGGCGATGAGCGCTTGCTGGTCGGCGCCGGACGTGATCGCGATCGCGTGCACGGGCGACACCAGCCGGGGCGTCTGGCCGGAACAGAACATCATCCACATGGGGTCATCTCCGTAGGTTTCCCAGGGGGGCAGGGGCGCGGGGTCGGGGCCGCGGCCGGCCTGGGCGTCGGCCACGAGCTGGCGGAACCCCTCGCCCGACACCCCGGTCGCCGCGTCGATTTTGCGGGTGGTCCACTCGTAGTGCTGGCACACGAGTCCGACGTTGCCGCCGGGGCCGATCAGGGCGGCGTGGATGGCGGCGGCCGTCTCCTGGCGGGCCTGGGGCAGCGGGGTGACGCCGTCGTGTTCGATTTCTAGGCCCCATACCGACGAGTTGCCGGACAGGCCCTGCCAGGAGCCCGACCCCGCGTGGTTGGCCCGGCCGGCGGCGACCACGTAGGCGGCGTCGGGGCGCCCCGACTCGCGCGATTGCATCACGTGGCAGAGCGGCCCGGCCAGGTCGGGGCGCCCGTTGATGCACGTGTTCAGCGACGGGGTGGCGCCGGTGGGCGGGCCGGCGGTGTGGTGATTGACCGACCCCTGGGGCGAGAACGACGACGAGCCCCGGCTCTGCCAGCCCGCGCACTCGATCACGGTCAGGCCGGCGGCGCGGAGCCGGTCGGCTATCCCGGTGTCCATCATCGCTGCGGACCTCCCGCGAACAGGGCCCGCCACTCGGCCGCCCGCACCACCACGGCGTCGAGCGACAGGGGGACGGCGTCGACGTCGAGCAGGTCGGCGAACAGGACCACCCACGGGGCGATGTCGTCGCCCGTCGAGCGGCCCCGGGGCGGCCCGCCGCCGATGTCGCACAGACCGGCATCAGCGAAGTCGCTCATGGCCCGTAGAGCCCGAGGTTGGGGCCGGCGTCCACGATCGAGAACCCCGAGCCGGTCAGCAGGAACGCCGACGCCCCGCCGGCCAGGGACCGCAACCGGAACTGGGCGTTGTGGGTGCCCGCGGCCAGGTCCCACCACGACCCCGACCCGGCCTGTTGTTGGCCGGGGCCGCCGAGCACGGCGTGGTAGGTCGTGACCACCGAGCGGGTGTCGGTGCCGTCGATCGTCAAGATGCTGTTGGTGAGCCCCACCGCCCCCGAGCGCTGGTGCTTGACGTTGATGGAGGCGCCCACGCACCGGGCCGCGGCCAACGTGAACGCGACCTTGGGGCCGACGAGGGCGCCGGTGGGGTCATCGGCGGACAGGTCCGAGGTGGTCTTGCCGGTCACGAGCGGGCGACCCTCGGCGGCCAGGGGCACCCACACCCCGCCCGAGCGCACCCACACGGCCAGCTTGTCCAGCGTCAGGCAGTGGGCCCCATCGGGTGGCCCGGTCCACTGGGCGTCGCGGTCGGCGTTGTCCGTGAACACCTGCAACGTGCGGTCCCTGATGGCGTTGCCCCACGCCGTCGCGATGGTCGCGCCCGCGACCACGTTGGGGGTCAGAGGCATCCAACACCCTCCATTTCGTCACTGTGACGTAACTGCCCGGGGTCGGTGGGGCCCGGGGCGGGGCCCGGGGCGGCGCTGGGTGGGCCAGCGTCGGCCTGGCGGGCTTCTGTGAGCGCCGCGGCGGCCCACACGGCGGTGTCCCAGACGGACAGGTCCCAGCCGGCGGCGGCGGCGTAGTAGGTGGCGTCGGCCACGGTCAGGTCCATGGTCCACGCCCCGGCCCGCTGGTCGACCCCGGCGGGGGTGATGTCGTGGGCGACGCCGTGCACGTGGACCTGGAAGGTCCATGACCAGCCGGCGGTGGGGTGGGTGTAGGTGACCACCAGGCGGTCCCCGAGCTGGGCGGCGATGACGTAGTCGCGGGCCCGGGGGTCGGCCAGGGGACTGATCGCCAGCGAGTCGAGTCGGGGCCGGGGGTCCTTGCGTTGGGCCAGGACCGCGGCGGTGACCTTGCCCAACACGGCGGGGTCCACCGTCTGGAGGTCGCTCACGTTGAACGTCTGGTCCCGGTAGCGGGCCCGGCTGTCGGCGTCGGCGGCGGTGACGGTGGCCGTGGCCGGGGGGTCGGTGGCGGCGTTGGCCCCGGTGGCGGTGGCGAGGTTCACGACACGGTCGACGTCGGGCCCGTTGGGGGCCATCGCTATCGGGCAGATTTGGGGGGTCCATGGGACCGGCGGCGTCGGGGTGTAGCCGGGTGGTACCCACTGGGCGGTGCTCCAGTCGCCCGCGGCCATGCCGTAGCGGTCCCAGCGCACCGGCTCTCCGATCACGGCGGTACCGGAAAACTCGAGCGTGGTCGTGGACGTGACCGCGGTGGCGGGGGAGGTGACGAGGGCGCGCAGGTCGGTCCACATGCCCCGGGCGGCGCCCGACCAGTTGACGGTGGACGTGCCGACGTTGGCCCCGGCGGCGTCTTGGAAGAACACCCGGGCCCGCGGGGTGGACGCCCACGCCGTGTCATGCCACAGGGACGCCCACACGGTGTAGGTGGTGTTGGCGGCGACGGGGGTCCGGTTGGCGGCCACGGTGCCCTGGGGGATGAGCTGGGGTGTGAACGCGGCGCCGTTGGCCGACGAGGACTGCACCGACCACGACCCGTCGCGGCCCCCCGCCACCCGGGTGGGGACCGCGGTCCCGGCCCCGGACCGGGCCCAGGTGCCCAGCGAGGTTTCCACGCTGGCCTGGTCGGCGGTCACGATGTTGGTCGGGTAGGCGGGCGGGGGCGCCGGGGGGTCGGCGGGGTCCGACACCACCAGCGCCTGCGCGGTGGCCGAACGGGCCGCGGTGCGGAGCCAGTCGGCGTTGCGCCACACGAGGGCGCCGTCGCGGTCCGCGAACAGGGCCCCGAGCACACTGAAGGTGGCCTGTTGGGCCAGGTCCAACAGGTTGCCGTCCACGACCACCGCGGCGAGCGGGGTGGGGTCGGCGTCGAACCGGCGCAGGGCGCCGGGCCAGCCCACCAGGTCCAACAGCCGCCCGACCCGGGCCGGCGCCGTCTCCCCGGCGCCGGTCGGGGTCGTGGACACCAGCTCCGCGGTCCCCAGCGCCGCCAGGGTGTCGACCGCCACGATCGTGGCCGTGAGCGGCCGCCCGGGCGTGTAGTCGTCTTCGATTTTGCGGACCGTGCCCGTCCACAACGTGGTCGTGTCGGCCCGCACCCGCACCCACGACCCCGCGGTGACCGGGGTCGGGGAGGTGGGCGCCCAGGTGGCCCACCCGTCGTCGTTGGCGACCACGATCGTGGCGGTACCGGGCGTGAACGTGTCGAGCGGCCCCATGCGCCCGACCTGGGTGCGCACCGACAGCACCCGGCACGTGACCTCCACGAAGTTGGGCAACGTCCCCGACCACAGGGCGTCGGCGGCGTCCCACTTGGCGCTGTCCCACACCCCGGTCGGGACGGGGTCCCGGGCCGACGCGTCCCCGACGTCCACGTGGATGCGCGGCGACGCGCTCTCCCACCAGCTCACCGAATCGCCCCCGGCGCCCACCGGCCCCCGACCCGATGCCACTCGCCCAGCACCTGGGACACCTGGCGGCCCACGGCGTAGGGGTCCACGGCCCCGCGGGCGTCCACGTTCACCACGATCGTGCCCCCGCCGCCGGCCGGGCCGTAGATCGGGAACGCCCCCACCGCGGCGGTGGCCCCCACCCGCCCCGGGCCCGGCGCCGTCACGGGCTCGGCGCCCACCGCGGCCCGGGCGCCCGTGTCCAGGGACTGGCCCCCGCGGGCCAACGGGTCCCCGCCCACCGGGTGGAACACCACCGCCCGGTCGCGGGCGACCCCGTCCAGCTCGGCGTCGGTGCGGGCCTTGGAACCGGGGTCGACCGCGGTCGTGTAGTCGGCCTGGCGGCCCCGCCCGTTGTTGGTGGCCACCTTGTCGAGCCCGTCGTCGGTGGCGGTCACGTTCGTCGGGTTGGCCCGGATCGCCGCCTCGCGCTGGCGGGCCACCGCGTCCAGGTACGCCTTGGTGCGCACCGCCGCCGGGACGTCGGGCTGCGCGAAGAACAGCGGGTCCCGGCGCCGGGCCAGCTCGTCCAGACGCCGTTTCGTGTCGGCGGCCGCCTTGTCGTCGGCCCGGGCTTTCAGGTCGGCGTAACGGGCCAACGCCACGTTGTCCAACGTCTGCTTGGCGGCCTTCAGGTCCCCCGCGTTGACCTGCGCGTCAAAGGTCGTCTGCACCTCCGGTGGCACCCCGCCGATGGCCGCGGCCACATCCAAGAACGCCTGGCGAATCTCCACCTGGGACTGACGCAACTTCAGGCCGGCCCGCTGGGCCTGTTCGCTGTCGCGCCCGTACTTGTGGATGGCGTCGGCGGCGTCTTTGGCCGCGTCCTCGGCGTTGTTGATCGCCTCGGCCACCGACAGGAACGACGCTTCCTCGTCCAACTGGCCTTTCAGCCCTTGAATCACCCGGGTGAGGTGGGCGATGTTCCACGCCGCGCCGTCGGCGTCGTCGCCCGTGTCCGCGATCGTGTTGCCCAGGTCGTCAACCATGAACTGCACGGGGTCGGCCACGGTGCCGACCCCGGCCAGAGCGTCGGCCACCGCCGACACCTGCCCGGCGGCGGTGGCGGAGGTGCCCCCGGCGGCCGCCACGTCATCGCGGTAGCCGATCAGGGCATTGCGGGCCTCCACCAGGGCCTCGCGCTGCGCGGCGACCGCGTCGCCTTGGGCCCGGGTGACCGGTTCGCCCCGCCGCTCGGCGTCACCCATGGCGTCCAGTTGCGCCGACACCGCCGCGATGCGCTGATCTAGGTCGGGGAGCGCGTCGGCGTAGCCGGTCACGAACTGGGTGGCGTCATGTAGGGACACCCCGCCCCGGCGGGCGGCGTCGGCCAGGTCGTCCAGCCCGGCCCGCCCGTCCTTGCCCTTGTCGATCAGCGACCCCAGGTCCCGGGCGGCGTCCGCGAACTCCTGGCGGCGCACGGCGTCGTTCATCTTGTCGAACGCGTCGGTCATCTTGCGGGTTTCGTCGGCGGCCCGGGACTGGTTCTGGCGCAGCAGCGAGAACACCGCGGCGCCCGCCGACACCGCCAGCCCCGCCAACCCGATCGCCCCGGCCAGCGACGCGGCCGACCCCTCGGACAGCAAGAACTTGCCGCCCATGTCCTCCACGATGTCGCCCAGCCCGTCGAAAATGCCCCCGACCTCAGATGCCGTGGACGACGCGTCGCCCAGCGTCCCGGTCAGATCGGAGATACGCGACCCCGACGTGCGCGACCCCTCGCCCAGCCGGTCGAACGCCCGCGACGCCTTGCCGGCCTCGCGGCCGAACCGCTTCAGGTCCCCCTGCGCGGTGTCGAGCCCGTCCTTGAAACCCGAGATGTCCAGGTCGGCCCGGGCGGTGACGGTGGTGCCGTCGACCTCGTCGGCTCCCCGGCGCACCTCGTCGAGCCCCTCGGCGGCGTCGGCGGTGTCGGCGTCGACCCCGACCGTGGCGGTCGTGCCGTCCAGGCGGTCCGCGGCGTCCGCCACGTCCGCGATGGGCCCCGACGCGTCGTCGTCCACCCCCAGGTGAACGGTGACGTCATCGCCGGCCACCTCAGCGCACCGCCCGCCCCAGCTCGGCCACCACCGCGGCCACCAGCACCGCGGGCGCCTCCCCGGCCACGCGGTCCCACAGCCGGCGGCCCCGGGCGCCGGGATGCCGGACCGGTACCCCCACCGGGTGGGCCAGCCCGCCGGCCAGCACCCGGCCCCGGGCGGGGGCCTCGGCGTGACCGCGGGTCCCGCTCGTGGCCCACACCCACCCCGCGGCGGGCCGCCCGGCCACGGCCGCCCGGGCCCCGGTGCGTTCCACGGTGGCCCCGAGCCGGAACCGGCGACCCCGGACCCCCATGCCCGCGGGCGCGTAGCTGGCGCCCACCGCGGCCGCGGTGCGGGCCAGCTCGGCGGCGGCCGCCGCGGTGGCGGCCGCGGGCACCTTGGCCACCCGGCCCGCCAACACCCGAAGGTCGCTCACCCCACCGCCACGTCCTCGCCCACGTCCTCGCCCACGTCCTCGCCCGTGTTGGTGGCGTGGACCGTCTCGGCGTCGGCCGCCAACGTGACCGCGGGGACCGTGATGGTCGGCTTGCCGAGGATCGGCCACGTCGCGGTCGTCGCCAACGGCACCCCGGCGTCCCCGCCGTAGGCGCCGGCCACCAGCCGCACGGTCCCGGTCGCCACCGGTTCGGTGTCGGCCGTGTCGAGCTTCAGCTCGAACGCCTGCTCCTCGGTGTCGTGCGCGAACGCGTAGCCGGACAGGCCCCCGCCGGGGTCGGTCCAATCCTGGAGCCAGCCGACCGCCAGCTCGAACCCGGTCGCCGCGGGGACCTGGGACTGGGGGGCACAGAACGTGGCGGGCACCGTCTGGAGGTTGGGGGTGGCGTTGATGGCCGCGGAGGACACCTGGCACGAGTAGGCGGTCGCCGCGGTGATGCCCGCGGGTGTGTCGGCCAGCTTCAGCGTGGCGTCGGTGATGACGATGACGGTCGGGTTAGCCATGGGTCAGGGACTCCTTGTGTCAACGGGACGAGGGCGGTGGGGGCGCACTGGGACACGGGGATGGGGGCGGTGACCTCCACCGTGGGCCACACCCCCGACGCCAGCTCGGCCCGGGCCAGCGTGGCGGTCAACCCCTCGGCGGCCCCCAGCGCCCGGGCGGCGTCGGTGCACTGGTCGGCCAGCGCCCAGCACCACGCCTGATCGGCCGGTGGCACCAGCCCATCGGGGGCCAGACACGACGCCGTACAGGCGATCCGGTAGGCGCCGCCCCGCCACGACAACCCCGCGAAGGTCACCCACACCGCCGGGCCGGTCACCACCTCGGGGCGCCCCCACGCCACCGCGGCATGGTCCCCGACCCGTTCCGCGATGGCGGTCGCGTAGGCCACGACCGTCTCGGCGATCATCCCAGCCCCCACGAGTGGGTGTCGGCGTCGAGTAGGTCACGGATGCCCCGCACCCGGTCCGCGGGCAGGCGGGCCAGCACGTCGTCATCGGTGAACCCGCCGGGGGCGCCCTGGGACCGGTAGAGCAGGTGGGCCAGCTCGCGGGCGGCCTCGGCCAGCGCCGGGGTCGGGGCCGTGCGCGGGGGCTGGTCGGGGCGCCCGGGCGCCCACAGGTCCACCAGCTCGTTCGTGGCGTCGACCGCGGCCGTGATCCGTTCGGGGTCCGCGGTGGGGCCCAGCAGCGCCGCCAACTGCGCGTCGGTGACGTAGTCGACCACGGGTCAGGACTTGGCGGTCTTGCCCGCGGGCGCGGCCTCCGCGGCGGTCAGGGCCTGGCCGGCGGCCGGGGTGGGGATCGGCGGCGGGGTGGCCCCGGTGAAGAACAAGATCAGCCCGGTCGGGTCCACGGGCAAGAACGTGCCGAACCGGTACACGGCGTAGTCCCGGCCCAGGCGGGCCGGCACGTCGGCGGTGATGGTCGACACCCCGCCCAGGCAGGCCCGGAACGCCGCGGGGGCGAACAGGCAGCCGGTGTCGGCGGGCAGGTTGGGGTCCACCGACCACGACAGGTCCACCACCGTGCCATCGGTGGAGGTGAGCGACGCCGTGCCCATGTTGTTCATGGGGTTGCGAGCCGAGAACAGGGGGCGCCCGTCGGCGTCCACCGCACTGCCGAACTTCACCCACAGGTCCGTCGAGATGACCATGGCGGTCGGCAGAGCCTTGTACTCCACCAGCACCTGGCCGGCGGCGGCGAACAGCTTGCCCACCCACGCCTTGGGGTCCACGCCGATGGACACCATGTGGGCGGCCTGGGGGTCCACCGCGGTCCGGTACACCCACCACGCCAGCAGGTCCGTGGCCGTCGCCATCGCCTCCAGGTAGAGCTGGCCCACCAGCTCCAGGTACGAGGGCGAGGACCGCAAGATGGCCTGCACGGAGATGTCCTCGCCGCCGGCCAGCGTGTAGACCGGCTGGGACTGGCGGGCCACGTGCGTCTTGACCGACACGACCTCGGTTTTTTCGGGGTCCTGTACCCCCACGGCGGGGCGGGCGGTCACCTGGGGGTAGTCCACCGACATACCCGAATCGGGGAACGGGGCGGTGCCCGCGGCGGCCACCAGCTGTTGGTTCTGGACGATGTTCTGGAAGATCTGTGCCAGGACCGGTTGGGGGATCAACCCGGGGATGTCCGCGGTGGTGATGTCGACCAGGGCCCGGGCCAGCCACGCCTGGTCGGTGGCGTCGAGCTGGCCGGCCGCGTTGGCCCGCATCACCTCACCCCAACTGTGGTAGCGGGACCCGCCCGGGCGGGCCTTGCGAGTGTGGTCGACCAGCGTCAACATGGCCGACCGCATCACCACGAGCTGGTGTTGCAACGCGTCGACGGACTGGGCGGAGCGGGCGTCGGCCGCGGCGGTGAGCGCGGCGGCGATCCGATCCGCGGGGTCCGCGACCGCCGCCGGCCCGGCGGGAGCGGGGGCGGGGGCGGTGGGGGGCCAGGGCGTGAACGGCCCCGCGGGGGCGGCGGGGGCGGCGGGGGCGGGGGCGGGGGTGCCCGGTGGAGTGGGGGCCTGACCCGCCCCCGTCCCGGTGGTGGGCTGGCCCGCGTTCCCGCCTGGGGGCGGGGGCGCGAGCGCTTCCAAGCTACGCATGAGCGCGTCCAGGGGATCGGCGTCGGGGGCGGCCCCGTTGGCGGCGGGCCCGGCGGCGGGGGCCGGGACGGCGGGCGGCGGGCTGGTGGGCACGGGCATCGGGGAACCTCCATAGGAACGGGCCAAGATCGGGGAGTCATGGGCGGCGTGGAACGCGAACGCCAGACCGGCCAGGTAGCCCCGGGTGCGGTGCACGGCCTGATGGTCGGGCGACCACTGGTCGCTGGCGGGGTCGCGTAGCGCTTCGATCGACACGGACCGCACCACGTCGGCGTCGACCAGGGCCAACAGGTCATCACCCGCCCGGGTGTGCGCGATGTGGACCTGGGACACCGGGCCCGTCCCGCTGTCATAGGGCGGGTCCATGCGTCCGATCAGGTCGCCATGGTGGCGGTCGACCACATAGAGGTGATCGAGCGGCACCAGCGACCCCGGCCCCCACGACTCGCGGTAGGGGGGCCGCCCGGGGTCGGTGACAACCCGCGGCTGATCCCACGCCAGCAACTGCACCGTCAGCGTGCGAGTGGCGGGGTCGGCGTGGGTGATCGGGGCGTCACGGAACAGGGCGCCGGGATCGTCAGGCACCGCCGACCCCTGCCATGGTGGGCGCCGGGGGAATCGTCGTGTCCGGCGGCGGGGCCGGCGGCGCCTCCCCGGTGGGGCGGGCCTCGTCGAGCCCGGGGCGCACCAGGCCCATGCCCCCGAGCCCGGTCGTGTCGAACAGGGCCTGTTGACCCGCGGGCAACATGGCCGTGAGCGCGTCTTCCACCCGGGCCAGCCACGTCGGGTAGAGCGACAGGGACAGCCACCGCCGCACCTCGTCCTGGGTGTTCGAGTAGGTCAGCGCCCCCGTCTCGGCCCGCAGGTTCAACAGCGAGGGCGTGATCCCGTACACCCGGCCCACCTCCTGATCTATGTACGCCAACCCGTCCAACAGCAGGGCGTCCGCGGCGGTGGGGGTGGCGATGTCCTGTAGGGCCCAGCCCCCGGTGAGGACCCCGGGCCGGGCCGCCTGACGGGCCGTGATCCAGTCGCCCAGCGCCTCGTTCGCCTGACCGGAGGTGAGCCGGGACGGGTAGGTGAGCGCGTAGGGGGGTTTGCCACCATCGGTCCAATAGGCGGTCGCCATGGCCCACAGGGCGGCCAGGTTGTCGAACGCCTCCTGGCACGCGGCCAGCGGGGCCGGCGCGGTCGGCTTGGACAGATCCAGCTCCCACAACGGCACGTGCACGACGTCGGCCGCCGCCAACTGCACCCCGGCGTAGGTCCACCCGATGGTGCGCCACGGCCATGACGGATCGGGGATCGGGGCGGTCTGTTGGGGGACCATCACGTCCGCGGCCAACGGCCAGTCGTTGGCGCCGATGCGGGTCGCGTGCACGTACAGGTTCCCCCACCCCGACAGCGACATCAGCGACCGGTGCACCCACCGGCGCCGCGACACGGCGGGGTCCGGATCGGGGCGCACCAGCAGCGACGGTGTCGGGGTCACGGGCGCGCCGTCGCGGGCCGCCACGATCGGCAGGGACGCGCCCACGTCCGCGATGAGCGCCCGGGCCGCCACCGTCACGGGCAGCGACGCGACCGTGGCCGTGGACAAGAACCGTCCGGCCACGACCTCCTCCAGCCGGGCCACCACCGCGTCCTGGAGCACCGGTAGCTCTCGCTCAAGGCGCTCCAGGCGCCGCCGGCCGGACCGCCAGGTGGGCACCGGACCAGACCACTGTGACGCGCACCGCGGCGCAAGCACACGGCGCCACAGGCCCCGGCCCGTGCCCCTGTCCCGGCCTCGGGGCCCACCCGATGGGGCAGAGTGGCCCAGCGCCGCCCCGGGCCGCCAGCGGGCCACCTGGCCCCCGATCCGGGGACGTCCGGTGGCCCGCTGACGGTGCGGGCCCGGCCCCGGCCCCGATCCGGCCACCGGCCGCGCCGGCCCGGCCACCGGCCGTCGACATCGCCGCGGCCCGGTCGCGCGGCCGCGGGCCCGGCGTTTTTGGTGGCGGGCGGTGGCCGGGACGCAGTCCCGGATCGCCCCCCCCCAGCCCCCGTCCGCCCGTGATCGCTGTCACACCGCCGCCGATCGCCCGGGACCGGCTGCGATCATGTGTTCGTGCCTCGTGCCCGGCCACGCGACCCGACAGAGGAACCCCCCGGGGGTAGCGAGCAGTTGGCGTTGTTCGGCGGCCGCCGGACGGTCGCCCGGTCCCGGCGTTCCACCGACCGGGCCCTGTCCGAGCTGCGCGCGCTGCGCCGTCTCGAACCGGTGAACGTCGCGCAGGTCGCCATGTTGCGGACCGTGGCCGACGCTCTCGATCGCGAGGTGACCGCCCCGGCGGGCGACTACAGCTCATGGACCGTGGCCCGGCTCGTCCAGGAGTGGCGGGCCCTGTGGGGCGAGTTGTGCGGCCGCATGGACTCGGGGTTCGATGACCAGTTGGCGGCGTTCTTTGGTGACAGCGCCGAGCTTCCCGTGCCCCCGGTTCGGGACTGAACGCAACCCCGACCGGCCCACGGTCGGGGGGCGGGTGGCAGCCACCGCCGAGATGATGGGCCGGCGGCTCCACCCCCATCAGCGCCACATCGCGGACGTGGTCGGGGAGTACGACCCCGACACCGGGCTACCCGCCTACCCCGACGCCCTGGTGGTCATGCCCCGCCGGGGCGGCAAGACCGTCACCACCCTCGCCCAGCTCCTCGAGCGGATGCGACGGCACCCGCGGGTGCGCACGTTCTACAGCGCCTAGGGGTCCGAGGACGCGGCCAAGGTCGTGCGCGACGAGTGGCAACCCATCATCACCGCCGGCCCGCTCGCCAACCTGGTCCGGTTCCGGTTCGCCCGCGGGGACTCGGGCATGTACGTCCAGATCGGTCGCCAACGCCTGTCGCGCTGTTCGGTGTTCACCCCCAACGCCACCGCCCTACACGGCCGCGACAGCGACCTGACCGCGCTGGACGAGGTGTGGGCCCACACCGCCGAGCGGGGCGCCGACATCGACGCGGGCATCCGACCGGCCCGCTGGTCGCGCCCGGACGGACAGATCCTGTGGGTGTCCGCCGGGGGCACCCCCAGCTCCGGGTACCTGCACCGGCTCATGGACCGGGGCCGATCCGGCGCCCCCGGCATGGCCTATTTCGAGTGGTCCGCCGACCCCGACGCCCCCGGCTATGACCCCTACAGCGAGGACCTGTGGCGGGCGGTGCACCCCGGGATCGGCCGCACCGTGTCGGTCGACCAGATACGGGCCGACGCCACCGCCATGACCCGCGCCGAGTTCGAGCGGGCCATGTTGTGCGTGTGGCCCCGCGACGTCGCCACCGGCCTCCTGGCCGGGTGGGACACCCTGGTGGACCCCGAGTGCGACCCCCTCACCGCCACCGGCCCGGGGGTGCTGGCGTTCGACGTCAACCCCGAACGCACCGCCGCCGCCGTCGCTGTCGCGGTCGGGGGCCAGTGCGAAGTCGTGGACCACCGGCCCGGAACCCGGTGGGTGCCCGAGCGGCTCGCCGAGCTGGTCGACCGCCACCGCGTCGCCCTGGTCGTGCGCGACGCCCGCGGCCCGGCCGGCGCCACCACCTTGCCCGACACCCTCGCCCTACCGGTCGTGGACGCCACCGGCGCCCAGGTCGCCCAGGCGTGCGCCTGGCTGACCGACGCCATCGCGGACCCCGACCCCGGCTGGCCCGTCACGCTCCGCCCCAACCCCGCGCTCTCGATCGCGTGCGCGGGCGCCCGCCCCGGGCCCCGCGGCGACGGCCAAGTCGTGTGGCTCCGCCGGGCCGCCGACGCCGACCTGTCCCCCCTCTACGCCGTCACCCTCGCCGGATGGGCCGCCGCCACCCAACCCGTCGGCGCGATCTACTGACCGGCGCCGGGCGAGCGCGTCGAGCGCGTCGGCCAGGGCCCGGAACCATCCGGCCATGTGCGCCAGGGCCGCGGGGTCGGGGTCCCACAGGGCCAAGTCGGCTGCCGCGTCCTCGGCCCCGTCATAGAGCGTGGAGCGTCCCAGGTCCCCGGGTGTGTAGCCCCGCAGACCATCCCGGGTGTGATCGGCGGTCATGAGTCGGCCCGGACGAACACGGTGCGGCCCCCCATGGCCCGGGCGCACTCGATCAGGGCGGCCGCCTGGTCGTCGGTGAGCCCGAGCCCGGTCAGGTAGAGCGCGGCCTCAGGGGCCCGGAGCCACGGCCAGCACTGCTGGTCGTGGTCGCCAGCGCGGGCGACCGTGAACCGGTCGGCGGTGGACCGCACCGACATCGTGACCGTGTCGGGCCAGATCGGCAGAGGGCGGGGATCATCGGTGGTTGCCATAGCCCCAACGCTAGGCGGGGCGGAGGGGCCAGGCGCCCGACCCCACCGCCCCGGACCGCCGGGGTGGCAACTACCGGCAGCCCCGACCGTAGCCCCGGGGCTGTGACAGCCACCGCGGCCCGTCCTAGCCAGGGGGGGGCGGGGGACTGGGCGGTCCTAACTCCGTCAGGAGCTGGCGCCCGATCCACTCCGTGAACGCTGGCGGGATAGCGAGCACCAGCTCGGCGTTCGTCATCCACTCGATGCCCATAGCGGCGCGGCGGTAGGACAGCTCGCCGGGGTAGTTTGAGCGATCCGTGTACCCCGACGACCGACGCAGAGAGCGGCCCCCTCGAGGTTGCGACGTTCAGGGACCGGAAGCGTGGGAGTTGCCAGTGGTGGGCGCACGGCGGTACGAGCACCGGTTGCCAATGGCCCGTCTCGAACAACCGGTGTCGACGCACGTCGAGCCCGAAACTCGATCCGCACAACCGGAAGTAGTCGCGCAGCTCGGCGGCGGCGTCGGGCACGTTCTCGATCACGTAGGGCACCCCGGTGGCGGCCAGGCGCTCACGCAGGGGGCCGATCAGATCCGGGTGCCGGTCCTGGTGTCCGCTGACGCGGGTGATGCCCGCGTACCGCTGGCAGGGCGGTGACGCGTGGATGGCGTCGAACCGCTCCTCGTCGAGCGGGAACGTCATGGCGTCGGCCTGGTGGAACCGGTAGGGGTAGTGGGGCTGGGGGCGGTTGTCGACGCCCACCACCTCCCACCCGGCCCGGTGGTAGCCGACTGCGGCGCCGCCGGCCCCGCAGAACAGGTCTAGGAGCCGGGGCCTAGTCACGGTCCCGGCGGGCGAGGAGCTTGCCGACCGCGACGCCGAGCACGAACGACAGGGCGCCCCAGGCGGCGAGTGCGGCGGCGATGCGGGTCACCATCGGTTGTAGCGGGCCCCGGCGGCGGCCTGGCGGCGGGCCCGGCGGAGCCGGTTGAGCTTGCGGACGCCGCGGCGGGCGTTGCACGACTTGCACGAGGCGACCATGCCGGCGGGCAGGGGGACTTTCGGTCCGAGGTGGTCGGCTTCGGTGGCGGGGGCGCCGCACCACTGGCAGGTCCACCGGTCGCGTTCGAGCACGACGAGGCGGGCGGCGCGGTGGGCCTGGCCGTAGCCGCGGGCGGTGCTGCTCAGGGTTGGCCGGGCCACAG
>Ga0126377_10001345_pt1 | contig 16079 bp, 11 predicted proteins | sample PanSoiMetPlot_22_FD_92647 | JGI IMG/M metagenome (GOLD analysis project Ga0126377, IMG submission 92647) | Tropical forest soil microbial communities from Panama - MetaG Plot_22 | ecosystem: Environmental > Terrestrial > Soil > Tropical forest > Bulk soil | place: Panama | collected 2016-02-17
GCGAGGTCGCCGACCTCGCCGACGCCGACCCGCCGGACCCCGGCACGGTGGCGGCGCTGACGGCGCGGTACGGCCTGGAATTTCGCGATGCGGGGTGGTTGCCCGAGGTCGTCGCCCGTTACGACCTGACTCCAACGTCCTCAGCCTGAGGACGTTCCGGTGGGCCGCGCGTACCACCGAGGCTACCTGCGCGGCCGGCGACGCGCGCGCGGGCGGTCGCCTGGCGGACGACGCGTTCGCCCGGGTGTCGAGCGTCCAGGAGGGCGGCCACGGCCTCCGCGTCGAGGACGAGCCTCATGCGCGACGTGCGCTGGATGCCTGAGGCGGGCTCGCCGCCGGGGTTGATCCCGACCCGGCGTCCGGGCCGCCGAGGAGTCGCATGAACCGCCGGATCGCCTGCTCGTCCTCTCGACGTCCAGCTCGCCGCGCTCGGCAGCGAGGCGATCGAGCAGGTCGGCGAGCGCCCGGTGCCGCCGGCGGGACGTCAGCTCGTTGCGCACGGCCGGCGCGAGCGGTTGGAAACCTTCCGCTTCCCCACCTGGTCCATCCCTCGATGAAGCCGTCAGCTTTCGCGGCCGGGATCGGGGCCGCGTCCCTGCACGCGGGCCGGTCCACCGCGACGGGGAGGATTCACTTATCGTTGGAGATTGCAGCTTCGCACCCGGACCCTGAGGGAACGACGCCCCCGTGGCAGATGCCGACCAGAGCGGCACCCGGCTGAACGCGCAGACGCCGGCCGACGCCGCCGACCTCGACGCCAGCGTGGACCCCGCCGGCGCGCTGGAGCCCGGCGACCCGGACCGGATCGGGTCCTACGAGCTGCTCGGCCGCCTCGGTCACGGTGGGATGGGCACCGTGTATCTGGCCCGGTCCGCCGAGGGTAAGCGGGTGGCGGTCAAGGTGATCCGGCCGGAGCTGGCCGCCGACGCCGCGTTCGTCGCCCGCTTCCACCGCGAGGTCGCCGCGGCCCGGCAGGTCGCCGGGTTCTGTACCGCGCGGGTCCTGGACGCCGGTCTGGAGACGCCCAGCCCCTACCTCGTCACCGAGTACGTCGAGGGGGTCCGGCTGGACCGGGCGATCGCCCGGCACGGCCCGCTCACCGGCTCCAACCTCGACGGCTTCGCGGTCGGGGTGGCGGCCGCGCTGACCGCGATCCACGCGGCCAACGTCGTCCACCGCGACCTCAAGCCGAGCAACGTGCTGCTCAGCTACTTCGGACCGCGCGTGATCGACTTCGGGATCGCCCGGGCGCTGGACGCCAGCGCCGAGGTGACCCGCGCGAGCGTCGTGATGGGCACGCCCGGCTGGATGGCCCCCGAGCAGCTCGTCGGCGAGCCGGCCACCCATGCGTCGGACATCTTCGCCTGGGGGACGCTCCTCGCCTACGCCGCCACCGGCCGCCAGCCGTACGGGGAGGGCTCCCCCACCCAGGTCGCCTACCGCATCATCCACGGGCAGCCGGACCTGGACGGCTTCGACGGCCCGCTGCGGGCCACGGTCGAGCGCGTGGCGTGCAAGGACCCTGCGACCCGTCCCAACGCCAAGGCGCTGCTCATGGAGCTGCTCGGCGAGCAGCAGGTCGCGGACGTCGAACCCCGGGTGGATCCCAAGCGAGCCGTGACCCAGGTCCTGCAGCGCACCTGGGTGACGCCCGGCGCCGACCACGCCCCGCCGCCTCCCCGGGCGGCCGCGGCGCCGACCCGGCCACTGGGGCAGGCGTCGATCGTCGGCGACGAGCCCAGCCCCACCCCGCCCGAGGGGCCGGCACCGGCACCGGGACCCGCCGCCCGCGCCGACGCCCCGCCCGACGCCCCGCCCGAGGCCCCGTCGCGGGCGGCGGCCGCGGACGGTGACGCCGGTCGCCCGTGGTCCCCCCCCGGGGGGCAGCCGCAGGCCTGGTCCCCGCCCAGGGGGCAGCCGCAGCAGTGGCCCGCGGACCCGTGGGGAGCGCCGCCGCAGGTCCCGCAGCAGCGGCCTGGCGCGCAGGCGCCGCAGCGGCCGGCGCCGCAGCCGCAGGCGTCCGCCGGCGGCCAGCCGGCCGGCTGGCCTGCCGGTTGGCACCAGCAGCCCGCCCCGTACCCGCCGGCCCAGCAGTGGCCGCAGCCCGCATCCCCCTGGCGGGGGCAGCCGCCCGCGGCACCCCACCAGCCCGGCGCCCCTGCCGGGGCACCCAAGGCGTCATCCCCCGGCAGCCGCCCGCGCGTCTGGACGGCGCGCCTGATGGCGCTGGTCGCCGTCCTCGGAGCGATCGGGAGCGGGGCCGACTACTACAGCAACAATGGCGGGATGCGCCTGCTCGCCGTCCGGCTGCTGGCGATGTTCACCCTGCTCACGATCGGCTTCTTCACGCTGCCCGCGAGCCCGCGGGCGAGGGTGCGGGCGGTCACCAGCCGGCTGATCGGCGGCACGATCATCGTGCTCACCGCGGCGGCGGTGTTCGGCCTCACCGAGCGGCGGACCCTGCGCGAGCTGGTCGGCAGCCTCGCCTCCGGGCTGGTGGTCCTGTTCATCGCGTTCTGGCTGTACCCCAAGCGGGACACGTAGCGGGCCGCCGGTCGACTTTCCGCGCCAGGCACCGTATAAGGAGGGGTCCGCACGCCGGCGGGTCCGCTCGAGGTGGGAGAGGGAGCGCGCCGTGCCGCACATCCCACGGTCTGAGGATTCCTGAGCGACGTGGCCGATCAGCAACCGGACTGGCTGCCCTCCGCGGAGGCTCCCGGTCACCCCGCGGCCGCCGAGCAGCAGGGCTGGGAGCGGCTGGACTGGCACGAGTCGGGTGCGCCGGGCGAGGAGGCCGAGACCGGCTCACGGCGGCCCACGCTGCGCGTGATCGTGCTCGCGGCCGGGCTCTCGCTCGCCGTCCTGCTGCTGGTCGCCACCCTGATCACCGTGGTCAGCACGGGCGACCCGACGACGGGCGCGCAGGCCGGGCAGGACCAGGGGGCCGGTCAGCGCGACGCCGAGCCGGCCCGCACCGAGTCCGCGCAGTTCTCGTTCACCCGTCCGCAGGGGTGGGTCGACCGGACCGGGGAGCTTGCCGACCGGCTCACCACGATCCCGGGGGTGTCCGCCGAGCGGGTCCTGATCGGCCCGTCGTCGGCCGGCGTGCCCGCCCACATCGTCGTCACCAGGACCAGGGAGCCGGTCCGCCAGCGCTCGCTCGACGTGCTGCGGCAGGACTTCATGGTCGGGATGCGCGACCGCAACCCGACCGCGGAGCCGATCGGATCGCCCATCTACATGGAGGTCGGGGGGATGCCCGCGACCTCGTTCGAGTTCCGCTACCAGCAGCGCGGCATCGGCATCGCCAGCCGCGCGGTGATCGTCAACCGCCACGGCAGCGCGTACCTGATGCTGTTCGAGACCGGGGAGGTCGACTACGACCTGCACGTGAACGCGCTCTGGGAGCTGCTCGAGTCCTGGCGCTGGCGCTGAGCCTCCCCGCCGGGCCCCCGACAGGGGCGTCGAAGCTTGCCCGGGCCGTCGAGGCCGTGGCGACCGCGCGGCGGGGCGGTGGGAGGGTGGCCGGCGTGCGCACGCCGGCCACCCCATGGTCGGCCTAGCGGATCCGGAACGGGATGCTTGCGGAGCCGGTGACGATCTGCGGGGTCCTGTGGCGGACCGTCGCCGCCGGCGGCGCCTCCTCGTCCTCGGTCGCGAGCAGGAGCCCGGCGAGCACCTCGTTGTTGTGCGGCGCGTCGCTCAGGGAGCGCAGCTGCTCGGCGAAGGACTTGGGCTCCTCCCCGGTCGTGCCGACGGGGCCTTCGTAGCCCTGGCCGCCGCCGATGTCGAGGTCGCCCTCCTGCCCCGAGGTGCCGCGGGGGACCTTGACGGCCAGGCCCACGGTGAGCTGGGCGCCCTGCCCGCGGTCGGGCAGCAGGTGGACCCGGACGCTGGTCGTCACGCCGGCCCGGCCGGTGATCGGGTGGCGCCGGTCGGCCACGACCCAGCGCGACCCCACCTTGGTCTCGACCTTGCCGAGCCGGTATCCGCGCCACTCGGAGGCGACCGCGGCGCGCACCTTGACGTCGGTGAACCGCACCTGCTCCAGGCGGCTGCGCCGCAGGGCGTCGAGCTGGCCCGCCAGCTCGAGCACCGAGTCGAACGAGATGTCGTCGTCGGAGGCGTAGCGGTTGTCGCGCGTGAGGGTCCACGCCTGGCCCGCGCCGGTCGTCCCGGTGACCGTCCAGCTCAGCTCGGAGCGCCCGCGGCCGACCCGGTCGGCGGTCCGGTCCAGGTTGGCGAGCGTGTGGAACAGCGCGACCGCGTCGATGAAGCTCTGGTCGTCGAGGTCGGTGGCGCCGTCGCGCGTACGCCCGCTGGCGCGGTCGGTCACGGTCGAGGTCAGCGGGACGACCGCCGGCCCCTTGCCCAGCGTGGCGCGGATCCCCGAGGTGCGGTCCTGGTCGACGGTGCCCACCACGCCGCCGAAGTTGGCCAGCTTGAACGGCGTGAACGTGGGGTCGTCCTGGATCGTGATGGCGTCGGCGGTGTGCGCGCCGAAGGTCGAAGGCCCGACCAGCTGGAAGGGGTGGCCGAAGGCGAGCGCGGCACCGTCGCAGACCACGGTCGTGGTGCCGACGCCCCCGGCGGTCACGTCGCCGGTGCTGATCGTCGCGGCGATGTTGCCGCCGGGCACGATCTCGGCCGGGTCGGCGGTCGCGCCGGAGCGCACGCCCGAGGCCGCGTACAGCCGGAGGTTGTCGTCGCCCCGGGTGAGCCGCTTGGACAGCTGGCCCAGGCGCCGCGCGCCCACGCCGGAGACGCCGAGGGGGACCGGCAGCCGGGCCAGGCCGGCGGCCGCCTGCCTCGCGGTCGCGTCAGGGGTGTCGGCGACCTGCGTCTGCAGCGCGCGGGTGAGCGGCACCTGGTCGCGCGTCTGGACCTGCGCCGCACCCTCGCCGAGGAGCTTGGCCATGTCCTCGGCCGCGGCCAGCCCGCCGATCTTGGAGGGGCCGGCGGACAGGCCGTAGGCGACCGCGCCGACCCAGCGGCCGTCGTCGGTGTACACCGGCGAGCCGGACATCCCGGCCCAGATCCCGTGGGCCTTCTCGAGCGCCGGCGAGTCGGTGTTCACGATGATCATGTCCACGCCGGGGGCGACGCCGTCCTTGAGCACGCCGAGCACCTGGACGCTGAAGCGCTCGGGCCGGGTGCCCTCGCTGACGGTCAGCCCGTAGCCGGTCAGGCCCTTGGTCACCTGCGCGACCGGGACCGGCGCCGGGCAGGGAGCCGGCGCCGGCGGGTCTCCGGGCGCGGCGACCGCGGCCGGCGCGGCGCCGAGCGCGAGCACGAGGGCGGGGACGATGGCGAGCAGACCGAGGCGGCCGCGGACGGTCGTCCGGGGGCTCGGGTTCGGGCGCTGGGCGCCGGTGGGGGACGGCGCCGGTTCCGGGGGCCGGTGCATAGGCTTCCTCTCGCGGGGGTGCGCCCCGGTCGGGGCGCGCTCACCCCTTAATCTGCGTCCTGGGGGGCGTTTGGTTGCCCGGGTGTCCGGACTGCAACCGATTCGTGCCCGAGCGGTGACCGACCCGGCGGGCGGGCGCCGTCCGGGGTCAGGGCCGGTGGCCGACGACGGCACCCGCCGGCCACCGGCCGCCTCGGCCCGGCCGCGTCGGGGGTCGCGACCGGGCCGATGGCGTCACCCGTGCTCACCCCGCCCACCGGGGTCCGGTTGCCGATCTGGCCGAATCGCAACCGATCTGTGCTCTGATGGAGACTTCGCGACCGCGACACGCCCGCAGGAGAGGAGCCATGCGTCACCCAGCGTCCCCGAGCCACCTGCCGCCCGCCGGAGCACGCGCCCGGCGGAAGCCGCCCGGGCCGGGACGGCCCTCCTGGCGGCCCGGGCGGCGGGCGCGCGGAGCGGTCGCGGCGGTCCTGGTCGCGCTCGCGGGCTGTGGCGGGCACGCGCGCCACGGCGGCTCCCTGGCCGGCGCCTGCCCCGACCCGGTGGTGGTCCAGACCGACTGGTTCCCCGGGCCGGAGTACGGCGCGCTCTACCAGCTCATCGGCGCCCGCGGGAGGGTCGAGCAGGGCGCCTACCGTGGCCCGCTCGGCGACAGCGGCGTGCGCCTGGAGATCCGCCCGGGCGGCACCGCCCTGGCCGGCGACAGCGTCGCGGCCCGGATGTACCAGGACCCGGCCATCCTGCTGGGCTCGGTCAGCACCGACGAGTCGGTGCGCGACTCCGGCGAGCTGCCGACCGTGGGGGTCGTCTCGCCGCTGGACCGCAGCCCGCGCGTTCTGCTGTGGGACCCCCGCCAGTTCAGGTTCCGCACGGTCGCGGACATCGGCCGCTCGCAGGCGAGCGTGGTCCACCCCGAGGGCGACGCGACCATGGAGGTGCTGGCCCACCGGCGCAGCCTGCGCCGCGGGCAGCTCGACCCGAGCTTCGACGGCTCCCCCGTGCGCTTCACCACCGAGCAGAGCATCGTCCAGGAGGGCACGCTCACCAACGAGCCGTTCGTGTACGAGCACGAGCTGCCCGACTGGCACCGCCCCGTCGGCTTCCTCCTGGTCGACCAGTCCGGGTTCCGCCCTTACCCGGCGCTAGCGGTCCGCAGCCGGACGCTCGCCACCGAGGCCGACTGCCTGGCGCGGCTGGTCCCCCGGATCCAGCGGGCGCAGGTCGACTACCTCGCCGACCCGGCCCCGGTGGACGCCCGGCTGCGGGAGATCGCCGGCCAGTTCGCCGCCCTGTGGACCGTCTCCCCCGCGGCCGTGGCGGACGGCGTCCGCAAGCTCCGCGCGCTGCAGGTGGCGTCCAACGGGCCCAACCGGACCGTCGGCGACTTCGACGAGGCCCGGGTCGCGCGGGTCGTGCGGGACGCCGCGCCGGCCTTCCGGACCCCGGAGGTCGATCCGGTCAAGCCGCGGCTCACCGCCGCCGAGGTGGCGACCAACCGGTTCGTCGATCCCCGGATCGGCCTGCCCGGCGGCTGACGCCGTCCCGGCGTCCGGCCCTGTCACTCCTCGGCCACGCCCGGGCCGTGCCCTGGCCCGTCAGGCGCGCGGCCGGGGCCCTGAGGCGACGGCTTCACCGAGGCGGGCGACTGCCGCTACGCTGAAGGGCGGAGCGACACCCACCGAAGGGGGGCCGTGCGTGGACTGGCTGGTCGTCCTTGGCGCCGTCGTGGCGGCCCTGCTCGTGGCCGCGTGGGCCTTCGACCGGTGGCGCGCCGCACTCCCGCCCGAGCGGCGCCGCGTGGACACCGGCCAGATCATCCGGGAGCGGCGGCAGGCGCTGCGCGCCAGGTCGCCGGTGCGCCGCTACGTCCGCGGCAAGTTCGGGCATCCCGACCACACCGAGCATCCCGGGCGGCCCGACCAGCGGGCCCGCGGGTCCCCCCTCCCCGGCCCCGGCGACCCGCGCGGCCGCGAGAACGGCCCGCCGCGGCCCCCGGCTACGCTGTAGGCCGCCCACCAGCCCCCGAGCGGAACAGGAGGACCGCATGCGGCCCGCCGATCTTCTTGCGCGACTCCGGATGCCCTCCGACCCCGCCCTGTCGCCCGACGGCAGCCTGGCCGCCATGGCGGTGGCCTGGATCGACCTGGAGGAGGACACCTACCGCAGCGCGATCTGGGTGGTGCCCACCGACGGGTCGGCGCCGCCCACCCGGCTCACCAACGGCCCGAGGGACTCGCGGCCGCGCTGGTCCCCGGACGGCCGCTGGCTGGCGTTCCTGCGGGCTGCGGACGGCGGCCATCCGCAGCTGCACGTCATGCCCGCCGCCGGCGGCGAGCCGCGCGGGCTGCACGAGCACCCGCTCGGGGTCGACGCGCACGTCTGGAGCCCCGACTCGACCCGGCTGGCGTACGTGGCGCGCGTGCCCGAGCCGGGCCGCTACGGCACCGACCCCGACCGGCCGGAGGACAAGGAGCCGCCGCGGCGGATCGCCGAGCTGCGCTACCGGCTCGACGGCGTGGGGTTCACCCTCGACCGGCGTCCGCACGTGTTCGTGGTCGACGCCCTCGCCGGACACGACGAGCCGGGCTCGCCGCCGCCCGCCGAGCCGAGCCAGGTCACCGTCGGCGACTTCGACCACGACGAGCCCGCGTGGAGCCCCGACGGCGGCCGGCTGGCGTTCGTCTCCGCCCGCCACGAGGGGCGCCACACCGACGACGCCACCGACCTCTTCGTCGTCGCGGCGCCGCCGGCCGCGCAGCCGGCCGGGGGGCAGCCGACACCGGTCGTGCGCCAGGTCACCCGAACCGGCGGCGCGGTGACCAGGCCCGCCTTCTCCCCTGACGGGCGGACCCTGTACTTCGTCGGCCCGGGGGTGGTGCGGCCGAGCGGCCACACCAACGGGCTCTGGGCGGTCCAGGCGGACGGGCTGGCACCGCCGCGGCGGCTGAGCGAGGCCGAGCGCTGGGACCTGCAGCCGCTGCTGCCGGTCGGCTCCCTCCCGCTGCTCGCCGACGCCACCGGCGTGGTCAGCGTGGCGCTGCGGCGCGGCGCGATCGACCTGGTGCGCTTCCCGGTCGCCGGCGGCGAGCCCGAGCGGCTGCTCAGCGGCGACCGGCAGGTGCTCGGCTACGACCGCTCGCCGGACGGCGACGTGATCGTGGCGGTGGTCGCGCACGCGACCTCCGCGGGCGAGCTGGTGGTGCTGCGCGACGGGCACGAGAAGACGCTGACCGAGCTGGGCGCCGAGCTGGAGCGGTCGTTCCCCCTGCGCCCGATGCGGGAGCTGACCGCGACCGCGCCGGACGGCGCCGGCGTGCACGGCTGGGTGGTCAAGCCGGCGGGGACCGGGCCGTTCCCGGTGCTGCTGTCGATCCACGGCGGGCCGCACCACCAGTACGGCCACGCCCTGTTCGACGAGGCCCAGGTGTACACGAACGCCGGCTACGCGGTGGTCATGGGCAACCCGCGGGGCTCCTCGGGGTACGGCGAGGCGCACGGGCGCGCGATCGTCGGCGATCTCGGCGCCAAGGACGAGGCCGACCTGCTCGCCCTGCTCGACGCGGCGCTCGCCGACCCGGACCTGGACGAGCGGCGGGCCGGGGTGATGGGCGGCTCCTACGGCGGGTTCATGACCAGCTGGCTCGCGGCCCGGACCGACCGGTTCGTCGCCGGGATCAGCGAACGGGCCGTGAACGACTGGGCCTCCATGTCGGCCACGGCCGACTTCGGCTGGCCGTTCGTGGAGGACTACGTCGGCGAGGACCCCGCGCGGATCGCCGCGCAGAGCCCCGTCACCCACGCGGACTCGATCCGCATGCCGATGCTGCTGATCCACTCCGAGCAGGACTGGCGCTGCCCGCTCGAGCAGGCGCAGCGCCTGTTCACCGCGCTCAAGCGCAACGGCGTCGAGGCCGAGCTGCTGCTGTTCCCCGGCGAGGGCCACGAGCTCAGCCGCTCGGGGCTGCCGAGCCACCGGGTCGCCCGGTTCGACGCGATCCTGGACTGGTGGGCCCGTCACCTCGGCGCCTCCTGACCGGGCACGCGGCCGCGCGCCGGTCCGGAGATAACGAATCCAACACGTCCCGGCGACGACCCGGGTTCCGGGGGGTAGGGTCGGCGCGACGAGGTCCGGTGCGGTCCTCCGTTCGAGCACCGTCGAGCCCGCACCGTTTCGTCGTTCCCTCACATCCGCCGCCGGTCCCGCGCACGCCATGAGGTGACCGTTGTCGGCAACCCAGTCGGACGGTTGGACGCAGAGCCCGGCCGCCGCCCCCACGCCTGCACAGCCGCCGCCGACCCCCGACCCGCCGGGCCCGTGGACGCAGGGGGGCGGCCCGATCGCCGGGCCGCGCCGCCCCGGCCGCGGGGCCCGCCTCGTCACAGCCCTGCTCAGCGTCGTGGCGGTGCTGCTCACGGCGGCGACGGTGACCGTCCTGCTGCTGCGCGACGACGACACCGGCGGCACCGCCGGATCCAGCGTCGCCACGAGCCCCACGAGCCCGGCCCCGGGCACGGAGGCCGGCGCCACCGGCACGACCCTCGCCCCCATCAGCGGCATCGACGGTCCGCGGGTGGAGAACGACGAGTTCGCCTACGGCCTGCCCAAGGGCTGGCAGGACCAGCCGGAGCTGCACGACCTGTTCGGGGGCTTCAGCGCGGGCGGCGGCTCGGAGGTGCTGCAGGTGCTCGCCCACTCGACCGAGCCCGACGAGTTCTTCCGCGAGGGCTACGTGGCCGTGCTGCGCAGCCCGGTGACCGAAGGGATGGACCTCGACAATTCGGTGAAGGAGTTCGTCAGCGGCGCCGACGCCAGCGGCGTGCGGGCACGGCTGCGCGGCAGCCCGAAGAAGGTCCGGCTGGCCGGCGAGGAGGCCGTGAAGTTCGACTACGTGATTTCCTCACGCGGTGTCGAGTTCCGGGGGACGTTCGTGAACGCCGTGCACGATGACGTCATGTACATCGTGACGATGACCGCCCTCGCCGACGGGTTCGACCACGCGAGCGCGCAGCTGCGCCACATCACCAGCACCTGGCGCTGGCGGTAGGGCGGCGGTCGTCGTCCGTCCGGTCGGCGGCCGCGGTCACGCGCCGTCCGGGGGCCCGCCGGGCTCCACCCGTCGGCGGTGCGCGTCACCGTCCCGGTCGCCGGGCGCGGCGGTCTCGTGGGGCGGTGCCTCGCGGCGGTCGGCGCCGACGCCCCAGTCCCGGCCCGCGCGGTGCTCGAGCTGCGACAGGCTGTGCTGGAACTCGATCACCCAGTCGGTGGTCTCCTGCTCCACCAGGTCGGCGACCTCCTCGCCGAACCGGCGGACCAGCGTGAGCGCCCGCAGCACGTGCTCCGCGTGGGGCTGGCCCTGGGCACCCTCGAGGCACTCGGCGGCCCAGTCGTAGCGGAACGTCTCCAGCCGCCGCTGGATCGCCTGGGCTGTGGTCATGTCCCGCATCCACGCCGACGACACGCCGAAGAACCGGTCGAACCCGATGCACGCGGCCGCCAGCGCGAGCAGCACGTACCCCCACCCGCCGGTCCCCCGCCCCGGCGTGGCCGCGTCGACCAGCGGCACCACGCCGCCGGCGGCGGCCAGCGCGATCGCCAGCGCGCGCAGGACCTGGGACAGCGCCGACTTGGCCCGCTTGTCGCGCAGGTACCAGTCGACCGCCTCCTGTGCCCTGGCCTCCACGTACTCGAACAGCGAGGCCAGCGCCGCCGCCGGGTCGCGCCACGCCTGCGCCGTCGCCACCGGGAACGGCATCGTCTCCAGGTCCTGCCCACGCCGCCGGGACCGGGCCGTGACCCTGCCCGGCTCCCGGCCGGTCCGCTCCGCACCAGACGCCACGGTCCTCCCCCCGTCGGCCGATCGTCACCGAAAGCATGGACCGCCCGGCGGCACCCCGTCACGCGCAGTCCCCAGGGCGGCCCGTCCCCCGGCGAGGGTCGGGCCGGCGCCGCTAGAATGCGCGCCGACCGGAAGGAGCACGAAACGGACGCACCCGCGACCACGATCCCCCCGATGACCGGCGAGCAGCGGATGCTCGCCGCGTGCCGGCGCGAGCGGGTCGACCGCACGCCGGTGTGGTTCATGCGCCAGGCCGGCCGCTGCCTCGCAGGCTACCGCGAGCTGCGTGAACGGTACGACATCCTGACCATCACCCGGACGCCGGAGCTGTGCGCGGCGGTCACCAGGATGCCGGTCGACGAGCTGGGCGTGGACGCCGCGGTGCTGTACGCCGACATCATGCTGCCGCTCCACGGCATGGGCGTGCCGTTCACGATCGACCCGGGCGTCGGGCCGATCGTCCACGAGCCCGTCCGGGACGAGGCCGCGGTGGCGCGCCTGGCCGTCGTGGAGCCCGAGGACGCCACACCGGAGCTGTTCGAGGCGATCCGGATCCTGCGCAAGGAGCTGGCCGGCAGGAGTGCGCTGCTGGGGTTCGCCGGCGCGCCCTACACGGTCGCGTCCTACCTGGTCGAGGGTCGGCCCTCCAAGGAGCACGCCCGCGCCAAGGCGCTGCTGTACGGCGCCCCGTCGGTCTGGCACCGGCTGATGGAGACGCTCACCGAGGTGACCGTCCGCTACCTGCGCGCCCAGGTCGCCGCGGGCGCCCAGGTGATCCAGCTGTTCGACTCCTGGGTGGGCGACCTCGGCCCGGACGCCTACGCCGAACACGTCCTGCCCTACAGCACCCGGATCCTCGCGGGCGTGCGCGAGACCGGCGTGCCCCTCATCCACTTCGGGACCGGCGCCGCCGGCCTGCTCGAGCAGCTCGCCGCGGCCGGGCCCGACGTCGTGAGCGTCGACTGGCGTGTCCCGCTCGACCAGGCGTGGCGGCGGGTCGGGTACGACAAGGGCGTGCAGGGCAACCTCGACCCCGCGGTGCTGCTGGCGCCGATGCCGGTCGTCGAGCGCCACGCGCGCGCGGTGCTGGCGCGGGCGGGCGGCCGTCCGGGGCACGTGTTCAACCTCGGCCACGGGGTGCTGCCCGACACCCCGGCCGAGCACCTGGCCGCGCTGGTCGAGCTGGTCCACGCCGGGACCTCCGGGGGCGCGCCGTGACGGCCGGCGTGCTGCTGATGACCTACGGCTCGGCGGTCACCAGCGCCGACGTCCCCGCCTACCTGCGCAGCGTCTACCGCGGCCGGGAGCCGGCCGCGGAGGTCGTCGCCGAGTTCGAGCGCCGCTACGACGTCGTCGGCCGATCGCCCCTGATCGACATCACCCGGGCGCAGGGCGCCGCGTTGCAGCGCTCGCTCGACGACGCGCACGGGCGCGGGCGCTGGCTGGTGGAGATCGGCATGCTCCACTCCGAGCCGCGGATCGCCGCGGGGGTGGCGCGGCTGGCCGCCGCCGGCGCGAGGCGGATCCTCGGGATCGTGCTCTCCCCCCAGTTCTCGCCGGTCATCATGGGCGGCTACCCGCGGGCGCTGGACGCGGCGGTCGCCGAGCTGGACGCGGGGCTGGAGGCGTCGGTCGCCGGACCCTGGCACCTGGTCGACGGGTTCGTCGACTGCCTCGCCGGCCGGGTCGCCGAGGCGCTCGCCGTGCCGGGCGACGGCGGCGGGCCGCCGGCGGTCGTCTTCACGGCCCACAGCCTCCCCAAGGCCGTCGTCGACCGGGACACCGCGTACCTCGACCAGCTCCACGAGACGATCGGCGCGCTGGCGGCCAGGGCGGGACTCGCGCCCGGGAGCTGGCGGTTCGCCTACCAGAGCGCCGGCCACACGCCCGAGGAGTGGCTCACCCCGGACCTCAAGGACGTGCTGCCCAAGCTGCGCGCCGACGGGCACGCACGCGTGCTGGTCGTGCCGGTCCAGTTCCTCGCCGACCACCTCGAGATCCTCTACGACATCGACGTGGCCGCCCGCGCCGAGGCCGAGGAGGCCGGGCTGGCGTTCACCCGCATCGAGCTGCCCAACACCGACCCGCGCTTCGTCCGGGCGCTGCGCCAGGTCGTGGAGCGCGAGGAGGGCGCGCGGGCCGGCCGCTGACGCCGGCCCCTACAGGAGCGCCGCGGCCTCGCGGGCGAAGTAGGTGACGATCAGGTCGGCGCCGGCGCGCCGGATGGACGTGAGCAGCTCGAGCATCGCGCGCTCGCCGTCGACCCAGCCCCGCTCCGCCGCGGCCTTGACCATCGCGTACTCCCCCGACACGCAGTACGCGGCGGTCGGCAGCCCGGCCTCGCGCTTGACCCGCCAGAGCACGTCCAGGTACGCGGTCGCCGGCTTGACCATGAGGATGTCGGCGCCCTCGGCCGCGTCGAGCAGCGCCTCGCGCACGGCCTCGTCGCCGTTGCCCGGGTCCATCTGGTAGCCGGTGCGGTCGCCGAACCGCGGCGCGCCCTCGCCGGCGTCCCGGAACGGCCCGTACAGGCAGGAGGCGTACTTGGCGGCGTACGCCAGGACCGGGGTGTCGGCGAAGCCGGCCTCGTCCAGCGCGGCGCGGACCGCGGCGACCTGGCCGTCCATCATCCCGCTCGGCGCGACCACGTGCGCGCCCGCCGCGGCCTGCGACACCGCGATCGCCCGGTAGCGCTCCAGCGTGGCGTCGTTGTCCACGCCCGGGACCGGCCCGCCGGCCGGGCGCAGCACGCCGCAGTGGCCGTGGTCGGTGTACTCGCACAGGCACAGGTCGGCGACCAGCGCCACCTCCTCGCCGAGGTCCGCCCGCAGCGCCCGCAGCGCCCGCTGGACCACGCCGTCGTGCGCGTCGGCACCGCTGCCGTCGGCGTCCTTGGCCGCCGGCACGCCGAACAGCAGCAGCGCGCGCACCCCGAGCGCGGCCAGCTCGGCGGCCTCCTTGCGCAGGCTGTCCAGGCTGTGCTGGTGGTGGCCGGGCATGGAGCCGATCGGGACCGGCTCGTCGACGCCCTCCTTGACGAACAGCGGGGCGGCGAGGTCGCCGGCGCCCAGGGTCGCCTCGCGGACCAGCTCGCGCAGGACCGGGGTGCGGCGCAGGCGGCGGGGGCGCGCGGCCGGGAACGGTGGCGGGGTGAGCACGGCGCTCCTTCCTGCCGGGTCAGGGCGACCCGGCGACGTCGGGACCGCCGGCGGCCCGGACCGCGGCGGCGATCGCGGCGGCCAGGCCGGCGGCGGTGGGCTCGGCGGCGACGGCATCCACGCGGATGCCGGCGTCCCGTGCCGCGGCCGCGGTGGTCGAGCCGATCGCGGCGACACGGGTGCCGGCGGGGGGTGGGCCGCGGTGGGCGTTGAGGAACCCCGTCACCGTCGACGGGGAGGTGAACGCGACCCAGTGCACGCGCCCGCCGTCGATCCTGGCGCGCAGCGCCGGGTCGACGGCGGCGCGGGGCACGGTCCGGTAGGCGACGACCTCGGTGACCGCCAGTCCCCTGGCGCGCAGGCCGTCGGGCAGCTCGGGCCGGGCGAGGTCCCCGCGTGGCAGCAGCACCGCCGCCGGGCCGCCGGCGGCCCGGGCGGCGCGCGGCGGGAGCGTGGTGGCGAGCGCGGACGCGGTCGCGGGCTCGGGGACCAGGTCGGGAGCCAGCCCCCAGTCGCGCAGCGCCGCCCGGGTGGCCGGACCGACGGCGGCGAGCCGGACCCCGGCGAGCGCCCGCGCGTCGAGGCCGAGCGCCTCCACCCGGCCGCGCAGCGCCGCCACCGCGTTCGCGCTGGTGAACGCGGCCCAGTCGTACGCGCCGGCGGCCAGCTCGCCGACCGCGCGGTCCAGCTCCGCGGTCGAGTCGGCCGGCCGGACCTCGATGAGCGGGACCTCGAGCGCCTCGGCGCCGAGCCCCTCGAGCAGCCCCGCAAGCTCCCCCGCCTGCTCCCGCGCCCGCGGCACGAGCACGACCTGCCCCGCTAGCGGCCTGTCCTGCTGCTGCTCGCCCAGGCGGTCGGCGAGGGCGGCGACCTCGCCGACGACGAGGACCGCGGGGGGATGGATGCCCGTGGCGAGAGCGTCCTTGGCGATCCGGTCCAGGGTCGAGCGCAGCACCCGCTGGCCGGGGAGGCTGGCCCGCTCCACCAGGACCGCGGGGGTGGCCGGGTCGCGGCCGGCGTCCAGCAGCCGTCCGGCGACGCGGTCGAGCTGCGTGACCGCCATGAGCACGCACACCGTGCCGACGCGGGCGAGCGCGTCCCAGTCGGCCCCGGAGCCCTCCCTGCCGGTCTGCTCGTGGCCGGTGACCACCGCGAACGAAGGCGACAGCTCGCGGTGGGTGACGGGGATGCCGGCCAACGCGGGGCCGGCGACCGCGCTGGTGACGCCGGGGACGACCTCGAAGGGGACCCCGGCGGCGGCGCACGCCTCGGCTTCCTCCCCGCCTCGGCCGAACACGAACGGGTCGCCGCCCTTGAGCCGCACCACCAGCCTGCCGGCGCGGGCGCGCTCGACCAGCAGCCGGTTGATCTCCTCCTGCGTGAGGTTGTGCCGGCCGCGCCGCTTGCCCACGTCGACCCGCTCGCAGCCCGCAGGGGCGAGGTCGACGAGGCCGGGCGGGATCAGCCGGTCGTACGCGAGCACCTCGGCCCGCCCGAGCAGCTCCCGCCCCCGCACCGTGATCAGCCCCGGATCCCCCGGACCCGCCCCGACGAGGTACACCATCCCCCGCCCGGAGGAAGCCCTGATTCCCCGGGGGACCCGCACCTGCTCCGGTCCCCCGGACCCCCCGACCGACCGGGGGACCCGCACCTGCTCCGGTCCCCCGGACCCCC
>Ga0126377_10001346_pt1 | contig 16074 bp, 11 predicted proteins | sample PanSoiMetPlot_22_FD_92647 | JGI IMG/M metagenome (GOLD analysis project Ga0126377, IMG submission 92647) | Tropical forest soil microbial communities from Panama - MetaG Plot_22 | ecosystem: Environmental > Terrestrial > Soil > Tropical forest > Bulk soil | place: Panama | collected 2016-02-17
CATGCTGACCCTCTTCGGCCGCCGGCTGTTCGCCCTGCCTCGATCGCTGGACCGGATCGTCCAGCACATCGACGTCGAGGGGACGAGCGCGACGCCGGTCAGGATCCCCGAGTCAGCCTCCGTCGAGCCGGACCGATCGCGGACTCCGGACCTCGGCCATGCGGCCGTGGAACCCGGGCAGGAGCGCTCAGCAAGGACGTCCGAGTCCCCGCCGCCCGATCCGTAACGGACCCTCCCGCGGGCTCCACCGGGTGGAGTATCCTGCCGCTTGGGGGTTGGCTTCGGCGGCAACGGGGGGCGCGTCGGTCGAGGCACTGGGAGGAAGAGCCTGAACCCGGAATTCCTATCCCGCCTGCAGTTCGCCCTCACGATCAGCTTCCATTTCATCTTCCCGCCGATCTCCATGGGCCTGGGGATCATGATGGTCTGGATGGCCTGGAAGCACGTCCGGACCGGCGACCCGGTCTGGCGCCAGGCCTCGTTGTTCTGGGTCAAGGTCTACGGGCTCGTCTTCGCCATGGGCATCGCGACCGGCGTGGTTCAGGAGTTCCAGTTCGGGATGAACTGGTCCCAGTACTCGAGGTTCGTCGGCAACGTGTTCGGGAGTCTGCTCGCGGCCGAGGGCATCTTCGCGTTCATGCTCGAGGGCGGGTTCCTGGGCCTCATGCTCTTCGGTGGGGATCGCCTCGGCTCCAGGATGTGGCTCGCGGCCACCGTCCTCGTGGTGTTCGGCGCTCATTTCAGCGCGCTGTGGATCCTGATGGCGAACTCGTGGATGCAGACGCCACAGGGCTTCGAGCAGCACGCCGGCCAGTGGGGACCGCAGGCATTCATGACCAACTTCGGATCGGTCGTGAACACGCCATCGTTCTTACCGCGGTTGCTTCATGTGTACGTGGCGTCGTGGATGATCGGCTCGGCGCTGGTGCTCTCCGTCAGCGCCTGGTACCTGCTCAGGAACCGGCACCGTGAGTTCGCCACGCGGAACTTCTCGGCCGCGATCAAGGTGTTCACGGTTCTGGCGATCCTGCAGGTGTTCATCTTCGGCGCGCAGATGGCGATCGAGGTGACGAAGAACCAGGAGCCCAAGCTCGCGGCGATGGAGGGCAATTGGAAGACGCAGACGTGCGCGCCCCTGTATCTCGTGGGCTGGGTCGACGAGAGCGCCCGCCAGACCTATGCGATCGGCGTCCCGTGCCTGCTGAGCTTCCTGTCCTACGGGAGCTTCGACGCGGCCGTGCCGGGTCTGGACAAGTTCCCCGAGAAGAACTGGGCCCCGGTGAACCTCGTCTTTCAGGCGTACCACGTGATGATCGATCTCGGGTTCCTCTTCCCGCTGATCGGGGTCGTGGCGTGGTTCGTGTGGTGGCGCCGAAAGGGCGAGCGGTTACCGAGATGGCTGCTGTGGGTCAGCATCTCGACGGTGTTCCTGGCCGAGGTGGCCACGATCGCCGGGTGGTGGACGGCCGAGATCGGACGCCAGCCCTGGGTCGTGTGGAACATCATGCGCACCTCGGCCGCGGTTTCCCCAACTCTCGGCACGGGCGATGTGCTCCTGTCCTTGATCACGTTCGCCCTGCTGTACGCGCTGCTGCTGGTGCTGTTCCTGTTCCTGTTGGACAGGAAGATCAAGCACGGGCCCGAGGCGCTCGAGGAGCGCTACCAGACGGATCTGCCGAACACGTTCCGTGAGCTGTTCCGACAGCGAGCCCAGGCCCGGGCGTCCGGCGATTTGGAGCTCGAGGATGTCCCTCGCTGACCTGTGGTTCGTGCTGTTCGTCGCGATCATCGGCGGCTACATCGTCCTGGACGGCTTCGATCTCGGCGTCGGTATGCTCCACCCGTTCGCGGCGAAGGAGGATCGCGAACGACGCATCGTGTTGAACAGCATCGGTCCGATCTGGGACGGCAACGAGGTCTGGCTGGTCGTGGGTGGCGGCGTCCTCTTCGCGGCGTTCCCTGTCGTCTATGCGGCGGTGTTCTCCGGCTTCTACTGGGCGCTGATGCTCGTGCTGATCGCCCTGATCCTTCGGACGGTGGCGATCGAGTTCCGCGGCAAACGCGAGAGTTCGCGCTGGCGAGGGCTGTGGGACACGGTCTTCTCAGCCTCCTCGTTCGGACTCGCCCTTCTCCTGGGCGTCGCTTTCGGGAACGTGATCATCGGGATCCCGCTGGACAAGAATGGGGACGTCCGGCTGGACAGCGTCCTCGACGTGCTGCAGCCCTTCGCGCTCTTCCTTGGGGCTACGACGATCGCCATGTTGCTCATGCACGGTTCCCTCTACTTGGTGGCCAAGACCGAGGGAGATCTGCAGGCGCGCATCCGCCGCCGGGTCCCGTTGTTCATCTCGGTGTTTACGCTGATGGCGGCGGCGTCGGCCGTATGGATCGCGGTCTCGGACTACGGCGTCATCGACACGTTCACCGACCACCCGTGGACGCTGGTCTTCCCGATCGCGGCCCTGGTCGCGTACCTCGTGATGATCGTGATGGTACGCGGAGGCAGCGACGTGTTGGCGTTCTTCGGCAGCTCGACCGTGCTGTTCCTTTCCGTCGCAACGATCTCGGCGGGCCTGTTCCCGAACATGCTCAAGTCCTCGACGAACCCGGCGTACAACATGACGGTCTCGAACGCGTCGGCCGACTCCTACACTTTGACGGTCATGCTCGTCGTCGCGATCATCGGCATCCCGTTCGTGCTCCTGTATACGGCCGGCGTGCAGTACCTGTTCAGCGGGAAGGTCCGGCTGACGGAGAGCAGCTACTGAGCGTCCTTCCCCCGTCCGGCGAGCAGCACGAGATCCGTCACAGCGACCAGGTGGCGGTCGTGACCGAGGTGGGCGCGACACTGCGCGCCTATGCGACCGGCGGCGTCGACGTGGTGGACGGGTTCGCGGTCGACGAGATCTCGCCGGCGGGACGCGGGCAGGTGCTCGCGCCGTGGCCGAACCGACTGGACGGGGGACGGTACGCGTTCGAGGGCCGCGAGGGGAGCGCCGCCATCGATGAGCCCGAACGCGGGAACGCGATCCACGGCCTCGCGCGCTGGCTGGCGTGGTCGGCCAGGTCGAAGGCACGCGACGCCGTCGCGCTGGGCTGTGTCCTCCCGGCGCAGCCCGCCTACCCTTGGCGGCTCGAGCTCGAGATCGGATACGCGCTCTCGGCGGACGGCCTCACGGTGACGACCCGCGCTACGAATGTGTCCGACGTTCCGGCGCCGTTCGGCATCGGCTTCCACCCCTATCTGACAGTAGGCGTCCCGGTCGACGAAGTGGTCCTGACGCTGCCGGCGTCGAGGCGGCTCCTGACTGACGATCGGGCTCTGCCCGTCGGAGAAGAGGGCGTCGACAGAACGGCGTTCGACTTCCGCTCCGTGCGATCGATGGGCGCGACCAAGCTCGACACATGCTTCACGGGCTTGCGTCGCAATAGTGACGGGCGATGGCGCGTTCGCGTGGAGGGCGGCGGCCGCGCGCTCGAGCTCTGGGGGGATGATGGCTTCGGCTACCTCCAGGCGTACACGGGTGACACGCTCGAGCCCGCATCCCGGCGTCGACGGGCGGTCGCGATCGAGCCGATGACCTGCCCCCCGAACGCGCTCGCCACCGGCACCGACGTGATCCGCCTCGAGCACGGAGCCACCTGGTCCGGCACGTGGGGGATCGACCCCGCCCCCAACGCCTGACGAAGGCTAACCCAGCCGCTCGAGCAGGTGGTCACCCACCCGGAGCGCGTTCGCCATGGCCGTCAGCGCGGGGTTCACGGCGCCGATGCTCGGGAAGCAGCTCGTGTCCACGACGTACAGGTTGTCGAGCTCGTGCGCCTTGCAGTTGGCGTCGACCACCGACGTGGCCGGGTCGTGACCCATCCGGCACGTCCCGGCCTGATGCGCCACGCCCGCGATCGGGATCGTCGTCTTCAGGTAGGCGTTGCGCGGGATCAGATGATCCGGATGCATCCCGAGGTGTCCAAGCAGCGACTTCAGCTTGTGGTACAGGCGCTTGCCAGACTCCTCGTTGCTCGGTGCGTAGGTGAGTTGGACGTTCCCATCCTTTTCCAGTGTGACGCGGTTCTCCGGCAGTGGCAGGTCCTCGGTCGAGAGCCAGAAGTCCACGGCGTGCGTCGCGATGTCCCTGAGCGCGAACGTCGGCGCGAGCTTCGTCTCGATCGGCTTCTCTCCCCGGTACATCTCGGCCTGGGACTTGCCGACCATCTGGATGTTGCCCATCGGGAAGTCGTAGCCGTCCTCCCCGAAGTAGAAGTCGTTGACCCCGAGGGTCTTCTGGAACAGGGTCGGGTTCGGCTCCTTGGACAGCGCGAGCACGGCCTGGCTGTAGTGGAACATGTAATTGCGTCCCACCTGGTCCGAGCCGTTGGCAAGGCCGTTCGGATGCGAATCGTTGGCCGAGGCCAGCAGCAGCTTGGCCGAGTTCGCGGCGCCGCACGACACGACGACGATGTCGCCGGTGGCGCTCTCGGTCGCCCCGTCGCGCTCGAACACGACCCTGCTCACCGACCCGCCGACCTCGTCGGTCTCCAGTCGCACGGCCCGGGCGCCGGTCAGGAGTGTCACGTTCGGGTGCTCGAGCGCCGGCCGGACGCCCAGCACCTCGGCGTCGGACTTGGCATGCAATGGACAGGGGAACCCGTCGCAGAACCCGCAGCGGACGCAGACGCTGTCCTGGGGTGTGGCCTCGTCGCGAAGCACCCCGCACGGCGCATGGAACGGATGGAGTCCTTTGGCCGCCAGGTCGTCGGAGAGCTGCTGGATCCGTGGCTCGTGGGGGAGAGCTGGGAAGGGGTACGGGGCGCTCGAGGGCGGCTCGGTCGGATCCTCGCCGCGCGCACCCCGGACCTGGTACAGCTCTTCGGCCCGTGTGTAGTACGGCTCCATGTCGCCGTAGTCGATCGGCCACGCCGGCGAGATCCCGTCCGGGTACTTCAGCTCGTCGAAGTCGCGTTCGCGCAGCCGGTATAGGGCCGCGCCGTACAGCTTGGTGGCCCCCCCGACGTAGTAGTGGACCTGCGGCTGGAAGGTCTTGCCCTTGGCGTCGTACCAGGTGTCGGGCGAGATGTACCGCCCGTCGACGAAGACATCCGCCGTGCTCCAGTTCTGCGGCTCGCGCGGCAGCCAGCCACCACGTTCGAGCAGCAGGATCCTCTTCCCCGAAGGCGCCAGGTGCCGGACGAGCGTTCCCCCGCCCGCACCGGTGCCGATGACGATGACGTCGTAGTCGCTCATGAGATCTCCTCCAGACGCTCGGCCACGATGATCCGTGCCGCAGCTTCGATGAGGGCCAGGTGCGAGAACGCCTGGGGGAAGTTGCCCAGATGCCGTCCGGTGTCGACGTCGTACTCCTCCGCGAACAGACCAAGGGGCGACTCGATCCGGAGCAGGCGCTCCATCAGGTCACGTGCGCGTTGCCACTCGCGGATGATCGCGAGGCCCGAGACGAGCCAGAACGAGCAGATCAGGAACGTGCCTTCCCTGCCCGAGAGACCGTCGTCGGTCTCGTCCGTCTTGTAGCGGAGCACGTAGCCGTTCTCGGTGAGCTCGTCGGCGACCGCCAGGACGGTCGCTCGCAGGCGCTTATCCTCCGGTGGAAGGAAGCCGAAGATGGCGGCAAGGAGCACCGACGCGTCCAGGGCGTCGGTGTCGTAGTGCTGGCAGAGGACGCCTCGATCGTCGACGCCGTGCTCGAGGATGTCGGCCCTGATCTGATCCGCCGTGTCCTGCCAGGTCGAGCGCAGCTCCTCGTCGCCCCCGATTGCGGCCAACTTCGCCGCGCGATCCAGCGCCACCCAGCACATCAGCTTCGACGAGACGTAGTGCTGCGGTTTCCCGCGCGCCTCCCAGATCCCCTGATCGGGCTCTTGCCAGACCGCCGTCGCGCCCGCCGCCTGGCTCTGGACGATGGGCCACAGGCGTCGGGCCATCCGCTGGCTGCGCCTCGTATGCAACAGGATCGAGTCGAGCGCGGCGCCGAACACGTCGTTCTGCCGCTGGTCGAACGCGCCGTTGCCGACCCGGACCGGGCGCGCACCCGCGTATCCTGACAGGTCGTCGCGGGTCGACTCCGTCAGATCACGCCGCCCGTCGATGCCGTACATGATCTGGAGCGCGCCGTCCGTGTTCGGTTCGAGGTCGGCCACGAACTGCATGAACTCCTCGGCCTCCCAGTCCAGGTTGAGGAAGTGCAGCGCCTGCAGGGTGAACGTCGAATCGCGGATCCAGGTGAAGCGGTAGTCCCAGTTGCGCTCCCCGCCCGGCGTCTCGGGCAGGGACGTGGTCAGGGCCGCCACCGTCGCCCCGGTGGGCATGTATGTGAGTCCCTTGATGGCCAGGGCAGAACGCTGGATCGGCTCGCGCCAGCGGTGGTCGGGGATGCGGGCGCGTCCGAGCCAGGCGCGCCAGAACCGCACGGTCGCGTCGATCCGTGCGGTGGCGTCCCCCACGTCGGTCGGCGTGTGGAGGTCGTGAGCCCAGGACAGGGCGCAGAAGGCCCGATCGCCCGCACTCAGCACGTGACGCGCACGAACGCGGTCGCCTTCGATGCCCATCGACAGGTCGGTCCGGAGCCGGAAGGTCAGATTGCCTCCGGTTGCGTCGGCCGTTCCGTCGTCTCCGTCGGCCAGGCTCCAGGTGGCGGGCATGCTCCCGTAGTCGAAGATCGGCTCGCACACGAGTTCGATCTCCGCCTGCCCGTCCAGGCACTCGACGGTCCGAACCAGCATGTGATCGGCATCGTCATCCGCCGGCGGGCGGGTATGAGGCGTGACCATGTCCTCGCCTTGGCGCGTGCCGATCGTCAGGGCATCGCGGACGACGACCCAGCCGCTCGTCGTCTTCCACGTCGTGGCGAGCACGTTGGTTCCGGGCTCGTACGCGATCTCCGACGGCACGTTGATGCCGAACGGCCCGAACCGGAAGGAGCCCGCCTGCCGGTCGAGCAGGCTGCCGAAGATGCTCGGCGAATCGAACCGTGGGACGCACAACCAGTCCACGGCGCCGTCGGGAGCGACCAGCGCGCCTGTGTGGCAGTCGGACAGGAAGGCGTAATCGGCGATCGGCGGGAACGGCGACGGGAGCGCCGCGCTCTGCGGTCCGCCGGTGGACGTCGCGGCACGGGCGCTCACGCGCTCACCCAGGGCTCGTGCCACGTGCCGAAGCCCTCGACCAGGTCGTTCGCCGCCCCTGGACCCCACGTTCCCTGTTCGTAGGGATGGACCGGCGTCGGGGCGTCCAGGAGCGGCTGGAATACCCGCCAGGTCTCCTCGACACCGTCCTGCCGCGTGAACCGCGTGCTGTCGCCGGTCATCGCGGCGTGCAGGAGCACCTCGTACGGCGTCGGCCCCTCGCCCCCTTGCTGCGCGAACTCCACGTCCAAATTGATCGGGGCGGGCCCCTGCTGATCCGCTCGGTGCGCTTCGACCGTGAGCCGGATCCCGTTGGTGGGGTCGAGCCGGACGACGAGCTGGTTCTCCTGGGGCCGGCGGTCGAAGAATCCGAATCCGAGCTTCGGCGGATGCTTGAACACGAGCCGAAGTTCGGTCTGGGTGATCGGCAGCCGCTTGCCTGTGCGGATGAAGAACGGGACGCCGGCCCATCGCCAGTTCTCGATCTCCAGGCGTAGCGCCGCGAAGGTCTCGGTCGTCGAATCCTTGGCCACCCCGTCGATGCCCAGGTATCCCTCGTACTGGCCGCGGACGTAATTCGCGGGATCGGCCTCGGCGACGGCACGGAACAGGTTGACCTGCGCGTCCTTGATCGTCGTCGGATCCCCGCGAGCCGGCGCCTCCATCGCGCAGGACGCAACCACCTGCATCAGGTGGTTGACGACCACGTCCCGAAGGGCGCCCACCGGGTCGTAGAAGTGACCGCGGTCCTCGACCCCGAAGGACTCGGCCATCGTGATCTGGACGCTGGACAGGAAGTTCCGGCTCCAGACCGGCTCCATCATCGAGTTGGCGAACCGCAGGTGCAGGATCTCGACCAGACCCATCTTCCCCAGGTAGTGGTCGATCCGGTACAGCTGCGACTCGTCGATGTACTGGTGGATCTCCTCGGCCAGGGCGTGGGCCGACGCGCGGTCGTGGCCGAACGGCTTCTCGACCACCACCCGCGCGTGATCCGTCACGCCGGCCTCGTGTAGCCCCTTGATCACCGTGCCGAACAGGAAGGGCGGGATCTCCAGGTAGAAGACCGGCGTCCGGGCATCCGAGATCGTGTCCGCCACATGCTTGTAGGTCTCGGCGTCGGAGAAGTCGCCGGCCACATAGGACAAGCGCGAGGCGAGCCGTTCGAAGATGGCGTCGTCGATCGGCTCCCCGGTGCCGACGATCGAGGTCCGGGCCCGCTCCTTCAATTGGTCAACAGACCAGTCGTCGACCGCGACGCCGACGATGGGGCAATCCAGCAATCCCCTGTGCTCCAGTCGGTACAGCGACCGGAAGGTCATCACCTTGGCCAGGTCGCCGGTGATCCCGAAGATGACGAGCACGTCTGCGGGCGTCCCGCCCCCGTCCGTTCGTGATCGAGCCATCCAGGGTTCCTCCTTCTGCGTCAGCTCCGCTGTTTCCCCCGCCGACCCTTCGAGGGTGGGCGCCGTCGGGACACCCGTTCTACATCGACGCGTCCCCGTCCGAACGCGTCCATCCGACCCCAGCGTCCAGGGATATCCAGCAGCTCCAGCCGCCCGATGCTGCGGGGGAGCGCCGGATCCACGACGAGATGTTCCTCGAGCGGCTCGAGCCCGAGCATCGTCCGCAGCAACAGCAGCGGCGCCCCGGTCGACCACGCCTGTGGGCTGCACGCTGTCGGGTACTGCACCGGGTACTTCGTGAGCGATCGCTCGTACCCGCCGAAGGCCTCGGGCGGGCGCCCGTCGAAGAACTCGGCGGCCTGCAGGATGCCCGCGGCCACGGTGGCCGCCTCCTCCTTGAACCCGTATCGGCGCAGACCCCAGGCTATGAACGAGTTGTCGAAGGGCCAGACCGTCCCGACGTGGTAGCCGATCGGGTTGTAGCGGCCCTCGCCCTGGGCCAACGTTCGTATGCCCCACCCGGAGAACAGGCGAGGACCCATGAGATGAGCGACGACCGACTTGGCCTTGGACGCATCCACGATGCCGCTCCACAGCAGGTGGCCGTTGTTGGAAGAGAGCGCGTCGACGGGCTTGCCCTCGGTGTCGAGGGACAGGGCGAAGTAGCCCTCCTCCGCGACCCAGTAATCGCGGTTGAAGCGACGCTTGAGGGCGCCAGCCTCCTTCTCAAGGCGGTCTGCGAGATCGGGATCCTTCCACACGAGGCGGGCCAGGCGTGCGCCTCGCACCTTGGCGTCGTACGCGTATCCCTGTAGCTCACAGGTCGCACGCGGAAACCCCGGCAGCCTCCCGTCTCGGTAGGAGATCGAGTCCCACGAATCCTTCCAGCACTGGTTCTCGAGGCCGGTCTGCTCGTTCCGCCGCTGATACCAGAGGTAGCCGTTGCCCATGAGGTCCGCGTAGTCGTCGATCCACGCGATCGCCGCCCGGGCCACGTGCTCGAGGTCGCGAACGAGGGTCCGGTCGCCGGTCCAGCGTTCGTACTCGTCCAGGAGCACGACGTACAGCGGCGTGGCATCCGCGCACCCGAAGTAGGGAGAGTGCGGGCGTTCCTCGAACGCCGTCATCTCGCCGAACCGCATCTCGTGCAGGATGCGGCCGGGGTCCTCGTCGCGGAAGTCGTCCACCCGTGATCCCTGCCATTGACCGAGGACTCGAAGGGTCGTGGCCGCCAACTCCGGCGTGAAAGGGAGGGCCTGAAGGCTCGTGAAGATGCTGTCCCGCCCGAACATCGTCATGAACCACGGCAATCCGGCGGCCGGCAGGCTGCGTCCATGGGCGATGATCGGCGAGAAGCGCAGCGCCGCGAGGTCGACGAGGCTCCGGCGATACGTCGTCCCAAGGGGCTCCCAGTCGCTCTGCAGGCGCGGGGCATCGGCGAGCCACCGGTCGAGGTCGAGTTCCATGTTGGGTTTGGCGCCCCGGCCCTCTCGTTCGTATTTGGGGCGCAGGCGACGCATCCCGAATCCCAACAGGGCCGTGACGACGTTGAGGTCGGTGCTCCATTCCCCGTGAGCGTCGACGTGGACGGTGAACGTGAGCCCGCGGTCGTCGACGCTGGCCGGGGATGAAGAGGAGATCACCGTCTCCCGCCGGTACGTGTCACGCTCGTACCCGAGCAGGAGACCTCCTTGGTCGACCCTCGAGTAGTACTTTCCCTTCTTCTTCAGCGCGTCTTTGACCTCGAACAGGTCGGCGAAATCGCAGTCGGCGTCGATCCGTACCGTGAGGTCTACGGGCACGTCGTCGTGGTTGAGGATGGTGAGGGATTCCTGGAAGCCGTCTCCAACCGCCCGCTGCCGGATCACCGACAGCTTGGCGTCGATGTAGACGGTGCCTGTACCCGGAACGAGGAAGAAGCGTGCCTCGAAGTACTGCAGGTCGTCGGTCGACAGGGCGTTCAGTCGCTGGCCGTCGACCGTGAGCACCCACCTCGACAGGAATCGCGTGTCGAACGAGAACAGCCCGGTGGGATCGGTGGGCGACGCCTCGATGTCGCCGCGCCCGTCGCTGACCACGAACGTGTTGCCGTCCAGGATCCTGACCAGCCCGTCGGTCACGGTCGCTTCCTCGCCGTCGAACGCGTGCGCTTCGTGTTGACCCCCGGTGGCGGGGAGGGAAAGAGGCGCTGGAACTGCAGCAAGAGGTTCGGGTCTCCCTCGACTCCGACCTGCCCGCGCAGGAGTGCGGCCATCGCGTTGACGCGGCCGCTCACCATCCCCTCGAACAGCTCGCGATCCGTCCGGATCGTGCAGTCCGCCTTGGCATGACGACGCGACTCGGAGACGCTGCCCCGATCGATGACGATCAGCCGGCGCTCCGTCTGCCCGCCGCTTTCCAACTCAACGCGGAGCGCACCGGAGACCCCTTCCAGCAGAGGAACGTGGTCGGCGCGAGTGAGAGCGTCGAGGAACTCGGCGATCGCGTCCGCCATGTTTCTCCCTGGTCTCGGGCCCGGTTCACGGGAAGGGCCCCGCGTCGAGCCAGTGGATCCACGCCCCCTGATGCTGCCACGAAACGCGAGAAGTTGCCTATGGGAGGAACGGGCTAGATTGTGAACGTTCCGGCTAGGGAGGTTCGGATGCCTGATCGGTCGCGCGTCTTGATCCTGGGGGGCGGGTTCGGTGGCGTCGGCGCAGCTAAGGAGTTGAGGAAGGCCGACGCTGACATCGTCCTCGTCGACCAGCACGACTACCACACGTTCCAGCCGCTCCTGTACCAGGTGGCGACCGATCTGATCGAGACGTCCACCGTCGGGCACCCGCTCCGGGATCTCTTCCACGAGCAGCCGAACGTCGCGGTTCGCGTGGCCACGGTGAACGGGATCGACCTCCAGAACAGGCAGGTCTCGTTCAAGGAGATGGCGCCCGAGACCTACGACCAACTGGTCCTGGCCCTCGGGGCCACGGTGAACTACTTCGGCGTGCCGGGCGCCGACGAACACGCGTTCCCGCTCTACACGCTTCCCGACGCCGCCCGGCTCCGCAAGCACGTGCTCGAGCGCTGGGAGGCGGCGGACCGGGACCCGGGCCTCATCGACGACGGCGCGCTCAACGTCGTCGTCGTCGGCGCCGGCCCGACGGGCGTCGAGAGCGCGGGCGCGCTCGCCGAGCTGTACCGTTCCAACTTCTCCGAGGACTATCCAAAGGTGTCGCAGAACAAGGCCCGGCTCGTCCTCGTGGAGGCCGGCGACGCCGTGCTCCCCATGTTCAAGAAGGGCCTGCAGACCTACGCGAAGAAGGCGCTCGAGAAGCGGACCGTCGAGGTCCGCCTCGGCCAGGTCGTCGAGAAGATCGAGGCGACGCGTGTCCACCTCAAATCCGGTGAAGTCATCGACGCGCACACGCTCGTCTGGGGCGCCGGGTTGCAGGCGAGCCCGCTGGCGACGGGCCTGGGCGTGGAGCTCCAGCATGGGAGCCGGATCCCGACCGAACCCGACCTGAGCGTCGCCGGGCATCCCGAGGTGTTCGTGGCGGGCGACATCGGATGGATCACCGACGCGAAGACGAAGAAGGTGTTGCCCCAGCTCGGATCGGTGGCGCTGCAGGCCGGCGAGCACGCAGGCGAGAGCATCACCCGGCGCCTGGAGGGCAAGGACACCCAGCCCTTCAAGTACCTGGACAAGGGCACCATGGCGACGATCGGCCGAAAGGCCGCCGTGGTGCAGATGCCGCGCGGGCGGAGCATGACCGGCCGGACCGCGTGGCTCGCGTGGGGCGCGGTTCATCTCGCGCTGCTTTCGACGGGTGAAGCAAAGGCGCGGGCCGTCCTCGACTGGACGTGGGCCGGGTTCACCCACGAGCGCGCCGGCCGGATCCTCGTGGATGAGGACGACGAGTAGCCCGGAACGCGCGGCCGACCGGGCCGCGCGAGGCGCCGATCGCGCGCTCGAACGCCGCCTGTGGTCGGACAACCCACACGCGCGCCGAACGCTCGCGCTCGCCAGCGGCCTCTCGCTGTGCGCGGCCGCGTGCTGGGTAGTGCTCGCCCTCCTGCTGAGCGACGTGGTCGCCCGTGTCTTCCTCGGGGGCCGGGAGCTGGACGAGGTGTCGACGGCCCTGGTGCTCATGGCGGGTCTGGTGATCGCCCGTGGGTGCCTTCTCTGGCTCGGGGAGATCGTGGCCCAGCGCGCGTCCGAGGACGTGAAGACCGGTCTTCGGGAGCGGATCTCGGCGAAGCTCGTCGAGCTCGGTCCGACATTCACGCGCGGCGAACGTGCCGGCGAGCTCGTCCACGTACTCGGCGAGGGCGTCGAGTCTCTCGACGGCTACGTGGCGCGGTACCGCCCCGCCCGAACACTGGCCGCGATCGTCCCGGTCGCGATCGCGATGATCGTGCTCGCGATCGATCCCTGGACGTTGACGATCCTGCTCTTGACGGGACCGTTGCTCGTGCTGCTCCTGGGGTTGATCGGACGGCGCATCCGCGACAAGGCACGGGCACGCGAACGCGAGCTCGGGTGGATGAGCGCGCACTTCCTCGACGTGCTTCGGGGGCTTACGACCCTGAAGCTGTTCGGCCGCAGCGCGGAACAGGCGGACACGATCGAGGCTGTCGGCCGGCGGTACGGCTCGACCACCATGGACGTCCTTCGGACGGCGTTCCAGACGACGCTGGTGCTCGAATGGGGGGCGACCGCCGCAACCGCGCTCGTCGCGATCGAGGCCAGCGTGCGACTGATGGTGGGCGAGCTCTCGTTCGAGCGCGCGCTGGCGGTCCTGCTCCTCACGCCCGAATTCTTCGCGCCGATCCGCCGGCTATCGGCCGAGTATCACTCGGGGCGCGCCGGGGTGGCGGCCCTGTCGAGGATCGACGAGGTCCTGGACCAACCGGTGCGGATCGGGCCGCCGTCGACGACATCGCCGCTGCCGACTCGGTTCGACATCCGGTTCGAGGACGTCCATGTGGCGTACGACGCCGGCCGGCGGGTCGCCCTGGACGGATGCTCGTTCGCGGTCGCCGAGGGCGATGTCGTCGCGGTCATCGGGGCGACCGGCGCTGGCAAGACCACGGTCGCCAACGTGCTCCTGCGATTCGTCGAACCCGCCCTCGGCCAGGTGACTCTCGGCGGGCGGAGGCTCGCCCAGACCGACCCTTCCCGATGGCGAACGCTGGTCGCGCACGTCCCGCAGCACCCGTATCTGTTCCAGGGGTCGGTGGCGGACAACCTCCGCCTCGCCGCACCTGATGCGACGGACGAGGCATTGATGGAGGCGGCGACGGCCGCCAACGCCCACGCATTCGTCACCAGGCTCCCGAACGGCTACCACACGCCCGTCGGTGAGGGCGGCGCCCGTCTTTCGGGTGGAGAGCGGCAACGGCTGGCGATCGCGAGGGCGTTGCTGAAGGACGCGCCGGTGCTGATCCTGGACGAGCCGACCGCTCACCTGGACATCGAGAGCGAGGCCGTCGTGCTCGCCGCACTGGAGGCGCTCGCGCGCTCCCGAACGGTCCTGCTCATCTCGCACAGGCCCGAACCGGTCCTGTCGGCCGATCGCGTCGTGACGCTGGATGCGGGCCGCGTCGTCGCGATCCGCGATCGAGACGCGAAGCGTCGAGCCGCCGCAAGGAGCGGATCGTGAGGCCGTTCCGGAGGCTGTTCGCGCTCGCCGCCCCCGTGAAATGGTGGGTCGCGCTGGCGGCGCTGTCGAGCTTCGGGGCGCTTGCCGCCAACGTCGCCCTCATGACGGCCGCGCCCTACCTGATATCGAGGGCCGCGCTGGTCTCCGGGTTCGCCGCGTTGGGCTTGACCGTCACCACGGTACGGTTGTTCGCGATCGCGCGCGCCACGCTCCGATACGTCGAGCGGTACACGGGTCACCTGGCCGCGTTCCGCGTGCTGACGCACCTGCGGGTCCGCTTCTACCTGGCGGTCGAGCCTCTCGCCCCCGCTAGCCTCGGATCGGATCGGAGCGGCGACTTGATGGCGCGGGCCGTCGCCGACATCGACACGCTGGATGCGTTCTTCATCCGCGGATTCGTGCCGCCGGTCGCCGCGCTCCTGACCGGGATCCTCGCCGGAGCGATCCTCGGCTTCCTCGAACCGACCCTAGCGTTCGTCCTCCTTGGCTGCCTCGCCGTCGCAGGGGTCGCGGTGCCGCTCGCGGTCCGGCGCGCGAGCCGCGGCCGAGCGTCGGACGTCGTGCGGTCGCGCTCGAGGTTGTACGCGGAGGTCGCCGACGACGTCACCGGCTTGTCCGACCTCATGGCGCTCGGGGCCGAGGGGGGGTTCGGACGGCACGTTGCCGACGGGTCGAGACGGATCGGCCGCGCCCTGGGAACGCTCGCGTTCGTTCGGGGCGCCGGCGCGGCCGCGGGTGCCACGATCGCCGGCCTCGCCTCGGTGACGGTCCTGACGATAGCCGTCCCGGCGGTCCGGGACGGCCGGATCGAGGGGGTCTTCCTCGCCGCGGTGCCACTCATCGCGGTTGCTGCGTTCGAGGCCGTGCAGCCTCTCACCGACGCGTTCCGCGAGATCGAGCTCAGCCGCGCGGCCGCCGTCCGCACGTTCGAGGTGCTCGACGCCGAACCCCCGGTGCGCGACCCGTCGACGCCACTTGCCGTGCCGACGAGTGCGCCGGTCGAGTTCCGACACGTCGGCTTCCGATACGAGCTGGAGGCGCCGTCCGTATTCGAGGACCTCGACTTCGCGATCTCGCCCGGGGAACACGTCGCGATCACCGGGCCGAGCGGCGCGGGCAAGACCACGATCGTGAACCTCCTGCTCCGCTTCTGGGATCCGACGGAGGGCAGCGTTCGCATCGGCGACCACGACATACGGTCGTACCGTGCCGACGAGGTGCGGTCGCGGTTCGGCGTCGTGCCGCAGCGGGTCCACCTATTCAACGGAACGCTGCGCGGCAACCTGCTGCTGGCCGACGGCACGGCCGACGATGAGCGCATCGCCGATGCGTGCGTCCGAGCGCGGCTGGGCCCGTTCCTGTCCTCGCTGCCGGACGGTCTGGACACGCAGGTCGGCGACGACGGCCTCACGCTGAGCGGTGGCGAGCGCCAGCGTGTCGCCCTGGCCCGCGTCTTCCTGAAGGACGCGCCGGTCCTGGTCATGGACGAGGCCACGTCGAACCTCGACGAGGACACGGAGGCTGCGATCCTGGGTGCGATCGGATCGTTCGCTCGCGACCGCACCCTCATCGTGATCTCGCACCGCCCGGGACCCCTCGAGCTTGCTGACCGAGGGATCGCTGTCGGGATGGTCGGCGCGGCGTCCCCGTAGGTAGGTTCGGCGGGTCGAGGAGGTTGGGATGACCAAAGGGATCCTGGATCGGCTGGCCGATGGACCGGTGCTCGGCGACGGGGGGTACCTGCTCGAGCTCGAGAAGCGCGGGTACGTGCAGGCGGGTCCGTTCACGCCCGAGGTTGTGATCGAGCATCCGGACGCCCTTGCGCAGCTGCATCGCGAGTTCCTCCGCGCCGGCGCTGAGGTGCTGCAGACGATGACCTTCTATGCGAG
>Ga0126377_10001347_pt1 | contig 16071 bp, 16 predicted proteins | sample PanSoiMetPlot_22_FD_92647 | JGI IMG/M metagenome (GOLD analysis project Ga0126377, IMG submission 92647) | Tropical forest soil microbial communities from Panama - MetaG Plot_22 | ecosystem: Environmental > Terrestrial > Soil > Tropical forest > Bulk soil | place: Panama | collected 2016-02-17
CCCGCGCGCCTTGAGACCGCCAAGCAGCGGGTCGAGCATTGGCGCGAACGCCTCCTTACGCGATTGGATCCCGAGATGCAGCATCATGACGTCGCCGTCGTGCAGCGTCTTGAGGGCCCGCTCGAGCAGGACGCGGTTCGGGTATTTGTCCGATGGAAGCTCGTCGCCGAGGAACCCCGCAGGCGTCCAGCGAACGTGCTCGTAGCCACAAGCCTTTGCCGCCGCGAGCGCATTCGGTGTGACCCGGCCACCCGGCGCATTCCAGAGCGGATCCAGCCCGCGGCCGGTCAGCTCGCGGAACCGCGCGTCCACGCGCTTCAACTCTTCGCAGACGCCGCTCGCGTCGAGAATGGTCGTCACGCCATCGTGAACGTAGCGTACGCGGCCACCGTCTAGGTCGTCGCGGAATTGCCCGTGATGCCACGTGTGCGAGCCGAACGCATTGCCCTCCGCGGCGCGCGCGCGCCAGTAATCGCCCCAACTCGCATCCAGAGAATAGTCGCCGCGGGCGGTCTTCTCGTTGGCGAGGAAGAATGTCGCCTTCACGTCGTGCTTCGCGAGAATCCGCGCAATGTTCTCCGCCTGTGACATATTGGTGGTGAACAGTGTGAGATACAGCGTGCCTTTGCACACCGTGGCGCCCTCCGTCGCGCCGCCGGCGATCGCTAGCAGCAGGGCGCTCAAAGCAACAGTACAGGCGGACCGCCTCACCCAGGCACGGAAATTCGTGAACCTATTTGTGGAACACTGCACTAGAACCTAGAAACTTCCCGGCGACGCGTAGTTCTCGAACCGCGTGTACTGGCCGAGGAAAGTGAGATCCACGCTGCCGATCGGACCGTTCCGCTGCTTGCCGATGATGATCTCGGCCTTGCCCTTCTCTCCGCTCTCGCGGTTGTAGACCTCTTCGCGATAGATGAACAGGATCAGGTCGGCGTCTTGCTCGAGCGCGCCCGACTCGCGCAAGTCGGACATGATGGGCCGCTTGTCGGGCCGCTGGTCCACGCTGCGGTTGAGCTGCGACAGCGCCACCACCGGCACGCCGAGCTCCTTCGCGAGCGCCTTCAGCGAACGCGAGATCTGCGACAGCTCGGTGGCGCGGTTCTCCTCGCGGGCGCCGCCGGTCTCCATGAGCTGCAAGTAATCCACGATGACCAGGCCGAGCTTCCCGTACTTCCGTGCGAGGCGCCGCGCCCTGGCGCGCAACTCGAGGGGATTGAGCCCGGCTGTCTCATCGATGTGGATCGGCGCATCGTGCAGCCTCCCGAGACCGTCAGTGAGCCGCTTCCAATCGTCGTCGGAAAGCCTGCCGGTGCGCAGCTTGTGCTGGTCGATACGCGCGATCGAGCCCAGCATCCGTGCGGCAATCTGCGTGCCGGACATCTCCATGCTGAACACCGCGATCGGTTTCTTCTGCTCGACCGCGACGTGCTCGCCGATGTTGAGGGCGAGCGCGGTCTTCCCCATGCTCGGCCGTCCCGCGACGATGATCAGATCGCCCTCCTGCAGGCCGGAGGTCTTCTCATCGAGATCGCGGAAGCTGGTCGAGATGCCGGTGATGTCGCTCGGGTTCTCGCGACTGTAGAGGAAGTCGACGCGCTCCATCACCTGCGACAGGAGTTGATGGATGTCGTGGAAACCGGCGCGGCCGCGCGCCCCGGCTTCCGCGATCTGAAACACTTTCGATTCGGCCTCGTCGAGCAGCTGGCCGACGTCTTTGCCGAGCGGGTTGAAAGCGCTGTCTGCGATCTCGTTGCCGACCGCTGCAAGTTGCCGCATGACCGCGCGCTCGCGCACGATTTCCGCGTAGCGCCGGATGTTGTGCGCGGACGGCGTGTTGCTCGCCAGCGTGCCGAGATAGGCGAGACCGCCGGTCTTGTCCTTGTCGGGGCTCGCCTCGATCGACTCGGTGACAGTGACGACGTCGGCCGGCTTGGCCTGGTCGATCAGGCGCGCGATGTGGCTGAAGATGCGGCGGTGGTCGTCCCGGTAGAAATCGTCGAGCGAGAGGACGTCGCCGATGCGGTCCCAGGCCGTGTTGTCGAGCAGCAAGCCCCCGAGGACCGATTGCTCAGCCTCGACCGAATGCGGCGGAACCTTGAGACTGAGGAGTTGGGTATCGCCGAGAGGCTGCGTGACTGTCTGCGCCATCCTTGCCGAAGTGCTCGACCGTGAGACGCAATACTACACGCGCCGACTTGGCGCTGCGCGATTCAGCTCGCTTGCTCGCCCAGGACTGAGACCGTCACGTGTACGACAACGTCGCCGTGCAACGCCACGGCGATCGTATAGTCGCCGATCGCCTTCAGCGGGCCTTGCGGCAGGCGAATTGCCGCACGCTCGACTTCGTGGCCGAGCGCCTGCAGCGCCTCGGTAATGTCGTAGGTCGTCACCGACCCGAAGAGCCGGCCATCGACACCTGCCTTACGGGTGATCTGCAGCGTCAGGCCGTCGATCGTGGCGCCCCGCTCCTGTGCCGCAGTAAGCGCGGCCGTCTGCGCGCGCTCCAAATCGCCGCGCCGCCGCTCGAACTCGGCGCGGTTCGCCGGCGTAGCCCGCTTGGCCTTGCCGTGCGGAATCAGATAGTTCCTGGCGAACCCGTCCTTGACTTTGACGACGTCGCCCAGACCGCCGAGGTTGGTCACTTTCTCGAGCAGGATGACTTGCATCGCGCCTCCGCCTCAATGCAGATCGGTGTATGGCAGCAGGGCGAGATAACGCGCGCGCTTGATCGCGGTTGAAAGCTGCCGCTGGTAGCCGGTTTTCGTGCCGGTGATCCGGGCCGGGATGATCTTGCCGTTCTCGTTGATGAAATCCTTGAGCAGGTCGATGTCCTTGTAATCGATCCACTTGATCTTCTCGGCCGTGAAGCGGCAGAACTTGCGCCGCTTGAACAGTTGCCGCGAGCCGGTGCGGTCGCGACCGCGGCTGTCTTTCTTGGCGTCCTTGCGGCCGCCGCGTCCTCTTCCTCTGCTGGGTGGAGGCATCTCAAGCTCCTTCTATGAACTCCATTTCCGTCACGTGCAGCACCAACTGCCGCGTCGCCCTACCCTGCGGGGCCACAAACCCGGCGAGGCGCAGGCCGATGCCGAGCGGGGCGCTGCCGATGCGCCGCGCGTCAGCCTCGAACGCCACGCAGCGAATCTCGGCCTCGACCCGTCGCTCACCGCCGGCTTCCGTCTGGCGCGAAACGTGCGCGAGGCTGAAGCGCGCGAGCGGGACGCCGGCCGGCGTATATCGCACGGCATCGCGGGCGACGAGCTTCCCATCGATCGCGAGCCGATTGCTGCCGAAGGCGGTCAGGCTTGCGCCTCGGTCGACCGCGTGCTCTCCTTGGGACCCTCCGGCGCATGCAGCACGGATTTCGCCTTCTCTTCCTTCATCATCGGCGAGGGCGTCGTCACCGGTCCCTTCATCTTCACGATCAGGTGGCGCAGCACCGCATCGTTGAATTTGAATGCATGATCCAGCTCGGACAGCGTCTCGTCGTCGCACTCGATGTTCATCAAGACGTAGTGCGCCTTGTGAACTTTCTCGATCAGATAAGTAAGCTGGCGGCGGCCCCAGTCTTCGAGGCGATGGATCTTGCCCTGGCGCGCCATCACCGTGTTGCGATAGCGCTCGATCATCGCCGGGACCTGCTCGCTCTGGTCCGGATGGACGATGAAAACGATCTCGTAATGCCGCATGAAGACTCCTCTAGGGTTTAAAGCCTCCCAACATGCGCGATTGGTGAGGCGAGGCCGTCGGACAGTGTCGTCCGGAAAGCGGCGGATTATACCGATCGCTGTTGCAGTGGTGCAAGCAATCGCCGGCTCAGGGTGGCGCGCTGTCCGCCGCTCCACGAGGCGGCGTGCCCGGGGAGCGGCCGGGATGGAGTTGCCGCCGCCGGCGCGATTCGTACAGGCACAGTCCTGCTGCAACCGCGACGTTGAGACTTTGCACATGGCCGTGCATCGGGACGTGAATCAGCCGATCGCACCGCTCGCGCGTGAGTCGCCGCAGTCCTTCCCCCTCTGAACCGAGCACCCAGGCGATCGAGTCGGGTAAGTCCACGTCGTACAGATCCTCCGCGGCGTCGCCCGACGCGCCGACCACCCAGATGTCGCGCTCTTTAAGCTGATCGAGTGTGCGCGCGAGGTTCGTGACCGCGAGGAATGGCGTTGACTCCGCCGCCCCGCTCGCCACTTTGGCGACCGTCGGTGACATCCCCGCGCTGCGGTCTTTCGGCGCGATCACGGCGTGCGCCCCCGACGCATCGGCCACGCGCAGGCATGCGCCCAGATTCTGTGGATCCGTGACGCCGTCGAGCACGAGCAACAGCGCCGGCTCGGCCAACGATCCGAGCACATCGTCGAGGCTGGCCCGCTCGTCGCGCGGTGCGACCCGCGCGACGATCCCCTGATGTCGCCCCCCGCCATAGAAGCCGTCCAGCCGGCGCGAGGGCACGCGTATCACGCGGACGCCGCAGCGCTCGGCCAACCGCAGCACGTCTTCGATGCGGGCGTCGTGCCGGCTTTCATCGGCGAGAATCTCGATGACCGAGGAGGCATCCGCGCGCAACCGCGCGAGCACCGCGTGGAAGCCGATGAGGACTCGCGCCTCCTTCATGCGAGGACGAAATCGATGCGCGCCAACTCGAGATCCACGCGCGCCACCCGGACCTGGATCCGGTCGGCGAGGCGAAAGGTGCGCCCGGTCCGCTCGCCCCGCAGCAGATGCCTCACGGGGTCGAATTGAAAGTAATCATTGCCCAGCTCGGAGACGTGTACGAGTCCTTCGATATAGATCCCGTCGAGGCCGACGAAAATACCGAAGCTCGTGACGGCGCTGATGCTCCCGCTGAACTCCTCGTTCACCTGGTCGCGCATGTAGTAGCACTTGAGCCAGGCTTCGACGTCGCGCGAGGCTTCGTCGGCCCGGCGTTCGGTCATCGAGCAATGCTCCGCCAGCGCCTCCCAATCGCCCGGATTGTAGGTGGCGCCGGCGAGCACTGCCTTGATCGCGCGGTGCACCGCCAGGTCCGGATAGCGCCGAATGGGCGACGTGAAGTGCGTATAGGCTTCGTACGCGAGCCCGAAGTGCCCGACGTTGTCCGGGCTGTAGATCGCCTGCTTCAGCGAGCGCAGCAACACCGTCTGCAGCAATTGCGCGTCGGGGCGGCGTTTGACGCTCTCGAGCAGGCGCGCGTAGTCGCGCGCGTGCGGCGCATCGCCCCCGCCGATCGCGAGACCGAAGCTCTTCAGGAACGCGCGCAGCGCCTCGAGCTTTTCCGGCGTCGGTCCCTCGTGCACGCGATACAGGGCCTTGTGCTCGCGTGTCTGGAGGAAATCCGAAGCGCAGACGTTCGCCGCCAACATGCACTCTTCGATGAGGCGGTGTGCGTCGTTGCGCGGCGCGGGCAGGATGCGTGCGATCTTGCCGCGCGCGTCGAATTCGATCTCCGTCTCGACAGTCTCGAAATCGATGGCCCCGCGCCGCTCGCGCGCCTGCAAGAGAACTCGGAACACCTGGTCGAGCGCATGGAGGCGTTCACGCAACGGCTCGATTTGCGGATCGGGTTGCGGCGGATCCTCATACAGGGCGCGCGCGACATGCGTGTACGTCAGACGCGCGTGCGAGCGGATCACCGCCGGGAAAAACTCATAGCGAGTGAGCTCGCCGCGGGATGTCACTGCGATCTCGCACGCCATCGCGAGCCGGTCCTCATCCGGGTTCAGCGAGCACAGGCCGTTCGAGAGCTTCTCCGGCAGCATCGGGATCACGCGGCGCGGGAAATACACTGAGTTGCCGCGCTCGCGCGCGTCGGCGTCGAGCGCGTCCCCGGGCTGCACGTAGTGGCTGACGTCGGCGATCGCGACCCAGAGGCGAAAGCCCTTGCCGGCCGGCTCGCAGCACACCGCATCATCGAAATCCTTCGCCGTCTCACCGTCGATCGTCACGAACGGAAGCGCGCGCAGGTCCTTGCGCCCCTCGATGTCGGACGCGCGCACTGCGCGCGGCAGCCGCGCTGCGATCCGTCTCGCTTCCGGCGAAAACTCGAATGGCAGGTCGTGCTTGCGCAGCGCGATCTCGATTTCCATGCCGGGGTCGTCGTACTCGCCGAGCACTTCCACCACTCGACCGATGGGCCGGGAGTGCGGCCCGGGTTGCACAACGATTTCTGCGGAGACAACTTGCCCTGGCTTCGCATCCCCCATCGTGCCCGGCTCGAGCAGCACGTCGTGCTGAATGCGCCGGTCCGCCGCGACCACATATGCGACCCCGCGTTCCTCGCGCAGCCGACCGACGATGCGTGTGCGAGCGCGCTCGACCACTTCGACGATTCGCGCCTCGCGTCGGCCGCGCCGGTCCTGACCGGTGGGTTGGACGAGCACACGATCACCATGCATCACTTGCCGCATTTCGCTGGGAGCTAGGAAAAGGTCTTCGGTGCCGTTGTCCGGAACGACGAAACCGAAGCCATCGGGATGCGCCGCAACGCGGCCACTCACCACGTCCACCTTTTGCGCGACGAGGATTGCCCCTTTGCGATTGCGGAGCACCTGGCCGTCGCGCTCCATTGCAGCGAGGCGGCGCGCAAACGGTTCTCGCTCCGCACGCCGTATCCCTAGCAATTTGGCGAGCTGCGTTTCGTCGACTGGGACCGCTGCGTCGCGTAGCGTCTGGAGAATGAATTCACGACTCGGCAGCGGCACCGCATAGCGCTCGGCTTCGCGCGCGTAATGCGGATCAGCGCTGCGCCGCGGGGCGGCGCGCGGCGCAGCGCTCCGCTTCGCGCGACGCAATGACGTCTTCGAGCGCCGTCTCTTCATTGAAGCGCGCTTCCGATTGCCTTAAACTTCCGGCCTCGCTGCCGAGGTGGCGGAATTGGTAGACGCACTAGGTTCAGGTCCTAGCGGTGGCAACACTGTGGGGGTTCGAGTCCCTTCCTCGGCACCAGGCTGCTTTTCCCCTCGGCGCCTACGCCGCAAAGTTCCTGCGGAATCTCGGACATTCTCGCTATCTGCTCAGTAATACGGGTGGCGCCGGACGATGGTCTCTTCACGGTCCGGGCCAGTGGAAATCATGTCGATCGGCACGTCGCAGGTCGCTGCGATGCGGTCGAGATAGGCACGCGCGTTCTGCGGCAAGTCCTCCTCCCGACGCACGCCCACAGTGCTCTCGTGCCAACCCGACAACTCTTCGTAGACCGGCTTGCAGCGAGCCGTGTCGTCGGCGCCGGCGGGTAGCAAATCGCTGAACTCGCCGTCGATGTAATAGCCGATGCACACCTTCAGCGCATCCATGCCGTCGAGCACGTCGAGCTTGGTCACGCAGAGGCCCGAGACGCCGTTGATCTGGATCGATCGTTTGAGCGCTGCGGCGTCGAACCACCCGCAGCGGCGTGGGCGGCCGGTCGTGGCCCCGAACTCGTTGCCGCGCGCGCGCAGCCGCTCGCCGGTGTCGTCAGCAAGCTCGGTTGGAAACGGCCCCGAGCCCACCCGTGTCGTGTATGCCTTGGTGATCCCGAGCACGTAGTGCAGCATCTGGGGGCCTACGCCGGCACCCGCCGCCGCCGCACCGGCGACGCAGTTGGACGAGGTCACAAAGGGGTAGGTGCCGTGGTCGATGTCGAGCAGCGCCCCCTGCGCTCCCTCGAACAACAGATTCTGGCCGGCGCGGTTCGCTTCATAGAGCGCGCGCGGCACATCGGTGACGAGCGGCTCTAGGCGCGGCGCCATCGCGAGCGCCTCGTCCCGAGTGCGTGCGAAATCCACTGGCTGGGCACCGAGGTAACGCGTCAGCAGGAAGTTGTGGTAGTCCAGCAGATCTTCCAGCTTCGCGGCGAACCGCTCCGGAGCGAACAGGTCTTGCAGCCGAATCGCGCGGCGTCCCACCTTGTCTTCATAGGCCGGACCGATGCCGCGTCCGGTCGTGCCGATCTTGGCCGCGCCGCGCGCCGACTCGCGCGCGACGTCGAGCGCCGCATGGTAAGCGAGGATGAGGGGGCAGGCCTCTGAGATCTTCACGCGCCGTTCGAGATCGACGCCCGCGCGCGAAAGCTCCTCCATCTCCTCGAGCAATGCGTGCGGGGACAACACGACGCCATTGCCGATGTAACAGGTCACACCGGGATGCAGAATTCCCGAGGGAATCAAGTGGAGGATCGTTTTGCGGCCGGCGATCACGAGCGTGTGACCGGCGTTGTGGCCGCCCTGGAACCGCACCACGCCCTGGGCGTGATCGGTCAGCCAGTCGACGACCTTCCCCTTGCCCTCGTCCCCCCACTGGGTACCGATGACGACGACGTTCTTGGCCATTTGCGACGCCGCAAGCGAAGCCGCGGATCGAGCGGATCAACGCGAATCGATCGAGGACCTGGCCCTTGATTGTCCGCGATCCGCCCTAGTGCGCGGTGAGCTGTTCAACCTCCCACTTTCCATGACGCTCGACGAGTCTCCGATCGCAGCCGAGCTCCGCCCGCGTCGACTCGTGCCCCGGCAACTCCACGATGACGACTTCTCCTGCCCGCCGCAGCGCCTCGATCGCCGCTGCAAGCGCGGGATTCCTAGCGAATGGTGCCAGCACTGCGCCCCGCCGCACCGGGTGCTGCGCCACCCGCACGACGTCACGTAAGTCGAGCGAGAACCCGGTCGCCGGCCGCGCGCGGCCGAACGCTTTGCCTACCTCATCGTAGCGGCCACCGAACGCAATCGCGCTCGCGAGCCCCTTGCAATACGCCGCAAAGACGACGCCACTGTGATAGTGGTAGCCCCGGAGATCGGCAAGATCGATGCTCATGGCGCCGCCGTTTTCGCGCGCGAGTGTCGCCAAGTCATCGAGTGCCGCACTGATCTCCGGGTACGGCGGCAATGCTTCCTTGGCGCGCGCGAGCACGTCGCTACCGCCATACAGTTCGGGCAGCAGCCGCAACGCAGCGCGCGTCGACCCGTCGAGCGACCCGGTCAGCTCCGCGAGCCCCGGGCGATCCTTGGCAAGCAACGCTTCGAGCAGCCCGGCTTCCAGCTCGGGCGCAACACCTCCACGTCGGGCGATCGCGCGAAACACGCCGACGTGGCTGAGATCGAGACGCACGTCGGCAATGCCGCAAGCCTCGAGCGCGGTGCGTAGCAGGCCCTGGATCTCGACGTCGCTCTCGATGCTCGCGTGCCCGTAGATCTCGGCGCCGATTTGCAGTGGCTCGCGCGTCCCGGTCAACTCGCGCGGCCGCGTATGCAGCACCACCCCGCAATAGCAGAGGCGCGCCACGCCGCCGCGATTGAGCAGATGCGCGTCGATGCGGGCCACCTGGGGCGTCATGTCGGCGCGCAACCCCATGGTGCGCCCCGAAAGCTGGTCGATGAGCTTGAACGTACGAAGGTCGAGATCGTGACCCGTCCCGGTCAGCAGCGACTCCATGTACTCGAGCATGGGTGGAATCACCAGCTCGTATCCGTGCACGCGGAAGAGCTCCAGCAGCCGGGTGCGCTGGGCCTCCAGGGCGAGCGCTTCGTCCGGCAGCACGTCCTCGACGAACTCGGGAAGCAACCAGCGGCGCACGATGGGTACGCGCATCAAAGAGCGCGCGCTACGCCGACCACCAGGAGGCCAGCGAGCATCGACGCGAGGCCGAAGAACCGAATCTGGCCGTCGGTCGACTGCAGGATGCGCCGGAAGGCCTCGCGCCAGAGCCGGGGCGCGAGAAACGGCAATACGCCCTCGATCACCAGCATCAGCCCGAAGGCCATGAGGATGGTGGTCGCCATCACTTGCCGGAACTGGTGGCGCGGCCGGGGCTCCTGAAGTACCTGAAGAAGTCCGAGTTCGGATCGACCACGAGCACGTCGGAGCGGTTGCGGAAGCTCGCGCGGTACGCTTCGAGGCTGCGGTAGAACGAGTAGAACTCGGGGCTCTCGCTCAATGCCTTCGCGTAGATCGCGGTCGCTCGTGCATCTCCCTCGCCTTTGGTCCGCTGCGCCTCGCGGTACGCCTCGGCGACGATCACCTCGCGATCTTTGTCGGCCTCGGCGCGGATCTTCTCCGCCTCGGAAGCGCCCAGCGAGCGAAGCTGGCTCGCCACGGCCCGTCGCTCGGCTTCCATCCGACGATACACCGATTCGCTCACCTCCTGCGGCAGCTCGACTCGCTTCAGCCGGACGTCCACGATCTGCACGCCGAACGGCTTCGCGTCGTCGATTACCTTGTCACGCACCGCCTGCATGATCTTCTCGCGCTCGCCCGAAACGACGTCCTGGACATTACGCTTGCCGACCTCCTCGCGCAGCGCGGAGTTGATGATCTGCGTGAGGCGGGACCGCGCCCGCGTCTCGTCGCCATTCAGGCTGACGTAGTACTGGCGCACGTCCGCAATGCGCCATTTCACGAACGAGTCGACGAGCAGGTTCTTTTTCTCCGAAGTCACGAAGCGCTCGGTTTCCGGCTCATCGATGGTGAGGATGCGCTTGTCGAAGTAGCGCACGTTCTGGATCAGCGGCCACTTCGCCCGCAGGCCAGGCTCGGTGATCACTTCCTTGATCTCGCCGAGCTGGAACACGATTGCGTTCTCGCGCTGGTCGACCGTGAACAATGCCAGGCTCGCCAGCACGGCGAGCACCAGGAGACCGACAAGGAAGACGCCGAGGCCTGCCCTCATGGCCTGCCCTCCCGATCACGCGAGCGCAGCGCGTCCCGCGAACGGCTCGTCGTGTCCGGTGTTGAGGGGGTATCGGCCGGCGCTGGCTTCGTCGCCGGCGTCACCTCGGTCGCTGCTCCGGCGGACATCTGCATGATTTTGTCGAGCGGGAGCAACAGCAGGTTCGAGCCCGCCCGCGCATCGACCATCACCTTGCTCGTGCTGCTCATGATCTGCTGTACAGTCTCGAGGTACATCCGTTCGCGCGTGACGGCGGGCGCCTTGTTGTACTCGCTGAGGATCTGCCGAAAGCGCGAGGCGTCGCCTTCAGCGTAGGCGACGACGCGCTGGCGATAACCGTTCGCCTCTTCGGTCAGCCGCGACGCGGAGCCACGCGCCTTCGGCACGACGTCGTTGTAATACGCCTGGCCTTCGTTCTTCGCGCGCTCCTGGTCTTGCTTAGCCTTGACCGCGTCGTCGAAGGCCGCTTGGACTTGCTCCGGCGGCTGCGCGTTCTGCATCGTCACCTTGCTGACGAGCACGCCGGTCTTGTAGCGATCGAGGATCTCCTGCATCAGCTTCTGGGAACGCGCCGCGATGTCTTCGCGCCCTTCGTACAGCACGAAATCCATGCTCGACTTGCCGACGATCTCCCGGAACGCAGTCTCGGCGACCTGCAGCACCGTTTCGTCCGGTCGCCGCACGTTGAAGAGATAGTCCTCCGGGTCCTTCAGCGCAAACTGCACCGCGAACTGGATATCGACGATGTTCTCGTCGTCGGTGAGCATCAGCGACTCACGCAGGACCTTCGACTTCACGTTGTTCCGGTAGCCGACCTCGATCGTGCGCACCTGCGAAATGTTGACGACTTCGTGCGATTGGATCGGATATGGCATTCGCCACCTGAGCCCTGGCTCGGTAGTCTGCGCGTACTTGCCGAACGTGAGAACGACGCCGCGCTGACTCGCGTCGACGATGTAGAAACCGCTCGCGAGCCAGACGATGAATACCACGATGATCAGCAGCGTCACGCCGCCGCCGAGCTGCCGATAGCTCGGGGGCTCGCCGGTGGGGCCGCCGCCGCGCCGCCGGCCGAAAATCGTGGCGAGCCGCTGATTGAAATTACGCCACAGCTCGTCGAGGTCCGGTGGCCCCTGGTTGCCGCCGCCCCCGCCGCCGCCTCTGCGGCCCCATTGCGGATCGTTAAGTGACATCGAATTTGAGTCTAGGCCGGTCGCATGATCGAGTCATGGGAGGCTAAGGTATTCCGCCTGATTGGTTTGTTCTCGGGAGTCGGCCTTTGAGGCGGTCGCCTCGACCAGGGCCTGGCGTAGATGGTCCAGACCTTCGCCCGTGCGGGCGCTCAACCGAACGCGCGAGATGTTACCACACTCGTCGCGGTCGATTCCCGGCTGCGCTCCGTTCGCGTCGATCTTGTTCCAGACGATGATCTGCGGAATGGCATCGGCACCGATTTCCGCCAATACCTTGTTCACCTCTTCGACCTGCTGGTCCCGCGTCGGGGCGGACGCGTCGACTAAGTGGAGCAGCAGGTCGGCGTGAACCGTTTCCTCCAGCGTCGCGCGAAACGCCGCGACGAGCGTGTGCGGCAGCTCCCGAATGAAGCCGACCGTATCGGACAGTGTGATCTTCCCGATCTCCGGGAGATAGAGGCGGCGGGTGGTCGTATCGAGGGTCGCAAAGAGCTGGTCGGCCGCATACGCTCCGGCGCGTGTGAGCGCGTTGAAGAGCGTTGACTTACCAGCGTTCGTATAACCTACGAGCGAGACCGACAATACTTCGCCGCGGGTGCGTGCGCGGCGCTGCATGGCGCGCTGGCGCTCCAGGCGCGTGAGGCGCTCCTTCAGGACCTTCACCCGCCGACCGAGCAAGCGCCGGTCGGTCTCGAGCTGCGTCTCGCCGGGACCGCGCAATCCGATGCCACCCTTTTGCCGCTCGAGGTGCGTCCAGCCACGAACCAACCGCGTCGCGAGGTGCTGGAGCTGTGCGAGCTCCACCTGCACCTTGCCTTCGTGCGAGCTGGCGCGCTGCGCGAAGATGTCCAAGATCAGACTGGTGCGATCGATAACTCGGCAGTCGATCGCACGCTCGAGATTGCGCTGCTGCGCCGGGCTCAACTCATGGTTAAAGATGACGAGGTTCGCGCCAGTCGTCGCGCGCACGCGGGCGACCTCCTCCACCTTGCCTGATCCGGCGAATAGCGCCGGATCAGGGCGCGCCCGCCGACCCCGCACAACGGCCAGCACCGTCGCGCCGGCACTGCCCGCCAGCAGCTGCAGCTCGGCAAGGCTGTCTGCGTAGTGCTCGGCGCCGAAATCGAGAGCGACGAGGACGGCACCCTCACCCGCCCCCACACCGTTCGCGCGATCGGCGCGCGTGTATCTCGCGCCGGTCGCCACTAATCAGTGAACCTCAAGAGTCGCCGCCGTGATCCAAATTGAGGTTGACTGGACGCGAGGGAACCACGGTGGAGATGGCGTGCTTGTACACCATCTGAGTCACGGTGTTCTTGAGCAGCACGACGTACTGGTCGAACGACTCGATCTGCCCTTGAAGCTTGATGCCATTGACGAGGTAAATCGAGACCGGGATGTGCTCTTTGCGCAGCGTGTTGAGAAAGGGGTCTTGTAGTAGTTGCCCTTTGTTGCTCATGGTCGCTCCGGCGGTTGTGTTTTTGAGAGGGTACTTTACCCCGTTTCCGCGCTTACTGCCATCTGCGCTCGGGGCGATCGTCGAGTCTAAGACTCATTGCGGACATAAGGGTTCCGCCCGGCGCGCAACTCGATCCTGAGCGGTGTGCCGGCGAGACCGAAGCGCTTGCGGAACACGCCCTCGAGGTAGCGCCGGTAACTCGCGGGCACTGCGCCGAGCGCGGTACCGTGGATCACGATGACCGGTGGACTGCTCCCGCCTTGGTGGGCGTAACGCAGCTTGGGACGCACGAGTCCGGCGCGCGGTGGAGGCTGGCGTGTCACCGCGTCGATGAGCGCGCGGGTCAGTCGTGGCGTCGGCAGCTTGGCCATCGCCGCGCGATGGGCCTCGTCAACCGAGGCCATGAGTGCGCCAAGACCTTCGCCATTGAGCGCTGACACGAAGTGCACGCGCGCGAAGGCGAGAAAGTCGAGCTTGCGGGCCAGAGTGCGTTTCGCATGATCGCGCGCCATCGCGTCGAGGCCGTCCCACTTGTTCGCCGCAACGACGAGCGCACGGCCGCGCTCCGTCACATAGCCGGCGAGATGCGCATCCTGGTCGGCCACACCCTCCGACGCATCGACCACCAGGATCACGACCTGTGCGCGATCGATCGCCTGCATCGTTTTCACGACCGAGAACTTCTCGACCGATTCGAACACGCGGCCGCGCCGCCGAACGCCTGCAGTGTCAACCAGCAGATAGCGCCGGCCAGCGCGCTCGAACGGCACCTCGATCGCGTCGCGCGTTGTGCCCGGCTCGTCCAGCACGATCATGCGGTCTTCGCCGAGCAACCGATTCACGAGCGTTGACTTGCCGACGTTCGGGCGTCCCACTACTGCGACGCGCAGCGCATCGTCCGGCGGAAGCTCCTCGTCCTCCCCCGGGAACTCCGCAAGCACGGCATCCATGAACGACCGCACACCCTCGCCGTGTGCGGCCGAGATGGCATGCGGCATGCCGAGGCCCAATTCATGGAACTCGGCCGTGACGATGGCCGGATCGAGGCCTTCGGCCTTGTTCACCGCGAGCCAAACGCGCGCATTCACTTTGCGCAGCTCGGCCGCGATCCGCCGATCCTGCGGCGCCACGCCTTCGCGGCCGTCGACCAAGAACACGACCGCATCGGCCTCGGCAAGCGCCAACGAGGTCTGCTTGGCCATCGCACCGAGCAGCCCTGCTTTGGCGACTGGCTCCAGCCCACCCGTGTCGACCACGAAGTAGGGTCGATCGCCGACGGTGCCATCGCCGTAGTGGCGATCACGCGTGAGACCCGGCAGGTCGGCGACCAGCGCATCGCGTGAGCGCGTCAGGCGATTGAAGAGGGTCGACTTGCCGACGTTCGGCCGGCCGACGATGACGATGGTGGGTTTCACGACGTGGAAGGATAACCGCGGAGGGCGCGAGTCTGCGACCGCGATCCGCCCGCAACCCCCGTACGCTCGCCGGTTGGTTCTAATGTGTGCTCAGCGCGTACAGGCCACCGCTGACGGTCTGCACCAGAAACCCGTTGGCCATTGCCACCGGCGGGGCGCGGATCGGTGAACCGTCGGTCGCGAAACGACCGACGAACGCACCGTTCTCACGCGCGAGAACGTGGACGTTGCCCTGCAGATCGCCGACCGCGATCTCCGCACCGAGCGGTAGCGGCGCGGAGAGCTGGCGATTCGTCAGCTTGTCTTGCCGCCACAGGCTCGTGCCCGTCGCCCGGTCGAGCGCCGCGACCGCGCCGCGATCTTCGCTCACATAAACGTACCGCCCCTCTACGCCCAAGCCAGTAGTGGAGGACAAGTCGCGTCCCCAAATCGCCTGGCCGTTGCCAAGATCGAAGCATGCGACCCGCCCTTGGAACGCCACGGCACACGCGTCGCGGTCGCCGATCCAAGGGAGTCCGATCACATCGGTGACCCGCTCGAGCTCGGTGGTGCCCTTGGGCAGCGAAACGGTTCCCTCCCACCGCAAGCCCCCGTTCGCCAAGGCGAGCGCAACGAGCTTCCCCCCCGAGAATCCGGCAAAGACATAGTTGCTGCGGACGACAATCCCTGCGGGGCTGCGCACCGCAAGCGGCGGCGCCGCACGCTGATACAGCCAGCGCCGCCGTCCATCGCGCGCATCGAATGCGAACACTCGACTGTCGGCGCTGCGCACGAACACCAGGTCATCCGCGACCACCGGCGCCGAAAGAATTTCGCTGGAGGCACGGGCGCGCCACAGCATGCGGCCATCGCCGTCGAGCGCGATCACCTCGCCTTCGGCCGAGCCGACGACCACGAGTCGTCCGTCGGTGCCGACACCGCCGGACAGCGGACCCGGGACCGTGACGCGCCACAGCTCATGCCCGGTCGCCGACTCCACGCGGACCACGGTACCGTCCTGGGCTGCCGCGAAAACGCTATCCGCCGCAACCGCCGGTGTAAACACCGCCTCGCCCGCACGACCGATCCTCGTCTGCCAGAGGACACGCACGGAGATCGGATGCTCGATTGGCTGCAGTGGCGCGGGCGGAGGCGGCGGAGAACGGAAGAACCACGCAAACGGATTCCCACAGCCGGCCAAGAGCAACACCGCAACCACGGCGGCCCGTCTCATTGCAACGAACCCGCGCACGCCAAGCTCGTCCTCAGCGCGCAGCGCCCAACCCGTCCAATTTCATCTGCACGAGTTCGCGCGCGGCCTCGTCCTCGGGCCTCAATTTGGCCAGCGCCGCTTCGTAGGCAGCGCGTGCATCGGCCCCCTTCCCTTGC
>Ga0126377_10001348_pt1 | contig 16059 bp, 9 predicted proteins | sample PanSoiMetPlot_22_FD_92647 | JGI IMG/M metagenome (GOLD analysis project Ga0126377, IMG submission 92647) | Tropical forest soil microbial communities from Panama - MetaG Plot_22 | ecosystem: Environmental > Terrestrial > Soil > Tropical forest > Bulk soil | place: Panama | collected 2016-02-17
CTGGAGCAATCCAGGAAACGGCTCGTCGTAGGTTCTGCCCCATAGCGCTACTCCGTTGGCACTCACGAGTTGGACACTGACACGGTATGTCTGTTCGACGGGCTGAATCGTTCCAAGCACGACATACTTCACTGCAAGCGCGGACGCCACGCGAACCGGATCCGATTGCGCATCCTTGTACGCAAGGACGGCTGCCGTCGGGCGCAGGCTGACGCGACGAGTGTTGGCGAGCCGGGTCGTAATTGAGTCCGCGATCCCGATGCCTATATAAGAGCGGTCCGCGCCTCCCGATTCCGCGAGGACCCGAAACGGGAGCACAGCGACCTCCGCACCGGCGGGCTGACCTGCCGGCGAGACCGCCGACGCCGCCTTACGCTGCGCCGTCCAGATGCTTGCGGCAGCAAGGATCAGTAGCAACAGAGAGATGGCTGCCCAGTGCACCGCGCGTCCCGCTCCGCCGCCGGGCGTCGCGGCTTGTGTTGACCGGACAGGAATTCCGGGGCTCAGCGGTGCAATGAACCGATAACCGCGTCGCGCGAGCGTTTCAATGAATTCGGGCGAGTCAGCCGAGTCGCCGAGGGCTTGGCGAACCTTCTTGATGGCCGTGTTGACGCCGTGCTCGAAGTCGACGAATGTGTCAGTCTTCCACAATCGCTCTTGCAGTTCCTCGCGCGTGACAATCTCGCCAGGACGTGCGAGCAGCGCAGCGAGCACCTGCCTCGGCTGCTCTTGGAGCGGGACGCGACGGCCGTCGCGGAACAGTTCGCCCGCGACCACATCGAACTCAAAGGCCCCGAAACACAGACGCCGGATCGCCGTGCCAGTGTCCATCTAAGAATCGAGGCGAAGTGTAGGCGTCCCGGAACCCCTCGTCAATCAAGGGCTAAAGCCTCCCAAATCATTGACAGGGCTACTGGTTTACGAGTTCACCTCCGGTTCACCCAAATTCCACGTCCTGTGCATGGTCCGGCTCGTTCTATCGCCCTAGCCTCTGCACCCACGAACGCGAGCAGCGGCACCCGGCCGTTTAGCGAAGGAGAGTGTTTATGAGACACCGGCGCTGGAGTGTGAAAACCTGTTTCTGCTATCTCGTCGGCATCGCGAGCTCGGTGGTGGCGATCGCCGCCACAGAGGGACGCCCGGTCAACGGCACGATCTGGGTGGCCAACCGGGGAAGCCACACGATCCGCGGATTTGATCCAGACACCGGCGAGGTGGTACTCACGGTTCAGATGGCGGCGAATTCTCAGCCTGGAGACCTGGCTTACGCGAAGGGCAAGATTTACGTCGCCGAGGAATTCGGCACACCGCCCGCCATTGCGATCGTCGATGCCGAAACAGGCGTCGTCGTCAACCGCATTCCATTGCCGGCTGGTTCGCGACCGCATCACGTGCACGCAAGCAGCGGCGGGAATCTGGTCGCATTCGGTCTCTACGGTACGGACAAAGTCGCCGTCGTGGATACACGGGACGATGCGTTGCTCGGACCGTGGGACAGCAACCCGCTGACGACAAATGGCCGCGTGCACGCCGGCGTCTTTTCAAACGATGGGACCATGTTGTACTTGACGAGCGACGCGTCGAATGAACTCATTGCCATCGATCCACGAACCGGCGACGTGCACTGGCGGCTGACGGTGCCTGGCGCCCACGAACTCGCCGTGACCCACAACGAAAAAATCGCGTACATCAGTCGGCGAACCGCGAACCGACTGGCCGTGGTCGATCTCGAGAACCATGATTCGTTCCAGGACGTGCTGATGCTCGGGGCACCGGACACGTTGAAGCTGTCGGCGAACGAGAAATTGCTGACCGTTGGTCTCCGTACGATGCCGGCCCAACTGGCGGTCGTTGACACGAGAACGTTCGCCTTTCAGCTCGTAACGCTCAGCGCGCCGGGCGAGACGACGACGATCGCCGGACACCAGTGGACGTCACCGAGCGGACGCTTCACCTTTGCGTCGTTTGAAGGAGGCACGGACCCCGGCGTGGCCGTCGTCGATCATTTCGCCGGGAACGAGGTCGTCCAGCGATTCAGTTACCCCGGACGACCGCACGGCGTCGATCACGCGCAACCATAAAGAGATCGATACCCGATCGCTTCGTGCGCGCGCCCCAACGACGTCCAAGCGCTGCGATGGCCAGACGACTTCTCCCTCCGCCAAGACCGCTGTGGTCTTGGCGGAGAAAGAGAACCCCAGGTCCGCAGCGTCCGGGTAAAGGTGGGCTACTCGATCAGCGACCTGACCCGGCCGGGTTGTGTGTGTTGAGCCACGCGGCGATTTCTCGGAACACATCGCGACGCTGTTCCCAGAGACTCGGAAAGTGGCCAGATCCGGGATACGTGACCATCCGCGTCGCCTTGCCGTGCGCGGCAAGCGCTTCATACAGCTCGCGTCCCTGATACGTCGGGACGCGCTGATCCGCCTCTCCGTGCAGCACCAAGAGCGGCGTCGAAACGCGTTCGGCCTGCGCCACCGCTGAAAACTGCACGAACGCCTGCAGGTCCTTCTCCGGCCACCTCGCGTCGTAATCCCATTGATGCACGTCGCTCGTCCACATGAAGCTCGCCCAATCCGTGATGCCGGCTCCTTCGATAGCGGCACGATACCGGTTGGTCTGCGTGACCGTCCACGACGTCATGAAACCGCCGGCGCTCCAGCCAAAAATCGCCAAACGCTCTGGGTCCGCCCACCCTTGCGCAATAGCAAAGTCGGTGGCGCTGTCGACGTCGCGGAACGCACGGTCACCGAAGTGCTGGTAGATCGCCTGCAGGAAATCCGAGCCGTAGCCCGTGGAGCCGCGGTACTGCGGCTGCAGCACGACGTAGCCGAGCCCGGCAATGATGCGTGAAAACGCATCGAGCACGAGCCGATCGTTCGCTTCCGGTCCGCCGTGTGGCAGCACGAGGAACGGATATCGACGACCGCTCTGGTAGCCTGCGGGAAACGTCGCGATGCCCTCGAGCGCGCTGCCTTCCTTGCTCGTCCACTTCACGACACGCACGGTCCCGAAATCGATTCGCGCGGTCGTGGCATCGCCTTCCGTGGTGAGCCGCGAGAGTCCGTTCGCCGACGGAACAGCGATGTTCGTTCCGTGCTCCGGCTCACCGACGGCGACGGCGATCTGGTCCGACGTGCCTGCCAGTTCGGACGAAACAGGCAGTCCGACGACGCTGCCGGAGGGCCAGCGGTAGGCAGTCTTGAGCGCGCCGTTTTCAAATCGATCGATCTCGCTCTGCACGCCCCGGGCGACCATCACCCAGATACGGCCCGCCGCGTCGCCAGTGAGGCTTGTTGCGGACCCTTCCAGCGATGGCGTGCGATCGACCGGCGTCCCGCCGGCGGCAGCTACGGTCCACACGTGATCGGGTGTCAGGACGTTCGTGGTCGTGCTGAGGAACGCGAGCGTTCGCCCGCCGTCGGTCCAGGCGATGCCGCTCACGCTGTTGGACACCTCAGCCACACGTCGCGGCCCGTTCGGGCTGCAGACGTCGATGTACGACGCCAGGTCCTTGAATCCGATCTTCGGCGTTTGCGACACGAGCGCGACCGTTGCGGAATCGTGCGACCAGGCCAACGCTCCACCCGCAATCGGGCCGTCGGCGATTCGCGTCAACGCGGGGCACCACCACGCGCCGTTGGTGCCGTCGACGTTCACGACATAGAGGCTGGTCCGATCTGGTTCAACGACCGTCCGGACCTCGTCGAGCGGGTTCGGCTCGCCCGGCGAGGCGAGCACCGCGAAGCGCGCGCCGTCCGGCGAGATCTGCGCCGAGTGGATGCCGCGAGGCAGCAGGATGACGCGCGAGGGCGTCCGCGCGCCGGACGCAATGGACACGACGGCGAGCTGCGTTTGCTTGTTGACTTCGTACGAGCCATACACGGAGCCGTCGCGGGTGAACCCCGACGGGGTGAAGTCGTCCGGGAGTTCCAGCGCACGGGGGGCGGTACCGTCCGCGTTGATGATCTTCCATTCGTGACGCGTTCGACCCTTCGCAACACCAGAGTCGACGCGATAGAGAATGGTTTTTCCGTCCGGGGCCACCGCTGTCGGCACGGCGGTGTGGAGCGCGACCCAGTCGTCGAACGTGAAGGCATGCTTCTCGCCCTGCGCTCGAGCAAAAGGCGACGCCGACAGGACGGCCAACAGAACGAACGCCAGTGTCGTCAGCTGACGAGGCATCAACAGAAGCTCCTTTGACTGCGCCAATTCCACACAAATCCAGGTCGGACACCTGACGCACGGCGTCTCATCCGACAGGTCGGCTGAAACAGCGCGTCATATCCGGTGAACGAGGCCCTCGTCGGTCGCATGTGTGTTCCGCACGAGCGCCAGCACAAGAACGGCGCCGACGAACGGGATGACGCCCGCAACCAGCACGATCGGATCGAACGAATGCCCGGCCGCAGTCTGCCGGGCGTCGGAGAAATATCCGATCAATTTGAACGCCACGATGGTTCCGATTCCAGCGGCCGTCCCGCTCAGCCCGCTGACCGAGGCGACTGCGTCGCTCTTGTAAAGATCCGCCGGCAACACGTTCGCGATCGTCGAGAACGCTGCGTAGGAGAACGTCGCCGCGGCAAAGAGCATCGTGATGAGACGCAGGTCGGCGGTGAATATGGTCGGGATCAGCAACATCACGCCGATGCCGCCGAACAGCACCAGCGCCTTTCGCGCGCGGCCCACCGGCCAGCCGCGCCGAATCAGGTACCCGGACGCCGCGCCTCCAAAGAAGTTGCCGAGATCGGCGGCCAGGAACGGCACCCAGATGGCGAGCAGTCCACTCTGGAGCGAAATGCCCTTGGCCACCAGGTAGATCGGAAACCAGTCCGTCACGAAGAACCAGACGGGATCCGTGAACGCCTTCGAGATGATGGTCCCCCACGTTTGTGGCAGCTTCAGCAGGTCGCGCCACCGACGTCCACTCGGCGCCGAGACCTCGGGCTCTCCAAGGTCGGCAAAGATCATCCGACGCTCGCCTTCACTGACGCGCGGATGCTCGTCGGGACGGTAATAGATCCTGCGCCACACGGCGAGCCACAGGAACCCGAGCGCCCCCGGAAGCACAAACGCAGGACGCCACCCCCAGCGAAAATACACCGGCAGGATGAGAAACGGCGCAACCGCGCCACCAATGGACGATCCGCTGTCGTAGAGCGCCGTCGCCAGGCCGCGCTCGCGCTTTGGAAACCATTCCGACACGGCTTTGCTGGCGCCAGGCCAGTTGGCCGATTCGCCGGCGCCCAACAGGAAGCGGAACATCGTGAAACTGCCCAATCCATTCGCGAGCGACGTCAGCACCGATACGCACGAGTACCACGTCACGCTGATCGTCAGCCCGCGCCGCGTGCCAACCCGGTCGATCAGTCGGCCGGCCAGTGTCTGCCCAATCGAGTACGCCAGCCGAAAAGCGATGGCAATGTTGGCGTAGTCCGTGTTGGTCCAGTGGTAGTCCTGCTTCAGATAGGGCGCCAGGACGGACAGCGTCTGGCGATCGATGTAGTTGATGGCGGTCGAGGCGAACAGCACCGCCCCGATCCACCAGCGGAGCGCCGGAATCGGACGGGGCTCTGATCCACTCACCGGGATTCGGCCGGGGCGAACGCTGCACGCGTCGCGGCGCTGAGCAAACCGGCCGAGTGCTCGTCGAGATAGACCGTCGCGGCAGGATGGCGTCTCAGGATCGACGCCGGCGCCATCGGGCTGATGTCGCCCTGCAGACACAGTGCGACCGCGCGGGCTTTCCGCTCGTCGGGCACGACAGCGATGATCTCCTTGGCTTTGAGAACCTGGCGCACCGACATCGAAATCGCGCGACGCGGAACGTCCGACAGATCCTTGAACCATCCCTCGCCAACCTGCTGCCGCCGGCACGCCTCATCGAGGCTCACGATCAGATAGGGTTCCTCTGTCTCGAAGTCCGCCGGCGGGTCGTTGAATGCCAGATGGCCGTTCTCGCCGATGCCGACGAATGCCACGTCAATGGCGGCGGCGACGAGCGCCGCCGCGTTGTCGCGGAGGACTGCGTCCACGTCGGCGTCGCCGTCGAGGAAATGAAAACGCACGATCCCGGTTTTGTCGATCAGGTGTTCGCGAAGAAGTCTTCGAAAGCTTGCCGGGTGGGTCGCCGGCAGACCGATGTACTCGTCGAGGTGGAACATTTCAACCCGCGACCAATCGATGCCTGCGGTACCGGTCAGAGCCTGCAGAAAATCGACCTGAGACATGGCGCTGGCGGCGACGATACGAGCGCAACCGCGATCGCGAATCGCTTGACGAATGGCGGTCGCCGCGTGTGCGGCCGCAGCGCGGCTCAGAGAGACTCTATCCTCGAATACTCGTACAATCACGGCTCCGATTTCCTCCGGGGTCATTCTTTCACACGTATGGACCGTCGCGTGGCGTGTGTGGTCCTCGCGTTGTTCGTTCCCCTCGCCGCGTCGGCGGCGCAGGAGCGCGTGGAGCCCGATCAGCCTGACGTCACCAACGGAACGCACATCGTGGACGTCGGCCTGCTGCAGGTCGAATTCGGAGGCGTCTATACGCGATTCGATTCGACGTCTCGTTCGGGGGGTTCGCCGGTCACCGCGCGACTCGGCCTGACCGACTGGTGCGAAGTGCGTGTCGGCACGGACGGCTGGCTCGTCCAGAGCGACGGCACGACGACGGTTTCCGGCGCCGGCAACTTCCAGGTCGGGGCGAAGCTGCGGCTGTGGCCTGGCGAGGGCGGTATTCCCGTACTGGCGATTCTGCCGAGCGTCGATGTGCCGACTGCGAGCGCCGACAAAGGGCTTGGGTCGGGCATTGCGGACTACCTTCTGGCGTTTCTCACGGGCACCGATCTCGGCCGACACTCCCACGTCGACATGAACTACGGGATCGGCGCGATCGGCGACGGGACGACCGGCGGCCACTTCACGCAGCATCTCGTTTCGGTGTCGTTCAGCAGCGCCGTGTCGGACAACTGGAACCCGTACTTCGAGGCATTCTGGGTGTCGCAACAGGAGCCGGGCGGTGGGCGGGTCATGGCGCTGGACACGGGCGCCGTCTACGAACTCGGCACCCGCTACGCCCTCGATGGCGGCGTTCAGGTCGGCTTGACGCACGCCGCGCCGGCGTTCTCAGCCTTCGGCGGCGTTTCCGTCATCGTCGGCGATATCCTGGGCGGCCATGGAGTGCACGCGCGGAGCCACCGGCGCGGTCTGCGACCGCCGCAGAAACGCTAGTCCACAACCACTACGTTCACGACGCGGTCGCGCTACTTGGTGCTAGCGCGCGCGGTCGAAAGACGTTGGATCACGTCGCGATCGGTCAGATCGTATCGGTTCTCAGACGGATACAACGCTCCGCCGAACGTGACGGATGGATGATGCCGTGTGGAGTCGTCTTCCCGTGTCGTGAACGCCGCGACGTGAATATCTCGACACTGCGTCCGCGTCATGACCTCCGTGAAGTTGTGTGGCCTGATTCCGCCCCCAGGCATCACCTGGATGCGATCGCCGGCGTAGTCGATCAGCCGGCATATCAGCTCGAGGCCCTCCGCGACCGTCGGCTGCTGACCGCTGGTGAGCACACGCGTGATGCCCAGGTCGACGAGCTGGTCGAGCGCGCGAAACGGATCGGGCGTGACGTCGAACGCGCGGTGGAACACGGCGTCGCGCACGCCCGCAATCTGCCTGAGCGTTCGTGTGCGCGGCACGTCGACTTCACCGGTCGGCGTGAGTACACCGAACACAATGCCGGCAGCGTTTTGCGCAATGGCCGCTTCCGCATCCGTCACCATGGTCGCGAACTCGACATCCGTGTAGCAGAAGCCGCCGCCGCGCGGGCGAATCATGACGATCGTCGGAATGCGCAGACGACGAACAGCTTCGACGATCGTGCCGTGAGACGGCGTGAGCCCACCGAAGAAGAGGCTCGAGCAGAGCTCGACGCGGTCCGCGCCGCCAGCTTCTGCTTCAAGGGCATCGTCGACCGAACTACAGCACACTTCGAGGACCATCGTGCGCGCATCCTAGACAGCGATGTCGCCGCCAGTCAACACAAACGGACTCGCACTGCTTAACGGGTTCGCGCGAGATCAACGAGTAGATCGCCGTGGATCCTGTTGCCGCGCTAGCATTGAGTGGAATGCCAGACGAATTCACGGTGACGTGCCCGTACTGCGGCGAGCAGCTGGAGATCTACATCGAGCCCGACGTGACGGGCAGCTTCGTTCAGGACTGCGAGGTTTGCTGCAATCCCTGGCGTGTGCACGTGTCAGGTCGAGATGACGAGCGATGCGTCGACGTGACCCGGGCTGACGGTTCCGACTAATCGCTCGTGGCTCGTCAACGGCATCGACTACGAACCAACGCCGGGCTGACGTTCCGGCTTGATGCCCGCGCTTCGGATGTTGATGAACCTGGAGAGCAGGTCGAACCAGAACGGCGCGCCGAGCGACAGCGCCAGGCCGGTCGCGAACCAACCCAGCAGCTTCGTCAACCCGAACCACATCATCTGGTCCCGCGGCGGGCAGGCGTCGCGAGAATCGGTCACCGCAGATGCGGCGGCGGATCCGGCGGACTGATTCCCGCAAACCGGCCAGCCGACTGGCAAGGGTCGCAGTCGATCGTTCGCGCTCTGGAACTCGCGCATGATCGAGGCGTAGTTGGCCTGGTCGGAGCGAGACTTTGACGTCGTGTCGGCCACCTGCACCATCTCGGCGCGCAGCGCGCTGTCGGACCAGAGCGTCCGGCCGACTTGAAAGCTGTCGGCATTGACGATGACGGCAATGGCGCAGCCCACGAGAATGGAAATTCGTTTGAGGTTTCGTTTGTAGGCGCCGCTCAGGCGGTCCATCGAATCGTCGAACCACGTGGCCACGCTCGCACGAAATCGATCGAAATCGCCTTGCGACGTTGCGAGGCTGGCGACGAGCGCGCTCTTGACGCGGGACGGTGGCAGCTTTCGGATTGCCGCTTGCAGTTCGGCGAACTGCGGAACGTCGCCGCCGGCCACGTCCGATCCGGTCAGGCTGCCTATCAGCGCCAGTACGAATGTCGTCGACGCAATATACGACGGGTGATCACGTGGCGCCGGAGCAGCTGCTGGTCCCTGACCCGTGCCTGTCGCACCGGCGCCGAACAACGCGCTCGCCCTTACGAGCGCGCGATTGGTTCCGGCGATCAGCCCGTGCTCATAGAAGCGGGTACGGACGTTCTGATCGTCGATCAGCTCCAACAGGCTGTCCTGCAGACTGCGTGAACGCAGGTTCAGTTTCGACGCGATGTACTCGTTCACGACCGTGCAGACGAGGCTGAGGACGAGGTACATGATCACCAGACCAATGGCGACGTCGAGCGCGGCATTCTGCAACATGGATGCGTCCTCGTGTAGTCGTCACGCCACGATCACGAGCGCCTTCTTCGTGCCGTCTGATTTCCGTGGAGTGATCGTGAGCGACCGTCCAATTCTGGGCAGGACTCCGGCGGTCCTGGAGCGATCGACGAGCAGCGCACCGATCGCGCGGAGGTGATGAACCTGTGCCCAGCAGCTCTGCATGCTTCGACGCGCGCGATCCAGAGATGTCGCGGCCGGCGCACTGGATACGATCGCCTGCTGGAGAACCGTCGCACCGTTTCGGAAAGTCCGCCAGGGGTCGAGCGGGTCACCGTCCAGGAGGACACGGCCGGCCATCGTAAAGTCCAGTAAGGGATGCGGCCTTGGAGCATTTCGCTCGACGTCCGCAAGAACGGCCTGTCCCTCCGCTTGGAGAATCGCCGCGGCATTGGCCTGCCGCTCCTCACTGCCAGCATCGGGATGCGTGAGGTAGAACTGCCACACGCGGCGATAAATAGCGAGCCGTTCCGACGGTGTACGAAGGCCGGCGACTTTTGGTTGCCGGGGCATGGCCAGCGCCAACGCGAACGCGAGGTCCCCGTCCGTTGCCGTCGCCAGGAGCGGCAACAACAGGCGGAAGATCTCGTCGCCGATCGTCAGGTTGATACTCACGTCTTGCGCGGTTCCCTTGAACTCGGACGCCTGGGCTCGGCGATCGGCCATTTCATCGTCGCCGATGATGCCCCAGCATCCGGCAAAGTCGAGGTACTCGTCGATGTCGTCCGGCGACAGCTTGTCCCGCGACGCTGACAATGCGAGATGCAGTCCGAGATCGAATTCAGGGACCGTCGGTGTGGCGCTCTGCGAGTACGCGCGCATGTCGGCGCGAAAATCCGCCGCCCACTGGCACTTGTCGCCTTGCCAGTGGGCCTCGTACCCACGAGTTCCCAGATAGCTTTCCTGCACGTGGTCATCGAGGCTCCGCCTGGTCACGACGACCAACTTGTCGCTGTCAACACTCGCCGCGTCGACCCATTTCCCAATTCCGAGCGTGAAGCCCCAGCTCTTTGTCCGGTCCAGCGTCGTCTGATTGAGGTACTGCTCGACGACCACTCCCGGCGTGCCACGAGCAATGCTCGCAATCGGTTTGCCCACATCGCCGCGGATCACGTCTCCATGAAACGCGCGCAGGTGCTCGAGGTCCACCGTCATTTGAAGGAGTTGCGTGTCTTGCGCGATGCGGGCGTATTCGTAGGTGAACCCGATCTTGATCTTCGTGTTGGCGACCTCTTCGAGCGCCCCGGCCACGTGCTCGTCAATGGCCGCTACTCGCTTGTCGAGTTCCTGGACGCGGTCGGGGGCATCCGCTATCCCGAATCGTTCGAGCAGGAGGCTGAGCAGTTGTTGCTCTTCGTCGTTGAGGCCACCCACCCTGGCCTTCGCCACGAGATCTCTGGCCTTTGCCAGCGGCTGGCCGACGATAGCGTTCTTGATCTCATCGAGAAACCGCGTCAATTGCTCCGGATCGGTCGCGGCCACTTCAATGCCGGCCGCTACACCCGCCACAACTTTTCTCGTCCTCGCCTTCCGCACGGCAATGCGCCAGGTGTCGGCGGTGACTCCGGCAAACGTGATCACAAACTCGTCCGAGATCCGCACATCGAACGTTGCCGTCGCGCCGGCGGCGATGCTGAATCCAAGCGCCCTCCCCGCCCCACCGAGCGCCAGCAGGGCGGTTGCCTGGGTGGTGAAGAGATCGGCGACCGCCACGGTGACCTTGGCTTCAATAACTCCTTGCGTCTGGATGGCGACCGCGTCACCCGGCTGAAGGCTTTCCACCGCAGCCCGATCGAATGCGCTGCGCACACCTGACGCAACGTCAGCCAGGAATCCATCCCGGACGGTCTCTGACCGTTGGCGATGAAAACGGTAGTCAGCGAGCACGACGCCAGCAGATCCATCGATGCGAAAACCGGCCGCCGCCAGGCTGCCCTCGACCGCCGCGTTGAGGTTCGCTTCCAGGCGATATTTGAGCCACGCGCCTTTCGTCGCGAGCGTCAGCACGCGCGGCGGCTCGCCGGCGGGCATCAGGATCCCGTCCACGTCCACATCGTCGAGCGAATTGAACGCCAGGACCGACAATGCCGACGTCGGCGACAACGTCACGTCGGCGCTCCCTATCAGGAATCCTGACTTGAGTGTGAGACTGACCGGCGTCACATTGAGCGCAGCTGACCCGATGGGGTCGCTGCTGACGAGTTGTGCTGCATCCGCTCGATCGAAGTCGAAGTTGACCTTGGGTGGCATGTGCTTTCTATAGGCCTCGCTGGTGCCAATTACTTCGTTCGTCGGTGAGTCAAGGCAGCGTATCAGGCTAACGCACCCTTGGCATTTCGCTGCCCTCCGGCGAACAGCTTCCAAACGGATGGGATGGTCGGCGCCAGCGCCGGCAGATAGTTCATCCACACATCAACGAGCTGTTGCTGCGTGAGCAGGAGCAGGCCGCCCAGTCCCAACGCGACGGTCAGGCATGAGGCTGCGATGCTGCCCCAGGGCATACGGACCCCTTGGTGCTCCCACGCGGCGATACGACTCGCCGGTGCCGCTCTGAGCACGAACCGTCGGAACGATTCGTTCGCAAGACGAATGATTGAACCATCCCGTCGTATCAACCGCGCACGCAGGAGTCGGCTCACGCTCGCCTGGCTGTTCGGGTTGACGAGTCCCTCTTCCGCGAGCTGCCGCAACGCGACCTGCTCGTCCCTCGCGCACCCGTCCCAGAGCGCCCGGTAGTAATGATCGGCGGCCTCGCCGATTTCATCGAGAACCGCGCCGGGGCTCAATGGACGCTTCGCCGGCAGCCGGCTGACGATTTCCTCGCCAATTGTCAGCAACTGCGGCGCGACCGCGCACTCCGAGAGGATCAACGCTTTCAGATCGTCTGTCAGACCCTTGTGCGGCGTATCCATTGAAGAACCCAGTGCCTCCGACTTCACGACGTCCGGCGCAAGGCCCATCGTTTCCTTGTGAAACGAATGGAGCACGCGCGCCCATCGCTCCATCTCCGGCTCCGTGCACTTCAGTTCCCTCAGCTGCTCGAGGGGATCGAGAGTCGATGCAATACGTACAGGGCACCTGGCCCGGTAGATCGCCGCCTCGAGTACCCCAAGCATCTGCGCGCGGAATGCCTCATCGGCGAGCCGATACTCGAGATGGTCGATCCCCAGAATGATGGCCGGATCGATCAGTTGCTGCAGGCCGTCGACCCATGTGCCTGCAGTACCGCCCGCCGGAGCGACGACGGACGATGGGCCTGCCGCGGTGAACTGAAGCACCGGACTCGGCGCGTAGGCGAACGCGAGGGCCCTGACGTCAAACACGTTCACTCGATTGCCCAGCCGCAGCCGCGCCGATTTTCCAGAGCCAGACGGCCCCACGAGCAACTCGTTGCTGCTGATGTCGTGGTCGGCGATCGGCGGCAGCGGCTCGCGCGCTTCGACGTCCATCACGAACAGCGGCTTCAACGTGTATCTCGTGAGCAAAAATGCGCCGCCTGCGAGAGCCAGGACGATGAGCCACCACTGCCCTGCAGGGCTCACGTCGGCGTTTGGCGAAAGGATCATCGCCGCGGGCGCAGTCTGGAGCGTGGCTGAGGCCTTCCGGGTTCCATCGTCGCTCGCAGCGGCTGGAGTCGCCGGCGGTGTGGAGATGGACAAAGCGGCCAACAATCGCTCGAGGATCGTATCGGGGGCACTGTGCTCGAGCGTGCCCTCCGGAACAGGCAGAGCGGCGATGCCCGGCACGTGGACGTCCCACTTTTCATGTCGGCGGCGTTCGAGGTACGGCGCAACGCGGTCACAGGGCGTCGTGCCGGAGTCGCCAGTGTCACACAACGCGACCTTCCGCACGAAGGACTCGATACGCGTTTCGCGAGCATTTTGCTCGTGCGCCAGATGCACCCGGCCACGCCACGCTACCAGGTCTGTCTCGTGGAGGTAGGCGACGTGGTAACAGGCAATGGCTGGAATGATGGCACTCGCGAACAGTTGAGACGCACGGGCCCAGAAGAACTTCGACGGCCACGACGATGACTCGCCATCCGGAATTGACGTGCGCCGGATGAAAGCAAACGTTGCGAACGTCGCGCCGACTGCAAGCGCCAGGGCGCCCCCTAACGCCCAGGACGATCGTGACGACCAGAGCACGCCGAGCCCCAACAAACCGATCACGAAGTTGAACGCCGTGACAGGCCGATACCGCGACGAGTTTCCGCGATCCGGCCAGAACCACTTCGTGATGTGTGCCGGCCAGCACCAGTACAGCAATGCCCAGGCGATCCCCGTCATCAGCGCGTAACCGCCAAAGAGCATCGTCGCCAGAGCAACGGTACCCAGGTTGACGGACTCGGGAATTGCGACGTCCTGAAACACCACCAACGACCATTCGGGATCCTCGAATGCTTCCGCGTTCGCCGAACTGACACTCGACTTCGACGCCTTCTCGAAGACCAGCGGCGTCACAAACAGGCGATGCGGACGACCGAAGTAGGCCGCACTGAGTCCACCCGTACCGCGGCCGGCGACGATCGACCGCAGCGCGGCGTTGTCTTCGGCTTCCCTGAAGAAGTTCTCGCCCAGGCTTTTGACCGGATCGGAATGGAACAAGACCCGGCCTCTCGTGTTGACGACCGCGAAATGGATCCCGTGGGGCAGAATCGGATTGGTCAGCGCCAGAGGAATGACCGCGATCGATTGTCCGATCAGATCCACGCTCGGTTCCCGGCCGTTCGGTCCATTCTGTGGATTCCGAGCTCGTTCAACGGGAGGGATGGTTCGCCACAACACCGTCAGTTCTTCGCCGGTATTGGGAGACCGAAGCACCGTGATGCCGCGGCGCCGATCAGTCGCGCCCGATTCGTGTAACCGTCTGGCGAGCTTCAGTGACTCGAAGTACGGAAACCTGGCCTCGGTCACGTCGATGAGCGGCGTCACGCCCTTCGACGTGGACCACTTGATGCGCTGCCACCCGCGGTCGTCGTCCCAGGTGACCAGCCTGAAGTACGGATAAGCCATCGACGAAAGGGTCGGCGCCGGAATCGCCGAGAGGATTCCGCCCCGGCAGCTCCAGTCCGGTTTGCATTTCGGCAGGTGTCCGAGCAGAAGAATGTCCGCCCCCTTCTGGGCGTCCAACTGGTCTCGTCGTACGTCGAGTGGCGCACGATCCGCGGAGCCGCTCTTTTCGTAGTTCAGCAGACGCCAGGTTTCCGGATTCTCGAGCTCCGTCATCTCGTTGTAGATGGCTCTGGCCTCGTCACTGACGTTCGCGCCGATCTGTTTCGACACCGTTTCCAGTTCGTCGTCTGTGGCGTTCGCGTACTTGACTCCGAAGTAGTACAGATCCAACGCGAAGAACGTCGAGAGCCCCGCCAGCAGATAGATCGCACACACCGCCGAGACGGCATCAAAGCGGCGGAGCCGCTCGCGGGGTTTCAGCAGCCGCAGTTTGAGGAGCGGAACCGCCAGACAGAACGCGGCCAACGCGAAGCCGATCCACAGCCAGTACGTCGTTCGGATTGTCGAGCTCGCCGCGCGGAATTTGTTCAGCGCGACCAGTCCGCAGAGCGCCCACTCCTCCGGCGCGGAGGCATCCGGAAGGTCGTTGCCCAGCACGGAGAGCTGCATGGGCTGCGCGAACAGCACGTAGTCGGTCGGCCCGATCGTGACGATCGCCAGGTTCGTCAGACCCCAGGATCGGTCGAAGTTGCCCTGCTTGCCTTTCTCGGGCTGTTTCTCCTTGTCCGCATGTTTGTCCTTCTCCTGCGGTCGATCCGTCGCAGGCAAACTTGCCGGCGAGTCGCCCGCCCGGTCCAGCAGACCCTTGATGCGCGCCAGATCGAGGCCCGACGTGGATCGCTGCGCGATCGTCTCGCCATGACGATCGACAACGAGAAGCGCATCGAACTCTTCGCGTGGCGTGAGATATGGGGCAGCGACCTGACCAATGTCCGCCCGGGCGACGACCTCCACACGGCCTTTGCCTTCGCGCGTTTGCGCGTGAGAGTACGCGAGGTACAGATAGTTCCGGCCCTCGTCACGCCGCAGCGCCACGCGCGGCGGATCGCTCGGTTCGAGGGCCGGGATCTCGTTCGAGTCTTCGTCGAGCACGACCTCCAGGTCTGGAGCGAACAGCCTGACGTACTCTTGAAGTTCCTTCTTGTTGAATTGGCCCGCATCACGCGAGGGCATCGAGTCGATCGCGTGGTCGATTGCCGAGTCGAAGTTGTCGACCCTCGATTTCATCTGCGACGAAAGCGCACGCAGGATGCGGAGGTTGCGCTCGCTGAGGTACTGTCGTTGCGCGGGCACCCACACGCGGTCGAACCAGATGAGTCCCGCGATCGACAGGATGGCCACCGAAACGGGCAGTGCTATCGCCCGGAACGGAAGTCGACGCAAATAGTCCATACGTCACCTCCTCGGTGGTTCTGAGACAGATAGTGACGGACGCCGTTGCGTCGTTACAATCCGTGTCAGTTGATGGAGAAACACCTTGAATCAACGTCCAAGGCTTCTGGCTGTACACGCGGCGCGGGTGTTTCAAGCGGCTCATTGCCGCGACCAACCAAGGGTCGCTCTACTTGGTATTGGCGCGCGCGGACGAAAGGCGTTCGATGACGTCGCGATCGGTTAGGTCGTACCGGTTCTCGGACGGATATAACGCACCGCCGAACCTGAC
>Ga0126377_10001349_pt1 | contig 16057 bp, 18 predicted proteins | sample PanSoiMetPlot_22_FD_92647 | JGI IMG/M metagenome (GOLD analysis project Ga0126377, IMG submission 92647) | Tropical forest soil microbial communities from Panama - MetaG Plot_22 | ecosystem: Environmental > Terrestrial > Soil > Tropical forest > Bulk soil | place: Panama | collected 2016-02-17
GGCCTGCGAGCCACGCTCGGGCTCGCACAGGCGGGACTCTCCACCGCGTGCATCACCAAGGTCTTCCCGACTCGCAGCCATACGGTGGCCGCGCAGGGTGGAATCAGCGCCGCATTGGGGAACATGGGCGAGGACGACTGGCGCTGGCACATGTACGACACCGTGAAGGGTTCGGACTGGCTGGGTGACCAGGATGCGATCGCTTTCATGTGCAAGGGCGCTCCGAGCGCAGTGATCGAGCTCGAACACTTCGGCGTACCGTTCTCGCGCACCGAGGACGGCCATATCTACCAGCGCCCGTTCGGCGGCATGACGACCCACTTCGGCAAGGGCATCGCGCAGCGCACCTGTGCGGCCGCGGACCGCACCGGGCACGCGATGCTGCACACTCTCTACCAGCAGTCGATCCGGCGTTCCGCGGAGTTCTTCATCGAGTATTTCGCCATCGACCTGATCATGCAGGACGGCGAGTGCCGTGGGGTGGTGGCGCTGAATCTTGCCGAAGGAACCCTGCATCGCTTTCGTGCGCACCTCGTGATCATTGCGACCGGCGGCTACGGGCGCGCGTATTTCACGTGCACATCCGCGCACACCTGCACCGGCGACGGCAGTGCCATGGTGTTGCGCGCCGGGCTGCCGTTGCAGGACATGGAGTTCGTGCAATTTCATCCGACGGGGATCTACGGCGCGGGTTGTCTCATCACCGAGGGTGCGCGCGGCGAGGGCGGCTATCTCACCAACTCGTCGGGCGAGCGCTTTATGGAGCGCTACGCGCCGAATGCGAAAGACCTGGCCTCACGCGACGTCGTGAGCCGCTCCATGACGCTCGAGATCCACGAGGGGCGCGGGGTTGGCAAGCGCAAGGATCACATTCACCTGCACCTCGAGCACCTGGGATCGGACGTGATCCAGGAGCGCCTGCCGGGGATCGCCGAGACCGCGAGAATTTTCGCCGGCGTCGACGTGCATCGCGAGCCCATCCCGGTGCTGCCGACGGTTCACTACAACATGGGCGGCATTCCCACCAACGTGCACGGCGAAGTGCTCGCCCCGCGCAACGGCGATGCGGAGGCAGTCGTCCCGGGACTCATGGCCGTGGGTGAGGCGGCTTGCGTCTCGGTGCACGGCGCCAATCGCCTGGGCTCGAATTCTCTCCTTGACCTCGTCATCTTCGGCCGCTCGGCGGCCGAGCAATGCGCGCGCGTCGTGCGTCCCGGCACGGCGCATCGCCCGCTGCCGAGAGATGGCGCAGAGCCGGCGCTGCAGCGGCTCGATCACTATCGCAACGCCCGCGGCAAGCGGCGCACGGCGGAGATCCGCCTGGAGATGCAGCACGCGATGCAGACCCACGCGGCGGTATTTCGCACCGGCAGGGTGCTGCAGGAAGGAATCGAGAAACTCGCCAGAACGCACCAGTCGCTCGCGGACGTGAGCGTCTCGGACCGCTCGCTCATCTGGAACACCGACCTGATCGAAACCTTCGAGCTGGAGAACCTGCTGCTGCAGGCGGAAGCGACCATTCACGGTGCGGCCAATCGCACCGAAAGCCGCGGCGCACACGCGCGCGAAGACTTTCCGGCGCGCGACGATCGCAACTGGCTGAAGCACACGCTCGCGTGGGTGAGCGGGCCGGGTGAGGTGCGCATCGACTACCGGCCGGTGCACCTCGAGACGCGCAGTGACGAGGTCGCGTCCGTGCCGCCGCAAACGAGGGCCTACTAGGAATCCCCGATGGCGAAGTTCCGTCTGCCCGCCAACTCGCGCATCCGCCCCGGACGCGTTCACGATGCGCCGGGCGGCGCGCGCAACGTGAAGGCATTTCGCATCTACCGCTTCGATCCGGACGCGGGCGAGAACCCGCGCATGGACACCTTCCGGATCGACATGGACGACTGCGGCCCGATGCTCCTGGACGTGCTGATCAAGATCAAGAACGAGATCGATTCGACGCTCACCTTCCGGCGCTCCTGCCGCGAGGGCATCTGCGGCAGCTGCGCCATGAACATCGACGGCGTGAATACGCTCGCGTGCACGCTGGCGTGCGCGGACGTCGGGCGCGAGGTGCGCATCTACCCGTTGCCTCATCTGCCCGTGGTGAAGGACCTGGTCCCGGATCTCACGCAGTTCTACGCGCAATACGCGTCGGTGAAGCCGTGGTTGCAGACCCGCACGCCGGCACCGCCGGATCGCGAGCGTTTGCAGACGAAGGCCGAGCAGGAAAAGATCGATCGGCCGAGCGCGTGCATCATGTGCGCCTGCTGCTCGACGAGTTGCCCGAGTTACTGGTGGAACAGTGATCGCTATCTCGGTCCGGCGGCGCTGCTGGCTGCATACCGCTGGATCATCGACAGCCGCGACGAGGCCACGGGCGAGCGACTCGATGCGCTCGAGGACCCGTTCAGACTGTATCGCTGTCACACCATCATGAATTGCACCGAGGCCTGCCCGAAGGACCTGAACCCGGCGAAGGCCATCGGCGCGATCAAGAAACTCCTGGCGGAGCGTCGTCATTGAGCCGGCTCGCCTGGCAATGTCGTCGCGGCATGCGCGAGCTGGACGAGCTCTTGCAGCGCTATCTCGAGCGGCGCTATCCGCAAGCGACCGCGCGCGAGCAGCGCGCCTTCGAGCGGCTGCTACAGCGCCAGGATCCGCAGCTGCAGGCCTACCTTTTGGGCGAGGCACAGACCCAGGACGCGGAGTTGCAGGATGTCGTCGACGCCATACGCGAACATCGAGCTTGAGTTCCGGCCGCCCTGGCTGCTGATGGCGCTGTTTGTCGCGTGGCTGATGGGCATGATTGCGTCGCTCGCGCAGCTGGACTGGCCGGTGGGCGTACGCGCAGCGCTGGCGGCAGTGACACTCATCACGGGCGGGCAGGGGCTCGCCGCGATCGCAACAGGATTGATGAGCGGTGCAGTTCAGCGAGCGATCTGGTCGGCGGACGGGCGCTGGCGCCTGGTGAATCGGGCGGGCCGCGCGTGGGAGACGCGGCTTCACTCCTCGACGCGCTGCTGGAGTCGGCTCGGGTTCCTGGTCTGGGACGACGGGTCGAACCGCCAGCGGGCGATCGTGAGTCGCAGTTCCGTCGGCGCCGAGGCGTTCAGGCGCATGCGGGTGCGGTTGCGTTATGAACTACCCTGCGACAGGCCGCCAACCCATTAGAATGTGAATAGAGGGTCGAAAAGACTCTCATTGAACTTTGAGTTGTGAAGTCAATCACAGCCGGCTAACAGCGCATACCTTGGGGCGAACTTTCCAGTGCAGTCAGGGTCACAGGGGGGTGCTCAGGCCGGCTCGGACACGGGAGTGACGAGCCCGAATGGGCAACGACGCCAGCGATCTGATGCTCGTGGAGCGCGTGCAACGAGGCGATGCGGGAGCATTCGACTACCTGGTGCTCCGGTATCAGCACAAGGTGCTCAAGCTGATCATGCGGTACGTCCGTGATCCGGTGGAAGCCGAAGACGTGGCCCAGGAGGCCTTCCTGAAGGCGTACCGCGCACTCCCGAGTTTCCGCGGCGACAGCGCGTTCTACACGTGGCTGTATCGGATCGCCATCAACACGGCGAAGAATGCACTGGTGTCCAGCCGCCGACGCCCCGTCGACTACGATCTCGATCTGCAGGATCCGGAACAGTACGACATGCAGGCGCGTCTAAAGGATTCGGAAACTCCGGAAGGACTGCTGCTCACGGACGAGATTCGTGACACCGTCAACGCGGCCATCGCCGATCTCCCGGAGGATCTGCGCACGGCCATCATGCTGCGTGAAATCGAAGGCCTCAGTTACGAGGAGATTGCGGCGGCGATGGAGTGCCCGGTAGGAACTGTGCGTTCACGGATCTTCCGTGCGCGCGAAGCGATCGACAAGCGTCTCAGGCCGATCTTCGAAGGTGGCCTGGGACGATTAGAGGAATGAACTTCAATGACTGAACATCTGCGCGACCAACTGTCGGCGTTCCTGGATGGGGAGTTGCCCCGTCCGGAAGTTGAGTTGCTGCTGCGGCGCCTGGCGGGCAACGATGAGCTGCGCATCTCGTTGAGCCGTTATGTCGTCATCGGCGAGTGCCTGCGCAACGCGCCGGGCCGCAGCGTCACGCGCGGCTTCGCGGGGCGCGTCAGCGCCGCGGTTGCCGCGGAGGGCGGCGCCGGCAGGCGTGATTCGCTCGGCTCGCTGACCCGCTGGCTGCGGCCGCTGGGCGGACTGGCGATCGCCGCGACCGTGGCGACGGTGGCGATCCTCGGCCTGCAGCGCTCGCAAACCGTTCCTCTCGACGGCCCACAGGTCGCTGCCATCGCGCCAGGCGGCTCGTCCGCGGCAGCCATCGATGGCCCGGCGATCGTCGAACCTCCCAGCTATACGGTGCCCGCGCCAGCAACCGGCGGGCCCGTGATCCCGGCGGGCCGGCTGACGAGTTATGTCGTGGCGCACAGCGAATATTCGTCGCCGCTTGGCCGGCGCAACGTACTTTCAGGCATCATTGCCGAAGACCCGACCCCGATGGACGAGCCGAAGCCGGCCGAGACCGACAACAAGAAGAGCCAGCCCTGATTCATGCGTACGCCCCTCGCCGCCGGCTGCATCCTGCTCTGCGTAATCAGTGTCGCGTGGGCGGACGATGATGATGCCCGCGCGTGGCTCGAGCGCATGAACCATGCACTCGCCACGCGCAACTACGACGGCACGTTCTTCCACCTGCGCAATGAAAAGGTGGAGACCTTGCGGATCGTGCATCGCGTGGAGGACGGCAAGGTGGCCGAGCGGCTCGTGTCCCTGGATGGCAGCGGGCGCGAGATCATCCGCAACGACCAGGAGCTGACCTGCTATCTCCCGGATCAGAAACGCGTGCTGGTGGAATCGCGGCCGGTGAGCGGATCGCTCCTGGGGACGCTGCCGAGCTTCGATGCGGACCTCGCCGATCACTACCAGGTCGAGAAGCTGGCGCCGGGCCGCCTGCTCGGACGCCCGACGCAGGTGATCGCGGTCAAGCCCCGCGACGCGTTCCGGTTCGGATACCGGCTGTGGATCGACGAAGGCACGGCGCTGCCCTTGAAGACGCAGCTGTGCGATGAGAAGGGCAACGTCGTCGAGCAGATCCTGTTTGCGAACATCGCGGTGCCGGACAGTCTCCCTGCCTCCGCGGTGGAACCGCGCGTCAACACCGATGGCATGCAATGGGTGAAGCAGCCCGCGCCGAGCACGGCGGGCAACACGTTCGCCGCCAACTGGCGTGCGGTGAAGGTGCCGCCGGGGTTCAGGCTCACGGCGACCAGCACGCAGGTGCTGGAAGGCTCCGAGTCCCCGGTCACGCATCTGGTGTATTCGGACGGTCTCGCTTCCGTGTCAGTGTTCATCGAGACCCGGCCTTCTCCGCCGGACCAGTTCAACGGTCTGGCGAAAGTCGGCTCGGCTTTCACGTTCTCGACCACGACGCGCGGTCACCAGGTGACTGCGGTCGGTGAGGTTCCCTCGCAGACGGTGCAGCTGATCGCACACTCGACCCAGCCCGACCAGAGCGAGACTCCGCTGCCGCTGCGGCCCGATAAGAACGATCGCCCACCGCCGGCTGCGGCCTTCGGTCCGAAGCCCTGAGCACATTCACACCGGTGAAATCGGAGCCTGCGTGAGCGGCGCCCCGCGCTTCACTTTGCTTTCACGCGCCGGCTGTGAGCTGTGCGAGGAGATGCTCGAGGAGCTCGAAACGTTCTGCAGCGGACAACCTCACGACATCCGCGTCGTGGATGTCGACACCGATCCGCGGCTCAAGACCCGCTTCGGGCACAAGGTGCCGGTTTTGCTGCTCGACGATGTGCCGGTTTGTCACGGCCGCTTCGACGCCGAGGAGGTCGGACGTCTCCTGCGTCCGAGATGAGGCAGTTCGCCGCGAGCGGACTGCTCTATAATCCGCCGCGCCGATGTCAGCCTCCCCGATGCAGCATATCCGTAACTTCTCGATCATCGCCCACGTCGACCACGGCAAATCGACCCTGGCGGACCGCTTCATCCAGCTGTGCGGTGGCCTGGAAGCGCGCGAAATGCAGGACCAGGTGCTCGACTCGATGGACCTGGAGCGGGAGCGGGGCATCACGATCAAGGCGCAGAGCGTCACGCTGCACTACCAGGCGAGCGATGGCGTGCGCTACCAGTTGAACCTGATCGACACCCCGGGCCACGTCGATTTCTCCTACGAAGTCTCCCGTTCGCTGGCTGCCTGCGAGGGCGCGTTGCTGGTCGTGGATGCCGCGCAGGGTGTGGAGGCGCAGAGCGTTGCCAACTGCTACACCGCGATCGAGCAGGGGCTCACCGTGGTGCCGGTGATCAACAAGATCGACCTTCCCTCGGCCGACCCGGCGCGGGTGATCCAGGAGGTGGAGGAGATCATCGGCATCGAGGCACACGACGCGCTGCGCGTCAGCGCCAAGACCGGCGAGGGCGTGCCGGAGCTGCTGGAGTCGTTGGTGCGCCGTATACCGGCGCCGCGCGGCGACCCCGCGGGACCGCTGCAGGCGCTCATCATCGATTCGTGGTTCGACAATTACGTGGGTGTCGTCTCGCTGGTGCGCGTCGTGAACGGCACACTGCGTACCGGGGAGAAGATCCGCGTGATGTCGACCGGCCGCAGTCACCTCGTTGACAAGCTGGGACGGCGTACGCCGAAGTCGGAAACGCGCGAGGCTCTCGGAGCCGGCGAGGTTGGTTTCGTGATCGCCGGCATCAAGGAGATCGACGGGGCGCCCGTCGGCGACACGATCACGCACGATGCGAAGCCGAGCGCCGCAGCGCTGCCGGGATTCAAGCAGATCAAGCCGCGCGTGTTCGCCGGCCTGTTCCCGGTCAACTCCGAGGATTACGAGAGCTTTCGCGACGCCCTGTACAAGCTCCGTCTCAACGATTCGTCTCTGCACTTCGAGCCGGAAGTCTCCACCGCGCTGGGTTTCGGCTTTCGTTGCGGCTTCCTCGGCCTGTTGCACATGGATATCGTCCAGGAGCGCCTGGAGCGCGAATACCATCTGGACCTGGTGACGAGTGCGCCGACGGTGGTCTACGAAGTCGCACTCGAGAACGGCGACGTCAGTTACGTCGACAACCCCGCGAAGCTGCCGGCGTCGAACCTGATCGCCGAGATCCGCGAGCCGATCATCATCGCGAATATCCTGATGCCGCCGGCCCACGTGGGCGGGGTGCTGCAGCTCTGCGAAGAGAAGCGCGGCGCGCAGAAGAAACTGCTCTATCTGGGCAACCAGGTGTCACTGCAGTACGAGCTGCCGTTGGCCGAAGTCGTGCTCGATTTCTTCGATCGCCTGAAGTCGGTGAGCCGTGGTTATGCCTCGTTCGACTATGATTTCAGCCACTTTCAGCCGGCGCCCCTGGTCAAGCTGGACATCCTCATCAACGATGAGCGCGTCGACGCGCTGTCGATCATCGTGCACCGGGACAACGCCTACGCGCGCGGGCGTGAGCTGGTGGACAAGATGCAGGAGCTGATTCCACGCCAGATGTTCGAAGTCGCGGTGCAGGCGGCCATCGGCAGCCAGATCGTCGCGCGCGCCACCGTCAAGGCCCTGCGCAAGAACGTGCTGGCCAAGTGCTACGGCGGTGACGTGACCCGCAAGCGCAAGCTCCTCGAGAAGCAGAAGGAGGGCAAGCGCCGCATGAAGCAGCTGGGACAGGTCGAAATTCCGCAGGAAGCGTTTCTGGCGGTGCTGAAGGTCGGCCGCAAATGACGGCGTCCGGTGTGCTGCAAGTGGTTGCTTTGAAAGCAGAAATCAACAATACTGCGCGCGTTTTTTTGCTTAGGTGCTGAATGATCGTCGACTTTGCACTGATCCTGGTCATCGCCACGTTCCTCACCGGCGCCATCTGGGCATTCGATGCCTGGGTACTGAAGCCGAAGCGACCCGCGGACGCCGCCGAGCCTACGGTGGTCGAGTACGCGCGCTCGTTCTTCCCGGTGATCCTGCTGGTGCTGCTGATCCGCTCCTTCCTGTTCGAGCCGTTTCGCATCCCATCCGACTCGATGATGCCGACGTTGCTCGACGGCGATTTCATCTTTGTGAGCAAGTTCGCCTACGGGCTACGCCTTCCGGTGTTAAACACCCGCATCGTCAGTCTCGGTTCGCCGCAACGGGGTGACGTCGTGGTGTTTCGCAAGCCGTCCGATCCCGGCACTAATTACATCAAGCGCCTGGTGGGCCTGCCCGGCGACACGATCGTCGTGCGCAACAAGCGCGTATCGGTCAACGGCCAGGAGTTGCCGGTGACGCTCGATGGCGTCTATGAAGGCCACGGGCACGACGGCGCGCAGATCGGCGTCGAGGACATCGGCGCGGTGGAGCACCGGGTGCTCTACCTTCCCGGCCGCGACAGCCGCGAAGGGACATACGTCGTGCCGACCGGACACTACTTCTTCATGGGCGACAATCGCGACAACAGCCAGGACAGCCGCTACGAGGGCGTCGGCTTCGTCCCGGAGGGCAACCTGGTCGGGAAGGCGGTGCGAATCTGGTTCAATTGGGACGGCCCCGGCGGGCCGATCTGGAGCCGGATCGGCTCGGCGATCCGGTAGCTGCAAACCTCAGGGGGCACGATGCGACGTCACGAACGTGGTGTTACGTTTCTGGGCTGGGTGATCATCCTGCTGCCCATCGCCCTGGTGGTCTACGCGGGCATTCGTCTCACTCCGGTCTACCTCGAATACATGAAAGTCGCGCGCACGCTCGAGCAGGTGCGCGACGAGCTCAAGGGCGACCAGCCGGATGTCACCTCGATCCGCAACGCAATCGAGAAGCGCTTCGACATCGAAGACGTCAACGTCATGACAGTACGCGACGCTGACAAGCTCAAGATCACGAGGCAAGGCTCAGGCTGGCAGGTCGAGGCTGTGTACCAGGCGACGGCGCCGTATATCTCCAATGTTTCCCTCGTGGTCAATTTCGACAAGGTCGTCCAGATCGATTAGCGCACGCGGCGGCGGATGCCCGGGGCGGATGTCGTGACGACGCCATCCCGCCGCACGATCGAGTGGCTCGAACGCACACTCGGTTACCGTTCCCGCAACGTGGAGCTGATCACCGCCGCGCTCACCCATCGCAGTGCCGGGGGCTCGAACAACGAGCGCCTGGAGTTCCTCGGTGACGGCGTGCTCAACTGCGTGGTCGCCGATCACCTCTATCGCGGGCACCCCGAGGCACGCGAAGGCGAGCTGAGCCGCCTGCGAGCCCGGTTGGTACGACGCGAGTCGCTGGCCGAGATTGCCGCCGGCATCGGTCTCGGCGAGCTGCTGATCATGGGCGCCGGCGAGCTGCGCAGCGGCGGCTTTCGGCGCGAGTCGATCCTGGCCGATGCCCTCGAGGCGCTGATCGGCGCGATCTACCTCGACGGCGGGTTCGAGGCGGCGCGCGGTGCGATCGAACAGCTCATGGCGCAACCTCTCGCGGAACTCGCGGAGGTCGCGGAACTCAAGGACCCCAAGACGCGCCTGCAGGAGTATCTTCAGGCGCGTGGACTGCAACTGCCGCACTATGCGATCGATCAGGTGATGGGCGAGAGCCACCAACAGGTGTTTGTCGTGCGTTGTGAAGTTGCGGCGCTCGCCCTGCGCGGTACCGGGAGCGGCGCCAGCCGCCGCGCGGCCGAGCAGGAAGCGGCGCAACACGTGCTGGCGGCGATCGCGAATCTGCCGGACGCTTCCCGGGAATGAGCTCGGATTCTCCAGCCGGATCGAGCGAGACGCTGGCGCACCGCTGCGGTTTCGCGGCCATCGTGGGCCGGCCCAACGTGGGCAAGTCGACGCTGCTCAACGCGCTGCTCGGCACCAAGGTCAGCATCGTCACGCCGAAGCCGCAGACGACGCGCCATCGCATCCTCGGCATCCTGTCGCGTCCCGGCGTGCAGATCGCGTTCGTCGATACGCCGGGTATCCACTCGCAACAGCGGCGTGTGATGAACCAGTACATGAATCGCTCGGCACTGAGCTCGCTCGACGATGCGGACGTGCTGCTGTTCGTGGTGGAGGCGCTCGCGTGGACCGACGACGACGAGCGCGTGCTCGAGCGAGTGCGCCGCTCCGGACGCCCGGCGATCGCGGTCATCAACAAGGTGGACCGCATTCACGACAAGCCGCAGCTCCTGCCCTTCATGGACCGGCTGGCGAAACGCGCGGAGTTTGCCGCGCTGGTGCCGCTCTCGGCCGAGAAGCGCGACAACCTCGATGCGCTTCCCGGGCTCATCGCGCAGCTGCTGCCGCAGTCGCCGCCCTTGTTCCCGACCGATCAGCTCACCGATCGCAGCGAGCGTTTCCTCGCCTCCGAGATCGTGCGCGAGAAGCTGACCTGGCGGCTGCGCGAAGAGCTGCCTTACGGTCTCACGGTGCAGATCGAGACCTTCGAGCGCCAGGGCGAGCGGCTGCACATCGGTGCGGTCATCTGGGTGGAACGCAGCGGCCAGAAGGCCATCGTGATCGGCGCCGGTGGCGAGCGGCTCAAGGAGATCGGCCGTCTGGCGCGCCTGGAGCTCAATGAGCTGCTGAAGACGAGCGTGCACCTGGAGCTGTGGGTGAAGGTCAAGGAGAACTGGTCCGACAGCGAGCAGGCCCTCAAGTCCTTCGGCTACGAGTCCTGATGAGAGCCTCGCGCATCAATCTCACGCCGGCGTACCTCCTGCACCAGGTACCGTGGCGCGACTCGAGCCGGATCCTGGAGTTTTTCACGCGTGAGCACGGGCGCGTGAGCCTGTTTGCGCGCGGTGTGCGTCGCGAGCGTTCCGAGGCGCGCCCGCTCCTGCAGCCCTTCCAGCGTCTGCTGATCTCCTGGACCGGTCGCGGTGAGGCCGGAAACCTGGTCGGGGTCGAGCGCGATGGCGAGCGCACCGCGTTGCCGGCCTCGCAGGTCATCAGCGGCTTTTACCTGAGCGAGTTGCTGCTGAAGCTCCTGCAGCGCCACGATGCGCATCCGCAACTGTTCGACGACTATGCCGCAGCCCTCGCCGGCCTCGCGAGCGGCATCGCGACCGGTCGCTGCCTGCGAATTTTCGAGAAGCGCCTGCTGCAGGCACTCGGCCTGTGGCCGGATTGCGAGCGCGAAACCGCGAACGGCGCACCGCTCGAGCCCGGACGGTACTATCATTTTCGTCCCGATCACGGTGTCGAGCAGGCCATAGCCGAGACGCCGGCCACCTACCAGGGCGCATCGCTCCTGTCGCTGGCGGGAGAGGACCTGGGCGACGAGCAGAGCCTGCGCGATGCCAGGCGGCTGTTACGCTCGGCGCTGGATGCCTGCCTGGAGGGGCGCAGCCTCAAGAGCCGGGAAGTGCTCAGGGACCTGCGCAAACAGGAGATCAAGCTGTGACCAGCAAAGATGCCGGCGGCTGGATAGCGCTGGGAGTGAACATCGATCACGTGGCGACGCTGCGCCAGGCGCGCGGCACGCGCTACCCGGATCCGGTGTACGCAGCACTGATGGCCGAGCAGGCGGGCGCCGACAGCATCACGCTGCACCTGCGCGAGGACCGTCGCCACATCCAGGATGAGGATCTCACGGCGATTCGCGCCGTGATCCAGACGCGGATGAATCTCGAGATGGCCGTGACCGACGAGATGCTGGCGATCGCCGAGCGTGTGCGTCCGGAGGATTGCTGCCTGGTGCCGGAAAAGCGCAGCGAAGTGACGACCGAGGGCGGCCTGGATGTCGCCGGGCAGGGGTCGCGCGTGCGGGAAGCCTGTCATGAGCTCACTTCGCACGGCATACGCGTGTCGCTGTTCATCGATCCGGATACACGACAGGTCGAGGCGGCGGCCCAGGCCGGCGCGGCGGTCGTCGAACTGCACACCGGTGCGTACGCCGAGGCGAAGGGCGCCGAACAGGCCGAGGAGTTGCATCGGGTGCAAGGCGCCGCACGGCTGGCTGCGAGCCTCGGCCTCACCGTCCATGCCGGCCACGGCCTGCACTACCACAATGTGCAGCCGGTGGCTTCGATCACACAGCTGGTCGAGCTCAACATCGGTCACGCGATCATTTCGCGCGCGGTGTTCCACGGGCTCGCCGCCGCGGTGAGCGAAATGAAGCACCTGATGCTCGCCGCACGCAGCGCATGATCTTCGGGATCGGCATCGACGTGCTGCAGCTGGAGCGCGTCGCGGGTGTGTACGAGCGGCACGGCGAGCGGTTCGTGGAACGCTTGTTGCTTCCCGAGGAGGAGCGCCAGTTCCGGCGCACCGCGCGCCCGGCGCGCTTCCTCGCCATGCGCTTTGCCGGCAAGGAAGCCGTGGTGAAGGCGATGGGCACCGGCTTCGCACACGGCATGTGGATCCGGGATGTCGGCGTGGTGCAAAACTCCTGGGGCAAGCCCGAGGTCATCTATTCGGAGCGCGGCCAGCGGCTGCGTGAGAAGTTCGGGATCGGCGAGTGCCACATCACGCTCACTGACGAGGCGGGTCTGGTCGTGGCCGTGGCGGTGCTTCTCAAGAAAGACTCCGGCCCGAGGCCTGAGGCCTGAGGCCCGAGGCCCGAGGCCATTCCTCATGCACTGCCTCGTCTTCGACATCGAAACCGTGCCGGACATCGATCTCGGCCGCCGTCTGCATGGACTGGAAGACCTGGCGGACGAGCAGGTAGCGCAGATCATGCTCGCGCACCGCCGCCAGCGGACGGGCTCGGAATTCCTCTCGCTGGAGCAGCACCGCATCGTCGCGATCTCGGTGGCGCTGCGCACCCGCGAGACCTTCCGCGTGTGGAGCCTGGGCGAACCGGGCTCGACCGAGAAGGAACTGCTCGAGCGTTTCTTCGATGGCATCGACAAGTACACGCCGGACCTCGTGTCGTGGAACGGCGCCGCATTCGACCTGCCGGTCGTGCACTACCGCTCGCTCCTGCACGGCGTGCCTGCACCGCGCTACTGGGAAGTAGGCGATGAGGACCAGGCCTTTCGCTACAACAACTACCTGAGCCGCTTTCACTGGCGTCACCTGGACCTGATGGATGTGCTCTCGGGATTTCAGAATCGCGGGCGCGCCGCGCTCGATGACATCGCCGTGCTGCTCGGGCTGCCCGGCAAGATCGGTATGCGCGGCAGCGAAGTCTGGGAGCACTACATGGGCGGCGATCTGCCGGGAATTCGTGCCTACTGCGAAACCGACGTGCTCAATACCTTCCTCATCTACCTGCGTTTCGAGCTGGTGCGCGGCCGCCTGAGCCCGGACCAATACGCGCTGGAACTCACGCGCGTGCGTCAGTACCTCGCGCAGCAGGACGGCGAGCATCTGAAAAGTTTCCTCGCTGCCTGGCCGGAGGAGGCTCGCCCGGTGTGATGAACGGCGCGCCCGGCGCAGCAGAATCGCTCGAAGTCACGTCGCTCTCCCACGACGGCCGTGGCGTGGCGCACCGCGCCGGCAAGGCGCTGTTCATCGCCGGGGCGCTGCCCGGCGAGCGGGTCAGCGTGCGCAATGTGCGGCGCAGGCGCAGCTTCGATGAAGGCGAGGTCGATGCAGTCATCACGCCGTCACCCGAGCGCGCAGTTCCCCGCTGTCCGCATTTCGGTGTGTGCGGAGGGTGCTCACTGCAACACCTCGACCCTGCGGCGCAGCTGCGACTCAAACAGGAGCACCTGCTGGAGGAGTTGCGGCGTACCGGTCGCGTCGAGCCCGAGGAACTGCTGCCACCCTTGTCGGCGGCCGTGTGGCAGTACCGGCGCCGGGCGCGGTTGGGCGCTCGTTTCGTGCCCCGCAAGGAGAAGGTCGTGGTGGGCTTTCGCGAGCGCTCCGCGCCGCTGGTCGCCGATCTCAGGAGTTGCGAGGTCCTCGCGCCGCCCTTCGGCGCGCTGATTGCTCCGTTGTCGGAGCTCCTCAGCGCGCTCAGCATCCGCTCACGCGTTCCACAGGTCGAGATCGCCGCGGCTGACAACGCCAACGCGCTGGTGTTCCGCGTGCTCGATCCGCCCACGGCGGAGGACCTCCAGCGACTGCGTGCCTTTGGCGAACGACACGACGTTGAGATCTACCTGCAGAGCGGAGGGGTCGACTCGGTGAGCGCGCTCTCGTCCGAGACGCCGCTGTACTACCGGCTGGACGAGGGAGCGCTCGAGATCGAGTTTCGCCCGACGGATTTCATCCAGGTCAATGGCGCCTTGAATCGCAGCATGGTTGCGCAGGCGCTGCGCCTCCTCGAAGTTTCCGCGCACCACCGGGTCCTCGACCTGTTCTGCGGGCTCGGCAATTTCACACTGCCGGTTGCACGACGCGCGGCCGAGGTTGTCGGCATCGAGGGCGATGCCGCGCTCGTCGGTCGCGCCCGCACCAATGCGGCCCGCAATGGGATCCACAACGCCGAATTCCACGCCGCCAACCTGGACGCAATAGACCCCGACCTCCCATGGGCGCGACGCTCCTACGACAGGGTGCTGCTGGACCCGCCGCGGGTCGGGGCGCGGGGTGCGCTCTCCCTGGCGGCGGGCTCCGGGGTTCAGCGGGTCGTGTATATTTCCTGCCACCCGGGGAGCCTCGCGCGCGATGCGGGCATCCTGGTGCACGAGCTGGGCCTCAATCTGAAGGCTGTGGGGGTCATGGACATGTTCCCGCACACCAGCCACGTGGAGTCCGTCGCAGTCTTTGGGCGCTGAGAGCGCCAGAATCCCTGTTCGTTTGGGGGTTTGCAGTCCGTATGTCACTCGGACCCTTGATGATCGACATCCGCGGCCAGGAGCTCGAGGCCGCCGACCGTGAGCTGCTCCGACACCCGTCGGTCGGCGGACTGATCCTTTTTTCGCGTAATTATTCCAACCCGGAACAGGTGGAGCGGCTGGTTGCGGAGCTGCATGCGTTGCGCGATCCGCCGCTCATCATCACCGTCGACCATGAAGGGGGGCGCGTGCAGCGCTTCCGGCGCTCGTTCTCGGCATTGCCGCCGGCGCGGTTCCTGGGCCACCAGTACGACCTCAACGCCGAGAGCGGCCTGGAGCTCGCGCGCCTGTGCGGCTGGCTGCTGGCGGCTGAGCTACGCGCGGTCGGCATCGATCTCAGTTTCGCTCCGGTCGTGGATCTCGACTACGCGGTGAGTGAGATCATCGGCGATCGGGCTCTGCACCGCGATCCGCAAGTCGTCGCGAGTCTCGCGCTCGCCATCATGAGCGGGATGCGCGAAGCGGGCATGGGCTCCGTGGCCAAGCACTTTCCCGGACATGGGGCTGTGGTCGCCGACTCGCACATCGCCGTCCCGGTGGACCGACGCGAGCTCGTCGATCTCGATGCGGAGTTGCTGCCGTACCGGCGGCTGATCACCAACGGTGTCGCGGCGATCATGGCGGCGCATGTCGTATTCCCCGCGGTCGATCCGCTGCCCGCGAGCCTGTCGCGACGCTGGATCACGGAGATCCTGCGCGGCGAGCTCGGGTTTCACGGCGTGGTGTTTGCGGATGACCTGAGCATGGCCGGTGCCGCCGTCGCCGGGGACATGCTGGAGCGTGCACGCCTGGCGCTTGCCGCCGGCTGCGACGTGCTGCCGGTCTGCAATGACCGTACGGCAGCCGCGAAGCTGATCGATGAACTGGGCGATGTGAGCGACCCGGCGCGCCAGGCGCGCCTCGTGCGCCTGCACGGTCGCGCCGCACCTGATCGCAAAGCACTGCTCGCCTCATCGCGCTGGCAGGAAGTGGATCAACGTCTGCGCCGCAGTTTCGAGCCGCCGCAGCTCAGCCTCGAGGCAGGCCGCGCATGAGTGGTGGATTGTCATTCGAGCTGCTGCAGAAACTCATCCAGACGAGCCCGGAAGGCATCGCCATCTGCTCGAAGGGTGCCGACGGCTGGCCGGTCCTGTTCGTCAACGAGGCCTTCGAGCGTCTCACCGGCTACAAGGCGCGCGAGCTGCAGGGCAAGGACCTGCGCATGTTGCAGGCCGAGGACCGTGAACAGGAGACGCGCCAGCGGATTCGCCAGGCGATGGCGGAGGGCACGACTTGCCGGGTGCTGTTGCGCAACTACCGCAGTGACGGCACGCGCTTCTGGAACGAGATGACGCTGGTGCCGCTCAAGAACGCCAAGGGCGAGATCACGCACTACGCGGGCTTTCA
>Ga0126377_10001350_pt1 | contig 16050 bp, 11 predicted proteins | sample PanSoiMetPlot_22_FD_92647 | JGI IMG/M metagenome (GOLD analysis project Ga0126377, IMG submission 92647) | Tropical forest soil microbial communities from Panama - MetaG Plot_22 | ecosystem: Environmental > Terrestrial > Soil > Tropical forest > Bulk soil | place: Panama | collected 2016-02-17
ACGGCGACGTTCAATCCGAAGACAACCGAGGCGGAGGTGTTCTATGGCGCTGCTGAAAATTCCTGAAGAGAATCGAACGCTCACCGACGACGCGTCGATCACCGGATTCCTCGCCGAACGCGGCATCGAATACGAGCGACTCGGCGCGGCGACCGATGTCGCGGCGGATATGCCGGCCGATCAGCTGCTGGCCGCATACGCATCGAAGATCGATCAGCTCAAAGCGAAAGGGGGCTACGTGACCGCGGACGTCATCGACGTCCACGCCGAGACGCCAGGGCTCGACGCGATGCTGAAGAAGTTCAGCAGCGAGCACTGGCACGACGAAGACGAAGTCCGTCTCATCGTCGACGGGCGAGGCATCTTTCACATTCATCCGCCCGGCCAACCGGTGTTCGCGCTCGAGGTCAGCGCGGGAGATCTGATCCGCGTTCCTCGTGGGACGCATCACTGGTTCGATCTCTGTGGCGAGCGTCGCATCCGCGCGATCCGGTTGTTCCAGGACATGTCGGGGTGGACGCCGCATTACACGGAGAGCGGCGTCGACGCGCAATTCCAACCGCTGTGCTTCGGACCGGCCTATATCCCGCCGGCGAAGGTGACTCCGGCCGTCACGATGTGACGTGAACGCTCGTCCATCCGGCACCGTCGGCGCCGTCGTCCTCGACATCGAAGGAACGACGACGCCGACTTCGTTCGTGTACGACGCGCTGTTCCCGTACGCGCGCGCGAATCTTCGCCGCTATCTGCGCGAACATGCGCACAGCCCCGAAGTGCGCGAGGCGACGCGCTTGCTACGCGCCGAGCATGCGGGGGACGGCCAGATCGCCCCGGATTGGGATGAGTCGACGCCGGAAGCGAGGCTCGAGTCACTGGTCAACTACGTCGAGTGGTTGATGGATCGCGACCGGAAATCGTCGGGACTCAAGGTAATTCAAGGACACGTTTGGAAGCGCGGCTACGCCGACGGTACGCTCCGCGGCCAAGTGTATGACGACGTCCGGCCGGCCTTCGAGCGATGGAAGGCCGCCGGCATCATGCTGGCGATCTATTCGTCGGGGAGCGTGTTGGGGCAGCAACTCCTGTTCTCGCACAGCAACGCGGGCGATCTCACGCAATTGATCACGCACTACTTCGACACCGGTGTGGGATCGAAGCGATCGCCGCAGAGTTATTCACACATCGCCGGCGCGCTCGGACTTCCGGCCGAAGCCGTGCTTTTCGTGACGGACGCGGTGCCCGAGATCGACGCTGCACGCTCCGCAGGTTTCCGCACTTGCTTATGTGTCCGAGACAAAGGCACGGAAACGCCGCGCGTCGACACGACGGTCGTGCGCACCTTCGACGAGATTGCGCTGTGAGGCGAAGCGTCATCGTTGGACTCATAGCGTTCGCGTCGCCCGTTGTCTGCGCGGCACAGGACTCCGTCGCCGCCTCTGGGCGATACGCACAAGTGGCGCGCGTCCTCGGCGCGTTCGTCGAGCATGAGCGATCGACAAAGAGCATTCCCGCAATCTCGCTGGCGCTCGTCGACGGCAGGCGGATCGTGTGGGCACGGGGCTTCGGTTGGGCGGATTCATCGGCCGGCGTTCGCGCGACCGCGGCAAGCGTCTATCGTGTCGGATCGATCTCGAAGCTGTTCACCGCGTTCGGCGTCATGCAACTGGTCGAGCAGCGCGCGCTCGATCTCGATGCACCCATTCGGCGCTACCTGCCGGATCTCAAGCCGACGAATCGTTTCGGCGGAGAGATCACGCTTCGCAAGCTCGCGTCCCATCGATCGGGTCTCACTCGCGAGGCGCCAGTCGGGAATTACTTCGACAATACATCGCCGTCGCTCGCCGCTACGATCGCGAGCTTGAACAACACGTCGCTCGAGTCCAGGCCCGGGAGTCGAACGAACTACTCGAACGCCGGCGTCGCGGTGTCTGGCTACGTGCTCGAGCGTGTGCGAGGCCAGGCGTTCACGCCGTACATCAAGCGTGCGGTCCTGGAGCCATTGGGTCTCGAGCAGAGCGCGTTCGAGGTCTTGCCGTCGATGCGAGCCAACCTGGTGAAAGGTGAAATGTGGACGATGGACGGCCGCGATTTCGCCGCGCCAACGTTCCGGCTTGGTGTCGGCCCGAGCGCAAATCTCTACAGCACCGTCCTCGACCTCGGACGTTTTGTCGAAATTCTCATCGGGCGCGGGGTGACACCGGAGGGCCGACGCGTCCTGTCCCAAGCGACGCTCGACGCCATGTGGACGCCGCAGCTCGTTCCGCGCGGGACGCGCCACGGGTTTGGCATCGGATTCGACGTCGGCGAGATCGATGGACGCCGGATGGTTGGCCATGCCGGTGCCATTTATGGATTCGCGTCGAGCTTGATCACCCTTCCGGACGATTCACTCGGCGTCGTCGTGATTTCGGCCCTTGACGCGACTAACGCAGTGACGGAGCGGATTGCGCGCTCCGCCATTCGTCTGTTGCTCGACGCACGCCGCGGTCAGTCGCTCGCCGCGATCGATACGACGGTCCCGATCACCCGCGAACGGGCGTTGTCGATGATGGGGCGATATGAGAACGCGAACGCTACCGTGGACCTCGACGAGTTCGAGGGACGTTCCCGGCTCACGCCCGGTCGCGGCGGCTCGCGGGGCGACGTGCGTGTGACGAGCAGCGGCGGTCTCATGATCGACGATCCATTGATGTACGGTCCAGCTGTGAACATCCTGGGGCCTGACCGCATCGCGTTCCTCGGCGACACGTTGACGCGACACCCTCCGCCCGAGGCGCGCGTCGTGCCCGTGGTCACGTCGAAACCGGCGCTCGCGTCTGCGGAGTACGCGCCCTTGATCGGCGAATACGGCGAGGACTACAGCATTCTCTACATTCGCGAGAAAGACGGGAAGCTCAACGCGGTGATCGAGTGGTTCCTCGAGTATCCGCTGGAGCGGGTATCGCAAGATGTCTACCGCACGCCGGCCTTCGGTCTCTATGCGTCACAGGACGTGAAGTTTCACCGTGATGCGCGCGGTGTTCCGATGAGCGTCACGGTCGGTTACGTGTCCTTCAAGCGACGTCCACTTCCGGGTGACGACGACCGCGTGAGTTTCCGCATCACGCCGGTTCGTCCGACGAGCGAGTTGCGACAGGTGGCGTTGGCCGCGTCGCCGCCGTCGGAGTCGCGTCAGATGCGGCGGTCCGATCTCGTCGAGCTGCGGTCGCTCGACTCGTCGATCAAATATGATATTCGGTATGCAACGTCGAACAACTTCATGGGAGTGCCGTTCTACACGTCGGCGCATGCGTTTCTCCAACGTCCGGCAGCGGAAGCGCTCGTTCGCGCGGGGGCGGAGCTTCGTAAGCTGGGTTATGGTTTCCTCATTCACGATGCGTATCGGCCATGGTACGTGACGAAGATGTTCTGGGACGGAACGCCGCCGGACAAGCATATATTCGTCGCCGATCCGTCGCAGGGGTCGCGGCACAATCGTGGATGTGCGGTGGATTTGACGTTGTACGATCTCAAGACCGGCGCGCCGATCCGGATGACCGGCGGCTATGACGAGATGTCAGATCGGTCGTACCCGCAGTATCCGGGCGGTACGAGCTCGCAGCGGTGGCACCGGGATCTTCTGCGTCACGCGATGGAAGCGCAGGGGTTCAGGGTGTACGATGCCGAGTGGTGGCACTTCGATTATCAGGATTGGCGCGCGTATCCGATTGGGAATGAGACGTTCGAGGAGCTTGGTCGTGCGTCGCGATGAGTTTGACTCGGACAGAAAATCGGTCGGCCAACGGGAGTGAACGGAGCGACCGAAACGGAATGGCGACGGCAAAAAGCGTAAGCGCCAAGAATCGGCGACATGATTTGTTGCCTTCCGATCTCTCCGTTGCCTTCCAGTTTTTGGTCTTCCGTTCATCGCCGTTGCCCAAACGGTTTTCAGACGTTGCCCCATAGAAGAATGCTCCATTCCAGATCGACACCAAGACACCGCCCATGCGTCTCGCGCTGATCCTTTCGCTTTGCATCGCCGCTTTCGCCGCACAGGGACAGACCCCCGACGCCCCCTTCGACGTCGTCATCCGCAACGGACGTGTCCTCGACGGCGAAGGCAATCCATGGATCCTCGCTGACGTCGGCATTCGTGACGGCAAGTTCGCGAAGATCGGCAAAATCGAATCGCGCGGCAAAACCGAGATCGACGCCGCCGGCAAATACGTCAGCCCCGGCTGGATCGACATGATGGATCAATCCGGCGGCGTGCTCCCGATCAACGGAATGGCCGAGAACAAGCTGCAGGAAGGCGTGACCACCGCCATCGGCGGAGAAGGTGGGACGCCAGTCCCCGCCGCTCGCGTCGCCGAGTATTTCGCCAACCTCCAGCAACAGGGCATCAGCATCAACTTCGGCAGCTACTTCAGCGAGACCCAGGCACGCATCGCGGTGCTCGGCCAATCCGCACGAAAGCCCACCCCCGAGGAGCTGGAGCACATGCGGGCGATCCTCGACACCGCGATGCGCGGCGGCGCGATGGGCATGACGACGGCCCTCATCTATCCACCGTCGAGCTACGCGACGACGGACGAGCTGGTCGACGTCGCGAAGGCCGCCGCGAAATACGGTGGCGTCTACGCGAGTCACATCCGCGGTGAAGGGAAGGAAGTCGTCCAATCAGTCAAGGAAGCGATCGCTATCGGCGAACGCGCAGGCCTGCCTGTAGAGATCTTTCATCTCAAGGTCGCGCACCGGCCCGGATGGGGAATCCTCATGGACTCCGTCCGGCAAGTCGTCGAAGCAGCGCGCGCGAGAGGCGTCGACGTCGCCGCGGACCTCTACGTCTACACAGCCGGCGGTACGGGACTCGAGGCGACGATTCCGAGCTGGGCATTCGAGGGCGGCGTCGACTCGCTGCGTGCGCGCCTTGCCGACCCGGCCATCCGCGCGCGCCTGAAACGCGAGATCAAAACCGGATCGCCCGGATGGTGGAACATCATCGAAGCCGCCGGCGGATGGGATGGCGTCGTGTTGGTGAACGCGCGCAATCCCGAGAACGCGAGATACGAGCAAAAGAACATCACACAGATCGCGCGTGAGATGAAGAAGACACCTGCCGACGCCGCATGGGATCTCGTCGCGCAGGGGCACGGACGTGTCATGGCCATCTACCACATGATGGGTGAAAAGGACATCGAAACCGCACTGCGCTTCCCGTGGACGAGCATCGGAAGCGACGCAGGAGCTGTCGCGCAGATCGGTCAGCCGGATGAGACCGGACTGCCACACCCGCGCAGCTTCGGCAACTTTCCGCGTGTCATCGCGCGTTATGTGAAAGATCGAAAGGTGCTCACGCTCCCCGAGGCGATTCGGAAGATGACCGGATGGCCGGCGACGCGGATGCGTCTCGCAAACCGAGGAACGATTCGCGTTGGCAATTGGGCCGACGTCACCATCTTCGACTATGACAAACTCCAAGATCGCGCCACGTACGAGAAGCCGATGGAGTTTCCGACAGGCATCGAATGGGTGCTCGTGAACGGAGTGGTGACGATCGACCACGGCAGACACACGGGTGCCAAAGCCGGACAAGCGTTGCTCGGCCCTGGCGCGAGTGCGCCGTGAGCACTCGCGTCCGGCGGGGAGGGCGGGGGCGGCACCGGACTTTCATTAGAGTGAGACATGCGGTCGAGAGGGCGCGCCGTGGCGCCGATCGTGGGGGTGCTCGCGCTGGCGATCGCGTGCCGGGACGCGCGCGAAGCAGGGGGCCTGCTCGGCGGCGTCAACATCTATGCGGCGACTGGCTCGAACGCGCTCGCACCTGAGGCTGCGCGAGCTCGGCCTCTCGTCTACGTCCCAAACTCGCGGTCGCGATCGGTGTCGGTGATCGATCCGGCGAAACACGCGGTCGTGTGGACGATTCCGACGGGCAAGATCCCGCAGCACGTCGTGCCGTCGTGGGATCTCCGCACGCTGTGGATTCTCAACAATTCAAGCAACTCGGTACAGCCCGTCGATCCCGTCACGGGGCGCGACGGTCCCAGCATGCGCGTCGACGATCCCTACAATATGTATTTCACGCCCGACGGCAAAGCGGCGATCGTCGTCGCGGAAGCGCTCGCCCGTCTCGACTTTCGCGATCCACAAACGATGGCACTGCAACAGTCGGTGCCGGTCGAGTGTCGCGGCCTCGACCATATGGAGTTTACCGCGGATGGGAAGTTCGCGATTGCCACCTGTGAGTTCAGCGGAGAGCTCGCGAAAATCGACCTCGATGCGCGCAAGGTTGTCGGCTATCTCGGGCTGGACGGCGCGCGCGGGCCTCAGCACGAAGCGATGCCGCAAGACATTCGCTCGTCACCGAACGGCCGAGTGTTTTACGTCGCGGACATGACGGCCGACGGCGTGTGGGCGATCGATCCGATCGCGTTCCGTCTCATCGGCTTCACATCGACGGGGCGAGGCACGCACGGGCTCATTCCGAGTCGAGATGGTCGGCGTTTGTACGTCACGAATCGAGGATGGCACACGGTGCTCGGCGGCGTGCGGGGCCCTGGCTCCGTCACCGTGCTCGATCCCGCGAACGGGCGCGTCGTTGCCACATGGCCGATTCCCGATGGTGGAAGCCCCGACATGGGTGACGTCACGGCCGATGGCCGAGAGTTGTGGGTCTCAGGGCGATACGATCGCGAGGTCTATGTGATCGACACACGCACCGGGCAGCTCACGCATCGCATCCCTGTCGGCGTCGAACCGCACGGGCTCTGTGTGTGGCCGCAACCTGGTCGGTATTCGCTGGGTCACACAGGCAACATGCGCTGAGCGTGACGAAACGCCGCGCGTGTGACGCGAGCGGGCGTGTTGCCTGGCCGACGACTCGAACGCGGGGCGACACGGACGCCGGCATGTAAGAGTATTCATACAATGATCGTACATCGGCTGTGAATCTCCGACACATGCAACGGCGTAGAGAGCGTTCATTGCTTCACGCCCTACGGAGGATTGCATGTTGCTCAAGACGATGGTGATGGGCGCGCTCGCGGTCGTCAGCGCCGGAGCCCCCGCACAGACTCCAGCCGATTCGATCCACACGAACGCGTGTGTCACGCCCGATCGCACCGGCACGTTCCGTGTTATCGCGACGCGCACTGGTGGAACCGACGGCGTCCTCGCGCTGCTGCTGCTCGAGAACGTCGACGGCTGCCTCGAGGCCACGTTCGTGACGGACGATCAGGCGCCGGCCACGATCGATCAGCTCACGCTGTCGGCCAACACACTCAAAGGCCGCATCAACATCGGCGGCGGGCCTGCGCTGTTCACGGTCCGCTTCGAGGACACTCGCGTCGCCGGGTCGATCGTCGCGAAGAAACAGGAGTGGCGAATCGAAGGGCGCAAGACGAGTTGACGCGCCGCAGCTCTGCGGCGCGAGGGACCTTCCGGCGCGTGGGTGGGATGGGTTCTCTTTCAGCGGCCCGAGAACCATCCCACCACTCACATGCGCGTCGGAACGAATGAAGCCAAGGTTGTGGCGACAACTTCATCGCTGGGTTGCCTTCCCAGCGTCTCTCTTTCTCATTTTCGCGGCGATCACGGGCGTGCTCGTCGCGATCACAGAATTCTTCGGCGAAGACGAGGCGATTCGCGAAGCCACACGGAATCTCGTCAGCCCGGTAACAGTGGGATCACCGGCGGACGCATGGTCAGGTCCGATCGGGCGAGCCATCGCCGGCGCGGCGAGCGTCTCGCCGAACGCGCCGATCGATAAGATCGAGACGCAGTTCAAAGGCGCATCGCCGACGGTCACGATCTTCACGGGCAAACCCACGGGCGGGGAAGATCGCAAGCTGGTGTTCAATGCGAACACCGGCTTGCTCGTGTCGAACGAGGCGTACGCCGACAAGCCTTTCCTCTATCGCCTGCACAGCGGCGAAGCGTTCGGAGACGGCGGCCTCGTCGTCGCGATGTTCTGGGGGACGGCGCTCGCCTTCCTCGGCGCGACCGGACTCGTGATCTACTGGTCAATGCGCGGCAAACGCGAGCTGACCGGGATCAAGCGCGTCTTCTGGTGAGCCATGCCGACGAACGCTGACGTCGTGGTCTGTGGCGCTGGCATCGCCGGCGTCGCCACGGCATATCATCTCGCGGTGCGGCAGAACGTGCGGCGGGTCATGATCGTCGACGGTCGCGATCCGCTCACGCTGACGAGCGACAAGGGGACGCAAGGCTACCGCAACTGGTGGCCCGGTCCCGACGACACGATGTTCCGCCTCGTGTCGCGTAGCATCGATCTTCTCGAGGAGAGCGCGGCAGCGAGCGGCAACGCCTTTCGCATGAATCGTCGCGGATACCTGTTCGCGACGGCAGACGAAGCGCGTGTCTCCAAGCTCGAGTCGACGGCGAAGGAAGTTTCTGCGTTCGGCATGGGTTCGTTGCGAACGCACTCCGGTCTGAAATCGTATCAGCCCGCGCCGCCTGAAGGATTTATCGACCAACCACTCGGCGCCGATCTTCTTCTCGGCGATGCGGCGCGACGTGTTTTCCCGTATCTCGCACCCGAGACGGCGGGCGCGTTGCACATTCGCCGTGCTGGCTATGTCAACGCGGTGGCGCTAGGTGCGTGGCTGCTCGAGCGCGCGTGCGCGGCAGGTGCGCGATTCGTGCGCGACTCAGTCGACGCCGTTCGAACGACCGGTGGACGCGTGCGCAATGTGCGACTCGCGTCGGGCGAGACTATAGAAACCGAGCACTTCGTCATTGCCGCTGGACCTGCGTTGCCGAACGTCGCGCGTCTGCTCGACCTCGAGCTTCCGGTCATGCACGAGTTGCACGCGAAAGTGACATTCCGCGACACGCGCCGGACGGTGAGCCGAGATGCGCCGTTTTTGATCTGGATGGATCCGGTGCACATCGAGTGGAACGACGACGAGCGGCGAGCACTCGCGGAGAGCGACGACACGCGTCGTTTTCTCGAGCCGTTGCCGTCCGGTGTGCATGCGCGCCCCGTCGACCTCACGCACGGTGATGAGGTGTTTCTCATCTGGACGTATGAGACCGATCAGCGGCCATTCGAGTGGCCGCCGACCTTCGATGCGCACTATGGAGACGTAACGCTGCGCGGCTGCTCGCACATGGTCCCCGCCATGAAGGCGTACGTGCGCGACGGGAGTCCGCGTGGGCTTGTCGACGGCGGATTCTACTGCAAGACGAAAGAGAATCGCCCGCTCGTGGGCCCATTACCGATCGATGGCGCGTATGTGGTCGGCGCGTTGTCGGGTTTTGGTGTGATGGCGGCGCACGCCTGCGCCGAGCTTGTGTCGCTTCACGTTGCGGGCAGTCCGCTTCCGGAGTACGCGAAGTGGTTTCTGCCGTCGCGGTACGACGATCCGGAGTATCGGGCGTTGGTGGACAAATGGGGGCCGCTGGTGGGACAGCTTTAACTAGGCACTGGGCGTTAGGCACTTCCAGATCGGTCGGGCAACGGGATTGAAACGGAGCAACCGAACGGAATGGCGACGGCAAGAGCGTGTGATCTGCTTTCCCCAACTCCATTGAACAAAGCGCGGCGGCCATGTGGCCGCCGCGTCTCCGTATGAACCAGCGCCGAGCGCCTAGTGACTAGCGCCTAGCGTTCTGTTACCTAACCTCCCCGGGTCACGGACCACATGCGAGTGCGTAATCGTTGCTCTGAATTCGACCACCGTCCACCGCGCGCAAGAACGCGGCGATGGGGCACAACGACTGCGTCGGACCGCCCCAGCTCGTGCGCCGCATCGAGTATGGGCGAATGAAGACGCTGCCCGAGTCGACGGGGAGGGTCGCGACGTTGGCGTAGAAAGCTTTGTCGTGGCCGTCCTGGAACAGGTACTGTTCGACGTTCGAGACGTAGAACGCGCGGACGGTGGCGTGGCGGTCCTTGAGGTACGAGGCGATGGCCCGAATCGCCTTCGGTCCGCCGAAGTCGCCCGACACCGGCACGATCAGGTTTTTCTCATGGAGCGTCTTGACGTACTGATAGTTGTCTTCCGACGACAAGAAGCTGCGCGGTTGGCCGGACGCGTCAGGTGAGAAGCCGGTGAGATCGGAGAAGTCTCCGCCGTACCCGCCGCGGCCGCCCTGGCTGCCGCGGGTCGAGATCGATGGGCCGTAGTAATAGAAGGCGTTGAAGACCGCCCGCAGCTGCGCCATCTCGTCGGCGGTGAAGACGAAGCCGTGACGCTTCATGAGCCGATCGACGACGCGATCGTAGTTCTCCGCCGCGAGCACCGAATCACTCTTCACGGTGCGGTACGTTTCCCAGATCTTCTGAATGTTCGTCGTGCTGTCGATGCCCGGCGGACGCGGCTTGCCGAACAGAATGGAGATGAAGTCGCCGCGGTCCTTCGCCATCTCGAACATGGCCTTGTACATGAGATGTTGTACCACGGCCTGGCGGCGAATGTCGACGATGAACGCCATTTTCGGTCGCACCGACGCGATGTACGTGAAGTTCTGCTCTGGGCCGACCCCCAAGTAGACGTCGCCGCTCACGCCGCTGTTGCGCAGCATCGTGTACAGCAGACCGACTTCCATTTCGTTCGATGTGTAGTTGTCTTCGATGCGGAAATAGCCGCCGGGCTCGGAGATATCGGACAGCAGCTTCCAGTAGTCGGCATCACTCAAGCGCTGCGGCAGCGCGTTGGCCGGCGCGATCGACTGCTCAGCGGTGATCGCAGCGGTTGGTGCGGGAACGGCCGCTGCGGACGTCGTGGTCGTGACTGCGGAATGTGTGCAGCCAAGCGCGACGAGGGCGACGATGAGTGCGGCGTGTAAGGAGTTTCGCTTCATGACGGAACACGACCTCGGGATTAGGCGGATCGACAACGGGCGAACACGGCGGCACCACGGGCGCAAGGCGTTACTCAACTACGGAGCCTGGCGACCCCTGTCAAGCAGTCCAGACGTCGATACGCCGTATGCACGACCATCGACATATGCGTCGCGCGCATGGCGCACCCGACGCGCGCGCGACAGTTTCCCTCGAACCTCAAACGCCCAAGAGGTGGACATGTCGTCACTCACGTCGTCGGATTTTCTGACCACGACCTCGATCTCGATCGACGGCTTCGATGTCGTTCAGACATTCGGGGTCGTACGCGGGATCGTCGTCCGTTCCCGCTCGGTGCTCGGGCAGGTCGGGATCAAGTTTCAGACCTTTTTCGGTGGGCAGATCTCGTTGCTCGAAGATCTGTGTGAGGAAACGCGGGCCGAAGCGTTCGCCAAGGCCGTCGAGCACGCCAGAGCACTCGGAGCGAACGCTTTGGTGGCAATACGGTATGATGCTACTGAGATTATGCCGGGCGTGCAGGAGGTCCTGTGTTACGGGACCGCGATGCGACTGGCACCTCAAGCACGGGGACAGTCCGCGCGCCCCTGAACACTCACGAACGACTCGAGACACATTGCACATATGAAGATTTTGTACAAACGCGTCGCGCGCGACGTTCCCGCACTGCTGATCGTCGCGCTCGCGGTGCGGGGCGTCGAGGCGCAGGCCCCGCTCACGGTCGAGCGCATCTTTTCCGGCGAGTTTCGCGTCCAGGGCGTCGGTCCATCGCGATGGCTCGACGACAGCACCTATACGGTCGTCGAAGCGTCTGCTCGCGGGGGCGGAGCGAACCTCGTGAAGGTCGACGCGGCCACGGGACGAAAGACCGTCCTCATTCCCGCCAGCCGCCTCGTGCCGAGCGGCGCCGCCGAGCCGCTCGAGGTCGAGGACTACGATTGGTCAACCGATCATAAGCAATTGCTCATCTTCACCAACTCGGCCCGGGTGTGGCGGGCGAACACGCGCGGCGACTTCTGGGTGCTCGACCTCGCCAGGGGCAAGCTTTCGAAGCTCGGCGGCAAAGCGGCGAAGCCCTCGACGCTCCAGTTTGCGAAATTCTCCCCTGATGGCAAACGGGTCGCGTACGTCCGCGATCACAACATCTATGTCGAGACACTCGCCGACGGCGCCATCGTGCCGCTGACGAAGGATGGATCGACGAAGATCATCAACGGGACGTTCGATTGGGTGTATGAGGAAGAGCTGAACATGCGCGACGGATTCCGTTGGAGTCCCGACGGGCAGCGCATCGCGTATTGGCAGCTCGACGCGAACGGCGTGCGTGACTTTCTGCTCATCAACAACACCGACTCGCTCTACTCGTTCACGATCCCGGTCCAGTATCCGAAGGCCGGCACGACGAACTCCGCGGCGCGGATCGGGGTCGTGAGCGCGAACGGTGGCCCGACGCTCTGGATGAAAGTGCCGGGCGATCCGCGGAACAACTATCTCGCGCGTATGGACTGGGCGGCGAATTCCACCGAGCTCGCGGTCCAGCAACTCAACCGCAGGCAGAGCGTCAACACCATGTTCTTCGCCGACGTGCGCACCGGGGCGGTGAAGCCGTTGTTCGTCGAGAAGGACAGCGCGTGGATCGACATCTACGACGATCACGTGGATTGGGGCCCAGGTCCGTCGCTACACTGGCTCGATGACAAGTCGGCGTTCGTCTACCTGAGCGAGCGAGACGGCTGGCGACACGCGTGGCTCGTGTCGCGCGACGGCAAGATGCGTCTCATCACGGACGGCAAATACGACGTGATGAAAGTCTCATACATCGATACGAAGGGCGGCTGGCTGTACTTTTACGCCTCGCCGGAGAACGCGACGCAGATGTTCTTATGGCGCATTCGCCTGACCGGCGGGCAGCCTGACCGTCTCACACCGGCATCCGAACGCGGGACGCACGACTACGACATCGGGCCGCATGCGCGGTTCGCGATCCACACGGCGTCCTCGTGGGGCACACCGCCGACCATCGACCTCGTTCGGCTGCCGTCGCACGAGGTCGCTCGCATGCTCGTCGACAATCAGGCGCTCAAGAACCGGCTGGCGACGCTCCAACAGCCGCCGGTCGAGCTCACGCAGGTCGACATCGGCAGCGGTGTGAAGCTCGATGCGTTCGTCATGCGTCCCGCCGGCTTCGATTCGACGAAGAAATATCCGGTGTTGTTCTACGTCTACGGCGAGCCGTGGGATCAGACGGTCCGCGATGCGTATGGCGGCAGCCGCTGGTTGTGGCATCTCATGCTCACGCAGCAGGGGTACATCGTCGCGAGCGTCGACAATCGAGGAACGCCCGGTCCGAAGGGGCGTGATTGGCGGAAGTCCGTGCGCAATCAGATCGGCGGATTGCGCGTGCACGATCAATCCCTCGCCGCGAAAGCGATCACTCGGCGGCCGTACGTCGACTCGACGCGCGTTGGCGTTTGGGGGTGGAGCGGCGGAGGTTCGTCGACGTTGTTGTTGATGTTCCGCGCGCCCGACGTTTACAAAACTGGTATCGCCGTCGCGCCGGTGGCGGACGTTCACAACTACGACACGATCTACCAGGAGCGGTACGTTGGACTACCGACGACTGATTCGGCGGCGTATCGCGATGCGTCGGCGATCAACTTCGTGAGCGGTTTGCGCGGCGATCTGCTCGTCGTGCATGGCTCGGGCGATGATAACGTGCATTATCAGGGCACCGAGCAACTCGTCAACGCACTGGTTGCGGCGGGGAAGCCGTTTCAGATGATGGAATATCCGAACCGGACACACGGCATCTATGAAGGCGCGGGGACGACGACGCATCTGTACAACCTCATGACGCGGTATCTCAAGGAGCATTTGCCGGCAGGTCCGCGGAGCGCGGGTCCGGTCACGATCACTCCGTAGGGTCGAGGGTCGAGGGGCGAGGGTTTAGGACGTCGGACAGAAAACCGGTCGGGCAACGGGTGTGAACGGAGCGAACGAAACGGAATGGCAACGGCAAGAGCGTGAGCACTTTCCGTTGCCGTTTCGTTTTGGTCTTCCGTTTCACTCCCGTGCCCGACCGGTTTAGAACAACGCCTACCATTGAAAAATGCTAATTGCCGATCTGCGGGCTCGGGATGACAGCCTCGACCCTCGACCCTCAACCCTCGGCTCGAAGAGCCGCCGCCGGATCGACGCTCGCTGCACGGCGGCTCGGCACGACGCTCGCCACACCGCCAGCAATTGCCAACAGCAGCGCGGCACCGACCATCGCGCGCGGATCGTTCGCGTCGACTCCGTAAAGTTGTGCACCGATCGCCTTGGAAGCAGCGAACGCCAAAGGGACGCCGATGGCCAGACCGATTGCCATCATCGTGAGCGTCTGGCGCACCACGAGCCACAATGCGTCACGCGTCGTTGCGCCAAGGGCCATCCGAATACCGATCTCCGCGGTGCGCCGCGAGACATTGTACGAGACGACTCCGTAGAGGCCCACCGCGGCAAGCCCTAGTGCGAAAATGCCGAACAACGTCGCGAGAGCAGCGGACAGGCGTTCACGGCTCAACGCGTCGTTCAGCACTTGCTCGATTCCGCCGAGTCTGCGGATGCGAATGCCTGGCACGACCGCATCGATCTCACGGGTGACGGCGGCTGCTAGTGCGACTGGATCGCCGGCGGTGCGCAGAGCGAGGTACAACGGCCCGCCTCCCGACTGTGTGAGCGGCATGTAGTACCACTCCTCCGCCGGTGCCCGGAGATCGTAGTACCGCGCGTCGTTCGCAACACCGACGATTCGTGCTTGGCGTGCAGGTCGCCAGTTCAGGAGCGTTACGGTGGCGCCGATCGGATTCCGTCCGGCCAAGAATCGTTTCGCGAACGATTCGTTCACGATGACGACCGGCTCGCTCGTTTCGGTGTCACCCGTGTCGAACTCACGTCCGGCGCGAAGACCGATGCCAGTCGCGGCGAAGAATCCTGATGTGACGCTGTTGTTCCACGCGCCCATGTCTTCGTCCGGTGTCGGCTGGTAACCCGGCACGGCAAATCGCGAACGACTGCGGCCGCCGAACAACGGCATTGTCGTTCCGACCGCAACCTGCTCTACGTCGGGGAGCGCCCCCACGCGTGCGACGATGTCCGGATAGAGCGGCCGCAATCCGCGCGATTCCCATGGTGTCTGGCGCACGTCCAGGTTGACGAGGAGCACTCGAGACGTCTTGTAGCCACCATCGAACTGGCGAAGGTTGCGAAGTGTCGTAACGAACAACGCCGCCGCACACACCAGCACAAGAGCCAACGCGACCTGCGCCACGACGAGGCCTCTATCCAGCGACCACCAACGGTGGGTGCCCGTGGTCTTGGTGCCCTCCTTCAGTGGCGACACGATGTCGGTCCGCGTCGCGCTGAGCGCAGGCACGACGCCGAACAAGAGCGTGCAGGCGAACGTCACTCCGATTGTGAAACCGAGAATCGCCGGGCTGGGTCGCAACGCGATCACGTCGCTCATGCCGGCGGCCATCGGCGGCAGGTTGTGGGCAAGAACACTCGTTCCGAGGCGCGCAACGACAAGTCCGAGGAATCCGCCGGCAAGCGCGAGCTCGAGACTCTCGATAAGCAGTTGGCGAACGAGACGCGATCGCGTCGCGCCCATCGACATCCGGACGGCGATCTCTCTTCGACGTGCCGTCGCGCGTGCAAGGAGCAGATTGCCCACGTTGGCGCATGCGATGAGGAGTACAATTACGACCCCCGCCATGAGCACCACGAGGATCCGGCGATACTCACCGCGGAGATTCACCTTTGGCGATGCGAGTCCGCGTGAAGCGTCTTCCGCGACGAGCAGCGGCTGATCAGGTGGTGCAGTCGCGGCGCGGGTCGCCTGAGGACAACACTGCCGATACGCTCTGTCGAGTGCGGCGCCTGCGGTCTCGCGTGTCATCCCTTCCGCGAGTCGGCCGATCACCGTGAGGGACAGGTCGTTCCCGTCGGAATTCGGTGGTACGACGAGTCCGCGCGCGCCCAACGGAATGGCAATCGAGAACTCGCCCGCCAGAAAGAGAGTTCGATAGGACTTCGGTATGACTCCGACGATGGTGAATGGCTGATCGTTCAGCGTGATCCGTTCGCCGATGGCGGCTGGATCCCCGCCGAAACGGTTACGCCAAAGGTTTTCGCCGATCACCGCGACCGGCGCGCGCGCCGCGTCATCCTGCGGTGTTATGGTCCGTCCGAGGAGCGGACGCACG
>Ga0126377_10001352_pt1 | contig 16039 bp, 6 predicted proteins | sample PanSoiMetPlot_22_FD_92647 | JGI IMG/M metagenome (GOLD analysis project Ga0126377, IMG submission 92647) | Tropical forest soil microbial communities from Panama - MetaG Plot_22 | ecosystem: Environmental > Terrestrial > Soil > Tropical forest > Bulk soil | place: Panama | collected 2016-02-17
AGAACCAGGTCCCGATCAGCGCCAACGGCCAGCGGCTTGAGGCCAACAGCTTCGAGATCGACGGCGTAAGCGTGAACAGCCAGACCTGGGGCGGTGCCGCGGTCGTGACGCCGAATCAGGAATCGGTGAAAGAGGTGCGCGTGGTGGCGAACTCCTACTCGGCCGAGTTCGGTCGGAACAGCGGCGCCCTGATTCAGGTCGTCTCGCAAAACGGGACGAACCAGTTTCACGGGAGCGCGTTTTTCAAATACAACGATCCGGCGCTCAACGCCTTCAATCGATGGGGCGGCGCATCGGGGGGGGCGGCGAGGCGCGTCCAGAACCGCTTTCGCCAGTTCGGCGGCAGCATCGGCGGCCCCGTCTATCTCCCGCGCTTCGGTCAGGGCGGCCAATCCTCGTGGAGCGGTAAGGATAAGCTTTTCTTCTTCTTCTCATTCGAGAGACTGCGCAACCGGACCAGCAACTTCGGTAATCAGTGGGTCGAAACCCCGGAGTTCGCTCAACTGCTGCAGTCGACGCGTCCGGGCAGTCTCGCGGCGCAACTGGTTAATATGCCGGGCATGCAGCCAGTAGTTGATAATGTAATTCCAGGTACTTGCGCCGGTGCCCATAACTCATTGAACAACTCGAATTGCAGAGTGCTTGCGGACGGACGCCTGGACCTGGGCTCCCCCGCGCTCGCAATCGCGCTGGGACAGCGAGTCGTGGATCGGTTGGGCGGAGGCTTCGACGGCATCCCGGATATTCAATTCTCACAGATCACCCGGCCCGGCAACAATACCGCGCAGCAGTTCAACGGGCGTGTAGATTTCCAGGCTACCCAGAAAGACCTGTTCGCCTTAAGTTTCTATTACACTCCGAACGATAACCTCTCCACCGATGCGAGAGGACGCGAGGCTCTTCAGTTCCTGTCCGGGCGGCGGAACACTGCCGGCGCTTTGCTCTGGAATCGTATCTTCTCACCGACATTCCTCAACGAAGCGCGTTTCAACGTCACCCGCTGGTTCTTCGACGAATTCGGTTCCAACCCCAATTTACCCTGGGGCATCCCGTACGCAGAGATCAGCGAAGTCCTTCCCACCATCGGTTGGGGAAGGAACGGAGCAGGCGTGTTCTACCAGACCGCTTTCAATTTCCGCGACATTGTGAGCAAAGTGGCAGGCAACCATGGCTTAAAGTTCGGCGGGGAAATCTCGCGCGAACAGAATAACGACACAATCGCGGGACCGGCGCGTCCGAGTTACTTTTTCGGCAATATCTGGAATTTCACCAACGATGCACCGATCAGGGAGACCGGAAATTTCGACCCGCGGACCGGTATCCCGACGGATGTGAAGAAATATATCCGCGCCGGCAACTACTCTCTCTTCATCCAGGATGATTGGAAGGCCCGGCCTAATCTGACCCTCAACCTCGGCTTGCGCTGGGAATACTGGACTCCGCTCAAGGAGAAATTCGGAAACCTGAGCAAATTTGTTCCGGGTGACGGGATGGAACTCGTCAGAGGCGGCCGATTCGTCACAGGCGAGTCGCTGCACGACGCGGATCCCAATAATTTCGGACCGCAGTTCGGCTTCGCCTGGAGTCCTTCCTTCCTCAAGAATAAGTCGGTGCTGCGGGGCGGCTTCGGCATCGGATATAACCGTATCCCGTATTCGATCACACTTAGCGGGCGGACGCTCCCGCCCTTCGTCGGCTCATTTACGCTAACTGCGCCGGCGGATATCCTCTATGCTTTCGGCTCCGATCTCACTTCTCCCGGCGGCTATCCCTCCAATCCGCGCACGATCCTGGCATTCGATCCGGTGACCGGAGTCCCGACATCAGGGGCGATGCCTAACGTAAACATCGCAACGCTTGAGGATGTCCCGAACCCCTACACCTATCGTTACTCTCTCGAAACACAATATGAGCTGGGGACCGATTGGGTGGCATCGCTTGGATTCCAGGGGAGCACCGGACACAAACTCACTCGCGTGATCAACGGGCGGTTATTCGCGAGGGCGGGCTTCATCGCCAACTACGATTCTGTGAGGATCTTTCAGATCAGGTTTTTGCAAACCGATGTCAACACTAACTTCAATGCCTTGATCACGCGCTTGACGAAACGGTTTTCGAAGGGCTTCAACTTCAATCTGCAGTATCGCTGGAGCAAGAGTATCGACACCTGCTCCGACGACCAGAATTGCGTCGATGTTCTGACATTTCCTTTTGACCAGAGCACCGAGCGCGGCCCGTCGGATTACGATGTCACGCACAATTTCGTTGCTTCCGGATTGTGGGACCTGCCCATTCTGGGACGTCGAAAGGACGTGCTCGGCAAAGCATTCGGGGGCTGGCAGCTCAACGGCATCCTGACGATGAGTTCCGGATTTCCCTGGACTCCGGTCTTCGATCCCGGCAATTGCGGTCCGATGAGAGATAACGGGTTTCAGTGTCCGCAGCGCCCCCTCGCTTACCTGGGCGGCCTGGAGCAGGACAGGAGCAAAGAAGCTTTTCAACGGCCCGGCGGGACATTCGGTCCGGGCGCCGCGGCAAGATTTATCTCTCCCACAATCAACGCGTCGCCGCCCAATGTGCCCGGGATCGGGCGCAATGTCTTTCGCGGTCCGGGCTACTTCACCGTCGATGTGAGCGCAATCAAGCGTATCGGCCTGCCGAAGTTTTTCGGCGAAATCGCCGGATTCGATATCCGCGCCAACTTATATAACGTATTCAACACCTTGAACCTGAAGCCGTTCGAGTTCAACACCAACAGTACCCGGGTCAATCATATTGATTTCGGCCGGGCGACTGATGCGCTCTCCGGGCGCGTAGTTGAATTCCAGGCGCGGTTTTACTTCTGAGAGAATAAGAAGAGGATTACGAAATAAACGAAAATAACGAAACAAACGAAAATTTCAGCAACTTTCGTTTGTTTCGTTATTTTCGTTTATTTCGTAATCCTCTTCTGCGTAGATTGACGGATGACGAGTTCAGGTTCGACAGTGACCACTTGCGGGTATGGAAATTCCGATTTTCCGGCAATTCGTTTCAACAAATGCTCGGCTGCCAGCTTTCCCATTTGATAAAGGGGTTGGCGGATAGTGGTCAGCGCGGGGTTTTGGAACGCTGCCGCGTAGACGTCATCGAAGCCGATAACGGAGATGTCTTCCGGAACTCTTAACCCGGACTCACGCAGGGCGCGTATTGCACCGATTGCTGAAATGTCGTTGAAGGCGAACAATGCACTAAACTTTTGTTTTCGCTCGATCAACATCCTGGTTGCCAGATAGCCGGTTTCGGGCGACGGCGAATCACCTTCGAGTTGAGTAACCAGCTGGTCGTCAATCGGCATGTTCAGTTTGATCGCCACATCTCTGATCGATCTCCATCTGACCTCGGTGTCCGAGCTGAATTCCTGGCCCTTGATGACGGCCAGACGGTGATGGCCCAGGTCTCTCAGATGTTCGAGCGCAAGCTCCGCGGCGCGCTCATGGTTGAGCGTGATATTGGTTACTCCGGGAATCTTGTCGTGACCGGAGATCGAGACGACAGGTAAAGGAGACCTCTGACGTTGAGGTGTATCGACGGCGATCAAGCCCTCGACACAGCGCTCGAGAAAAAACCTGGGGTATCGCTCGATCAACTCCGGCCGATGGCGATGGCTGGCGACGAAATAGAAATAGCCCTCCTGCAACAGATAATCTTCTACACCGCTTAAGACCATGGCTGAGTAACCGTCGCTCAATTCGGGAACGATGACACCGAGCGTGTAAGTGCGCTGTGCCTTGAGGGAGCGCGCAATGAAGTTCGGGCGATAATTGAATTTCCGGGCGGCATCGAAGATGCGGTCTTTGGTATCCTGGGGAATTGCGCTGGCCGCTGCCGAATCATTGAGGACGATCGAGAGTGTCGCTGGCGAAAGGTTCAGGTGTGCAGCCAATTTTTTTAAGCTGATTGGCCGTTCTTCTGTGCTGGTTATCAAATTTCTATTTTCGCCGTTGTTTTTACTACGCGACATGGCTGGCGAAGTCTCGCATAGAGATCAATTTAACGCAAGAAAAACGAGATGCAAGATGCAAGATGCAAGATGTTAGATGCTGGATGCTAGCAAGAGGCGTCGGTCCGCAGGCTTCCAGCGTGCTGGTCTTAAAGATGTTATATGCATGGAGAACAAGCACGCTGGAAGCCTGCGGACCGACGCCTCTTACTAGCATCCAGCATCTAACATCTTGCATCTTGCATCTTGCATCTACCAAATTTTCTTGACGCCCAAAACCCGAAGTGCTATAAAGCATGCCCCTTATTAAATCGTTTTAGTAAGCTTCATTAAGCTTCATAAGGCTTCATATTGCTCCAGAAAAAAATAATTACTGCTATTGGATAGCTATTGCTGGGATGAATATTAATTGGCGAGAAGAAAAAATAGACCGCCATTTGTAATTTCATCTAAGAAAACATACACCGACTTGCCAGGCCTGGCATAGGAAGGTAGAGGGGAATATGCAATTTGCTCATTCAGCGTCTATCAGGTTTGCACTAGCTGTCTTAGTTATCGCGATCGGGGTTTCGACCGTAGCCCTCGCGCAGTACCGCGCGGGGATTCAGGGTGCGGTGACCGATTCTCAGGGAGCAGCTGTCGCCGGCGCGACCGTCACATTGACCAGCAAGGAGACGAACAGAACCCAGACGACTAAAAGCGGCGAAGGGGGATTCTATCGTTTCGACAGACTCTCGCCCGGCAGCTATTCGATCAGCGCCGAGATGGCCAACTTTAAGAAGAAAATGCTGGAAAATGTCGAGGTCAAGGCCGAAGACATTCAGGGCATTAATATCGTGCTCGAGACGGGGAATATCTCTGAAACAATTACGGTTACTACCGCCGTCACCGCCCAGCTCGAAACAGAAAATGCGAATATCGACCGGTCGATCACCAAAGAAGAGATTCTTCGTTTGCCGCAGAGCGGCCGTGATCCATATGAACTCGCCCGGCTGACTCCCGGCGTCTTCGGTCTCGGGGCACGCTCACAAGACGGCGGTTCGGTTCGTCTGCCGAACTCATCGGGCCCCGGCGGTTCGGGCTCCGATTCCATCTTCCACGTCGAGAACGGGGTTCCGATCAGCGCCAACGGGCAGCGGCTCCAGGCGAACAATTACGAAATCGATGGCGTGGCGGTAAACAGCCAGGCATGGGGGGGGCATGCGGTAGTGACGCCTAACCAGGAGTCGGTGAAAGAGGTTCGCGTAGTGGCGAACTCTTATTCGGCGGAGTATGGCCGAAACACTGGAGCCCTGGTTCAGGTAGTATCGCAAAACGGGACGAACGATTTTCACGGGAGCGCGGTTTTCAAATATAACAGTCCATCGCTGAACGCTTTCAATAGATGGGGTGGTCCTACGGGCGCTCCCCCGACTCGCGTCGATACTCGTTTTCGCCAGTACGGTGGAAGTATCGGCGGTCCGATCTACTTACCACGCTTCGGTCAAGGTGGTCGATCCACCTGGAACGGGAAGGATAAGCTTTTCTTCTTCTTCTCTTTTGAAAGGCTCACCAAAAATTTCTCTGGCTTCAGTAACAAGTGGGTTGAGACTCCGCAGTTTCGTCAACTCATGCTTGACGCGCGACCTGGGGGAAAGGCGGGGCAGATTTTAAATCTGTCAGGCATGGCTCCAGGAAGTCTGACACCCATAGCAAATAGTTGCGCCGCGGCTGACGACTCTCTGGTAGATGTGAGAAATTGTCAGGCTGTTGCCGGCGGATTGGACATCGGATCGCCTATGGGAGCTATCGGGGCAACTGTACCTCAAGTTGGCGGCGGCCTCGACGGGATTCCGGATATTATGTTCGCCCAGATTGTCGAGCCTGGTAGCAGTAAAGCTATACAATACAACGGTCGCGTTGATTTTCAGGCTACCAGCTCAGACCTGTTCGCTTTCAGCTTTTACTACATCCCGGCTGACGGCCTTTTCTCCACCAATGGCCGTCCGGTACTGGATTTTCTCTCAGCGCGACGCACCACGGCCGGCGCGTTGATTTGGAACCATACCTTTTCACCAACTCTACTTAACGAAGCGCGCTTCAATTTCACTCGGTGGTATTTCAACGAGTTCGAATCTAATCCGAATATGCCATGGGGGATACCTCACGTTTCAGTAGGTGACGCGCTTCCCTTCATCGATTGGTCGGTTGGAGGAGCGGGCGTTTTTTACCAGACCACATTCAATTTCCGCGATAATCTGAGCAAAGTTGTGGGCAGTCATGGATTGAAGTTCGGTGGTGAGATCTCTAAAGAACAGAACAACGACACAGTAGCATGGGCTGCTCGTCCGGACTATTTTTTTGGTAATCTCTGGAACTTCGCTAATGATGCTCCGATCAGGGAATCAGGTTTTTACGATCCGCGGACTGGTGTGCCGACAGATTTGAAAAAATATATACGAGCTGCTACATACTCTCTCTTCGTTCAGGACGATTGGAAGGTTAAGCCCAATCTAACCCTGAACCTGGGAATGCGGTGGGAGTATTGGGAACCTCTCAGGGAAAAATTTGGAAACCTGAGTAAAATGATTTTTGGACCGGGCCCGAATCCTCTTGTAGGCGCAAGATTTGTTTTAGGAGAGTCTCTCCACGAACCCGACCGGAATAACTTTGGTCCGCAGATCGCTTTTGCCTGGAGTCCCGAACGCTACCATAACAAAGCTGTGGTAAGGGGGGGCTTCGGAATCGGTTTCAACCGTATTCCCTATTCGATCACATTGAACGGGAGATTGAATCCTCCGTTCCTTGGCTCCTTCACTTTTGAGAACGAAAGTAGAGATAATATCTTCTATCAACTTGGTTCTGACCTGAATGACCCGGGGAGCTTTGGTTCCAATCCCGCCGCGATAATGCAATTCGGTCCGGACAACATCCCAACAAACATCCCGGCAGGTGGTGGAAAACCCAATGCCGAGTGGGTATCGATGGAGCACGTTCCCAACCCTTACACCTTACGATACTCTCTTGATGTGCAATATGAGCTTGGTTCGAATTGGATAGCTTCGCTCGGCTATCAGGGGAGCGGGGGGCGCAAATTTCCCCGCTACATCCCTTATCATTTATTCTTTCAAGATCAGCCTGCCGGCCTCGGGCAAATCAAATTAATGCCAACCGACGTCAACACGAGTTACAACGCGATGAACGCGCGCCTCTCACGTCGTTTTTCGGCGGGCCTCAACGTGGTCACACAGTACCGTTGGAGCAAGAGTATCGACACTTGCTCGGACGATCAGAATTGCTTTCAGAGTTATCCTTTCGATCAGAGCACTGAGCGTGGCCCATCGGATTACGATGTCACGCACCACTTCACGGCATCGGGTCTCTGGGACCTGCCGTTTTTCAGACGGCGGAGCGATGCAGTCGGCAAGGTCCTCGGAGGTTGGCAACTTAACGGAATTGTTACGGCCAGTTCCGGGTACCCCTGGACGCCTGTCTACAACGCCGACTGTGGTGAGTTGATCGGCAAAGGTAATATTTGTCCGCTGCGCCCGATCGCCTACGCTGGCGGGCTGGAACAAAACTTGAGCGACGAGGCATTCATGCGACCAGGAGGCTCTCTTGGTCTCAATGCCGCAAATTCCTTTACGCCTCCTCCCAGGGAAGACTTTGCTATACCCCCGAGACCGGGAATCGGGCGAAACGTCTTTCGTGGTCCGGGATATTTCAACATCGATCTGAGCACGGCTAAGCGCTTCGGGCTTCCGAAATTTTTCGGCGAGAACGCGGGGCTGGATATCCGAGCTAACTTCTTCAATGCTTTTAACCAACTGAACCTGAGACCTTTCGACTTCAATAGCGAAAGCACCCAGGTCAACCACGATAATTTCGGCCGTGCAGTGCAAGCGCTTGCCGGTCGGGTGATCGAATTCCAGGCGCGGTTCTTTTTCTAGGAAATGGCAGGTTACGAAAACCTAAGAAGAATACGAAATAAACTAAAAATAACGAAACAGACGAAAATTTCAGTAAATTTCGTTTGTTTCGTTATTTTCGTTTGTTTCGTAATCTCTCCTGGAATTCACGGACAGTCAGATTCCTATGAAAAGATCGCCGCGCAAGCCGCGCAGGCGAAAGATGCAAATCAGATCGATCAGGCAATGTCTCTCTATCGCCAGGCTCTTCGCCTGAATCCAAAGTGGGGCGAGGGCTGGTTTTATCTGGCGACGCTTCTCTATGACCGCGATTCCTTTGCTGAAGCCGCGGAAGCCTTCAGGGAAGCGACCAATCTCAGTCCCAAAATCGGCACGGCATGGGTGATGCTTGGATTATCCGAGTACAAGCTCGGCCGGCATGATGATTCGCTCGAACATATACAAAAAGGCCGCCAACTGGGAATCACCGATAATCCTCATCTGAGGAATGTCATGCTTTTTCACGAGGGCCTGCTCCTGCTCCACAAAGCTGATTTCGATGCAGCCAACAGGATGCTCAGCAAATTGAGCAGGGAAGGGGTCGAAAACGATGACCTGATCAATGCCCTTGGCCTGTCGGTTCTTCGCCTCCGCCCCTCTGAAAAGCATCATCCGGAGATCGTCAGGCAGGTGGGGCAGGCAGAATATTTTGCGACTCAGAAGAAATTTGATGAAGCGCTTAAAGGATACGAGCGCCTGGTGCAGGAATTTCCCAGGGAGCAAAACGTTCAGTATGCTTATGGGCGTTATTTACTGACGAGCAACAACGAAGAAAAAGCGATAGAGGCGTTCAAGCAGGAGATTGCGAACGATCCCTCGCACCTTATGGCTCGCCTTTTGATAGCTGATACGAAGCTCAGGATCAGGGATTATGCCGGCGGATTGCCCTTCGCTGAAGAAGCGGTAAAGCTTCGTCCCGACCTCCCGCTGGCGCATTATCTGGTCGGATCGTTACTGCTGGAAACCGGGAAGACATTACCGGCGATTAACGAACTGGAGACCGCGCGGCAGTTACTCCCTGGAGAGCCCAAGATACATTTCGCGCTCGGACGCGCCTATGCCAGGGCGAATCGGAAAGCAGATGCCGAACGCGCTCGCGCTACATTTGAACGGCTCAATAAGCAGGCCGAGGAGACCGTCAAGCAGTGAAGAAGAGAGATTACGGAACAAACGGAAATAACGGAACAAACGGAAAAATTATCGCACTGTGTTTGTCGGTTTGTTTCGTTATTTCCGTTTGTTCCGTAATCTCTCTTCATGCTCGCCAGAATTACCGTCTCTCACCGCAGGACGATGCCTTCCTCGAAGAGCTCTCGCGCCGCTCATTCCGGTTTTTCTGGGAGAAGTCGGACCCGGAGACCGGGCTGACGCTCGATCGCGCGCGGACTGACGGTTCCGAGCACAACGAGCGCCAAAGAAACATCGCCAGCATAGCCGCAACAGGGTTCGCTCTGACATCGCTTTGCATTGCCGCCGAGCGGCGTTGGGTGGAACCCGCTGAGGCACGCGAGCGAGCGCGCAAGACATTGCGCTTCCTTGCGGAGAAGATGCCGCACGAGAGAGGCTGGTTCTACCATTTCGTCAATTGGCGAACCGGCGAGCGCGAGTGGAAGTGCGAGCTTTCCTCGATCGACACCACACTGTTGCTTGCGGGCGTCCTCACGGTCCGGCAATGCTTTCGCGATGACCCAGAAATCGTAAAAAACGCCACGAAGATTTACGAACGAATCGATTATCCCTGGATGCTCAATGATCATCCGGGTCTGCTCTCGATGGGATGGCGCCCCGAAAATGGGTTTATTAAATCTCGCTGGGATACTTACAGCGAGCATACGATGCTCTACCTGATGGCCATCGGGTCGCCGAAATATGCGATTTCCCCCGATTCCTGGTACTGGTGGGATCGTAATTGGAATATTTATAAAGATTATGCCTTTTTAGGCCGGGCGCCGCTCTTCACACACCAATACTCTCATGCCTGGGTCGATTATCGCGGCCTGCAGGAGAAAAAGGCATCGCGCATCGATTATTTCGAGAACTCGGTGATCGCCACCCGCGCGCACAGGGAGTTCTGCATGGACCTGTCGAAGAAATTCCCCGGCTATTCGGAAAATATCTGGGGCATCTCGGCTTCGGATAGTATCAAGGGATATCGTGCCTGGGGCGGGCCGCCGGGAACTCCCGACATCGACGGATCAGTCGTCCCTTGCGCGGCGGGAGGTTCCCTCATGCTGACGCCGGAGATCGCTGTCCCGGCTTTGCGGGCAATGCAGGAGAAGTTCGGCGACCGTATCTACGGTCGTTATGGATTTACCGACGCATTCAATCCGAATACAGGCTGGATCAATCCCGATGTCATCGGCATCGATGTTGGAATCACTCTTCTGAGCGCGGAAAATCTGCGGACAGGAAATGTCTGGCGATGGTTCATGCTCAACCCTGAAATTCCGCGGGCGATGAAACTGGTCGGATTGGAGAAGAAGTGAAGAGGGAACACGGAACAGACGAAAAAGATGTTAGATGCTGGATGCTAGATGCTAGTAAGAAACTTGTGAATTTGATCAATAGTCTATTACTAGCATCTAGCATCCAGCATCTAACATCTTTTTCGTTTATTTCGTTCTTTTTCGTCTGTTTCGTGTTCTCTCCTTCAGGCTACGCTCAATCTGATTATGACAGACACATCATTTTCGACCACAGTATGTCGCCGGTCCGTTACTACTACAGCGATGGCCGAGTAGTGGAACCGAGCACGCTTCAACTCGAGAGCGGCAAATTGCCGGTAGAGAAGAAAATCACCCTGACTCCTCCCAATGCCCTCCGAATTCATTGGCGCTCGCTGCCAAATGGTTTTTGGGAAGCTGTTCTGCATTTGGACATGTGGAGAAACCGTCCGGTGAGGCTCGAGGGCGATACACTTTATTTCTGGTGTTACTCAACCGATCCGATTCAAGCAAAGCAGCTGCCGCGCATTCAATTAAGGGATGCATCAGGAAACTTCACCGCGCCGCTGAATCTCGAGCGACTGGTTGAAGACATCCCCGCCGGGCGCTGGGTACAGCTCAAGCTCCCGCTGGATAAATTCTCAACTGAGTCGATTAACCCATTTGACCCGCACAAGACACAGAGCGTCTTTTTCTTTCAAGGCACTGCCGATGGGGCAGAGCACACAATGATCATCGATGAGGTGAAGATCGACCTGGAAACTACAGTAAATATTCCTTCTCCTACCGCGCCGAAAATGCTTCGCGCGAGGGGATATGACCGGCACGTCGACCTGAGCTGGCAGCCCGGGAGTGATGTCGATCTCCAGCGTTATATCGTTTACCGCTCATTCGATGGGACGCGATATGAACCGATCGGCATCCAAAGACCTCGCACCGGCCGGTATACAGATTTCATTGGTAAACCGGATCAGCGGGCCTTCTACAAGATCGCGGCGAGTAACCGCAATTATCGCGAATCAAGCTTTTCTGAGGTTGTCGAAGTATCGACGAGACCCTTTACTGACGAAGAGTTGCTGACGATGGTTCAGGAGGCCAGTTTCCGCTATTACTGGGATGGCGCACATCCGATTGCCGGAATGGCGCTCGAAAACATTCCCGGGGACGAACGAATCGTGGCAACCGGAGCGTCTGGATTCGGGATTATGGCGCTGCTGGTCGGGATCGAGCGGGGATTTATCACGCGCGAGCAGGGCGCTGCGCGAATGCTGAAGATTGTGGAATTTCTCGAAAAGGCGGATCGCTTCCATGGCGCCTGGCCGCACTTTCTGGATGGCCGAACTGCTAAGACAATGCCGGTATTCGGCAAGTACGACAATGGAGGGGACCTGGTCGAGACAGCCTTCCTCATGCAGGGACTACTTGCTGCAAGGCAATATTTCAAGGGCGATAACGAGAACGAACGCCGCATAAACAGTAAAATCACCAGGCTTTGGGAGACAGTCGAATGGGATTGGTACCGGAAATCGACGAAAAACGATTTCCTCTTATGGCATTGGACACCCGATTACACCTGGAGCGACCACCGGCTGATCGGTTGGAATGAAACGATGATTGTCTATCTGCTGGCGATTGCATCTCCGACTCATGCAGTCCCGGCCAGTATGTACTATAGTGGGTGGGCGAGCCAGTCGGAAATAGCCGCCAAATACCGTCAGGGCTGGGGAGAGACGACCGATGGTGATCGTTATGTTAACGCTAAGAGCTATCACGGGATAAAACTCGATGTCGGTGTTGGGTCGGGCGGGCCTCTTTTTTTCACACACTATTCCTTTATGGGGTTCGATCCTCGTGGATTGCGAGATCGATATACCAATTATTTCGAGAACAATCGCCGGATCGCCCTGATCAACCGTGCCTATTGCATCGCCAACCCGGGCGGTTTTATGGGTTATGGCGAGCAGTGCTGGGGATTAACGGCAAGCGATGGTCCGTGGGGTTATATGCCGCACGAACCGAATCCGAAGAAAGACAACGGGACGATGACACCGACCGGGGCGCTCGCTTCTTTCCCATATACGCCGGTAGAATCGATGGCTGCGCTCAAATATTTCTATTACGAGCTGGGTGACCGCATCTGGGATATCTATGGCTTTCGGGATGCCTTTAACCTCAAGGAGGAATGGTATGCCCGAATCTACATGGGATTGAACCAGGCTCCGATCGCCGTCATGATCGAAAATCACCGTACAGGGCTCATCTGGAATCTGTTTATGTCAAATCAGGAAGTTCGAACCGCGCTCGACCGGATCGGATTTAAGGAGGAGAAATGAAGAGAGATTACGGAACAAACGGAAATAACGGAACAAACGGAAGTAATTTAGGCTGGATTTTTTCCGTCTGTTTCGTTATTTCCGTTTGTTCCGTAATCTCTCTTCAGTCTTTCTCACTAACTCAATCGAAGAAAACTGATGAGATCGAGAAGAAGATCACAGCGCTGCTCGAGCAGATGACGCTTGAGGAAAAACTCGGACAACTCCAGCAGCTCGACGGACACGCTGATGGCCGCTACCGCGAATTGCACGCCCAGTTGATTCGCAGGGGGCTTCTCGGGTCGACGCTCAATGTGCGCGGGGCCAGGATAACCAACGAATTACAAGGCATCGCGATGGGACAATCGCGCTTGAAGATTCCGGTGTTGTTCGCCTTCGATGTCATCCACGGGTATCGAACGATCTTCCCGGTGCCGCTCGGCGAAGCGGCAACCTGGGACCCGTCCTGGGTCACGCGCGGAGCGAGCATCGCTGCTGCCGAGGCGGCCTCCGCCGGTGTGCGCTGGACATTCGCTCCCATGGTCGACATCGCCCGGGATGCGCGTTGGGGGCGAATCGTCGAAGGAGCCGGTGAAGACCCGTACCTGGGTTCGGTTATGGCGCGGGCCCGCGTCCGTGGATTTCAGGGAGAGGATTACAGCAAGCCCGGCAAAATCGTCGCCTGCGCCAAGCACTGGGTCGCGTATGGAGCAGCGGAAGGCGGCCGCGATTACAACACTACTGAGGTGTCTGAAAGGACGCTTCGTGAAATCTACTTCCCGCCGTTCAAGGCTGCAGTCGATGCCGGTGTCGGAACGGTCATGAGCGCCTTCAACGATCTCAACGGTATTCCGACTTCGGCTAACTCGTTCACGCTCAAACAGGTCTTACGCGGCGAATGGAAGTTCGACGGGATAGTGGTCAGCGATTACGAATCGGTGCGTGAATTGATCAATCATGGTCTGGCCGCGGATGAAAAAGAGGCGGCCAGTTATGCGTTCAACGCCGGTGTCGATGTCGAGATGGTGAGCCGGTTGTTCAATCAACACGGCGGGCAATTGGTCAAGGATAATAAGGTCAGGATAGCATCGATCGACGAGGCGGTTCGCCGCGTTCTGCGGATCAAATTCAGGCTGGGATTGTTCGATCAGCCCATGATTGACGAATCGCGTGAAGGCGCGACTCTGCTCAACGAAAACCATCTGATTGCCGCGCGCGAGGTCGCTGCTCGTTCGATCGTCCTGCTCCAGAATCAGCGGGAGACATTGCCCTTCAAGAAAGAGTTGAAATCGATCGCGGTCATCGGCCCGCTGGCTGACGACCAGGTCAATCTCATGGGCTCCTGGAATGGAGATGGGCGAAAGGAAGATGTCGTTACTTTGCTGGCCGGGATCAAAGCAAAAGTATCACCGGGGACGCAGGTCTCTTATGGTAAAGGATGCGAAATTGACGGCGATTCGACCACTGGCTTCAATGAATCGGTGATGCTCGCGCGCGATGCCGAGGCGGTGATCATTGCGGTGGGAGAGTCCGCCGAGATGAGCGGTGAAGCGGCATCAAGAAGCTCATTAGATCTTCCGGGCAGGCAGTTGGACCTGATCAAGCTGATTCATGCCACGGGAAAGCCCTATGTCGTCGTCCTGATGAATGGCCGGCCGCTCTCGATCGAATGGGTGGCGGAGAATTCGCCCGCGATATTGGAGACCTGGTTTGCCGGTACCCAGGGGGGACATGCAATTGCCGATGTGATCTTCGGCGATGTCAATCCCGGGGGGAAATTGCCGATTACATTTCCACGATCGGCCGGCCAGGCGCCGATCTATTACAACCACAAGAATACCGGCCGCCCCCCCGACGCGAAAAATAAATACACCTCGAAATACCTGGATGTCGCCTGGACGCCGCTCTACCCATTCGGTTATGGGTTGAGCTACAGCGAATTCAAACTTTCGAATTTGCAGCTGAGCGCGTCGCGCATCAAGCTCGATGACAAAATCGAAGTTAGTGTCATGCTGGAAAATACCGGTTCGCGCGTGGGAGATGAAGTCGTCCAGCTCTATCTGCGGGATGTCGCAGCCAGTGTCACACGGCCTGTCAGAGAGTTGAAGGGCTTCGAGCGTGTGACATTGAAACCCGGAGAGAAGCGAAGACTAAAATTCACACTCGGGCGGGAAGAGCTGGGTTTTTATAATCGCGAAATGAAATTCGAGGTCGAGCCGGGACTCTTCAAAGTCTATGTCGGGAACAGCTCGGAGGGTGGGCTGGAGACAAGTTTTGAGGTGGTTGATTAGTTAGCCCATTCACCGCGGAGGAGCAGAGAACCGCAGAGGCAACGCAGAGAAGAGGGGAAGTTCCTGACTTCTTCTTCTTTCTTCTCTGCGTTGCCTCTGCGGTTCTCTGCTCCTCCGCGGTGAATGGGCTTTTCTACATCGGGACCTCCTACGATCAGCCTGGAAATACAAAAAAGGGAGACATTATTGATCCGGAATTGATAGGATAATGGTTAACAATTTTCAGATTTCAGTTGGAACGTATTACCCCCTGAAAGCTAAAAACTGAAAACTGTTCGACTGAGGAGAAGTGACAATGCAAACAGATAGAATAAATCCGATTTTCAGTTTTCGCGCGCGCATTCTGCTGTTCGTGATCCTGATCTTTATCGTAACGACACTGACTAATTATTATGTTAACCGCTATTATGAAGAACGTGTTGTCAACCTCGTAGCAGATCAGCTCAATGACATCAGTCTGGCCATCGATCTCGCGCAAAGTTCATTTCTGAGGACTGATTATCTCTATGAGCGTGTTACCGATGAATTGCGCGAACGCTTCGGTTTATCTGAGTCCCATATTATCCACCAGATTCTGATCACCGATGAACAGGGAAAAATCCTGGACAGTCTCGAGGAGGATGATAAAGACAAGAATATCAGAGATGTGGTTGATGGCATTGAGTCGGTAAATCCTGTCAGTATGAAGGATGGTTTAGGCCCCGACGGGCGTGAACGGGAACAGCTGCTGACCTATCCGGTGGAAGTCGAGTACCAGAAGAAACCTGACGAGAAAGGAAAGACTGGCGTCAAATCCGCCAAAGCGCCAATGACTGAAACTCGATATGTTGTGATTGTCGTTTCCCCTCACAGGCTGTCTGAAATCGTTGCCACGGGAACGCGGGAACGATTGTTTTATCTCCTGGTCCTTGGTTTGATACTGATCATCCTGACAGCTCTGGCAAGCTGGCGTTTTACGCGACCCATCGGGCAGCTGGTAAATGCTGCGCGCCGTGTTTCGTCCGGGGATTTCGATTTCAATATTCCGGTGAAGAGACGCGATGAGATGGGGGCGCTTGCCCGG
>Ga0126377_10001353_pt1 | contig 16038 bp, 14 predicted proteins | sample PanSoiMetPlot_22_FD_92647 | JGI IMG/M metagenome (GOLD analysis project Ga0126377, IMG submission 92647) | Tropical forest soil microbial communities from Panama - MetaG Plot_22 | ecosystem: Environmental > Terrestrial > Soil > Tropical forest > Bulk soil | place: Panama | collected 2016-02-17
GCAGGCGGCAAGCGCCAGGGCCATGACCGTCGCTGCGACGGCAACTCGCAAGCTGCTATTCATCGGAAGGCTTCTCCCCGTGTGGTTTATACGGACCGGCTGTACCGGCAACTGCGCGCGAGGGTAACGCAGAAGAAGGTCGCCGGGCTACGGGAGAAGGACGCGGAGCGCGCGGACCCGCACACCGGGTTTGATTCTGATCGGTTCGTGTGCCGAGCCGTGCAGGGTTGCACCGGACCGATGCGTCAGCCCGGGCTTCTGGCCCGGTTTCTGGCTAGATCTTCCCCAGACGCCGCCCTTCGGCCAAGGTCATATCCAGCGATTTGCGAGCCTTTTCGATCAGCTCGTCGACGTGGCTGCGCGTCATGACCAGGGGCGGCGCAATGATCATGGTGTCGCGGACCGCCCGCATCACCAGCCCGTTCGTGATGCACAGATCGCGGCACAGGGTGCCGATCTCGCCGGGGTCAGAGAAGGTCTGGCGCGTTGCCTTGTCGCGGACCAGCTCCAGGGCACCAATGAGACCCACCCCGCGCGCCTCGCCCACCAGCGGGTGATCCGTGAGTTCGGTCCAACGCTGCTGCAGGTACGGACCGATGTCATTCCGGACCCGCTCGACGATGCGCTCGTCGCGCAGGATATTGATGGCGGCGCATGCGACAGCACAGGCCACCGGATGACCCGAATAAGTGAAGCCGTGATTGAACTCGCCGCCGAGCTCGATCAGCGTGCGGGCGACCCGGTCGCCGACCATCACGCCCCCGATCGGCAGATAACCCGACGACATGCCCTTCGCGATCGGCATCAGGTCCGGCCGGATACCGAAGTATTGCGAGCCGAACCATTCGCCCGTGCGGCCAAAGCCGCAGATCACTTCATCGGCGATCAGCAGGATGCCGTAGCGATCGACGATCTCCTGGATCCGGGGCCAGTAGGTCCGGGGCGGGATGATGACGCCGCCAGCACCCTGGATCGGCTCGCCGATGAACGCGGCGATACGCTCCGGGCCGATCTCCAGGATCTTTTCCTCCAGCGCCTGCGCTGCCGCGACACCGAATTCGTCCGGCGACAGGTCACCGCCCTCGCCATACCAGTAGGGCTGGCGGATATGCTCGATGCCGGGAATCGGCAACCCGCCCTGCGCGTGCATTGGAGCCATACCGCCCAGGCTCGCCCCCGCCATGGTGCTGCCGTGATAGGCATTCTTGCGGCTGATGATCACGCTGCGTCGCGGCTGACCCAGCAGATCCCAGTAGCGGCGCACGGTGCGAACCACCGTGTCGTTGGCCTCGGACCCCGAACCCGTGAAGAACACGTGGCGGAACTGCGGCGGTGTCACTTCGCTCAGCAGCCGTGCCAGCTCGATCGCCGGCGGATGAGCGGCCTGGAAAAAGCTGTTGTAGTACGGCAGTTCCAGCAGCTGTCGATACGCTGCTTCGGCCAGCTCGCGGCGACCATAGCCGAGGCTGACGCACCACAGCCCTGACATGCCATCGAGAATCTGGCGGCCGTCGGAGTCGTAGAGGTAGACGCCTTCGGCACGCGTGACGACGCGAGTGCCCTTGCGGCTCAGCGCGGCATGATCGGTGAAGGGATGGAGGTAGTGTGCAGCGTCCAGCGCCTGCCATTCAGCAGTGGAACGGGAGGGAATGAACGCGCCGGACGACACGTTTGTGTCTCAGCGGAAGCGGCGGTAGTCGATCGTCCTGGCCAACCGGCTCACTGGCAAACTGGCCACGCTGGCCAGAGGAAGAAAATGCCGCGCGTGCGGCATCACGCAACGCTGGGCACGGGTATCTATCGTCGTCATGTCAAATCCTCATCATGGTTGTACAACTGAGCCTCCCTTCTGGCCGGAATGCCAGACAGCCGGTTGGCCAGTTGGCCGCTCAACGTCTTCAAACGTTGAGCAACAGATGTTCCCGTTCCCACGAGCTGATGACCTGCAGGAACGTTTCGTATTCGTTTTCCTTCACCGCGGCATACGCCAGCACGAAGCGCTCGCTGAGTATGTCGATCAGCGGCCGGCAATCGCGCAGCAGTCGCAGTGATTCCTCGATGTTGCGCGGCAGACCGAACGGCAGATCGTAGGCGCTGCCGGTCACGGGCTCGGTAGGCTTCAGTCCTTCCACCATGCCGAGATAACCGCACGCCAGTGAGGCTGCGATCGCGATGTAGGCATTCGCATCCGCACCGCCGACGCGATTCTCGACACGGCGATTCGCGGGGTTGGACACCGGCACACGCAGACCCGCGGTGCGATTGTCATAGCCCCACTGGGTATTGATCGGCGCCGAGTGATGGCGCGTGATACGGCGATACGAATTCACGTTGGGCGCGAACAGCGACATCGCTGCGGGCAGGTATTTCTGCAGGCCGGCGATGTGCGAGAAGAACAGCGGCGAGGGCTTGCCTTCGGCGTCGCTGAAAATGTTCTTGCCGGTGCGGCGGTCGACCACGCTCTGGTGGATGTGCATGGCGCTGCCAGGCTCGCGCGCCATGGGCTTGGCCATGAACGTCGCGTACATCTTGTGACGCAGGGCCGCCTCACGCGCCGTGCGCTTGAACAGGAATACCTGGTCCGCCAGCGACAACGCATTGCCGTGCAGCAGGTTGATTTCCATCTGCGCCGCGCCATCTTCGTGAATCAGCGTGTCGATGGCGATGTCCTGCGCCTCGCAGAACGCGTAGATATCGTCGAACAGCGGATCGAATTCATTCACCGCTGCAATCGAATACGCCTGGCGGCCGATTTCGGGCCGCCCCGAACGACCCACAGGCGGCTTCAGCGGATAATCGGCATCGGTATTTGGTTCGACCAGGAAGAACTCGAGTTCCGGCGCGACCACCGGCTCCCAGCCGTGCTGTGCGTACAGTTCGAGCACGTGCTGCAGCAGGTAGCGCGGCGCCATCGTCACGGGGCGGCCATCGGAATAGAAGCTGTCGTGAATCACCTGAGCCGTGGGTTCGGCGGTCCAGGGCACGACTCGGATGGTGCTCGGGTCGGCCTTCAGCACGATGTCGATTTCGGACGGGCTGATCGCGCGATCGTCATCCGGGTATTCGCCAGTGACCGTCTGCAGGAAAATGCTCTCGGGCAGCCGCATGCCTTCGTCTTCAGCGAACTTGGCCGCCGGCATGATCTTGCCGCGCGGCACGCCCGCCATGTCGGGGATGATGGCCTCGACTTCAGAGATGCCGTGTTCTTTGAAGAATTGCTGGATGACGCTCATGGATGATCCTTACGCGGGCGCTGGCCTGCGTAGCGACGCGCGGCCTCGCCAAAGGCTGCGAACAACGCATAAGAGAAAGGGCTGTCCGGAAATTTCCATTCCGGATGCCACTGCACTGCGTGGGCAAAACCGGGCGCGTTGCGGACGCGGAACGCTTCGATCACACCATCCGGTGCTCGCGCCTCGACTTCGAGGTCGCTTCCCAGTGTCTGCACCCCCTGGGAGTGCAGCGAATTCACCCGCAGGTGGCGCTCGCCGCCTGCCAGCTTCTGCAGAAAGCCGCCCTGGACCAGTTCGACTTCGTGTGCCGGCCCGTACTGGACGTCGAGGGGTGCATCCTTGTCCTCGCGGTGATTGTTGAAACCTTGCACCTCGTGCAGCTTCTGCCACAGGGTGCCGCCGAAGGCGACGTTCATTTCCTGAAAGCCCCGGCAGATGGCCAGCAAAGGCATGCCCGCCTCGACCACGCGCGGGATGAGAGGCAAGGTCGTTGCATCCCGGTGCGGGTCATGCAGCGTTCCCTGCTCGCTCGTCGGTCCCCCGTAGCGGTGAGGCTCGACGTTCGACACGCTGCCGGTCAGCAGGATGCCGTCGAAGCTGCGCAACAGGTCGTCCGAACTCAGGGCATCGCCCAGGGAGGGGATCAACACCGGGATCGCATCGGCGCCCGCGGCGACGGCGCTGATGTACTTCTCCCCCACGCAGTGGAAGTAGTGGTGCCCCAGCAGACGGCGGTCCGCGGGGATTCCGATGAGCGGCTTGCCCGACATAACGTTTAATATCTTTAACGACCGGCAGAGGAGCCGGCGTCCAACCGACGCGGCATTTAACCACAACCCGGGCCTCTCCGCCCGCCCGAGATATACCGATGGGGGCCATTTTCAGGCCAAACAAGGGCTTGTGCTGCTGTTTGCGGAGGCTGCGGGCTTGCCGGTTGAGGGAAGCCGCCGGTATTCTCCGGGCGGCGAACCTTCTGCGCGTCGCTATCAAATCTTAAACAGGGTTTGCCGTATGGCAGCTGAATCCTCGATCCCAGAGATCGCTGCCCTGCGGCGTGATCATCCTGCTACACGCTTCGCAGACATTTTGCTGGCCGATCTGTCCGGCGTTCCGCGCGGCAAGCGCGTGACGATCGACGAGCTCGCACTCGTCTACGGCGGTGAATTCCTTCTGCCCGGATCGATGTTCGCGCTCGACGTGCAGGGTATGACCGTCGAGGAAACGCACCTGGGCTTCGACGATGGCGACGCCGATCGTGTGTGCCTGCCGATCCCGGGCACGCTACTCCCCATCCCCTGGTGTGATCATGACGCCGCGCAGGTCCAGGTGACGATGCGCGAGCACGACGGCCAACCGTTCCATGGCGACCCGCGCCACGTGCTGACCCGGGTTCTGGAGCGTTTTCGCGAGTTGCGGCTGACGCCGGTGGTCGCCGTCGAACTGGAGTTCTATTTCATCGACGCGGAACGAACGGCCGAGCGGCGCATTCAACCGCCGCGTCTGCCGCAAACCGGACGGCGCGAATACCGGACCCAGATCAACTCGATGTCAGACCTGAATGAATACTCCGCCGTCCTCGCGGACATCAGCGCTGGCTGCGCGGCACAGCGCATTCCCGCAGGTACTGCGCTCGCCGAATACGGACCGGGCCAGTTCGAAGTGAACCTGCACCACTCTGCCGACGCGCTGGCAGCCTGTGACGAAGCGATCCGCTTCAAACGCCTCGTGCGGGGTTTCGCGACTCGCCATGGGATGGAAGCAACGTTCATGGCGAAACCCTATGCCGACATGGCCGGCAGCGGTGCGCATCTGCACGTGAGTCTTCTCGATGAGTCCGGTCGCAATGTGTTTGCGTCCGAAGATCCCGGCGGCAACGCCACGCTGCATCATGCGATCGGCGGTCTCGCGGCCACCATGGCCGATGCGATGCTGATCTTCGCGCCTACCATCAACTCCTATCGGCGCTACCGCTCCGAGGCGTACGTGCCGCTGAATTCAACGTGGGCACTCAACAATCGCGGCGTCGCGCTGCGCATCCCGGTCAGCAACACCGAGAACCGGCGCGTCGAACACCGGGTAGCGGGAGCGGATGCCAATCCGTACCTGATGACTGCGGCTATCCTCGCGGGAATGCATCACGGCATCACACGGCAGATCGATCCGGGACCGCCGCTCTCGGGCAACGCCTACCGCAATTCGCGGCCGACGCTGCCCATCACCTGGCCGGAGGCGGCCCTCAGTTTCGAACGCAGCGATTTCGTGCGCGAGTATCTTGGCAATCGATTCCAGCACCTGTTCGCCACCACCCGGCGCGGCGAACTCCAGGCATTCGAGTCGCATGTCTCGACGCTGGAATACGAGTGGTATGTGACGACGAGCTAGCTGTGCATCCGTCGCCATGACTGCTTCCCACATCCACTCCTACTACGCTGCCTCCGCCAATGCCGCACCCGATCACGCGGCGCTGGCTGGCGATGTCGAAGCGGATGTGTGCGTCATCGGCGGCGGGATTGCCGGATGCTCCACCGCTCTGCATCTGGCAGAGCGCGGCTATCGCGTCGTGTTGCTGGAGGCGAAGCGCACAGGCTGGGGCGCATCCGGACGCAGCGGCGGGCAAGCCATCGTCGGCTACGCATGCGGCCAGCAGAAACTCATCGACGCGCTGGGCATGGACGATGCGCGCAAGCTCTGGAACATTTCCGTGGAGGCACTGGAGCTGCTCAGGTCACGGATCGAACGACATGCCATCGACTGCGATCTGCACTGGGGGCAGATGCATGTGGCGATCAAGCCGCGTCAGAAGGAAGCCTTGCGACTGGAACAGCAGGAACTCGAGGAACGCTTCGGCTATCCGCACCTGCGATTCGTCGAACAGGAAGCCGTCGAGTCACTGCTTGCGACGCAGCGATACTGCGCGGGACTCTATGACAGCGGCAGCGCCCATCTGCATCCGCTGAACTACACGCTGGGTCTGGCCGCGGCAGCGCAAGCGGCGGGCGTGCGCATTTTCGAGAATTCCCCGGTCGTGCGCCTCGAGCAGGGCGACCCGGTCAGGGTTCGTTGCGAGCGCGGTGAGGTGCGGGCGCGCTTTGCCGCGTTGTGCTGCAACGCCTATATCGACGGACTCGTGCCGCAACTGCAGGCGCGCATCATGCCCGTGGGCACATACATCGTGGCGACGCAGCCGCTCGGGCAGGACCGCATCACGCATCTCATGCGGGAGAACATCGCAGTCACCGACATCAATTTCGTTCTGGACTACTTCCGCCGCTCGGCAGATCACCGGCTGCTGTTCGGCGGGCGTGTCAGCTATTCGGGGCTGGATGCTTTCGACACCAGGCGCGCGACGCGCACGCGCATGCTGAAGGTCTTCCCGCAACTCGCAGACGTTGCGATCGAACATGCCTGGGGCGGCTATGTCGACATCACGATGAATCGTGCCCCTGACTTCGGCCGGATCGCGCCGAATGTCTACTACCTGCAGGGATTTTCGGGGCACGGCATTGCGCTGACTGGAATCGCCGGGCAACTCGTCGCGGAGACGATCGCGGGCCAGGCCGAGCGCTTCGATCTGTTCGCGAAAATTCCCCACCGGACTTTTCCCGGCGGGAAATGGCTCAGAACGCCAGCACTGGTGCTCGCGATGCTGTGGTATCGGATGAGGGATTTTTTTTAGAAGTGAATGGTGAATGGGGAATGGCAGAAGCGCCTACGCACTCCAGCTCCGACCAGTCACTATTCACCGGTCACCAGTCACTTCTCTCCCTCATACACGCAGCCGCTGGTGCAGGTTTCGTGCAGCACCACCTTGCTGAGTTGCGACAGGACGGGTTTCGTCTCGTTCCAGATCCAGCGCGCCAGGTTCTCGCTGGTCGGATTTTCCAGCCCGGGGATCTCATTGAGATAGTGATGATCGAGCCGGTCGTAGATCGGCTGAAACGCTGCTCGCACGTCCGCGAAATCCATGACCCAGCCGGTTTGCGGATCGACGCCACCCTCGAGATGCAGCTCGATCCGGAACGAATGACCGTGCAGTCGCGAGCACTTGTGCCCCGCGGGCACGTTCGGCAGGCGATGCGCGGCCTCAATGGTGAAAGCGCGGAATATTTCCATTGTAGTTTTCGTCAGGGCGTAAACGACGACGCCGCGCTCGAAGCGCGGCGTCGCAGCAACATCCTACGTCAGCGGGAACTGTACGTCACGCAGCCTTGCGACGGCGCGAACTCGACGCGCAGCTGCAGGTGCCACAGGTACAGCGAATGGCATTGCAGTCCTTGCAGACCGCGAAGTCGACCGAACCGAAATGACGACGGCAATGCTCGCAATACGGTTTGCGCCGACCGCCGCGCGCCGCACGGTATGAATCCAGGGCCTGGGCATTTTCAACGGTCTGCGCGGCGGGACACTGCGCGAGGTCCTTGCTCACGATGGCGCGCACGAACGTCGTCGCGGTCATCGAGCCCAGCTTGAACAGACGCATCTGTTCCTTGGCCAGTCCCATCTGCGCCACCGGATCGTAAATGACGACACCCAGCTTGGGATGGAACTGAACCTGGAACGGATCGGCGCTCATGACGTGCACTCTGTTACTGCGCCCGTGCCGGAGCCGGGCGTGAAATAAAAACTCAATGTCTCGCGCAGGGGTTATTACGGGGGCCCGTAATGCAGCCGCAATTGTGCTGCAACGCAAGAGTCATATCAATCCATGACACCCCATTTCGTATGCAAAATACGCCTCGGGATGGGGTCACGTCCGTTCGTACGTTCCGAGATGCGGCCGTTTGCCGGCCCCTTCAAGCGCCGCTGGTGACCATGGCGGAACTGTAATTTTTGCCGGATCTACCAAGGTCAGCTGGTAACACTGGTGGATTCGCGGACTGCGCCGGAAATCCCAGGGAAGCGTCGCTGTGGTGAGGTCTTCGACACCGAATGCCCCGAGTGCGTTCCGGTCGAGACGGAAGCGTGTGTAGTTATTTGAGAACACGATCACACCCTGCGGCGTGAGCAGACCAGCCGCGAGCATCAGCAGCGTAACGTGATCGCGCTGCACGTCGAAATCGTCCTCCATGCGTTTCGAGCGCGAGTGAGTCGGCGGATCGATGAACATCAGATCCCACTTGCGCGGTTTGTCCTGCTGTTCCCTGAGCCAGGCCATGCAGTCCTGCTGCACGAACCCGTGCTGCGGTCCCGCCAGGTCATTGAGCGCGAGATTGCGCTTCGCCCACTCGAGATACGTCCGCGACATGTCGACGCTCGTCGACGCACTGGCGCCGCCGCCGACTGCGTGAACCGTCGCGCTTCCCGTATAGGCAAACAGGTTGAGAAATCTCTTGCCCCGCGCGAGTGCGCCGACGCGCGCGCGTGTCAGCCGATGATCGAGGAACAGGCCGGTGTCGAGATAGTCGTGAAAGTTGACCAGGAACCGATAAGGCCCTTCCCTGACTTCCTCGAACTCGCGCTCATTGCTGACCTTCTCGTACTGGGCCACGCCCTTCTGCTGTTTGCGACGACGCAGATGAATACGTTCCGGCGGCAGCTGCAGCACGTCGGGAATTACGGCGAGCGCTTCGCGACGCCGCGCGCGAACCGCCTCGGGTTCTATGGTTCGCGGCGCCTCGTATTCCTGCACATACGCCCACCGCTGACTGCCATCGCCGTACATGTCGATGGCGAAAGCATATTCGGGCATGTCGGCGTCATAGAGACGGAAACACTGGACTGACTCGCGCTGCGCCCAGTCGTTCGCGGTGCGGAGATTCTTGCGCAGACGATTCGCAAACATCTGCGCGCCAGGGCGGTTGCGAATCTCCTGCTCGTCCTCGGCCGAACGCGGCGGACGCGCTGCACCACGATACTGAGTCGGCTCGATATCGAACCGCAGCAGCCGGCACTCGATCCGGCCATTGAAAAGCGTATGACTGCGGGTCGCGTTGATCCCGATGGCTTTCGCGAGCGGCGGGTTGCCCGTGAAGACAGCGCCCTTCCAGCCTTCGAATTGTTCGCGCAGTTTCTGGCCGAGTAATTCGTACAGGGACTGCAGTCGCTCCTGGTCACCAATGCGTTCGCCGTAGGGCGGATTGGCAACGACCAGGCCCGTGCTGCCACTCTCGCGTACCAGCTGCGCCAGATCACGACGCTCGATATGCACGAATCCCCGCAGTCGTGCGCGTTCGACGTTTTCGATCGCTGCGCGCACGGCGCCGGGATCCTGATCGTAACCGCGCAATACGATCCGTCGGTCGGCAGTCGCGGCACGACGCGCCCTGGCTTCGTCTGTCAGACGCTGCCACAACTCACGATCATGTCCGCGCCAGCCGATGAAACCGAAATGACTTCGCATGGAGCCGGGGGCAATGTCGAGCGCGATCAGTGCGGCTTCGATGGGCAAGGTTCCCGAGCCGCACATCGGATCGACCAGTTCGCCGCCCGCTTTCGCGATGGCGGGCCAGCCGCACCGGAGCAGGATTGCAGCCGCAAGATTCTCCTTCAGCGGCGCAGCCACGCCGCGCGCGCGATATGCGCGCCGGTGCAGACTGTCGCCGGAAAGGTCGAGACTCAGCGTCGCACGATCGCGATCGAGTCGCACATCGATCCGCACGTCGGGCTGCTCGAGGTCGACCGAAGGCCGCTCGCCGGTGCGTTCACGCAGCTGATCGACAATGGCGTCCTTGGTCTTGAGCGCGCCGAAATGCGTGTGAGTGATGCCGCTGGTCGCTCCGGCGAGTTCCACCGCGAGCGTGCCATTCGGCTTGAGATGCTCGGTCCAGTTGATGGTCCTGACACCTTCGTAGAGTGCCTCAGGCGTAGGTGCGGCAAACGATGCCAGCGGCATGAGAATACGGCTGGCCGTTCGCGACCACAGACATGCGCGATACGCCGTCTCCAGCGTACCTTCGAACTGCACGCCGAGCTTGAATTCACGACATGCCATTGCGCCGCACTCGCGCAATTCAGCAGCGGTGAGGTCAGCTACGCCGGGCGGACAGGAAGCGAAGAACTGCATGTGGAGAGGAGAAGCGGTTGACGGTTGGCGCGATGAGTCGCTGGCACGTCGCGCGACCCGACGCGGAATGAAACTGCAACTGGCTGCCGACTGCTAGCTGCGCCGGCTCATCGTGTGCCCGTCCAGCGTCATGAGCGGGCCGTAGAGTTCGGGGCGACGATCGCGGAACACACCCCAGGCCTGGCGATAGTCGCGGATCGCGTCGAGATCGAACGTCGCGGTAAGCACAGCCTCGCCCGACCGGTCCGCCTGTTTCAGCAGCGCGCCAGTGTGATCGGCGATGAAGGACGATCCGTAGTAGTTGACGGTCCAGCGCTCGCCCTTTTCGGTGCCAATGCGGTTGGAAGCCACCAGGGGCATGATGTTCGATGCCGCGTGCCCCTGCATTGCGCGCTGCCAGTGATCGCGTGAATCGATGCCCGGGTCCTGCGGTTCTGCACCGATGGCAGTCGGGTAGAAGAGAATCTCCGCACCCAGCAACGCCATGGCCCGCGCGCTCTCCGGGAACCACTGGTCCCAGCAGATCGCCACACCAATGGTGCCGAAGCGTGTCTTCCAGACCTTGAAGCCGGTGTCGCCCGGCGAGAAATAGAATTTCTCGTGATAGCCCGGGCTCTCCGGGATGTGGGCCTTGCGATAGGTGCCGAGCACGCTGCCGTCGGCGTCGATGATGGCGACTGAATTGTAGAAGGCATTGCCTTCCCGCTCGTACACACTCGCGGGCAGCACCACGCGCAATTCGCGCGCCAATGCCCGAAAGCGCTCCACCGCCGGGTTTTCCGCAATCGGCATCGCGACCGCAAAGTAGCGCTGATCGTGGTCCTTGCAGAAGTACGGAGTCTCGAACAGTTCCTGGATCAGGATGATGTTGGCGCCCTGCGCGGCAGCCGCCCGAATCATGCGTTCGGCGCTCGCAAGATTCTGCTTGCGATCCGGCGTGCAGGCGAACTGGGTGGCGGCGACGGTGACTTGCATGATGCGACGGGATGGGTGATGGGCAAGAAAGCAAAATTGTTCAACGACGCAACGGCGAAAGAGCGAGCCATTCCGACTCGTCACCCCTCACACATCACTTCTAAAACGTAGGCGGTGTGCTGGCGCTGATGATCTCACAGGGCTCGGAACCCGGATTGCGGAATCTATGGGGCACGGCACTGAGAAAGTAATACGCATCTCCCGGGCCGAGCAGACGGCTTTGTCCGCCCACGGTCAGCTCGACTTTGCCGCTCAGCACGATCCCGCCCTCCTCGCCTTTGTGGCTCAGCATGTCCTCACCCGTGTCGGCGCCCGGGTGGTAACGCTCGTGCATGATCGTCATGGCGCGGTTCGGCCGCTTCGCGGCGACCAGCCGCAGTGAAATATCTCCATCGCCGATGTCGGCCAGTTCGTCACGCCCGTAGAACACCTGTGGATTGGTCTGCAGATCGAGCGTGAAGAACTCGGCCAGCGACATGGGGATGCCGTCGAGCACCTTCTTCAGCGAACTGATCGAAGGACTCACACGATTCTGCTCGATCAGCGAAATCGTGCCGTTGGTAACGCCGGCGCGCTTTGCCAACTCACGCTGTGACAGGCCATACATCATGCGCACGGCCTTCAGATGGCTTCCCACGTCGATGGTCATGGACCTTCCCCGCCCGAAAGTGACTGTTTAGGATAATTGACAGACGGCATCCTGATCCAGCGGATTTGGCCCTGTTCATTGAGGCCCCTGTCGAATTTTCTTATCATCACCGCTCCCTTCGACCCCAAGGTCTCCCCGCATGTCCGCCACCCCTTCGCGCGCCGATCTCGAAGCGCTGTGGATGCCCTTCACGGCCAATCGTCAGTTCAAGGCCAACCCGCGGCTGCTCGCGCGTGCCGAGGGCATGCACTACTGGACTCACGACGGTCGCAGGATCCTCGACGGGGTCGCGGGCCTGTGGTGCGTGAACGCGGGTCACGGGCGTCAGGAAATTACAGACGCCGTCAGCCGTCAGATCGCGTCAATGGACTACGCGCCGCCGTTCCAGATGGGCCATCCGCTGGCGTTCGAACTCGCCAATCAGCTGGTCGAACTGATGCCGGGCGACCTGAACCACGTGTTTTTCACCAACTCGGGCTCCGAGTCCGTCGACACGGCGCTGAAGATCGCAATTGCGTATCAGCGTTTGCGGGGCGAAGCGGCGCGGCAGCGACTGATCGGCCGCGAGAAGGGCTATCACGGCGTGGGATTCGGCGGGATTTCAGTCGGCGGCATGGTCAACAACCGCAAATTCTTCGGCGCCATGCTGCCTGGTGTCGATCATCTGCGGCACACGCTCGATCTCGAACACAACGCGTTCTCACGCGGCCTGCCCGAGTGGGGCGCACATCTCGCGGACGACCTGGAACGGCTCGTGGCACTGCATGACGCATCGACCATCGCTGCCGTGATTGTCGAACCCGTGGCCGGCTCCGCGGGTGTGGTCCTGCCGCCGAAGGGCTACCTGCAACGTCTGCGGACGCTGTGCGACAAGTACGGCATCCTGCTGATCTTCGATGAAGTCATCACCGGCTTCGGGCGCCTGGGCACACCGTTCGGCGCTCACTGCTTCGACGTAGTCCCCGACATCATCACGACGGCCAAGGGTCTGACCAATGGCGCGATTCCGATGGGCGCCGTGTTCGTCCGCAAAGGGATCTACGACACGTTCATGCAGGGACCGCAGAACGCCATCGAGCTGTTCCACGGCTACACTTATTCGGCGCATCCGGTCGCCTGTGCGGCGGCACTGGCGACACAGCGCATCTATCAGAGCGAGGGGTTGCTGACGCGCGGCACCGAACTCGCGAAGCAGTGGCAGGACGCAGTGCATTCGCTGCGCGGACTGCCCCACGTGATCGATATCCGCAACCTGGGACTGGTTGCCGGCATCGAGCTCGAGCCGCGCGCCGGCGCGCCTGGAGCACGCGCGTACGATGCATTCCTCAAGGCCTATGAGAAAGGGCTGCTGATTCGCTTCACGGGCGACATCCTGGCTCTGTCACCACCGCTGATCATCCAGCCTGCTCAGATCGATGAACTGATCGGCACGCTGGGCGAGGTACTGCGCGCCATAGTCTGAGCAAACAGAAAACCCGGGTCTGAGCAAAACAAAACCCCGGGCCGCTCACGCAACCCGGGGTTCGTTCAACAACCGGCCCGAGAAGATCTCAGGCCTGATTCATTGCATCACTTCCACGGCAGCGCCGTGGACACCGACAGGATCACACGATCTTCGGCGAAGTCTTCGCCGTCGGTGATCACGTACTTCACGCCCAGCGTGAGATTGCTGGCCGAATAGGACAGGCCGATTGCATAGTCCTTGTAGGTGTCGCCATAGGCTGCGTCGATGCCGTCGCCGCTGCTGAAACCTGCGTGCGCGGTAACCGACACTGCCTCAGCGACCGGAATCGCGACGTCACCGTAGACATAGAACGCCGATTCGTCGGTCGTGCCACCGTAATCGTTCGTGTAGTACACACCACCGCTGACGATGCTGTAGCTCAGCTTGCCGTAGATTTCAGCGAAGTTGTAATCGGTGGCGCCCGGGTAGCTGTAGTAGTTGATACCAGCATCCCAACCCAGATCGCCGGCGGTACCACGGAAACCCGTGTACACGTCGACTTCAGTCGAGGCACTGCCAATGCCATCGGGTGCAGTGTAGAAACCGCTGTCGACGTTGCTGCCCCACGTGCCGAGATACCAGCCGCTCTCGTTCGCATAGTCGATGGACAACTGCAGCGCGGGCTTTCTGTCCGTCTGCGGGATGCCACGAAAATCGTAGTCGCTGACGATTGCCGCAGTGCCCGTCACCTCTGCCTGGGCGACGCCCGCGGCGGCGATCAGACCGAGTGCAGCCAGAATCCTCAGATTTCGCATAAATCTCCCCTTTGTGGTGAGAAAGGAACACGCCATACCGGCGCGGGTGGTTGAGTTTACTGTGCGCAGCCGCGCCACGAGGTTTTTGCGGTAGAAAAGCAACAGCTGCAGTCCGCCATAAGAGATGCAGCAACTATGCCAGCACGCTCGAGACGCGAAACCCGGATGCCGATCACCGTAGGGGCCGCCCGGTTTTTCTCGTCCCACTGTCACTCACCCGGCACAAGCCAGTTATGGCGCGGGTTCTTGCCGTCCTCTTGTATGCAGGACTCTGCGGTGAGGCACGAATTCAGCGCACGCGCGGCGTCCGCTGCATGCCTTGGCGTCCCACAACTGCCCCGCGCCTGTGCACGGGCAAATCAGTGTGCTCTATTTTGAAGCAGCTTCGAAGATAACGTAGAGCTTGGACGTAGGTTCTTTCACGTACCAGGTGCCCGTGAAGCCGGGCGGAATCACGAACGAGTCGCCCGTCCGAAAAGTGTGCCCACGGCCCTGATCGTCTTCGATGTACACCGTGCCGCGCGTGATGTGACAGAACTCGGACTCGCGATAGCGCACGCGCCACTTGCCCGGAGTGCTCTCCCAGATACCCGCGAAGAACTGGCCGGTCGCGTCGCTGAAAAAATTCTGCGTGCGATGCTCCGGCGTCCCGGCCAGCAGCACATCAGCGGCCGGCTTTGACGTAGTGACTTCAGGTGTGGCGCGGGAGAAGTCGATGATGCCGGGCGCAACGTCGGTATCGCTCATGAGAATGCTCGCAAGACACATGCAGGGACCTCGATTCTGGGAGCCGAAGGGAATCGTTGGCTACTCACCAAAGTGAGAAACCCGGGCCGACAAGGCTGACCCGGGTTCCGCTCGTTGACTACGGATGGACTATTGACGAGCCTGGGCGACCGTCGAGTCCTGCTCCGTGGTCACCGGGCGGATCGCCACGCTCACGCGCCGTTCCCACGCATAAGCTTCCATGTCATCCTTGGCCGCCGTCGTCAGATCCTCGCCGTGGGCCGAGAGCTGGATCTGCTGGGGCGTCGCACCGCCACGAATCAGCGCCTCACGCACGGCATCAGCGCGCCGCTGGGACAACTCCAGATTCTGTTCCGGAGTTCCGCGCGGATCGGCAAATCCATCCAGCTTGATACGCAGCTGTGAGTGCTCAGCCAGCAGCTTGCCGAGATCCTCGAGCTTCACTGCGATCTGGGCATCGACCTCGTCGCTGCCGGTACGGAACATCACATCGGCGTAGAGGCGCTCGGCCAGCTGATCGAGCATCGGATCGCCGCCCGTCTGCTCGCTGGCCTTCGCCAGCGCCGTACGGGTATCAGTGAGCTCCTGCTCGAGCTGCTTCGCATGCAACTCGGCGCGCTTCGCTGTGCCGATGTTGTCGCCGAGGATGCCGCCGACCATGGCACCGACAAACGCACCCACCGGTCCGCCGAGAATCGCGCCGACAGCCACTCCGCTGCCCATACCCACGCCTTCTTCCTTCGTGAACTTGTTTTCGCCCGCGCTCGCCACGCCCGACGTCAGTGCAATGGCAACCGCCCCGATCAGTGCTTTCTTGAACATGACTTGTCTCCCACAGTGCTCGTCGTTGCAGCAGGTGACGATTGACCCGTGGGAGCTATTCAAGGCCGGCAAGCGGACGCAAAGTCGCAGCCGGAATGGCGCGGCGGCGAAAGATGATGGCGAATTGTGTGGTCCGCGCCGTGGGGCGGTCGGGACCGGGAAAGGCCGCAGCGAATGCGCGGATGGTGGCTAGGGTGGGACTCGCGTTTGACTGATTTTCCTCGTGATTTCACGAGGAATTCGCGGTCCACCAGTAAGACCTACCCCGGATAGTTACCCCGCGGCCTTGCTGGCCACCCGTTCATCACCAGCAAGGAGCCCTCATGTCCCCGACCAGCAAGATCCAGCGC
>Ga0126377_10001354_pt1 | contig 16030 bp, 11 predicted proteins | sample PanSoiMetPlot_22_FD_92647 | JGI IMG/M metagenome (GOLD analysis project Ga0126377, IMG submission 92647) | Tropical forest soil microbial communities from Panama - MetaG Plot_22 | ecosystem: Environmental > Terrestrial > Soil > Tropical forest > Bulk soil | place: Panama | collected 2016-02-17
GATGATCGGCGCCGGCGTGTCCTTGGGCGCCGCGAGGCCCCACCAGCCGAACCCCGGATAGGCGTCGAGCCCAGCCTCCTTGAAGGTTGGCACGTCGGGCAAGAGCGGCGAGCGCCTGGCCGAGGTGACGGCGAGCGGCTTGATCTTGCCCGTCGCGAGCAGGCCGAGGAAGTTGCCGATGCCCATCTTGGCGATCTGCAGCTGGCCGGCCACCAGCTCCTGGGCGATCGGCCCGCCGCCCCGATACGGGATGCCGACGATGCCGGCGTCCCATTCCCTGTTCACCCAGCGCAGGAAGAGATCGGGATAGGAGCCCGGACCAAGGGTGCCGTAGTTGAACGCGGTCGGCTTCTGATGCACCAGCGCCTTGAGTTCGGCGACCGAGTTGACCTCGAGGGAGGTGCTCACGAACAGGCCCTCGACCAGCAGAAACAGGTTGGTGATCGGCACGAAGTCGTGGTCGGCGTCATACGGCAGCTTGTCGAAGATCAGCGGATTGATCGACATGGTCGAGTGATAGACGAGGCAGAGCGTGTAGCCGTCGGGCTGCGCCTGGGCGCAGGACTGCGCGCCCGGAATGCCGGAGGCGCCGCCCTTGTTCTCGATCACCAGCGGCGCGAATTTCGGTCCGATCTCGGTCGCAGCCGCGCGCATAATCACGTCGGTGACGCTGCCGGCCGCGATCGGCACGATCAGCCGCACCGGCCGGTCCGGATAGGTTTGCGCCTGCGCCTGCGCCGCAACAAACAAGGCCGCAAGCGCGGCGAACAATCGTGCCGAGGAGGTCATGTCGGATCTCGTGCGTGTGGGAATTGCCCTCTCGGGCCAGACACCGAGAGGGCGAGGTTGCGAAATCGGGTGAGAAGCTACTTGAGCTGGTCCGCGACCTTGTCGATGCCGCTCTTGGCACAGACCTCGTCCTTGTCGCCGCCCGGCGCGCCCGACACGCCGACCGCGCCCATGACGTCGTCGCCGATCGCGATCGGCAGCGCGCCCTGCGTCGCGATCACGTTGGTGAGGAAGACGCCGCCGAACTGCGGATTCTCCTTGAGCCGCTTGACGATCTCGCCCGATGGAACGCGGAAGGTGCGCGCCGTGTAGGCCTTGCGCATCGAGTTCTCGAAGGTGTGCGGCGAGGCATTGTCGCCGCGCAGCGCGACCAGCACCTCGCCGCCGCGGCCGACCACGTGCACGGAGACGCGATAGCCCTGCGCCTTGCAGGTCGCGGCCGCGGTGGTCGCGATCGCGACCGCGGTGTCGAGCGACAGATCCTTGTGGGCGAGCAGGTCGGCGCGGGCCGGCGTCAGGACCGAGGCGGCGAGCGCGGCGGCGAATGCGGTTGCGGCGATATGGCAGGCAGACGCGGACATCGAACTTCCTCCCTGAAATGTCGCCGCGTTATGCCCGCGGCACCAGAATGATAGAATTGCACGTGCCCCTTCGATCCCGCGGTTCGCAACAGTGCTTGCCGCACGGCTTTTGCGAACTTCGGGCCCGGGACACCAGGAGGATAGCGCGTCGGGGCCGGGCTTGTCCCGGCGCCCGCAGCCGGTTCCGCATCAACGACTTGTATCGACTACTTGAGCTGGTCCTCGACCTTGGCGAGGCCGGCGCGCACGCACGGCTCGTCGACGCCGGGAGAGCCCGAAAGGCCGACGCCCGCGATCACGTCGTTGCCGACCTTGATCGGCACGCCGCCCGGGATGCCGATTACGCCCGGCAGCGTCGCCTGTTGCTGGCGCACGTGCTCCGTCTGCATCCGCTTGGCGAACTCCTCAGTCGTCGTCTTGAAGGTCAGCGCCGTATAGGCCTTGCGGCGCGCGTTCTCCATGGTGTGCGGGCTGGCGCCGTCGGCGCGCAAGGTCACGATATTGGCGCCGGCGCGATCGACCACCACGACCGAGACCGCATAGCCTCGCGTCTTGCAGTCCTCGAGCGCGCCCTGCGCGATCGCAAGCGCCATCGGGTAGGAGAGGTCCTTGCGTTCGATGAGCTGGGCGCTCGCGGGCGCGGCCAGCGTCAAGAGGAGCGGAATGGCGGCAACGCGGGACGCGGCAATGCGGTACGCATCGATGCGATACGCATGGGCTGACATGAAACCAACCTCCCTGTAGGCCGTCGTTGCGGCGGCCGCGGCAGGTTATCGCATCCCGCGACCGGCTGTCGGCTCACGTCTGCGTGCAGGCGGGCCTGCGCGCGCGGCTCAGCCGCCGCGCTTGAAGAACTGCACGGCCCGCTCGTGTTTTTCGGCCGCCGCGCGGCTTGTGAAGGTCCCGAGATTCCGGCGCTTGCCGGTTTTCGCGTTGGGCTTGCGCGAATAGAGGCGGTACTGGCCCGATTTGAGCTTGCGGATCATGATCGCCGTCTCACGTGGTCCTTCGTGGGAAACGTCGGACCGCCGGCCCGGTTCGGCCGTGATCGTGGCGAACGTCAGCGCCAGCCCGAATACGGGTAGGCCGGCCGCGGGAAGGGCGGATAGTTCGGCGGTGGCGTCGGCGCCGGCTGGTAGCCGTATTGCTCGTCGGCCGCGCGATAGGGCTGCCGGGGCGCGACGCGTTCGTCAGTCGAGCGGTAGCCGTATTGCTCATCGGGTTCGCGATAAGGCTGCAGCGGCGCGTAGCGCTCATCGGTCGAGCGATAGGGGGACCCGTAGGATGGCGGCGGCGCGTAAGTCGGCGCCTCTGGCTCGATGCTGGCTTCGGCCGGCTCGGCGCCCGGCGCGCGCCGACGCGCAACCGCGGTCGCCACGTTGCCCGTGATCACCACCGTTGTGTTGAGCACACCTTGCTCCTGCACCAGCGCATAAAGCTTGGCGGCATTCTCGGGATCGAGCCGCACGCAACCATGCGACACCGGGGCGCCGAGATTGCGGGTGTTGAGATAACCGTGCAGGGCGTGGCCGAGCTTGGTGAAGAAGATCGAATGCGGCATCGGCGCGTCGTCGAATTCCTTGGAGAAATGGTCGGCCTCCATGCGGAAGGCGCGGAAGGTGCCGCTCGGCGTGTCGTAGCCGGGCGCGCCGGTCGACACCCGCCAGTGCCAGCGCGGCACGCCGTCGACGACGACCGACATCTGCTGGGTCGACTTGTCGACCGTGACGAGGATGTTGGCGGCGGCGGGTTGAGCCCGCAAGGCCATGGCTGCGAGCGCACAGGCCAGAACCAAACCCCAGTTACGCATGCCCCGGTGACGCATTGGGATACACCTGTGACGTCTGTGAGAACCGCCCCGAACACGACCGTCAACGGCGGCGCGGCAGGATTGTTCCCGCGGCTTTGTTCCGGCGGCGGCGACGTTGCCCGAGCGTGGCGCCCGCGCCCGGCGGAAATACGACACTTCCCTTCAACTTGCGTTCAACAATCCCCACCTGATGCTCATGACCGAGCCGCTCGTCGTATCGATCCCCCATCGCCTCGGCCGCGAGGAAGCCCTCCGCCGGATCAAGTCGGGCTTCACCGGCGCGCACCAGCATTTCGCCCATCTGGTCACCATCTCGGAGGAAAGCTGGCAGGACAACCGCCTGACCTTCCGTGCCAGCGCGCTCGGTCAGAGCGCGAGCGGCCTCATCGACGTGCAGGAGAACTGCGTGGTCTTGAACGTTCAGCTGACATGGCTGCTGGCGCGTTTTGCGAACGCGGCCACGAAGCTGATCCAGCGGCAAGGCACGCTGATGCTGGAGAAGAAGTAGGAGAATTAGGGCAGCGGAAGACGAGCCGGGGCAATATCACGTCCGCTGCACGAAGCTGTCGACCACCCGCTTCTCGCCCGCCTTGTCGAACGCGATGGTGAGCTTGTTGCCGTCGACCGCGACCACGTCGCCGTTGCCGAATTTCTGGTGGAAGACGCGGTCGCCGATGCTGAACGGCGAGATGGTACCGGTCGATTTTGCCACCAGCTCGCCCTCGATGGTGAGCGGAGCGCGGGGCTGGTTGCGCGGGCGTAGCGACTCGCGGCTACCTTCCCTTCCCCGCAAGGGGGGAGCGGACGCGGCAGCGCCGCCTCGTCCCGCCGCAGCGCCACGCTCCGCGGCAAAGTCGATGTCCTGGTCGTGCTCGTCGTCGAAACCGCCGCGCCGGCCGCGCGCCTGGGCGCGCTGCCAGCCCGGCGTCGAATAGGTCGAGCCGAAGCTCTCCATCTGGTCGAAGCGCGAGGCGCCGAAACCGCCATAGCCGCCGAACCCGCCTTTCGATTCCTGCACCTCGACGTTCGCCTCGGGCAGCTCGTCGATGAAACGCGACGGGATGGTCGAGGACCAGGAGCCGTGGATGCGCCGGTTGGCGACGAAATAGATTCTTGCCCGCCTGCGCGCCCGCGTGAGCCCGACATGGGCGAGGCGGCGCTCCTCCTCGAGGCCGGCACGTCCCTGCTCGTCGAGCGAGCGCTGGTGCGGCAGCAGGCCCTCCTCCCAGCCGGGAAGAAAGACGGTGTCGAACTCGAGACCCTTGGCGGAGTGCAGCGTCATGATCGACACCTTGTCGCGGCCCTCGCTCTTGTCGGCATCCATGACGAGCGCGATGTGCTCGAGAAAACCCTGCAGGTTGTCGAACTCCTCCATGGAGCGGACCAGCTCCTTCAAGTTCTCCAGCCGGCCGGCCGCATCGGCGCTGCGGTCCTTCTGCCACATCTCGGTGTAGCCGGACTCGTCGAGCACGATCTGGGCGAGCTCGTTGTGCGGCAGCGAATCCTTCTGCGCGCGCCAGCGGTCGAAGGCGGCAACGAGGTCGCGCAGCGCCTGGCGCGGCTTGGCTTTCATCTCGTCGGTCGCGACCACCGCGCGCGTGGCGTCCATCAGCGATACGCCTTGGGCGCGCGCATGGTCGTGCAGCAACTTGACGGTGGCGTCGCCCAGCCCGCGCCTGGGCACGTTGACGATGCGCTCGAAGGCGAGATCGTCCGCCGGCTGGTTGACGAGGCGCAGATACGCGATGGCGTCGCGGATCTCGGCGCGCTCGTAGAAGCGCGGGCCGCCGATCACCGTATAGTCGAGGCCGATGGTGATGAATCGGTCCTCGAACTCGCGCATCTGGAACGAGGCGCGCACCAGGATCGCGATCTCGTCGAGCGAATGGCCGGCGCGCCGCAGCTCCTCAATCTCCTCGCCGATGGCGCGCGCTTCCTCTTCCGAGTCCCAGGCCGCGATCACGCCGACCTTCTCGCCCGCCTCGTCCTCGGTGCGCAGGGTCTTGCCGAGCCGGCCCTCGTTGTGGGCGATCAGGTGAGAGGCGGCCGCCAGGATGTTGGCGGTCGAGCGGTAGTTGCGCTCCAGCCGGATGACCTTGGCGCCGGGAAAGTCGTGCTCGAAGCGGAGAATGTTGTCGACCTCGGCGCCGCGCCAGCCGTAGATCGACTGGTCGTCATCGCCGACGCAGCAGATGTTCTTCGGCGCGGGCCGCGGCGACGCCTCGGCCTCGCCCTTCGAGACGCCCGCCTGCGCAAGTGCGCCGGCGGGCTCCTCAGGGTGAGGAGCGGCGTTTTCGACCTGCTTCTGCGTTTGCTCCTCATCCTGAGGAGCCGTGCGACGCACGGCGTCTCGAAGGATGTGGCCGCTCCGCTCGCCGCCGGGCTGCGCCAGGAGCCGCAGCCAGAGATACTGCGCGACGTTCGTGTCCTGATATTCGTCGACCAGGATGAACTTGAAGCGGCGCTGATACTCGCGCAGCACCTCGGGGCGCTCGCGGAAGATGCGGATGGTCTCGAGCAGCAGGTCGCCGAAATCGGCGGCATTGAGGATCTTCAGCCGCGCCTGGAAGTCGGCATAGAGCTTGAGCCCACGGCCGCCCGCGAAGCTTGCGGCCTCGCCGGCCGGCACCTGTGTCGGGGTGAGCCCGCGGTTCTTCCAGCCGTCGAGCATGCCGGCGAAGACGCGCGCCGGCCAGCGCTTCTCGTCGATGCCCTCCGCCACGATGAGCTGCTTGATCAGGCGAATCTGATCGTCGGTGTCGAGAATGGTGAAGTCGGATTTGAGGCCTGCGAGCTCGGCATGCCGGCGCAGGATCTTGGCGCCGATCGAATGGAAGGTGCCGAGCCAGGGCATGCCCTCGACGATCTGGCCGACCATCTGGCCGACCCGCCCTTTCATTTCGCGCGCGGCCTTGTTGGTGAAGGTGACCGCCAGGATCTCGGAGGGCCGCGCGCGGCCGAGGCTCAGGATATGGGCGATGCGCGTGGTGAGCACGCGGGTCTTGCCGGTGCCGGCGCCGGCGAGGACAAGCACCGGCCCATCGAGCGTCTCGACCGCCTCGCGCTGCTCGGGATTGAGGCCGGCAAGGTACGGTGCGCCCACGGTCGCACGGGCGCGCGCCGCGATGCCGCCGGCGGACGGCGCGGGCGGCGGCGCGAGCGACTCGTTCTTCAAAGGATCGGCCAAGTTCCGGGTCCGTGATTCTCTCGGCCCTAAAATGGCATCCGGCCCTGCCTTTTACGAGAGGAGCGTTGCCGCCACGGCCAAAGCGGCCGCTTGCGGGCGATTTTGCGGTGGATCATGCCCGCAGTGCGGATGCGCGGGTCATTTCGCCGCCATGACGATCCGCCGGCCGGCGGCTTCCGGCCGCGGCAGGCGCGCATGGGAGGCCTTCATCTCGGCAAGCCGACGTGCGACCTCGATCGGAAAAACGGCGGTCTTGCGCGCCGCCATGTCGACATGCAGCGACATGTTCTCCGAGGTAGCGGCGACCCAGCCGTCCTCGGCATGGAACAGTTGCTCGAAGGTGTGCAGACGCTTCTTGTCATAGTCGAGCAGCTGGAACGTCACCCGCACCGGGTCGCCCGCATGCAGCTCGCGCAGGTAGCGCAGATGGACTTCCGCGGTGAAGAACGAGTGCTTGCGCCGGTTGACGTAGTCGACGCCGACGCCGATCAGCTCGTAGGCCTGGTCCACGGCGCGGTCGAACAGCACGTTGTAATAGGCCATGTTGAGATGGCCGTTGTAGTCGATCCAGTCCTGCTCGACCCGCATCACCGAGGAGACGAAGGGGGCGAAGAACAGCGGTTCGAGGTCGACGCGATCAAGCATGTCACATTCAATTCCGCATCGCCGTCACTATGGCAGAGATCGGAAAGCGAGTCCCGGGATTCGTTGATTTTGCTGAGCCAAATCTTCGTGTTGCAGCATGACGGCACGATCAAATGCGCGGCCGGATTCTTTCAAAATGAGCGGCCGATTTTCTCAATTATTCGAAAATTCTTTGCCTGTCGGCATCAAGCACATGATCTGCAAAGAAGAATTGCACGCTGGCCGCCCTCGACCAAGCGCGCTCCGCCGCACCGGTCGCCTCAAGCGAGAATCAAGCGATGCACCGCGTCCTGGCCGGCGCGCTGGCCTCGTGACGGTCGCGGCGTCGCGGCCGACGCAGGCGCGCGGTCTGCCGACGCGATCTCGGCCGCGATGACGCGGCCGACGCCCGGCTGCCGATTGGCTGGCGGGGGTCGACCAGGCCAAGCGCTCCTGCATGCCGGTGCCGCCGGGTGCAATCGCGCCGTCCGTTGAACTCAGTCGTCCGCGCCGGTCCAAATCCGGTCCAAGCCGCGGTCCAAGTGCAGCGTAGCGGCGCTGCGCCGGCGCTTTGCCGGCGCGGCTTGCGTTCTGCTAACGTGGCGCGATGGCAAAGTCGGCAGAATCTTGCGCGGCGCGAGGCCGCGATCCGCAAGCGGCCGCGACCGTGATCGCGCAACTCGCAGCCCAGTTCGGCAACCGCCTGGTCACCTCGCAGGCCGTGCGCGAGCAGCACGCCAACACTACAACCTGGGTCGTCAACCAGCCGGCCGACGCGGTGGCATTTCCCCAGTCGACGCAGGACGTGCAGCAGATCGTGCGCCTGTGCGCGGCACACGACGTGCCGGTGATCGCGTTCGGCACCGGCACTTCGCTTGAAGGTCAGATCAACGCCCCGCGCGGCGGCGTGTGCATCGATTTTCGCGACATGAATCGCGTGCTCGCGATTCATGCCGAGGACCTCGATTGCGTCGTCGAGCCGGGCATCACCCGCAAGGCGCTCAACGAGCACCTGCGCGACCAGGGCGTGTTCTTCCCGATCGATCCCGGCGCCGACGCGTCGCTCGGCGGCATGACGGCAACGCGCGCTTCCGGCACCAATGCGGTGCGCTACGGCACCATGAAGGACAACGTGCTGGCGCTCAAAGCCGTGCTCGCCAACGGCGAGGTGATCAAGACGGCGCAGCGCGCCAAGAAGTCGTCCGCCGGATACGATCTGACCCGGCTGTTCGTCGGTTCGGAAGGCACACTCGGCGTGATCACCGAGATTACGCTCAAGCTGCACGGCATTCCCGACGCGATCGCGAGCGGCGTGTGCCCGTTCCCATCCGTCGAGGCTGCCTGCAACGCGACCATCGCGACCATCCAGCTGGGCATTCCGGTCGCCCGCATCGAGCTGCTCGACGAGCTGCAGGTGAAGGCATGCAACGCGCATTCGAAGCTCAGCCTGCCGGAGCGGCCGATGCTGTTTCTCGAGTTCCACGGTTCGCAGGCCTCGGTCGCCGAACAATCGGGGCAGTTCGGCGAGATCGCGCGTGAGCAGGGCGGCGGGCCGTTCGACTGGGCCATCAAGCCGGAGGATCGCAGCCGCCTGTGGCAGGCACGCCACGACGCCTATTGGGCCGCCCGCGGCCTGCGGCCTGGGGCCCAGGCGGTCGCGACCGACGTCTGCGTGCCAATCTCGCGGCTTGCCGCCTGTGTCACCGCCACGCAACAGGACATCGCGGAGAGCCGGCTGGTCGCGCCCATCCTCGGCCATGTAGGCGACGGGAATTTCCATCTCACCTTGCTGGTCGACATGGACGATGGCGACGAGGTCGTGCGCGCCGAGGGGCTGTGCGAACGGCTGGTCGAGCGCGCCCTCGCGATGGAGGGGACCTGCACGGGCGAGCACGGAGTCGGGCAGGGGAAGATGAAATATCTCGCCGGCGAGCACGGCGAGCCCGCGCTTGCCGTCATGCGGGCCCTTAAGCACGCACTTGACCCCCGCGGGATCATGAACCCAGCAAAGATTGTCACGGCCGGGTGATGGGGGTGGTACAGACACATATTCGCCGCTAAATCATAAGAACAAGCGCTGGGCTGCAGACGGCCAAGAACGTCAGTACCGTTGCGGTAACCGACAGGCAGCCCGGCAGCGTTGCGGACAAGAGGGACGGGCGCGGAGCACGCGAGTGCAGACGACCCTGCTTGGATTGGCGGTTGCAATCATCCTGGCGCTGGTGACGGCGCTGGTGGGGCCGCTTTTTGTTGACTGGGGGCGCTGGCGCACCACCTTCGAGGCGGAAGCGACGCGCCTTGTTGGCATGCCGGTCCGCGTGTCCGGCCGCATCGAGGCGCGCCTGTTGCCCACGCCGTCGCTGCTGCTGAACGGCATCGCGATCGGACCGGAGAAGCAGCCGCCGAAGCTGCGCGCGCGCAGCCTGGGCGTCGAGTTCGCGCTCGGCTCGCTTATGCGCGGGGAGTGGCGTGCCGCGGAGCTCCATCTCGACGGCCCAGACGTCACGGTGGGCGTCGATTCCCAAGGCCGCGTCGACGTACCGGCGGTGGCGATCGGCTTCGATCCCGACCAGCTTTCGTTGGATCGCGTGGCGATCCAGAACGGTCGCGCCGTGCTGCTCGACGCCGCGAGCGGCACCCAGCTGGTGCTCGACCGGCTCTCGTTTCGCGGCGACGTCCGCTCGCTGCTCGGCCCGTTCAAGGGCGACGGTACCTTCATGTCGTCCGGCCAGGTCTACGGCTACCGCATCGCCGGCAGCCGTCGCGGCGAGGACGGCGGCATGCGGCTGCGGCTCAACATCGACCCGACGGACCGCCCGCTCGCGATCGAGACCGATGGAACGGTGCGCGTCGATGCCGGGCATCCGCGCTATGAGGGCACCCTTGCGTTCGCGCGTCCGGCCGGCTTCGTGCGCCCCGACGGCACCACGGTTGCGAGCGAGCCGTGGCGGTCGACCAGCCGAATCAAGGCGACGCCCGCGGGTGTGCTGCTCGAGCAACTCGATTTCCAGTACGGTCCGGAGGAACGCGTCATCAGGCTTGCGGGAACGGCCGAACTCGCGTTCGGCGCGAGGCCGCGCTTCAACGCGGTGCTGTCCGCCCGCCAGGTCGATCTCGATCGCGCGCTGCTGACCCCGGAGGCTGGGCGGCGCGTGCCGGTCGCGCTGCTGCGCCACTTGACCGATGCGGCTTCGGAAATCGGGAACCCGACCATCCCGGTGAAGATCGGGGTCGGAATCGACACGCTCACGTTCGGAGGCGCCTCGCTGATCGGCCTGCGCGGTGATGTCGTGGCCGACCGGGGTGTCTGGAGCGTCGACAATCTTGAATTCCGCGCGCCGGGCGCGACCCAGGTGCGTGCCAGCGGTCGCCTCACACTCGCCTCCGGAGGGAGCGGCTTCGCGGGACCTGCGAGCGTCGATTCTGCCGATCTGCGGGCGTTCGTCGCCTGGCTGGAAGGCCGCCCCGAGCCGTCACGCGGCGCATTCAGCGCCTTGCGGGCGCGCGGCGACGTGACGCTCAGCGCCCAGGAGTTGGCGGTCGAACGGCTCAAGGCGGAGTTTGACCGCAAGTCGATCGAAGGACGGGTCGCCTATTCGTTTGCGCGCGAGCGCCGGCCGGCCCGCCTCGACGCCGCCGTGAGCGCTCCCGAGATCGATCTCGACGGCGCGATTGCGTTCGCGAGCAGCGCGCTTGCGGGCTCGAGCCTCGAGCGCCCGGGCGAGATCGCGCTTGCGCTCGACTTCGGCCGCACCAGCTTTGCGGGCGTCGAAGCCAAGGGAGCGACCGCCAATCTCAAATATGACGCCAGCGGACTCGTGGTCGAGCGCCTGACGATCGCCGATTTCGGCGGTGTGGTTCTTGATGCGAGCGGACGCATCGATACCACGTCGCCGTCGCCGCGCGGCTCGCTCGCGGTCACGCTCGAGGCGAAGCGCCTCACCGGCGTTGCGGCGCTGGCGGCACGGTTTGCGCCCGCCGCGGTGGACACGTTGAATGCGCTCACGCAGCGGGCGGCCTCGGCCAAGATTGCCGCCAAGCTCGACGTCGCACCGGTCTCCGCAGCGCCGGATGCAAAGACCGCGGCGAGACTGACGCTCAGTGGCGCGGTCGCCGGGATGCGCGTCAATCTGCGGGCCGCGGCCGAAGGCGACGTGGCGCGACCGGCGGCGGCGGCGATCCGCCTCGACGGCCAGCTCGACACGGACGACGGCTCGAATCTCGCGGCGCTGGCCGGGCTCGATCGCTACGTCACGCTCGACAAGCGTCCGACGCGGCTCACGCTCGCGGTCAGCGGGCCCGCCAATGGCGACCTGCATCTCGATGCCAAGTTCGACGGCGCCGGATTGAGCACGGCCGCCCGCGGTACGCTCGGGCTTGCCGATACCCACCCGCGCGGCGCGCTCGACGTGACGGTGGCGGCGGCCGACGCGCGCCTGCTGCGGCGCGACTCGGCAAACGCGATCCCGGTTGCGCTCGCGGCGCGCGTCGCGCTCGCCGGCGACCGGCTGAGCATCGAGGGGCTCGACGGCAGGATCGCGGGTACGGCCGTCAAGGGACGGATCGCGCTCGGGCTCGGTCAGCCGATGCACGTCGAAGGGCGGCTCGATGCCGATCTCGTCGACGTCGCAGCGGTGACCGCGGCCGCCGTCGGTGCACCGACGGCGGCGCAACGCGCGGGCGTGTGGTCGTCCGAACCGTTCGCGGCGGCGCCGCTCGCCGATCTCGACGGGCGTCTCGACGTTACGGTGGCTCGCGCCATGGTTGCGCCCGGCATCGTGGCGCGCCAGTTGCGCGGAACGGTGCGGATCGCGCCGGCCGCCATCGCGGTCGACAAGGTCGAGGCAAGTCTCGGCGAAGGACGCCTAGCCGCGCAGGTCGAACTGCGCTCCACCTCGCCGGGACTGTCGACACAGATGCAGGTGTCGCTCACCAATGCCGATCTTGCGGCGCTCATGCCGCGCGCCGCGCTCGGACAGGTCGCGGGCCGCGTCTCGCTCCAATTCAATGCGGCCGGCACCGGGCTCAGTCCGGCCGCATTGATCGGCGCTCTGCAAGGGGGTGGGAGTGCGTCGGCCGAAAGCCTGCAGCTCTCCGGGCTCGACCCCAAGGCGATCGAGGCCGCGACGCAGGCTGCCGACCGTGGCATGCCGATTGAGCGCATCGGCGACGTGGTGCGCGGCGCACTCGACACCGGCCGCCTCAACATTCCCCAGATCGGCGGTGCCATCGCGATCGCCGACGGGCGGGTTACGCTCGGCCCGCTGAAGGCGCCAGCGCAGGGCGCCGACGTCGCGATCAGCGCGAACTACGGCCTCGGCGAGGATGCGCTCGATTTGCGCTTCGCGCTGACGGGCGCGCCAAAGGAGAATGCGGCCCAGCGCCCGCAGCTCGCGGTCGCGCTCAAGGGTCCGCTCGATGCCGCGCGCCGGAGCGTCGACACCAGCGCGCTCGTCCATTGGCTCACCTCGCGCGCGGTCGAGCTTGAGGCCAGGCGCCTGGAGGCTGCCGAGGAGGAGGCCAAACGCATCCAGGCCGAGCAGGAGGCGCGTCGGCGTGCGGAGGAAGCGCGGCGCGCCGAGGAAGCACGGCGCGTGGAGGAAGCGCGGCGTGCGGAGGAAGCGCGGCGTGCGGAGGAAGCTGCTCGACGTGCCCAGGAGGCTGCCAAGCGCGAGAAAGAGGCTGCAGCACAGCGGGCCGCGCAGGAAGCTGCACAACGCGCCGCGCAGGAGGCCGCGATGCCGACCGCGACCCCATCGCCACCGGGCGATAAGGCTCCGGCGTTGCCGCCGGTGATCGAGATCGCGCCGGTGCCGGCTGGCCCGGAGCGCAAGCCGCGGCCTCCGCAGGCCCCGAGCACGTCAACAACGGCGCCCGGGGCGCCATTGGCGATAACGCCGCCTGCTCCGCGGTAGGATTCGAGGCTTTGGGGATAAAACGACGGGCCGCGCGCCAGAAAAGGCGGGCAGCCCGTCGAATCGGATCAGTCGGCCCGCATGGTCGGCTGAGCGGTGCGCACGCTCATCAGATCACGCGGTGTACCAAGCTCTGCTGCCTGGTGGCCCGGAATCTGGGCGCGATAATAGTCGAGCACGAACAGGCGGATCGCCGACGACAGATTGCCGTGACGGCGATCGGAATCGATCGTGGAGACGAGGTCGGACAGAGTTACGTCGCGTCCCCCCGCGATTTCCTTCAAGCCTTTCCAGAATGCATCTTCGAGACTGACGCTGGTCTTGTGCCCGGCGATGACGATTGAGCGCTTAACGACCGGCGATTTCATCGACCTTCTCCATTGCCGATCCGGTGACCGTCGAGTTCACACCGGGCTTTTACACCCTGCGCCTTGGCAAGAAGTCGCTCAGCCTTCGGTACTCCAAACTCCGCCCGACGCTCGGCTGCACGCTGTCCATCCTTCAGACGTGCGGCTCGCTTTCGGACGATCCTCAGGTTGATGACTTTCGCCATGTGAATGCCGATGGTAACCAGATATACTGGGTGGATCGGGCTTGACCCCCCTCATGTAGCTGAATTACGCCGATACCGTGACGGTGGATCATTCTGGAACCGTCATCAATACCGGTATTTATTTACAGATTGCCTGCCAGGAGTGGCCGGACTCCTGTGTTGTAAATTTTGTTCAGAAGAAAGATCGAGTAGCCCAAAGGTTCCATAGGAGGGGACAATTTTTTTCAATTTGGAGAGGTGATAATGTATTGCACGCCCTTATTAATATTTGATTTACCATGTGGGCAAAGGAGCGCGGTGCCGCGCTGCCGGCACGCGGGTTCGGCGGCCACTTCAAGCCGCAACAGGCCGCTGCCACCTCCGCGCGATGCATGCGCTTTCGGCAGTCCAGACCCGATAAACTTGATGTAACATTATTGTGATGTCAGATCCCGGAACCTTTTGGACTCCAAAGCGTTTAGCCTCGTTTTTGGCAGCATGGCGACTTTTATTAGGCGACACACGCTAAAGATGTCAAGATTGCGTCAGCCGGGATGCACCATTTTTTTCGGCTGCACCAGCTGGTCGAACTCGGACTCGGTCACAAAGCCGAGCCGCAACGCCTCTTCCCGCAACGTTGTACCGTTGGCGTGCGCGCGCTTGGCGATCTGCGCGGCGCGGTCATAGCCGATGGCCGGGGCAAGCGCGGTGACCAGCATCAACGATCGCTCGGTGAGCTCGCGGATGCGCGCGGTGTTCGGCTTGATCCCAACGACGCAGTGGTCCGTGAAGGAACCGGCGGCATCGGCCATCAGCCGGACCGACTGCAGCATGCAGTAGGCAAGCACCGGCTTGTAGACATTGAGCTCCAGGTGGCCCTGGCTCCCCGCAGCCGCCATCGTGGCCTGATTTCCGAAGATCCGACAGCAAACCATCGTCATGGCCTCGCACTGGGTCGGATTGACCTTGCCGGGCATGATCGATGAGCCGGGCTCGTTCTCGGGCAGGCTGATCTCGCCGAGGCCGGAACGCGGGCCGGACGCGAGCAGCCGGATGTCGTTCGCGATTTTGAACAGTCCGACGGCGGCCGCCTCGAGGGCACCGTGAGCGAACACGTAGGCGTCATGCGATGCCAGCGCCTCGAACTTGTTGGGCGCCGTCACGAAGGGCAGGCGGGTCACCGCCGCGACACGGCGGGCGAAGCGGCGCGCGAAGGCGGGCTTGGCGTTGAGGCCGGTGCCGACCGCCGTGCCGCCCTGCGCCAGCGGATAGAGATGTTTGAGCCCCTGTCGGATGCGGACAATGGCGGCATCGACCTGGGCCGCATAGCCGGAGAACTCCTGGCCGAGCGTGAGCGGGGTCGCATCCTGCAGATGAGTGCGGCCGATCTTGACGATCTTGCCGAACCGCCTTGCCTTGGTGTCGAGCGCGCGGCGCAAATGCGTGAGCGCGGGCAGGAGCGTCCGCGCGATCTCGGTCGCGGCCGCGATGTGCATCGCGGTCGGAAAGCTGTCGTTCGACGACTGGCTCATGTTGACGTGATCGTTGGGATGCACCGGTGCCTTGGCGCCGCGCTTGCCCCCCAAGAGCTCGTTGGCGCGGTTCGCGATCACCTCGTTAACGTTCATGTTGGATTGGGTGCCGGAGCCGGTCTGCCAGACGACCAGCGGGAAATCGTCGTCGTGCCTGCCGGCGATCACCTCGTCGGCGGCCCGCACGATGGCGCCAGCGCGCCGCTGGTCGAGCAGGCCGAGCTCGCGGTTGACCTCCGCGGCCACGCGCTTCACCGTCGCGAGCGCACGGACCAGTGCGAGCGGCATGCGCTCGGTGCCGATGCGGAAATTCTGCCGGGACCGTTCGGTCTGCGCGCCCCAATAGCGATCCGCCGGCACCGCGATCTCGCCGAATGTGTCGGTCTCTGCGCGCGTGCGACGCTTCGTCGGGGTCTTCGCCGGTGTCTCGGCCATTGCGTCCCTTGTCCTGCGGGCGGCGCAACGTCAAACGCGCCGCAGCCTGCGGCGTTGCGCGACGCGCCGCGGCCTACTTCTTGCGGCCTACTTCTTGCGAAAGCGATCGAGCCGCACGACCTGGCCGCCGGCGTCAGGCGCGTGGTCCGGATCCTCTGGTTCGGCAGCGGTCTTGGCGGAGGGTTTTGCGGCTGGCTTGCCGGAATCGGGCTTGGCAGTCGTCGCCGTGGCCTCGGCCGGCGGATGGTCCGCGGTCGTCAGCGTCTCGCTCTCCACTGGCGCAGCTTCGCTGGCCTCGTCCTCGTCGGGGCTCGCGGAGAACTGCAGCCCGAACTGGACCGATGGGTCGGCGAAGCCCCTGATCGCGCGGAACGGCACGATCAGACGCTCGGGAATGCCGCTGAAGGAGAGACCCACCTCGAACCGGTCGTCGGTGACGACCATGTCCCAGAACTGATGCTGCAACACGATGGTCATTTCCTTCGGATACTGCGCCTTGAGCCTCGGCGACAGGACGACACCGTCTGCCCGCGTGTCGAAGGAAATCAGGAAGTGATGCTCGCCCGGCAGGCCCTTGGCGGCCGCGTCCGCGAGCACCGTCTGCACGACCGAGCGCAAGGCGTCC
>Ga0126377_10001355_pt1 | contig 16029 bp, 12 predicted proteins | sample PanSoiMetPlot_22_FD_92647 | JGI IMG/M metagenome (GOLD analysis project Ga0126377, IMG submission 92647) | Tropical forest soil microbial communities from Panama - MetaG Plot_22 | ecosystem: Environmental > Terrestrial > Soil > Tropical forest > Bulk soil | place: Panama | collected 2016-02-17
CGAGGCTCACCGAGAATGCCGGCCGGGTCTTCTCTATCCGCAGCAGTGTCAGCACTTGCCGTATCACACTCTCGATTTCCAGCGCCGCAAGGCGATTGCGCGAGGGCGTGTCCGGCAACAGTGCCTGCATTGTCTGGCGCTCGGCCGACTCGCGCACGAGGGTTGCGAGCGCTGCGTCATCCAGCGCGAGTAATCGCGCCTGATCGCGCAGCTCGCCCCAGACCTCGGCCAGCACCTTGTGCAGAATGGCTCCCCGATCGACTGCTTCAACGCCGATGCCGACGCGCGGCAGCTCCCGTGCACGCAGGCGCAGCTCCGCTTGGGCCCGGAAAGGACAGCGGGATTGCAGTTCGAGTGTGCGTGCTCCGCCCTTCGCAGCCTGCACAGGCAGCTTCGGCATGCGGTCATCGCGCAGCGATTCCAGAGTCGGTCGCGAGTCGAAGAGCAGCTGACGCAGCGCGACCGCACGACCGAAAGACATGACGGACACGGGAATTCCCGCCAGCAGCGGGCTGCGGTTGAGTTCCACGTCGCCATCACGCCCCGGCCAGCTGAGCACGACCTGGGGCGCGCTGCTCTTCCAGCGCTGGAGTTGCGCCATTGCCTCGGTCAGCGAGCCTTGCGCTGATGCTTCGGGAATTCCCGCCGTGCGTTGCAGCTCGAGCGGGATGAGCGCATCGGGATTCGCCGCCGGCGGCCAGCGATCAGCGTCGAGACCGACGACCCACAGCGCATCGAACTGCATTCCTGCACTGGTCGTCGTGTCGATGACCGTGATGGCGGCGCTGACCGTTTCGGGTTCGAACGGCGTATCACCGAGCAGATCCTGCAGGCGCCCGAGTGCGTGACGCAGCCCCATGCGTCCCGCGATTGCATCGAGCGCACCAAACTCCGCGAGTCCCTCCTGGAACTTCTCCAGTGTCTGGAATTCGGCGCTGGTGAGCGTTCGATCGCCCGGCCAGCCAATGCTGCGCAGGATGGCATGGAACCGTTCGGCCCATTCGCTCGCCATCGCGCTCGTCGGTAGCGAGCGGATGATGACGTTGAGATCGCGTGCGGCGAGCAGCAGCTGTTCGCACTCCGTCATCGCAGCCCAGCGCTCGATCCGCAACCAGTCCCACCGATCGCGCTGCTCTTCGCGCAACCGCAGATCGGCGAGCGCTCGCGGACCTCGCTCGGCATCACCGCCCTTGATGAAGGGCGAACGCAACAAGCGCCCCGCCTGCGGGCTCGAAGATTCGCCGCTGACCAGTTGCAGGACCAGCAGCGCTGCATCGACCAGCGGATAACTCGAGAGCGGATTGGGTGCCGCGACGACGACGGGCAGCGCTGCGGCGGCACTGTGAGTCCGGCGCGTACCCGACGCGAGCACATCGTCGAAAACCCGGCGAACCTCTTCGCGGCGGTTCTGCAGATCCGGAACGATCACGCCGATGTTGCTGGCGCCGGCGGTCACCTGCTCGCGTGCCCATTGCGCAACGAGCTCGATTTCGCCGTCGCGATCGGTTGCTTCCACGACGGTGACACTGCTCTGACGCACCGGTTGCGGATCGGCTGCGACGATCCTGCCTGCCTCGCGCCAGCGTTCTACCAGCCGCCGCATGGCCGGAGGCAAAGTGTCGAAACCCGCAAGCGCCAGCCGTTCCGCAGGCACAAGGCCGCTGTCGAATGCCCAGAATGCGAGCTTCGCCTCGTCGATAGCGCCGAGCGCAGCGCAGCGTCGGGAGAACTCATTGCACCATGTGAGCAGCGTCTGCGCCTCGGGCGCGTCGAATGCCTGCAGGCGCTCGAGCGGAATGAGGTAGTCGTGCATCAGCCGCCAGCTTCGGGCCGCGAGCCGGGCCGCATTCGACGGATTGAGCAGATCGGCAGCGGCGCGGCTGTCCGCAACCACCCGATCCCACAGAACGCGCGCCTGTGCCGGCTTCAGCACCCGCGTTTGCAGAGGGCCCTGCGAAACGGACCGCGATTCCAGGTGCTGTTGGCGCAGCCAGGCTGACCAGGGCAGTACGCGCGGTGTCAGCCAGACACGCTTGCCCTGCGCCTGCGCCTGGAACGCAAAATCCAGCCGCAGCGCGTGCGCGAGCCGCCGGCTCGCGGTCAGGACAGTGACGCCTTGTTCGAGGAGGGTTTGGAGAGACAAGGTCAGTGACGGCTGAAGAATGACGCGTGTCGATGATACCGCCTCGGCACCTCGTCACCCGCCATTCATCGCGTCACTTCATCGGCACGACCTTGAGCCCGGCACTGCGGGACACAGGCTCGGAGCCCGAGGCGTAGCTGTCGAGCAGTTCCTCGATGCGACGGAACACGTCGGCCAGCACTTCCGGCGTGGGAAGATTGGTAATGCGGAAGTGCGTCTTGTACGGCGTGTTGAAGCTGGTGCCCGGCGCCAGCAGCACATGCTTGTGCTCGAGGAGGTCCATCGCAAACTGCTGGTCGGCAAATTCCGGCAGCACGCCGTCCTTGATACCGATGAACGCATAGATCGCGCCGCGGGGCGCATGCACCTGCAGGTACTTGCTGTTGGCCACACCATCGAGGATGGCCTGGCGCGACTGGTACAGGCGGCCGCCCGGACGGGTGAGCTCATAGATGCTCTGGTAACCGCCGAGCGCGGTCTGTACGGCCCACTGGCCCGGCACGTTGCTGCACAGTCGCAGCGAAGACAGCTTGTCCAGCGCACTCAGGTATTCGCGCGCCGGTTCGACTTCGCCCGAGAACACCACCCAGCCCACGCGATAGCCGCAGGCGCGATACACCTTGGAGAGTCCTGACAGCGTGGCGCACAGCGTGCCGTGCACGAGTGACGCCATCGGGACGAACTCGGCATTGTCATAGAGGATCTGGTCGTAGATCTCATCGCAGAACACCACCAGGTGATGCTTCTCGGCCATCCGCGCAATGGCCTCGAGCGTCGCGCGTGAGTACACAGCGCCGGTGGGGTTGTTGGGATTGATCACGACGATGGCGCGCGTGCGGCTGGTGATCAGCGCCTCGATCTCTTCCGGCTTCGGCTCGAAACCATTTTCCGGCCGGCAGGGATAATGCACGGCGCGGCCACGGTTGAGATTCACCGCCGCGGTCCACAACGGGTAGTCGGGACTCGGCACCAGCACTTCGTCATCGGTCGACAGCAACGCGCGCAGCACCAGATCGATCAGCTCGCTGACACCGTTGCCCATGTAAACCTCATCCGCGGTCACACCGCGAACGCCACGGGTCTGCTGCTGCATGACGACCGCTTCGCGCGCCGGGAAGATGCCCTTCTGATGGCAATAGGCTTCGCTTGCGCGCAGGTTCTCGATCATCGCGAGCCGCATGGTCTCCGGCGTGCGGAACCCGAATACACCCGGGTTGCCGATATTCAGCGGGATGATGTCGTGCCCCATGCGCTCCATTTCATTGGCGCGCCGGGCCAGATCACCGCGAATCTCGTAGCGGACGTTGGCAAGGCCGGAACTGGGACGGATGGTGCGCATGGGAATTGGGCTTCGGGCTGCTGGGTACCGGGCTGCTGGCCGGAAAGATAACAGAAGCTGGAATATGCCCGCCTCATACAGCCAGGGACTGCGTTAACCATCACAGTGTGTGCCGTTTTTCCACTCTGGCCGGCAGCCCAGCCCCCAGCAGCCCTGTCAGTGCTCCATCAACAACGATCCAAACCCCTCGATCCGGTCTTCGATGCCGGCGCTGCGCAGGGCTTGCCAATAGGTGCAGGTATTGACGGACAGGACCGGTTTGCCGAGCCAGCGTTCGGCTTCACCGGCGATGCGGGAAAACGCCAGGTTCGTGCCGACCTGCAGGATCAATTCGACGCTGGGATCGTCGACTTCCCGCACCGCACGCCGCAGGCGCTCGGGCGACTCGTGGGCCATGAGCAGCGGACTGTTGCTCTTCAAGCCCAGCAGGTTGATGACCTCGAACCCGATATCCGTAAACGACCGCCGTACCTGGGCGTCCCCGGATGGCATGTAGGGCGTAATCAGCGCAATGCGGCGAACGCCGCCATAGCGCTGGATCGCGGCCTGGCAGGCCTGGGCACCGAGCACGACCTTCACGTGGGCGCGCGATTCGAGGTGCGTTTGCAGCGCCGCAGCGTCCATCGTCCCTTCCCAGAACGTCTCCGCTGTCATGGCCATGACGACAACGGATGGTGCACAGGCCATCACCGTGTCGATCGCCACTTCGACGGAGCCCCGCACGTCATTCATCATCCGTGCAAACTCGTCCTCGGTTCCTACCGGCGTATCGGGAATGATCACCCGGGTCAGCTGGTTCGTGACGCCCGGCGGCCGCATGGCATCGAATTCCGGCTGCACGATGGTGTTGGTGGCAGGCGCAATGACGCCTATCTTCAGTCGCGAGCCGAGTGCATCTGGCATGGGCGCAAATCAGTCCGTGTATCCGGCAAGGGCGGGCAGTTTACCGAGCCGCGATGCGTTCAGCGTCGAGGAGTGTGGCGCCGCCCCGTTCCGGAGGTCGGAATTGTCCATCGGATCAACGGCTAAGCGCAGCACGGCTGGTTTGACTAGCGGCGGTCCATCCAGTAGTTTGCCCCGCCGCTGTCCGTCCGGGCGGCGCAGCGCTTCCGCCCCGCCCCGCCGCCTTCCGGACGTTCCGCGGTAACACTGCGCGCACTTGCATCGACGATCACTGGAGCCCCGCGTGAGCAAGATTCTGGTAGGCCTCAAACGCGTCGTGGACTACAACGTCCGTGTCCGCGTCAAACCCGACGGTACGGGTGTCGTGACCGAAGGGGTGAAGATGAGCATCAACCCCTTCGATGAAATTGCGCTCGAAGAAGCGCTGCGGATCCGCGAAAAGGGCGGCGCTACCGAAGTAATCGTCGTCAGCATCGGTCCCGCTGACACACAACAGCAGCTCCGCACGGGCCTGGCGATGGGCGCAGACCGCGCGATCCTCGTCCAGACCGATGCTCCGATCGAGCCGCTCGCCGCGGCCCGGATTTTCCTGAAGCTGGCGGAAAAGGAAGCGCCGCAGATCGTGCTGCTCGGCAAACAGGGCATCGATGACGACAATAACCAGACCGGACAGATGCTGGCCGCGCTGTGGCAACGCCCCCAGGCCACGTTCGCATCCAAAGTGGAACTCGACGGCGCGAAGGTCCGCGTGACGCGCGAGGTGGATGCAGGCCTCGAGACGATCGAAGTCGATCTGCCAGCGGTTATCACTACCGACCTGCGCCTGAATGAGCCGCGCTACGTGAAGTTGCCCGACATCATGAAGGCGAAGAAGAAGCCGCTCGATACCATCGCCGTCGCTGACCTGGGCGTCGACGCGGGCAGCCAGTTCAAGACCGTGAAATACGAACCGCCTGCCGCACGCTCGAAGGGTGTGATGGTCAGGGACGTGGCCGAACTGGTATCCGCGCTGAAGCAGAAGGGGTTGATTCAATGACCAAGGTTCTGATCGTCGCCGAACACGCCGGCGGCAAACTCAATCCGGCCACTGCCAAGTGTGTGAGCTGCGCCAGCGGGATCGCCGGCGCGGAGATCGACATTGCCGTGCTTGCTGCAGATGCTGCTGCGGTTGCTTCGCAGGCTGCCTCACTGCAAGGCGTGAAACGCGTCCTGAAGGTGGAAAACGCCGCCAATGCCGAGCCGCTCGCAGCCGTCCTGGCTCCGCAGGTCGCTGCGCTCGCCGCGAACTACACGCATGTCTTCGGTCCTTCGACCACCTTTGGCAAGGACCTGATGCCCCGGGTCGCCGCCCTGCTCGGCGTCAGTCAGCTGAGCGACATCATGGCGGTGGAATCCGCGACTCGCTTCCGTCGCCCTGTCTATGCAGGTAACGCGATCATCACCGTAGAAGCAGCCGCGGATCGGCAGATCGTCGCGACCGTGCGCGTGGCTTCGTTCCAGGCCGCGGCAACAGGTGGCAGCGCCGCAAGCGAGGCTGCCAGCACCGGCGCTGACCTGCCGACGCACACACGCTTCGTCAGCCGCTCAGCTGCCGCCACCGGCCGTCCGGATCTGCAAACGGCGGCACGAGTCGTTTCCGGGGGTCGCGCGGTAGGCAGCGCCGACAACTTCAAGCTCATTGTCAGTCTGGCGGACAAGCTCGGCGCAGGCGTCGGTGCATCACGCGCTGCAGTCGACGCCGGCTACGCACCGAACGATCTGCAGGTCGGTCAGACCGGCAAGATCATCGCGCCCGAGCTGTACGTTGCTGTCGGCATTTCCGGCGCCATTCAGCATCTGACCGGCATCAAGGACGCCCGCACCATCGTTGCGATCAACAAGGATCCCGAAGCACCTATTTTCGAAGTGGCGGATATCGGGCTGGTGGGCGATCTCTTCACGGTGCTGCCGGAGCTGGAGAAGGCACTGGGCTGAGTGGGAACGGCCGACTCGCATACTGCCAACTGGCTGGTCGGCCAGAGGTGCAAAAAAAAGGGACGCATCTGCGTCCCCTTTTTGTTCCTGCCGGTTTGCCGGTTTGCCCGTTGGCCGGTTTGCCTCAACTCACACCTGCGACAGCAAGTACTCAGCGCTGGACACCTTGAATTCGCCCTTGGCTTCGACATTGACGTGCTTCACCACGCCGTTGTCGATCACGAGCGCGAAGCGCTGACCGCGTGTTCCCATGCCGAAGCCGGAGGCGTCGAACTCGAGTCCCAGCGCCTTCGTGTACTCCGCGTTGCCGTCCGCGAGCATATCGACCTTGCCGTCGGTGTTCTGCGCCTTGCCCCAGGCCTTCATCACGAACGCATCGTTCACCGCGAGGCAGGCAATCTTGCCCACGCCCTTCGCCTTCAGCGCACCTGCCTGTTCCACGAACCCCGGCAGGTGTTTCGCATCGCACGTCGGCGTGAACGCACCGGGCACCGAGAAAAGTACGACCTTGCCCTGGAAGTACTCATCGGCACTGACCTTCTGCGGTCCGTCCCGGGTGACGAGCGTGAGCGTTCCGGACGGCATCTTGTCGCCGACTTTGATGGTCATGATGTGATCTCCAGGATGACGGTGATGAGTGACGAGTGACGGGCAGGAAGAGTTCCTTCCTGACAATCTGCCGTGAGAAATCTGTCGACGAGATGACGGACCGGTGCGAGCAGAGTCTCCCCTGCCTCCTCACCGGTCACTCGTCATTGACAGGTTACAGCAACCGCAAGGCGCCGCGGGCACCGAGGATGTGCGACCGCATGAGAGCGGCGGCCCAGTCGGGATCGCGCGCTTCCAGTGCCCGGACGATTTCCAGGTGGTGCGACGCGCTGCGAATCAGGTCCTCGTCGTGGTAGGAGGCGAACGTCTTCATCATGAGCTGGGCTTCGATCAGCGACGACAGCGCATTCACCAGCCGCGAGCTGCCCGAGCACTCCTGTATGCGCCGATGGAACTGGCTGTTGAGGTCGCCGATGCGCTCCAGGTAACCCTCACGCTTGCTCAGCGTCTCGTGATACTGATCTTCGGCGAGCTGGCGCAGCTCGGCGATACCTTCGGGCGTCATCCGGCGTGCGGCCCGTGCAGCGCCGTACGCTTCGAGCAACGCACGCAACTCGAACACATCGTCGCGATCCTCGCTGGTCCATTCCGTGACGATCGCGCCCTGGTGCGGAACGAACTCCAGCAGTCCTTCGGCGTGCAGCTTGCGCAACGCCTCACGGACCGGCGTCCGGCTGACGCCCGCGGCGGCTGCGACTTCCTGCTCCGTGATGCGTGACGATGCGGGGTAAACGCCACGCACGATGCGTTCGCGTACCGTCTGGTACGCCTTGTCCACTGCTTTGGCCATGGGTTTCCTTCAGAAAAATGAGAGGGCCGTTAACGGGCCCGATGGCGCAGAGTGTATACGCGTGCCCGCGGTGCCCGACAGGGTTGCACACAACGCCCCGTCGCATCCGTCGCCGCGGGAAGGTGCCTACGCAATTACCGACATGCAGAACCAAGCGATGGAGAGTCGCAGGAAGTCAGGCTATGTTCTGGATTTTCTTCGGGAATCCACCTGCCCGCGAGACCATGCTGGGCACCTGGCGACCGCGCTGCTCCTGCAGCCAGTGCCCCACCTCGATGAGCTTGTACAAATCGATGCCCGTGTCGAACCCGGCGCGGGAGAGCATGTACACGAGATCTTCGCTGGCAACGTTGCCGGTCGCATTGGGAGCGAACGGACAACCGCCGATGCCGCCGACGCTTGAATCAAGCGTGCGCACTCCGGCCAGAACCGCCGCGTACGCATTCGCAATCGCTGTATTACGTGTGTTGTGAAAGTGACAACGCAACGGAATCGACGGCACGACCTGCCGGATGCGCTGCACCAGTTCCGTCACCTGGGTGGGCACGGCAACGCCGATGGTGTCGGCGATGGCGATCTCCACGGGCTGAGATTGAGCCAGTCGCTGCACGATGCCGACGACGCGCTCCATCGACACTTCGCCTTCGAAGGGACAGCCGAAAGCCACGGACACGGTGACCTGGGCGCGAATGCCGGCCGCCTGCGCCAGCGGCGCGATTTCCTCCCAGGCGCGGATAGTGTCGTCAATCGAGGCACCCTGGTTGCGTTCGGCGAAGCTGTCGGTGGCTGCGGTTACCATGCCGATTTCTGTGCATCCTGCCGCAGCTGCGCGATCGAACCCCTTGCGATTCAGCACCAACCCGACGTACTGAACATCATCACGGCGCGGCAATCCGGCCAGCACGGCCTCAGCATCGGCCATCTGCGGCACGCGCTTCGGATTGACGAAACTCGCCACCTCCACGCGACGCACACCCGCATCTACCAGGCGGCGGATCAGTTCCAGTTTGATTGCGGTCGACAATACGTCCGGCTCGCTCTGCAAGCCGTCGCGGGGTCCGACTTCGACGATCTCGATGGCAGGCATGGAGCCGACGTTAATCCCTGCCGGTCGGCCTGTCACTTCAGGAAATCGAAACGGCGCAACTCCTGTCCCGACGCCGTCACTTTCCGATAGACGTGCGCCGCACACGCCAGGTCCTGCAAGGCCAGTCCGGTGGAATCGAAGATCGTGATGTCGGTGGGGTTCTGTCGGCCGGGTTTGACGCCTGCGACCACATGACCGAGTTCGCCGTGAATATCGCTCTCGCGGAAGACACCGCTGCTCAAGGGTACGTTGACCTCGCCGCTGTGCGTTGCTTGCTCCATGTCATCGACGATCACGCGCGCTGCGGCGGTGAGCGCTGATGCAAGTTCCTGCTTGCCGGCGGCATCCGCCCCGATTGCATTGATGTGCGTTCCCGGCCTCACCCACTCTGCCTGGACCACGGGCGTGCGCGCTGGTGTGATCGTCGTCAGGATGTCAGCCTGCCTCACTGCATCTTCCGCCGAAGCCGCAATCTGCACGACCACGCCGAAGCGGTCCGCAGCCATCCGTGCAAATGCTGCCGCGCGATCCGGATCCAGATCGTGAACCAGCACGTGTTCGATGCGCGGACGCACTGCCAGGATCGCCTCGAGTTGGGTGAGCGCCTGGTTGCCCGCACCGATGAGCGAGAGGACTGCAGCGTCGGCGCGCGCGAGCAGTCGTGTTGCAACACCTGAGGCGGCGCCGGTGCGCAGTCGCGTGATGGCAGTTGCGTCCATAACGGCCAGCGGGAAGCCCGTCGGCGGATCGAACAGGATCAGCGTGCCGATGATCGACGGGATGCCGTGGTTGCCCGGATGCATGTTGATGTTCTTGATCGACGCGTAGCCCAGCGGCGCCGCGTACGCCGGCATCGCGCGCACATCGCCACCGGGAAGATCGAGATACACCTTGGGCGGCATCTGCACCTGGCGGCGGCCATGCAGCCGGAACACTTCTTCCACCGCCATCAAGGCGCCGCGCATGTCGATGGCCGCGAGCACCTCGCTCTGGCTGAGGATGATCGTTCCCGTGGTCATCGGATTCGACTCATCTAGTCGGCGTCGGTGACTGCGCCCTGCGACGCGCTGCTGACCGTGCGGGCGTACTTGGCCAGCACGCCACGCCGCGCATAGGGTTCGGGCGCCTTCCACGACTTGCGCCGCTCGGTCAGCACGGCGCCGACCACACCGAGGCGAATTTCGCGGCGTTCGGCATCGATGGTGATTTCATCGCCATCCTGCACCAGTCCGATGGGTCCGCCGACAGCGGCTTCCGGTGCGATGTGTCCCACCACGAAGCCTCGACTGCCGCCGGAAAATCTGCCGTCGGTGATCAACGCGACTTTGCCCGCCAGCCCGCGACCGGCGATGGCGCTGGTCGGACTGAGCATCTCGCGCATGCCAGGCCCGCCTTTCGGGCCTTCGAAACGGATCACCACGACGTCGCCTTCCACGACTACGCCATCGAGAATGGCCTGCAGTGCTTTTTCTTCACCGTCGAATACGCGCGCACGACCCGTGAATGAGAGGCCTTCCTTGCCCGTGATTTTCGCCACCGAACCTTCCGGCGCAAGATTGCCGTACAGGATCACCAGGTGACTGTCGGGCTTGATCGGATTGCTGAACGCGTGAACGATGTCCTGGTTCTTCGGGTACGGTTTGACGGACTTCAGGTTCTGCGCCAGCGTCCTGCCGGTCACGGTCAGACAATCACCGTGCAGCAGTCCTGCGTCGAGCAGCATCTTCATCAGCGGCTGAATGCCGCCGATCCTGACGAGTTCCGACATCGCGTACTTGCCGCTGGGCCGCAAGTCTGCGAGTACCGGCACGCGCTTGCCGATTTTCGTGAAGTCATCGAGTTCCAGCGGCACGCTGGCCGCGTGCGCGATGGCGAGCAGATGCAGCACGACATTGGTCGAGCCACCCAGCGCGATGGCGACCGTAATGGCGTTCTCGAAGGCCTTGCGCGTGAGAATCTGCGATGGGCGCAGATCCGCTTTCACGAGCTTGATAACCGCTTTGCCTGCGGCGCGGCAGTCATTGAGCTTGTTGCCGGACACAGCTTCCTGCGCCGAGCTGTTCGGCAGGCTCATGCCGAGCGCTTCGATGGCTGACGCCATGGTGTTGGCCGTGTACATGCCACCGCAGCTGCCGGGTCCCGGGATGGCGGTACGCTCGATGTCCAGCAACTGCTTGTCGTCGATCTTGCCGGCCGCGTGTGCACCGACCGCCTCGAACACCGAAATGATGTCGCGGCGCTGCTTGCCGGGCTTGATGGTGCCGCCGTAGACGAAGATCGCGGGACGATCGAGGCGCGCGAGCGCCATCATGCAACCGGGCATGTTCTTGTCGCAGCCGCCGATTGCCACGATGCCGTCGAAACCCTGCGCGCCGGAAACTGCCTCGATCGAGTCGGCAATGACCTCACGGGACACCAGCGAATAGCGCATTCCCGGCGTGCCGTTGGAAATGCCGTCCGACACCGTGATGGTGCCGAAGGTCGTGCTCTTGCCGCCGGACTTGTCGACCGCATCGGCCGCCGCCTTCGCCAGCTTGTCGATGTGCATGTTGCAGGGAGTCAGGTTGCTCCACGTGGACGCGATGCCGATGGCCGGCTTGCGGAAATCCGCATCCTTGTAGCCGACAGCCCGCAGCATGGCGCGGCTCGGCGCCTGTGCGCGACCGTCCACGACGACGCTGGAATAACGGCGGGCTGAATCGTTGTTGCGCGGGTTGCGGGGTGTCTTGCGTGCTGGCATGGCAATGAGTGCGTGAAGGACGGATGCGAGGGCGCAATCCTCCGCGACCGCTGTGCCGCTTGCAAGCGTCGCCGCTGTCGCAGTTACGTGCCCGTGTCTGCGATGCGCTTTTCACGCACCAGCACGATGAGCACGCCGACGAGCGTAATCGCGCCGCCCAGCAGCATGCGCGGCGTGAGCTGATCGTGCAGCAGTATCACGCCGAAGAACACTCCGAACAGCGGCGACAGCAGCGTGACCGGCGACAGGCTGGTGACGGGATAGCGACTGACGAGGTAGTACCAGCCGGTGTGTGCGATGAGGCTCGACATCACCGTCGTGAATGCGAGGGCCAGCCAGCCGCTCAGGTCGGCATTCACGATCGCATTCCACTGACCGGACTCGAACGCCAGGCTGGTCAGCAGCAGCACGGGGCCGCCGACGACGGCGATCCACGCCTGCATTTCCAGCGGCCGGATGCCTGTGAGGCGCTTGAGAAAAATCAGGCCGAGCGAGCTGACCAGGCACGACAGGACGACCACCATCAGTCCCTGCCAGTATTCGAACGCACGCGGATCGAAGCCGATGATGACGATGCCGCCGAACGCCAGCGCGATGCCCAGCCGGCGGCGCCAGCGAATCGTTTCGCCGAGCAGCCAGACCGACAGCAGCGTTGAAAATGGCACGCCCATCTGGCTCGCAATGGCGACCATCGAGGCGTCCTTGACCAGGTGCACGCCGAGAAACAGCAGGGCGAATGCCGCCGGCCCCGTGAACACCACCGCCGCCAGCAGGTTGCGCATCTGTCCACGCTTGATCCGCAGGAACGGCAGCACCAGCACCGCCACGGAACCGAAACGCAAAGCAGTGAAAAAGATGGGTGGAAACTGACCCACGCCGATCTTGGAGGCGATCAGGTTCAGCCCCCAGATCAGGTTGATGATGATCAGGAACGTGAAATCGCGCCCGCTGATCGTCACGGGCGACGCGGCATCCGTGATTCTTGCTGCGGGTTCGCCCACGCGATCAGCGCGCGTAGCGGGCTTTCAGGAACGCATACAACGCGCGAATGCACTGCGCTTCGGCGCCGACCGGGCGGCCGGGACGTTCCTTGCCATTCCATGAATACAGATCGATGTGCAGCCAGGCGCGCGCTTCGCTGACAAAGCGCCGCAGGAACAGCGCAGCGATGATGGCGCCGGAGAAACCGGACGCCGATACGTTGTTGATGTCGGCGATCTTGCTCGACAACTCATCGTCATAGCCCTGCCACATCGGCATGTGCCACAGCGGATCGGACTCGGCGAGACCGGTCCTGACGACTTCGGCTGCCAGCGCGTCGTCATTGCAGAACAATGCGGGCAGCTCCGGCCCGAGCGCTACCCGGGCTGCACCCGTGAGCGTCGCGAGGTCGATCAGCAGATCAGGCTTCTCCTCATCGGCCAGTGCCAGCGCGTCGCACAGGATCAGGCGTCCCTCCGCGTCGGTGTTGCCGATTTCGACTGAAAGCCCCTTGCGCGTCGCGATGACGTCGCCGGGGCGAAAAGCATTGCCGGAAATGGCGTTCTCGACCGCCGGGATGATGACGCGCAGCCGCACCGGCAACTTCGCATCCATGATGAGATGAGCCAGGCCCAGCGCCGCCGCGGCGCCGCCCATATCCTTTTTCATCAGCAGCATCGAAGCGCCCGGCTTGATGTCGAGGCCGCCAGAGTCGAAGCACACACCCTTGCCCACCAGCGTCACCTTCGGGTGACTCGCATCTCCCCACTCCATGTCGACGAGCCGCGGCGCCACTGCACTCGCACGACCGACCGCGTGAACCGCGGGAAACCGTTCCGTCAGCAGCTCATCACCGACGATCACACGCTGGCGCGCGTAATGGCGTTGCGACAGGTCGACGGCTGCCTTTGCCAGCGCGTCGGGCGACATGTCATTGGCTGGAGTGTTCACGAGATCGCGCGCGAGGGCCGTAGCGACCCTCAACCGTTCGATCTCCGCTGCGTCCACGCCGGGAAGATGCAGGAACAGCTCGCGTGTCGACCCCGCGCGTCGATAGCGTTCGAAACGATATTGGCCATAGGCCCAGCCAAAGGCGAACTGCGCCGCGGCGGCCGCAGACAGCGGCTGCGCCAGGTGGTAGTGCCCGTCGGGGAGCCGGTCCGGCAGACCTGCTGCACTCCAGCAGCTGAATTCATCGCGAGCGGGACGACGTCCGAGCCCGACTACCGCCGCAGCGGTAGTACCGCTTGCCTGAGGAATCAGCACCACGCGCATGCGTTCGGCTTTGAACATATTGGCGGCAAGCCAATTGCGCGTGGCGTCATCGCGCGCCCCGCGCCAGGTCTCGAAGTCGTCCTCGTAGACCAGGTGAATGGGAACGGAGCCGGCAGGGACGTCGGTGGTCGGCATTGGAAACAGGGAAACGGATCGCGGATTGCGGAGGTGAATAGTATGCCCGTGCGGATACCGTCCGTGAGGAACCCAACCGGTTCTGCGGGACGGGCGCGTGATCCCGTTGACCGACCGGGCCGCTGTTCAGAGGTTTCCCGATTTCCCTGTCCGCCAGTCGCGATCCGCTGCGTTCCGAATTGTGTACAAGGGGTTGACAAGATCCGCACCGCTATGGTGCTATCCGCCTGATTTTTCAGACCGTCTTGCTTTACCACCTCCATCGTCGGCTCCCGGTTGTAGCCCGGCGTCGCGGCAGCAGCAGGCCAGCGGCTCGCAGTGGTACCCGGAGCGAGGTGCGACCCGGCGGCTGAGACGTCGAACTTGCAGACGTCGGATAAGGGCTACGAATTCGCACAACGAACCCCGCACCGGCCGCGTCCGAGGCGGGGTTCTTTCATTTTGTTTCGACACGCTTTCAGGAGCGCAAATGCAGATCTATTCGCAGAAGGACGTCAAGAAGGCAGCCCTCAAGGGCGCGCGCATCGCGATCCTCGGCTACGGCAGCCAGGGTCGTGCGCATGCACTGAATCTCAAGGACAGTGGCTTTGACGTCGTCGTAGGTGTGCGCAAGAGCGGCGCCAGCTGGGGGAATGCGAAGAAGGACGGCCTCATCGTCGCTGAACCGGCGGAAGCAGTGAAGGGTGCAGCACTGGTTGCATTCCTCACGCCGGACCTGACGCAGAAAGATCTGTACAAGGAAGTCATTGGCAACATCGCCAAGGGCGCAACGATCCTGTTCGCGCACGGCTTCAACGTGCACTTCGGCCTCATCAAGCCGCGCAAGGATCTCGATGTCGTGCTGATCGCGCCGAAGGGCCCGGGTGGCCTGGTGCGTCGCCAGTACGAACAGGGCCGCGGTGTGCCCTGCCTGCTCGCCATCTACCAGGATGCGACGCGCAAGGCGAAGGACAATGCCCTCGCCTACGCTCATGGCATCGGCGGCACGCGCGGCGGAGTGCTCAAGACCACGTTCGCCGAAGAGACCGAGACGGATCTGTTCGGCGAGCAGGTCGTGCTGTGCGGCGGCACCACGGAACTCGTGGTGAAGGGTTTCGAGACGCTGGTGGAAGCCGGCTATCAGCCCGAAGTCGCGTACTACGAAGTGCTGCACGAACTGAAGCTCATCGTCGACCTGCTGCACGAAGGCGGCCTCGCCAAGATGCACAAGTTCATCTCCGAAACGGCCAAGTACGGTGACCTGACCCGTGGTCCGCGCATCGTCAACAAGGGCACCAAGCGTGAGATGAAGAAGGTTCTCAAGGAAATCCAGGACGGCAAGTTTGCCCGGCAGTGGATGAGCGAGAACCGCAGCGGCCGCAAGAAATACAACAAGCTCATGAACCAGGATCTGAAACACAAGATCGAAAAGGTCGGCGTGAAACTGCGCGACCGCATGCCCTGGCTGCAGGAGAACGCGTAAGCACGGATCTGCGACACCCGATCGGCATCTTGCGATCGGGTGTCTGCATTTCAGGCACCCGATCTTCCAGGAGCACACTCCCATGCCCATCAATGCCGCCAAGTACATCTGGTTCAACGGCAAACTCGTACCCTGGGAGAAAGCGACGGTCCACGTGCTGGCGCATGCGCTGCACTACGGCTCGACCGTGTTCGAAGGTGTGCGCTCCTACGCCACGGCCGATGGCCCGATCATTTTCCGGCTGACGGACCACACCCGTCGGCTGTTCGATTCCGCCAAGATCCATCGGATCGATATTCCCTACACGGCCGATGACATCAACGCGGCCTGCAAGCAGATCATCGTCAGCAACGATCTCAACCGCGGCGCCTACCTGCGGCCGTTCGCGTTCCGCGGCTATGGCGAAATCGGCGTCGCGCCGAAAATCTCGCCGCCGATCGACACGGTGATCGCGGCATTCGAATGGGGTGCCTATCTCGGCGCGGAGGGCCTCGAGAACGGGATCGACGTGTGCGTATCCTCGTGGCAGCGCCTCGCACCCAATACCATCCCGGCGCTCGGCAAGGCCGCCGGCAATTACCTCTCGAGCCA
>Ga0126377_10001357_pt1 | contig 16024 bp, 14 predicted proteins | sample PanSoiMetPlot_22_FD_92647 | JGI IMG/M metagenome (GOLD analysis project Ga0126377, IMG submission 92647) | Tropical forest soil microbial communities from Panama - MetaG Plot_22 | ecosystem: Environmental > Terrestrial > Soil > Tropical forest > Bulk soil | place: Panama | collected 2016-02-17
GAACGGGCGCTCCGTTTGTCAAGGAGCGGACGGCGTGAGCCGCGTGAGCCGGCCGAGCCGCCCTCGCCCGCTGCGGGCCGACGCCGCCCGCAACCGCCAGCGCGTGCTCGACGTCGCGCAGGCCGTGTTCGCCGCCGACGGCCTCGCGGTGCCGATCGACGTGATCGCGCGGCGCGCCGGCCTGGGCGTGGGCACGCTCTACCGCCACTTCCCGACCAAGGAGGCGCTGTTCGCCGCCATCGTCATCGAGCGCATGGACCGCCTGGCCGCGGAGGCGCGCGCCCTCGCCCGCGCTCGCGATCCTGGCGAGGCGTTCTTCGGCTTCCTGTCCCGCCTGCTCGACGAGGGCGCGGCCAAGAAGGACCTGGCGCACGCGCTCGCCGGCTCCGGCTTCGAGCTGACCAGCGCGCCCTACCGGCGGGGCGTGCGCGCCGCCGTGCGCGCCCTGCTCGCGCGCGCGCAGAGGGCGGGCGCGGTGCGGCCCGACCTCGACGTCGACGAGGTGCTCGCCCTGGTCAAGGGCACCCTGGTCGCGGTCGACGCGCGCGGCGGCGGCCCACGCGCGCGTCGCCGCCTGCTCGCGGTCCTGTGCGACGGACTGCGCGGCCCCCGGGCCGCGCGCCGCGCCTGACGCGCACGAGCCGCGTGCGGATCGCCCGGTCCCGGTTGCCGGCGCCGCGCCGCCGCGATCCGCGTGCCCTCGCGCCTCGCCCTGCGCGCGTCGCCCTGCGCCCTTCACCCCGCAGTGGCCTGTGACAGGGCGCCGTGGGGGCGGTCAGGCTCGGCGCGACAGCGGCCCGCGCGACCCGCGCGACCCGAACGGGCCCAGCGGCCCGGGCGGCCCGAGCGGGATGGCGCCGCTGACGGCGATGTCGACGCGCCGGCCGCGGCCGGCCGGCAGGACGCCGAACGGCGTGGCCGGGTCGCTCGCGATGCGGCGCTCCGGAATCCCGCGGTCGATGAAGGCCTGGCGGACGACCTCGACCCGCTCGAAGGCGAGGCGCGCGCTCTCGATCGGCGCCTCGTGATCGCCGGTGAGAGAGATGAGCGCGTCGGGGCGATCGACCAGCGAATCGACCACCCGCGCCACGCACGAGCGCCCCACGTCGTCCAGCTCCGCGCTGCCGAACGCGAACCCGACGCTGGTCGGGCACGATCCGCGGCTCCCGGGGCCCTGAACCTCGAGCCCGCGGCTCAGGCGCGGCCGCGGCACCTGCGGCGGCCGCCTGGCCGGCCGCCCGTAGCTGGCGGTGCACTCGATCTCGACCCGGCGGTCGAGGTAGTGGCGCGACGGGTCGCCGCCCGAGACCGGCGCGCACTCGCCCATCGACGAGACGCCCATCTGGCGCGCCGCCACACCGCGGCGAACCAGCGCCTGCGCCACCGCGTCGGCCCGGCGCTGGCCCAGTCGCTGGTTGTAGTCGTCGGTGTCGACCGGGTCGGTGTGCCCGACCAGGTTGACGTACTCGTTCTGGTTCGCGGTCAGCCACGCCGCCACCTCGTCGAGCACCCACCCGCTGGTCGATTCGTCGATCGCGTCGCTGTCGAAGGCGAAGTAGATCGTGCGCGGACAGGCCGGCGCGGGAGCGGGCACCGGCTGCGGCACCGGTTGCGGCGGCGGGTCCGGCGGCCGGTCGTCCGGCGGCGAGGTCGGGTAGCGCACCGGCGGAAACGTGCCGCCCTGCTGCGTGTGCGCCCACTGCCCCCAGCTCCGGACCGCGCTCACGACCCGGTCGGCGATGTCGTCGAGCGACCGCGCGTCGGTGAGCCGGCGCTCCCCGTCCTCGGACGACAGGCAGTCGACCTCGATCAGCGCGCCGGCCGCTCCGCCCAGACGCCTCGGATCGAGCACCGCCAGCTCGCCGCTCAGCCGCTGTGCACCCGCGCCGGGTGCGGAGAGACCGCGGCACAGGGCGTCCGCCAGTCCGCTGGCGGCCGGTCCGGCGTCGGGGCGGGTCCACACCTCGGCGCCGCGCCCCGCGCCCGGCCCGTGGTTGGCGTGCAGCGACACGAACGCGTGCGCGCCGGCCCGACGCGCGCTGTCGGCGCGCTCGTCCAGCCCGAGGTTGCGATCCGCGTCGCGCGTGAGCTCGACGCGCATGCCGCCGCCGGCGCGCGCCGCGATGCGCCGCGCCAGCGCGAGCGTCACGTCCTTCTCGAACGTGCCGCGCGGCCCGCGGCCGCCCCAGCATGACGAACCGCCGACGGCGCGAGCGCCGCCGTGTCCGGGATCGACGACCAGCGTGATGACCATGCCCGCCGTGGCCAGCACGATCCATTCCACCGGCGCGATCCATTCCATCGCCGCGCCGATGACGGGCCGATGCCGCGCGGATGATCGAGTGGGCAGGCAGTGCCCGCCCGGCCATGCTGCGCCGTGCACCGGGTCGCCGGCCGCGCCGCCGGCGCGCGCTGGCCCGCCGCTTGCTCGGCGGAGAGGACCACGCGCAGGAGGTCAGCCCTTGTCCATCAACGTCACGCTCAACATCTTCTCCGGGCGCCCCAACCCGACCTGGCAGCTCACCGACTCTCAGGCGCTCGAGCTGCGCGAGCGACTCGACGCCATCCGCGGCACGTCGTTCGACAAGCCGGCCGGCGCGCTCGGCGGACTGGGCTACACCGGCTTCACCCTCGCGGCCACCCAGGAGGACAACATCGAGCCGGAGATCTTCGTCCACGACGACGTGGTGGATCTCGGCCCGCAGAACGTCAGCCTGCGCGGCGCGAACCGGGAGCTGGAGAACTGGCTGATCGCCAGCGGCGGCGACGCGGTCGAGCCGGTCGCCCGCCGGCACGTCGACGACCTCATCCGCCCGGTCGCCTACGCCGGACGGGCGATGCGCGCGCGCGCGCTCGAGGTGCCGCGCTTCGAGCCGCACGTGTGGAACACCAACCCGCAAACCATGCGGGACAACAACTGTTACAACTACGCCTCGAACTTGATGACGAACACCTTCGCGCAGCCGGGGCGCGCGAGCGGTTTCACACCTCCGTCGATCAGCGTTGCCGATTACCTCCGCGCGGTCGCCAGTGACGGCCTCGAGGTGCTCGCCGATCCCAACGCGCCTCAGCGGACGCCGATCGACGGCCACTTCATGGCGCTGGTCATCTGGCCCTCCGCCGACTTCCACTTCTACCGGCTGGACGACTTCACCGCGCGGTGGTCGCACAAGCCGGGTCAAACGATGGCGCGCGATACCGATCAGAGCGGATCGCAGATCTCGGATCCGAGGTCGTGCGATCGCGGCCCCTACTCCGACTTCGGTTCCTACCTCTACATCGTCCCGTCGCGGGTGACGATCAGGTAGTCGCGATGCGCGCACCGCGCGGACTCACTGGTCCTCTGTTCGGCTTGACGTCCTGCCGTTGAATGGGCAACGCTTTCGGGCGCTCGACCAGTCGACGCGAGCAAGAGGAGCGGGAAGGGTGGAGCATTCGGGGGGATGCTCGGCAGGCGGCGCCAGCTCAGCGCGGCAGGTGCCCCTGGTCGGTGCTTCGGACATCTTTCACCGCCTGTGCGGACGCATCGCCTCGGTGGCGACCGCGCAGCGCACCACCCTCATCTGCGGCCCGACCGGCAGCGGCAAGGAGCTGGTCGCGCGCGCGCTGCACGACGAGTCGGATCGGCGCCAGCGCCCGTACGTCACGGTGCACTGCGCGACCCTGCCCGACACGCTGGTCGAGGCCGAGATGTTCGGGCACAGCCGCGGCGCCTTCACCGGCGCGACCCAGGCCCGCCAGGGCCTGATCCGCTCGGCGGCGACCGGCACGCTGTTCCTCGACGAGGTCGACTCGCTGCCGCCCGCCGCGCAGGCCAAGCTGCTGCGCTTCCTCGAGACCGGCGAGTACCGCGCGGTCGGCTCCGACCGCCTCGAGCACTCGAGCGCGTGGGTCATCGCGGCCACCAACCAGGACCTGGACACCTGCGTGCACCGCGGCGCCTTCCGCGCCGATCTCATGTACCGGCTCTCCGTCGTGCGCCTCGACGTGCCGCCGCTGGTCGAGCGGCGCGAGGACATCGCGGTCCTGGCCGATCACTTCCTCCACATCGCGACCGGCGGCGCCAAGCGCTTCGCCGATCGCGCGCGCGACGCGCTCCTGTCCTACGACTGGCCGGGCAACGTCCGCGAGCTCAAGCACCGCGTCGAGTCCGCGGCGCTGTTCCACACCGGCGACGAGATCGACGCCTCGGCCCTCGGGCTCGGCGCCGAGGCGGCGCCGGCCGCGCCCGCCGAGCCGGACGTCGATCCACTCGACGCGCCGCCCGCCGTGCTCACCAGCCTCCCGCTCGAGCGCGAGCTGTGGTCGCTCATCGAGCACGACGGCCTGACCTTGTCGGCCGCGCTCGCGCGCTGCGAGGAGATCCTGGTCCAGGCCGCGCTGCGGGCCGAGGGCATGAACCGCACGCGCGCGGCCGGACGGCTCGGCATCCACGTGCGCACCATCTTCAAGAAGCTGACCGGGTAGCGCCGCGCCGCCCGCAGCAACGCGCGTGAGCACGTGAACGGCGCGCCCGATCGATCAGGTCCCCCTGGCCACTCGGGCATGACCGCGCCCGACGCGCCATGGTGCGGACAGCGCGCGCGAGCTGGCACGACAGCTGCTCATGCATCGGCAGCGGAGACCCTCATGCAGAGCATCACGCCTTGCCTGCGCACGATCTCGGACCGCTTCCCGGTCGCCTCGTTCGTCGTGCGCGTCCCGCCCACCCGCACGTTCGAGATCGCGTGCGCGACCGATCCATCCCTCCTGCGCGCCGACTCGCGGCACCGGCGCACGCGCGAGAACTTCTACACCTCGCGCACCGGCGGCCTCCTGCGAGCGCCCGCCGGCCAGGCGACCGTGCTCCTGCCGTCCGACCAGCTGCGACGCTTCGCCGGGCGCACGCGCCTCTACTATGTGCTGGGCACCTACGGGCCCCGGGGCGACGCGCCGGAGTTCAGCGCGCCGTTCGCCCGGCCGGAGCTCATCCCGTCGGTCGGCATCGCGGCCGGCTTCACCGGTCGCTCGCTCGATCGCTCGCGCATGACCCGTCCGCCGGCCGATGGGCGCTACGGAGCGGCCCGGCCGGTCCTGAGCTGGGGCGGCGATCTCGTCGGCGCTCCCGCGGCCGACGCCCCCGACGCGGCCCCGCCTCCCGGCGGCGGCTACGACGACGGCTACGCGCCCGATCTATGGAGCAGCGAGGCCGCCGGCGCGCCGGACGCGCGCGAACCGCGCGATCCGATCGATCCGCCGGACCCGCCCGACCCGGCCTGGTCGGATGACGGCTTCATGGACGAGGGCGAGACCTACGGCGGCGCCGGCAGCCACGAGCTCTACGGTCGGCCGCGCGGGCCCGGGCGGGCCGCGGCGCCGCGCGGGTTCGAGGACGCCCCGGCGCTCCGCCGCGCCGGCGGCACGGCGCGCCCCGCGATGCCGGCCGCGCCGCGCGTCGGCCCCGCACCCGCACCCGCGCCGCGCTTCACGTCGGCGGCCGCCGAAGCGCCACGCGGCCACGACACGCCCTACCCGGTCGCGGCGTACGGCGGCCGGCTCGACGAGCCGCCCGGCGTCGAGGACGCGCCCCATCTGGCGCGCTCGGGCAGGCGACCCTCGCAGTCGCCGCCGGCGCCGGCCGCGATGCGCTACGGCGCGCCCGCGGCGCGGCCCGCGCGCCGCTTCCCGCTGCCGACCATCCCTCGCCCGCGCCCCGCGCCGTCGCGCCACACCCAGCAGCGCTACGGACAGCGCACCGCCGTCCGCCCGCGCGCGCTCGAGGACGCGCCGCCGCCGCCCGCGCCCGCCATCGGCGTCGACGATCTGTACGAGGACGCCGACCCCGGCGCCGGCGCGCTGACCATCCCCGCGCAGCTGGCCGCGGCCGGCGAGCCGCTGACCATCCGCCGCAAGCTCGAGCTGGTGGTGCCGATCGCCGATCTGGTGAGCGGCGCGGACCGCTACGCGGCGGTCGCCGGCGACGTCGAGTTCGACGATCCGACGCATCCCGCCTACCAGCGCACCCATCACGGCCTGCACCTGGGCCTGCTCGGCGTGACCCAGCGGAGCGGGCTGATCGGAAAGATCCTGCTCGCCTGCCAGCGCCGCGGCGCCGATCTGTTTCGCCAGGTCTTCGGCCCCGAGAGCGACCGGCTGGTCGAGGTGACCACCGCGCCGTCCCCCGAGGATCGCCTGCAGCCGGTCGAGGCCGCGTTCCTGTGGCAGCCGCCGTGGCTGGATCGCTTCCGCCGCGCCGGCCAGGAGGCGGCCTTCCAGGCGGCGCAGAACGAGGTCGTGGTCGAGGAGCTGGTCGACGCCCAGCTCGCCTTCGCCGCGCACCTCGGCCTCACCACCGATCGCGCGCTGGCCATGCTGGTCGACCGCTGCGCTCACATGGGCGTGGGCGGCGGGCGGCGCTGGACCGCCTCCGCGCTGTCGCCGATCGGCGAGGACGCCGGGCGTCTGGCCCAGGCGCTGGCCGCGCTCGGCGCCGCCGACCTGCCCGCCTTCCAGGCCCGGGCCGGCCTGCCCGCCGACGGCTGGCTCACCGCCGAGACCCACGCGGCGCTGCTCGGCGGGCTGCGCGCGCTCGGCGCCAGCTCGCCCTTCCCGGTGCCGGCGACGCCGGCGCTCCTCGATGCGCTGGTCGCCGCCGCGCAGGGCCGCCGCTTCGCCGCTCGCGCCTCCTGGCTGCGGCGCGCGCCGGCCTATCGCGACGCGGCGGTGCAGATCGGGTGATCATGCGCGACCGTGTAGCGCTCGCCCTCGAGGCGATCCAGAAGATGCGCGACAGCCGCGGCTGGCGCGAGCTCCAGCCGCGCTCGCGCGGCGCGCTCGACGCCGACGTGCGCCGGATCGAATCTGCCCTGCACGGCGGCGACGCCTACGCCCAGGCGCTCGACCTGTTCGACCTGCAGGCGCGGCAGGCCGCCAGCGCGCGCGGCGGCGCCGCCACCGGCGACAAGCCTGCCGCCGCCGCCGAGCCGGCGCGCCCGCCGCCGCCGCCCGCCACCGCCGAGATCGGCGGCCGCGCCGCCGCCGCGCTGGAGGCGGTCGACTTCCCCGCCTTCGTGGCGTCGCTCATCCACGGCACCTTCGACGCCATCGTCGACGCGTCGATCAAGCAGATCCACGAGTACGCGCGCCTGGTCGCCTCGCTCAGCCAGTCGCTCGACGAGTTCACCCAGGACAACGTCTCGCTCAACCAGGCGCGCGACACCCTGGCCGAGCGCCACAACCAGGATCTGATGATCGCCTTCCCGAAGCCGGGCGAGGCCAGCCAGCCGCGCCTGGTCCCGCGGCCGGGGCGCGAGGGGGAGTCGCCGTCGTGGCTGGCCCGCTACGACCTTGCCGGCCAGGAGCTGAGCGAGGACCTGACCGAGGGGCCGCTCCTGGACAAGGGCCGGCTGTCGAGCGGCGAGGACCGCCTGCAGGCGCTCGCCACGACGGTGCTCATGGGCATCAACCGCATCGTGGTGAGCGAGGGCGACGTGCGCGCGCGGCTGCAGTTCCACGCCACGGCGCGCGACATCATGACCGCCGACGTCCAGCAGGCCGGCGCCGCGCTGAGCACGCGCGGCACCAGCTCGTCGGCCACCCAGATGATGGTGTCCACGGTCAAGGCCAACTCGCAGTCCGACGCCTCCATCAAGACCGACCTCATGGGCGAGGTGCGGGTGACCTTCCGCAGCGAGACCTTCCCGCTCGAGCGCTTCGCCGACAGCGCCGCCATCCAGCTCATCAACCGCCACGCGCGCTGGAAGACCGAGCCCGGCACCGAGCGCCCCGCGCCGGCCGCGACCGCGACGCCGGCCGCGCCGGCCGCGATCGCCACCGGGCCGGCCGCCACGCCGGAGAGCGGCGCGGCCACCAGTCCGGGGAGCGGCGCGGGCACCGGCGGAGGCGCCGTGTGAGCGACATGATCGACATGGCCGATCTCCTCGTCGCGCTGGTCGAGGCGGTGCCGCTCGCCGCCGGCGGCCCCGACGCGGGCGTGGCCGTCGACGTCGAGTCGATGGAGGTCGACCTGCCGATCGAGACCCGCCTGGGCGACGGCGGCGCGCTCCTGGCCAGCTTTCCGCGCGGCCGCATGGCCACCGACTTCGATCCCGAGCTCGCGCGCGTCTCGGCCCGCTTCGCCCTGCTCGACCCGTCGCGGAGGACCGGCTGATGGCCGGCGGCAAGCCGGGCCGGGCCTTCCCGGTGGAGGAGTTCCTCCAGGCGATCATGGCGCAGCTCGACCGCGCGCAGGACGCCCTCGCCGCCAAGGTGTCGACCACCCGCCGCCCGCTGACCTGGGGGCTCAAGGACGTCAACCTCGACCTGCGCGTCTTCATCGAGGTCAACGACGCCGGCCACGTCATGATGCGCAGCGCCGGGCCCAACGAGGCCGGGTCGTCGACCATCCAGCTCAGCTTCACGGCGGTCACCCGCCCGATGGTCGAGGAGAACACGTTCTCGTTCGACATCGAGTCCGACCCGCGCTCGCTCGACGACCTCGGCCCCGGCCTCGACCTCGACGAGGAGTCGCGCCGCAAGCTCGACTGGATGGGCGTCCGCACCGTCGGCCAGCTCAAGCAGATCGATCCGCGCGTGGCCCAGGCCGCCATCGGCATCCCGGCCGGGCGCCTGCAGGCCGCGCTGCTCGCCGCCACCCGCCCGACCGTGCTCGGCCACGACGTCGTGCAGCGGCCGGACGGCTCGCGCCTGCTCCGCATCCGCGGCGCCAACCTCACCAGCGGCGTGGTCCCCGAGGTGCACCTGGCCGGCCGGCCGGTCGAGGTGCTCGAGGCCAGCGCCAGCCAGATCCTGGTCGTGCCGCATCCCGCCCACGACGAGGGCCCGGTCGAGGTCTACACCGACGGACACCGCGTCACCGGCTGGTTCCGCATGCCGCGGCCCGTCGCCTCCCCGTCGAACGGCGCCGGCGGCGCGCTGGAGGCGGAGGCATGACCCGCCGCGCGCTGAGGGGCCGCTTCGTCCTGCGCCTGGTCGAGGGGCAGGAGCTCGAGCACATCGCCACCCACCGCGATGTCCGCCTCGGGGCCGCGCCCCCGGCCGCGGCGATCGATCGCGGCGGCGCGGTCGACCGCGCGGTGCGGCGCCACAGCCCCGGCCTCCTGGTCTCCCGCGCCTACTCCGCGCGAGACGGGCTGCTCGGGCGCGGCGCCCCCCATCTGGCGTGGGACCCGGTCGAGCGCGCGCTCGGCATGTCGCGCACCTTCCGCGTCGAGGTGGATCCGGACGCGCCGCTGCGCCCGCTGGTCGAGGACCTGTCGGCGCTGGGCGGCGTCGAGATGGCCGCGCCCGAGTACCTGGTCGAGTCGCCGGCCGCTACGGCCCGCCGCGCCGACCACGACGATGCTGACGACCACGACACCGACGCGGCCCGACGCCTCATTCGCGCCGACGAGGCCCTCGCCCTCGAGCCGGGCGACAGCGCGCTCATCATCGGCCTGGTCGACAGCGGCGTGAACCTCGAGCACGCCGAGGTCCAGGGCCGCCTGCGCCCCGGCCTGTCGTCGGTGGCGCTGGCCCAGGACAACCTCGACGCCGACATGGTCGTCGTGTCGGGCGCCCATCCCCGCCTGCAGGACGTCGACGACGACCAGGGCCACGGCACGTCGTGCGCGAGCATCATGAGCGCGAACGGCTTCCGCATGGCGCGCGGCCTGGCCGGCGCCACCCGCCTCCTGCCGGTGCGCGCCCTGTGCGGCGCGCGCGTGGCCGAGCCGGGCGGAGGCAGCCGCGTCACCGCGGTGGGCTCGATCCAGGACATCGACTCGGGCACCAAGAGCTGCATCGACCTGGGCGCGCGCGTCCTCAACCTCTCGTTCGGCACGCCGGAGCGCATGCTCGAGCCGGGCGCGCCGGTGCCGCACGTCGAGGTCGTTCGCTACGCGCTGGCCCGCGACTGCGTGCTGGTCGCCGCGTCCGGCAACTCCGGCAGCGACGAGCGCTTCTTCCCCGCCGCGCTGCCGGGCGTCATCGCGGTCGGCGCGGTCGACGCCGAGGGTCGCCCTGCCACCTTCACCACGCGCGGCGACCACGTGGCCCTGTGCGCCCCCGGCCAGGGCGTGCGCGCCGCCCGGCTCGACGGCTACGGGGCGGTCAACGGCACCTCGTTCGCCGCCCCCTTCGTGGCGGCGGCGGCGGCGCTCCTCCTCGCGCGCGGCGCGCGCCGCTCGGTGCCGCTGCCGCCCGAGGCGGTGCGCCAGATCTTACTCGACAGCGTGAGCCCCTTCCCGGGCGGCGCGAACGCGCACGGCTGCGGCGCCGGGATCCTCGACGTGCTCGCCGCGCTCGCGGCGGTGGACCGCCATGCGCAGGAAGTGGACGAAGCGGCATGACCGGTGCAAACGAGATCGAAATCGACAGGGGCAGAGACGACTCCACCGCGAGCCGAACGCCGAGCGCAAGCGCCAAGGAGGGCGACATGAGCGAGATGACCAGTGAAGTGACGAGCGACGACGTCCGCGCGGAGTGCCCCAGGTTCCCCGACATCTACGAGTCGCTGCAGGGGGTGCCGGAGGCCAAGAAGGAAGAGGTGCGCCAGCGCAACCAGCAGCGCGAGCGCGTCTACCGCGCGGTGCGCCACATCCTGAAGGAGAACTTCGGCTTCGACGACGGCGTGCCGCCGGAGCCGAGCCACTTCCCCGGCTCGCGCATGACCGACGCGCAGATCGCGCGCTTCACCGCCGTCTACGGCCAGATCGTGGCCGACAACTGGACCGACCCGTCGCTTGGCCGTCCGTTCCCCGGCACCGACGACATCGAGGTCGACGGCGGCGGCAACAGCCCGCGCATCGTCGTGGCCCGCCGCTTCATCGACGCCGTCGTCGAGGCAGTGCAGGACTACACCGCCCACGCGGACCTCTTCAAGAAGGTGTTCGGGTTTCTGCGCGAGACCGGCACCGATCACCAGAACTCGCGCGCGTCAGCGTAGGAGGTCGCGATGCCCACCCCGGTCATCTTCACCAAGCAGTTCGCGGAGGTCGTGCGCCGGCTCGAGGAGCAGGGCGTGTCCGACGCCGATCCGCAGCTGTTCACCAAGTTCCAGAACGCCTTCCAGGTGGTGCTGGGCGGCGGCGTGCAGCAGCGCGCGTCGCAGATCCAGATCGATCTGCCCGACCTGGAGACGGGACTCCAGGCCGAGATCGTCAAGGACAACGTCCTGGCCCTGTCCGCGCTCTACTACTGCGCGCAGCTCGAGGACTGGAAGTTCTTCGCCGTCGCCGACAAGATCGCCGAGCAGTTCACGTCCGGCGCCATCCCGGTGTCGCGCAGCACCGGCGGCGACGCCATCTACCGCTGGATCAAGCAGGCCAGCGTGCGCTTCACCGAGAGCGAGCGGCGCGGCATGTACGCCCGCGCCTTCGGCTTCGCCCAGGGCGCGGTCGAGGAGGAGATGCCCAACCGCGAGTTCTCCGACGTCTGGATCCGCTTCCTGTCGGCGGTGAGCGTGTTCAGCCGCGAGCAGGACGCGACCATCCGCAAGGCGCTCGGCTCGCAGCAGGTGCTCAAGGCCGGCCGCGACCTGGCGGTCAACCTGTCGGTGCACGGCTACGGCGTGGCCCACTTCGCCGCCGTCGAGCTGCAGGAGGACGTCAGAAACTTACTGAAGCTGTTCAGCTACGACGACGTGCTCACCGCCTACGGCGCCGGCGACTACAGCCAGCTCATCGAGCGGGTGAGCTCGCTCTACCTGGGCGGCTCGGTCAACGGCGTCCGCCAGCGCACCATGGCCACCACCGGCCAGCGCCTGGTCCGCTGGCTGGCCGACCACAGCCAGCTGCTCCTGGCCGGCAACAACGTCACGCTCAACCTGCCGCGGCCCAACCAGCCCGACCCGCACGAGCTCCTGGTCCTGGTCGACAACGTCGAGCGCTGGCTCGCCGTCACCGGCACCGACGATCAGTCGATCGACAAGTTCAGCGATCCGGTGTCGATGCCGTCGCAGCCGACCATCCCGGACATGGCCCTGGGCGGCATCCCCGACGCCCTGCGCGACGTCATGAAGGGCAACGGCCTGGGCAGCCTGCCGGGCATGCCGAGCATGAACGTCGGCAAGGCCTGACCGGCGCGACACGACACAAAGCACGCAGAGGAGGACGTCATGACGACACGTGTCGCCGACGTGGCCAAGGCTCGCCTCAGCATCGCCGCCCGGCGGCTGGGCACGCAGGATCCGGTGCCGCTCATCGGCGGCCTCATCGACCGCAGCTTCGACCTGCCGGTGGGCGACCGGCGCTACGGCAACAACGCGCTCACGCCGGGCACGGTGCCGCTCGAGCACTCGTTCACCGAGACCTCGGCCGCGGCCCTGCGCCTGGCGCTCGAGCCCTACGGCCCCGGCGCGTCGCCCGACACCAGGCGCCAGGAGGTCAGCCGCGAGGTGCGCCGCCTGGTGTCGCGCTGCTACGGCGCGCCGGCGCTGGCCTGGTTCGATCGCGCGTCGGAGCCGTTCCGCGGCGCGCACCGCCCGGGCAGCTCGCGCTTCGGCGCCTGGTTCGGGGCCGCGTTCGACGAGAACGGGGTCGCCGAGACCAAGGCCTACTACGAGCTGGTGCCGGGCCAGCTGGGCGAGCTGCCGCCCAACCTGCGCCACGCCTCGGAGGTGGCGATGGCCCACATGCCGGGGCTCCTGCCCATCTTCACCTCGATCGCGTGCGGGCGCGGCCAGGGGGCGCAGCGGGTCTACTTCTATCACCGCGGCGATCTCCGCCTGCTCGACCTCGAGCCCATGATGAACGCGCTCGGGGTCGGCCATCAGCTGCCCAGCATCCTGTCGGCGCTCGGGCTCATCCTGGGCGGCCGCTTCGTCCTGCCCGAGGGCAGCGTCATCATGGGGCTGCGCGACACCGCGCGCGGCATCGGGCTCAAGCTCGACGTGCTCCTGCCGGGCGTGCCGGATCCGCCGCGCGAGATGCACGGGCTCATCCAGATGTACCTGGCCCAGCGGCCCGAGATGCAGCGCGCCCTCCGCCACTGGATGCAGGCGATGACGCCCGACGCCTACGCCGGCCCCGGCAAGATGAGCGTGGTGGGCGTGAAGGTGAACCCGCACACGCCCGCGCGACTCTCGATCTACTTCCGCCCGGTCGGCTACGATCAGCCGCCCAGCCAGCGCGAGCGCGGCGCCCAGTACGCCGGAGCACGGCAGTGAAAGCCCTGAGCGCGGCGGACCGGCGCGTCGTCCGCGACAAGGTCGACTCGTTCCTGCGCCAGAACCCGAACTTCTCGCGGCTGTCGTCGGCGCAGCAGGCCGAGATGCGCGAGGCCACGTGCAAGGTGGTCGAGCACATGGCGGCCGACGCGCCGGCCGGCGCCACCGGCGATCCCTACGCCATCGCGCTGGAGAACGCCCCGGTGGGCCAGGTGGTGGGCGACGCCGGCAAGCTGCTCAAGGACAAGGGCGGACAGCTGGGAGACGCGATCGCGGTCGGCGTCACCCAGGCCGCGCGCATGGTCAAGGAGATCGACTTCCCGCAGTTCGTGTCCAGCCTGGTGTCGGGCACCTTCCACGCCATCGTCACCTCCAGCATCGAGCAGATGAAGGCGTACGCGGAGATGGTGAAGTCGGTGTCCACCTCGCTCAACGACTTCAAGGACCAGAACACGACCGACAACCAGGCGCGCGATCACCTGGTGCAGAAGTACCCGAGCATGATGCAGATGACCGTGGTCAACGGGCAGCCCAGGGTGGTGCCGCGCGACGACTACGAGGGCGAGGTGCCCGACTTCGGCGCCGACCTCAACATGGGCGAGTCGATCACCTCGCTCGACGAGGACGTGATCGAGGAGCAGCTGGTCCCGGCCGCGCGCGACGATCTGGCGCGCGGGCGCCAGCAGCTGCTCGCCACCACCATCCTCATGGGCATCAACCGGATCATCGTCACCGACGGAAAGATCAACGCGAAGATCAAGTTCAACTTCTCGGTCAACGAGGCCCGCCAGATGAAGGCGCAGGCGTTCGACTACGCCAACATGGGCACGACCTACACCTCGCAGGGCGAGTACGAGAGCTCGCGCGAGGGCGGCAGCGGCCAGTGGGAGGCCGGCAAGGGCAACTGGCAGGAGGGCAACTACTACTCGAGCGGCAAGTACCAGGCCGTGAGCACGCCCGACATCCGGGTGACGGCGCAGGTCGACATGTCGTCCGACGCCGCCATCCAGGCGAGCGGCCAGATCATGGGAGAGGTGTCGGTCAACTTCAAGAGCGAGAGCTTCCCGCTCGAGAAGATGGTCGACACCGATCAGCTGATGCAGCTGCAGCGGGCCCAGGGCGCGGGTCGCGGCGCGCCGCCGGCCAGCGCGACCGGCGCGGCCCCGCCGGCGGGCGCGGGCGCGGCGGCGCCGGCCCCGGCGCAGCAGAGGTAGCCCGATGAGCACGGCGCGCGCAGCGAGCGCAGGGCCCGGCCACGAGGGCGCCGATCCGGTCGTCGGCGGGGTCAAGCGCCTGCTCGCCGAGTCGGCCGCCTTCCAGAGCCTGCCCGAGCGCGACCGCGCGCGGCTCGAGAAGGACATGGTCAAGATCGGGCGCTACCTGTCCGATCCGGGCTGGATGACGCCGACCACGCCGGCGCGGGCGCGCGCGCTGGAGGAGGAGCAGCCCGACGCGGTCGACGTGCTCAAGCAGCGCATCGCGCAGGACCCGGGCTTCGCCGGCGAGGACTTCAAGGGCGGCGCGATCGCGGCGGGCACCAAGGAGTTCGGCGATCTGGTCAAGACCGTCGACTTCCCCAAGTTCGTCTCGGGGCTGGTCCAGGGCGTGTTCCAGGCGGTGGTCAACGCGACCATCCAGCAGATGCAGGCGTTCGGGGAGCTCCTGGCCGCCACCGCCAAGACGGTCGACCAGTTCGCCGCCGACAACATCAGCGACTCGCAGGCGCGCGACCACATCGCCAATCGCTACACGTCGGCGGCGAAGGTCGACGTCGGCGGCGACGGCGCGCGCCTGGTGCCGACCGGCGCGGAGGGGGCGCCCAACCTGGGGGCAGAGTTCGGCCTGGGCGACGACGTCGACCTCGAGGACCCGGAGTCGGAGCAGCAGCTGGTCACCGCCGCCAAGCTCGAGATGGCGCGCTCGCGCCAGCAGATGATGGCGATGATGGTGCTGCTCGGCATCAACCGCATCGTCGTCACCAACGGGCAGATCAACGCCAAGGTGGTGTTCGACATGCGCGCCAGCGATGACGCGCGCCGGCGCCACAAGGCGGAGCTGAAGGACAAGGAGAAGGACTCGGAGCAGGCCAGCACCGGCTGGCTCACCAACCTGGTCGGCGGCTTCGACGCCGGTCACGAGCACGAGACCACGGTCGGCAGCTCGGTCGACGAGACCAGCGAGTCGAAGGCCGCGGTCAAGGCCACCCTGTCGGGCGACGTGCGGCTGTCGTTCAAGTCGGAGACGTTCCCGCTCGAGCGCATGGTCGACGTCATCGGCATGCAGATGCTGCAGCAGAAGGCGCAGCCGGCCGCGCAGCCGGCCGCGCGGGCCGCGCCGGGTGCGCCGGCCGCGGCGCCGGCCGCGGCCGCTCCTGCGGCCCCGGTGCCCGGGGCGGTGCCGGGGGCCGCGCGATGAGCGCCGCGACCGCGGGGAGCGCGGGCGCGGGGAGGGCGGGCGCCGCGACCGCGGGCGCGGGGAGCGGTGCGAACGGCGCTGCGCGCGGCGAGGAGCCGCCGGGCGATGTCCGGCTGCACGTGCGCGAGCTCCTCGGGCGCACCGCCTCGTTCGCGCAGCTCGGCGCGGAGGAGCGCAGGCAGATCGCCGGCGCGCTGGTCAAGGTGATCGCCTTCCTGCGCGATCAGGGCGCGGATGCGCCGGACCTGGCCGGCGGCGCGCCGGTCCAGGCGCTCGACATCGGCGAGAACGAGTCGCTGAAGAGCCGGCTGTCCGACGATCCCAGGCTGGTCGGCGCCGACTTCAAGGCGGGCGCGGCGCGCGAGGGGGCGCAGGTCTTCAAGAGCCTGGTCTCGGCGGTCGACTTCCCGAAGTTCGTCTCGGGCCTCATCGAGGGCGTCCACTCGTCGATCGTGGCGAGCTCGA
>Ga0126377_10001358_pt1 | contig 16009 bp, 33 predicted proteins | sample PanSoiMetPlot_22_FD_92647 | JGI IMG/M metagenome (GOLD analysis project Ga0126377, IMG submission 92647) | Tropical forest soil microbial communities from Panama - MetaG Plot_22 | ecosystem: Environmental > Terrestrial > Soil > Tropical forest > Bulk soil | place: Panama | collected 2016-02-17
CAGGAAGCCAGGTGCCAAACGGGGCGTGGGAGAGGCCCCCCTGCACCAGGCCCCACGCCGCGCGAGCGCCGCGGGGGGAGGGGGCGGGCCGCGGCCGGTCGGCGCGATGCCGCATGGATGCAGGGATCGATGTGCTTGCATGCCTGCACCGATGCCTGCATCCAGCCCTGTATCCATGCGCCCTGCGCTCGCTGCGAGGGGCATCGAGCAGGGGTATGGGGTAGACGTGCTAGATCTCCACTACCCCCGCTATCCCTGTGTTCATGCGGGATCTAGCAGCACTGCTTCCCCGTTGCTACCCCCAAGGTGCGAGGCTGCAAGCGCCTTCAGCTGCTCCCACTCGAGCGCTGCTGCCTCCTCCGCGTTTGCAGGCAGGTCAACAGCCAGCTGCGCTGTCACGCTGGGGTAAGCCGCCTCAATCGCTGCAAGCATGCCGGTTTGCCGCTGCAGCCCGCTGAGCTTGCCGTCGTCCAGCACGCCGTCAACGACCGCCCGCGCCGCCTCCTCGCGCCGCTCCTGCAGCCGCTCTCTGACCAGCATCCTGGGGTCTGCCGCCTGTCTGCTGGTGACACCAAGCAGCAGCCTTCTCTGCTTCCTCTCTGTCCGCGCCTGCGCTGCGAGACGAGCAGCCCCGGCTGGATCCCTGGTCACCATCGATGTCCCTGCGTGCGCTCCACATAGCCCGTAGGCCCGTGTGCGAGCAGCACCGCACCGACGTCCATCCGCTCTGATCAGTCGGCAGCGGCCGTCGTCCTCCCCCTCGTAGAACGTCGCGCCCTCGGGGATGTACGCGCTCTCCGGCAGGCGCAGCACCAGTTCCTGGTCATCGCTCATCAGGCTTTACAAACTCCTTACTTGACAGCTGTACCGCCATCGGTACATTCCCGATCAGCACTTGCTGACGCGCCCCACGGGGCTTCGGGCAAGGGACGCGGGTTCTGGACGACGGCGTAGCCCTTCGGGGAGCGCTGGGTGGAAGATCCCCGCCGACGAAAGGCTTGTGATCCCACGGCTCAGCCTGTGCAGACACGGCAGGCGTGCTGGCGAGGGAACACAACACATCCTCCTCCTGGGGCTGCAGATGGCCCCCGAGGGAGCACGTTGATCCTGATGACCGGCGACGGCCGGAGCGCTTCGGCGCTGTCCCGCGTGCTCCCTGTTGTCGGGCTGCAGCCAGGGTACGAATGGCTTCGGGGAAGCCCAGCGGGCCGCTGCTGAGCGAGCTTCTCCCCGTCGTACGGTCAACCACAGGAGGAACGTCATGACGAACGATCAACTTCGCGAGCGGCTCGATGATCTCCGCATCCAGCGGAACTTCATCGAGCGCACGATGTCAGGCCTCGCGCCCGACGCCGACTCCGGCATGCATGCCGAGTGGGCGGAAGCCATGGGCCGTCTCGCCCGGATGCACGGCGGGATCATGGACCTGATGGTCAAGGCGGGCCGCGGCGAGATCGCCGCGAACTAGCCAGGAGGAGCGCCCCCAGCATGAATCGCTGCGGCGCTCCCCACGGTCAACCACAAGGAGGGAACATCATGAAGGCACAGACGCCCGAAGTGACCGCGCGGCGGATCGCGTCGGCTCCGGCTCACTACGCCGGGATGATCGCTCACCCGACGCCGCGGTTCGCGGCCGTGCGCGGTGCTCGCACCGTGCGCGAGGTCGAGGCCTACCTGCCCGCGAGCTACGCGGTCATGGAGTCGTTCGAGACGCTGCCTGGAGGCAGGCTCGTCGTGATCATCGGCGGCTACGACAACGCTGGCTGGACGCTGGAGGGCTACGTCATGCCGCGTCTCGCGAGCGGCTGGATCGCCTGCGAGGAGATCCCCGCTTAGCGGGGATCCACGGTCAACCACCAAGGAGGAAGTCATGTCCCCGAAGGCAGATGCCTACGAGGTCGTCACGCGCCGGATCATCGAGGCGCTGGAGCAGGGCGTCGTGCCCTGGCACAAGCCCTGGAAGAACGCGCGCGGCGTCGGTCCGACGTCGCTCTCGACCGGCAAGGAGTACCGCGGCATCAACGTCTGGATCCTCGCCGTCGAGCAGCAGCTGAAGGGCTACTCAAGCCCGTACTGGCTGACGTTCAAGCAGGCGCAGGCTCGCGGCGGCAGCGTCCGCAAGGGCGAGAAGGGCACGCAGGTCGTGCTCTGGAAGCCGTTCAAGAAGACGGTCGAGGAGGACGGGCGCGAGCGCGAGGAGCGCTTCCTGATGCTCCGCTACTTCACCGTCTTCAACGTCGACCAGTGCGACGGGATCGAGACTCCGGCGCTCGAGGAGATCCCCGAGCGAGATCCGATCGAGTCGTGCGAGGCGATCGTCGCGTCGTACGTCGGACGGCCGGAGATCAAGCACGGCGGCAACCGGGCGTACTACTCGCCCGGTCTCGACTACGTGCAGATGCCCGAGCGCGGTCAGTTTCACGACGGCGAGGGCTACTACGCAACGCTCTTCCATGAGCTTGCACACTCGACCGGCCATGAGTCGCGGCTGGCTCGCAAGAGCCTGCTGCAGCCCGCGCCGTTCGGCAGCCCGGACTACTCACGCGAGGAGCTTGTCGCAGAGCTTGCGGCGGCGTTCGTGTGCGGCGAGGCCGGGATCGCGGTGAACGTGCCTCAGTCGGCGGCGTACATCGCCAGCTGGCTGAAGGTGCTGCAGGACGACCGCAAGATGCTCGTCCAGGCGGCAGCCCAAGCACAGAGGGCTGCCGACCTGATGCAGGGCATCGAGGTCAAGAAGGAGGAGTCGTCTTCGGACGACTCCACGGTCAACCACAAAGGAGGAACGTCATGTTCAACCCAGGCGACGTCGTCACCATCGTCGCGTCCGGCGTGCAGGGCACGGTCACGGGCGCGTACAGCGACGACACCTACTACGTCAAGGCTCGCGGCTTCGAGAAGCGAGTCAAGGGCGTGGAGATCGTCAAGGCCACCGGCAAGATCAAGATCCGCGTCACGCAGATCAAGAAGGGTGACCGCTTCTGGAACGAGTACTGGGGCAAGGAGGTCATCGCGACCACCGATGCCTACCGGCTCGACGGCAAGCTCGACCCGGAGAACTACTCCGAGACAAAGCCGAAGCCGAAGGTCGCCGTCTGCGAACACGTCGATGGCAAGTGGACCCACCTCTGGTGGATGGTCGAGGTCGGCGTGGGCGATGGCCGCGGCTCCGGCGGCGGCTGGTCCGAGGTCGAGCACCGCTACATCGAGGTCGAGCGAGGAGTGGAGGCCGGGTAACCGGCCACCACGGTCAACCATCAAAAGGAGGGACACATGTCCATGCCCATCTTCGAGCAGACCGTGTCGGCGCTCTTCTACAGCAACGACGCGAGGCTGCGGCTGTACGAGGTTCGTCGCAAGGGCCAGCCGACTGAGTTCACGCTCAGGTACGACGGCCGCGACGACGTCCGCGGCCAGGAGTTTGAGGGCGAGGAGGTCTTCCGCACGCTCGACCGCGTGAAGGCCGATGCCTACATCGCCGGGTACGACCTGGCGATGGAGCGGACCCGCGAGCGCAACCGCAGAGCGCTCGACGCAAGGATCCGCGAGGCCGCACAGTCGTACGCGGAGGCCGACGAGGCTTCTGGCGAGTACGGCGAGGGCGGGCAGGAGTCGATGGAGATCTACGCCGAGTGCGGCGGGATCCTCAGCGCCCTGCAGGAGGCTCGCAAGCTCTTCGTGGGCAGCGAGCTTCCGCTCAACGATCCAGCCGACGACAGCGATGTCTCGGTCTACGGGGCTGGCTGCTAGCCAGCCCCCACGGTCAACCAACCAAAGGGAGGGAACGATGAAGGCACAGGCCGTCATCAAGTACGACAACGGCAACCGTCGGACGGTGTACATCCACGCCGACCACGCCGACCTCGAAGGCCGCTTCGACTGGGCCACCACGTCGGAGCGCAACAGCGACCAGGGCTACCACCTGCTCGCAGACGGCACCGTCGAGCAGGTCCGGTATCGCGACGGCGAGATCCAGTCGCGCGAGCGGCTGGCCGCGCAGTGGGAGCGCGAGGCCCCCGAGGGCTACACCGTCAGCGGCACCGACGAGATGGTCGCGGTCGGCATCGAGGCGCTCGAAGCGCTCCGCGCGGCGTGCGCCGAGCGCGGCGAGGAGGTCGAGGTCGCGGAGATCCGCGTCTACGAGAACTGCCCCATCGAGGCTGTCTTCGTGGACGACAACGGTGCCGAGACCCTCGTCTGGAACCGCGACAAGGGCTGGGTGGAGCGCTGAGCGCTCCCATGGTCAACCAACCAAGGAGGAACGTCATGAGCGACGAGAAGCTCAACCTGACCCCGAACGACTTCGAGGTCGCCAACCACGGCTCGCTGATGCTGCTCTACCCGTGCAACGACGCGGCTCGTGAGTGGATCGACGTCAACATCTACGGCACCGATGCCGACACGGGCATCCCCGAGAACGAGGTGCAGTGGTTCGGCGGCGGAATCGTGATCGAGCCGCGCTACATCATGGACATCATCGACGGGATCGAGGCCGACGGTCTCGACGTCAAAGCCCGCTAATGGACGTCTGGACGATCATCATGGCGGCGATCCTGATCAGCGCGGTGCTCGTCATCGTGGGGATCGTCGCCATCAGCTGGCTCTCGCGCCGCTTCCCGAACGAGGTGCGAGCATTCATCAACGAGTACGAACGGCGGCGGGGTCGCTTGTAGGCGGGCTTCGGCCCGCCCATGGTCAACCATCAAGGAGGTGACACATGGTCACGCAGAACGATGTCGTGCTCGACCTCGTCCAGATCCTCGAGGAAGCGGCCGACTCCGGCCGTCTCGTCGGATCCGAGGAGACGCGCATCGACAAGGTCGACACCCGCGATGGGTACGTCGGCCCGAGGTTCATCGTGCTCGACCTGAGCGATGGCTCGAAGGTCGAGCTTCGCGTCGATACGAAGGAGGCCTGATGGAAGAGACCTTCGAGATCGACGGCGTGACCTACGTCACGCTTCGTACGAAGGAGCAGGCCGACGAGCTTGTCTCCGACGACGACATCGAAGGTGCCCTCGGCTGGTTCACCGACAAGCGCGGTGTCCCGGCTGAGGAGTTCATGGACCGGCTCTGCCCCGGCTACCTGCCGGACGGCCGACGGTACGAGGTCGACAACTTCGAGGATCCCGCCGCGAAGCGGATCCTGTCTCGCGCCCGCAAGATCAAGCGCGAGATGGACGAGAGCCTCGACTAGCACGGCCCCCCCGCTTCGGCGGGGGCACGGTCAACCACAAGGAGGAGCCATGACAGGCTGGAGATGGTGCCCTGGTGCACGCGACCGCTGCCGCGAGTGCGGCCGGTTCGTGACCGGGGTCTGGAAGCACTGGATCAGCCAGACGACGTCGAACATCGCAATCTGCGCCGAGTGCGCGGGAGGTGAAGGCGGAATGAGCGGAGGTGAATCGTGAAGTTCACGCGCTCAAAGGACGGCGTGAGGCGGACGAACATCAACGTCCGCTTTCGCGTCGGCTACGACCTGCTGGAGGCCGCTGCGGCGAACATCGTCTGGGCCGAGGCGGTCGATCACATGCACAACGAGATCACCGATGACCTCGTCGCGGAGATCGCCTCGCGGCTCACGAAGCGCCGTGTCGAAGACGCGGTTCGGGCAGAGCTACAGGCGACGGGCTACCAGGGCTACGGCCGCGACGACGAGTACTACGGAATGTGCCTCGAAGCGGCGCAGCCGTACGTCCGACGGTTCTACCCGGAGGCGTACTGATGAAGCGGCCATTTCAGTTGATGGTCGATGCGGGCGTCCCGTGGGAAGAGCCACGCACGCGCTACTTCGGCAGCCTCGACGCCGCGCTCGCGGCGAGCCGGGAGTACGAGGAGCGCTGGCAGCCGTTCGTTTGGATCACCGAGATCCGCCCCAAAGGCGAGCGCAATATCTCCCACGTCGCGAACGGAAGGAGACAGGCATGAGGGTCGACACCGAGCAGCTGGTCGGCCGTCAGGAGATCGCGGCGATGATGGGCGTCTCGGTCCAGGCCGTGAAGCGCTGGCGGCTGCGCGGGCAGTTCATCGAGCCTCTCGTCGTCGTGAGCGACACGCCGATCTGGCGTCGTCGCGACGTCGAGCGGTGGGCGAAAGCCCGACGGAAATGACAGGCGCAACGGAGGGGGATGTGTTGTGCTTCCTCGCGAAGGGTGGCTTCGCCATTTCTGTCCGCCTCACGTCGCCCGAATGGGGACCCCGGCGTGCATCGATTCTAACGCCTTGACGTCCTTCAGTCGACGTCGCACGACCTTCTTCGGTATTCCGAGCCGACGCGCAATCTCACCCGCGCCTAGCCCTTCGTGGGCGAGCGCGGCGATGGTCTGCCGTCGGCCGTTGGCGTGCTCGCGTTCCATCAGCCAGTGGGGTACCCGGATCGTGCGCATCCGCAGCGCGAGCGTGAGCACGCCCAGCTGTAGCTCGAGGATCCCGCGCTCCTCGAGCCGCCGCGGCTCCGCGTCGACCAGCACCGCCCTGACCAGCCTGTAGCGCTCCGGGCGGGCAGCTGCGAGCCATTCCAGCTGTCGGCGGAGGTCGGCGTAGCTGCCGTGCCGGTCGCGGGAGATCGCCGCACGTTCCCATCCGTAGGCATCGTCGTCGTGCTCGCGGCGCGGCGACGTCGGCATCGTGGGCAGCGCCGCCGCCTCGACCACCGGCATCTCCAGGTAGGTGTCCCACTCCGGCTCGTCACGCTCGCGCCGCCGCCAGCCGCTGCCGTCGCAGCCGAGGCACAAGATCATCCCGCCGCGCTGGCGGATCCAACCGCTGCGCCTGCACGTTTCGCAAGGAACCACGCGGGCTGCCGCTGGTCCCGGCTCCGGGCGCAGCGCTCCCTGCGGGGTCGGGTACGGGTCGTTCATCGTCGTGAGGAGAAGCCTCACGCGCTCGACTCTGACTGCCAGCTGCAAGCGGGTGCCTCCTACCCGCTCGCTGCGTCACCCGCGAAGGATTCTCTCGCAAAGAGCGACCTTCCACAAGATCGGATGTTTCGGAGTGGAAAGGGACATGGTAGGACGGTAAGCCGAGGACTCTGTCCTCCCCCGGTTCAGGAAAGGAGGCTGTACCGCACCCGCGGGCGAGCCTCCAGACGTCAGGCACTGAGGAGCGCTCCCTCCCCCTGCGGCAGGTCTCGACGCGCTGGAGGCTCCCGCCTCGCGTGTCCTCATGGCATGTTCGACTCATGGACATTGCCCTGTAATTAGGGGACAGATATTCCTCGCAACGGCCACAAATGGCCGCGATTTCGTAACAGAACTTGCCGCGGAATATGGAAGGATGTGACCAGGGTGGATGTCCCTAATGGACCTGAGCAATTCCCCGAAAGGCTCCGTGTGTTGAGGAAGAGACTCGGCAAGTCGCAGACCGAATTGGCTGCTCTTTGCGAAGGGATTCCCTCCGCGCGGACGCTCCGCAGGTGGGAGTTGGGCGAGGTCGCGCCCCACATCGGGCGTGCGTTCTCCCGGCTCGCTGAAGTGCTCGACGTCTCACCCGCGTACCTGCGTTGGGGAGGAGAGGAGTAGACGAAGCGATGCCCATGCTGAGGGCGAAGGTCACGAAAGTTGAACACGACCTCGGTACGGGCTGGTACCGGATCACCACGGATCACGGAGACGTCAAGCGTCTCGACACGAAGAAGCAGGAGTTGGCCGAGCAGGCGGCTCGCCTGAAGGAGTCGGGCGTCACCGCCGAGATCGATTACACCGAGAGGCCGCGCACGGTCGACGGCCGCACCTACCGCAACTTCTACTGGGAGAACGGCGAGGCGGCTGGCGATGGCTCGAGCGCCGCGGGCGGCATCGAGGAGATCGGCGGGCAGGACGGCCAGAGCTTCCAGCGGCGCAAGCACCCAGACGAGCGTTGGCAGATCGCGCTCCAGGGCGGGATGCACGCGGCCATCGCCACGCTCCCGTTCCTCGCGCCCGACCAGCGCTCGTTCGATCACCAGAAGCGGATCGCGACCGCCTGGGCGGTGTTCCTCTTCCACTCCTCGCTGGACAACGCGCAGGAGGCGGTCCCGACACGCGGGATCGACTGGGAGCCGCAGGGCGACCCCGGCCCCGAGAACCGTCCATCCCCGCAGGACGACGACATCCCTTTTGAGGCATGAGCAACCTGATCGAAGTCACTGCGTTCTGCTGCGAGTGCCAGGAGCCGGTCGACCCCTACCACGCGCTGCGTGAGGTGGTCGGCTGGGCGCGGCCTCGCAAGCGGGGCGGCGTGCACCACATCGAGCTACGGCGGGAGACCGGTCGCTACCTGTGTGACCGCTGCGCCCGCCTGCTCAAGCAGACCGGCTCCGCGCAGCAGGGGGTACTCGCCGTATGACCAGGGTCCCTGAACCGCCCGCCTACGACGCTGACCAGCTGGTCGCGGAGATCCGCCGCCGAGGGGGGCGGGTCTACCGGATGCGCGAGGTGGTCGTCTTCTGCCTGACCAACGATCCCGAGGTGGCCGACTGGCTGTTCGGTCTCGGCGGCTCCTCGTTCCTGCCTCGCTATGCGACAGCTGACCCGACGCTCCCACCGGGGTCGTACAAGCGAGCGCAGGGCGGGCCGCTCGAGTGGGATCTCTACGTTCACACGATCCCCGTGCTGGGCGAGCGGCGTGTGTGGGAGGCGGCGGGGCCGCTGACGTTCGTGCACCACGCCGACGCGCACGCGCATGAGCGCACCGAGAAGGCGAGCGCGGCATGAGCGCCCTCGACATCGCCCAGTACGCGCTCGCGGAGGCCGAGAGCGGCAGCCGCCTGCGCTTCAACCTGCCCATCGACCACTGGTCTCCCTCGAGCCTCTCGATGCTCAACCGCTGCCCGCGGCAGTGGCAGGAGCGCTATCTGCACGGGCGCAAGGAGCGACCGGGCGAGGCGCTCGTCGTCGGCCGCGCGGTGCACGCGGGCGTCGAGGAGAACTTCAAGCAGAAGGTCGAGACGCACGACGACCTGAACATCGTCGACCTGCTCGACTGGTACATGGAGGTCGGCTGGGATCAGGTGCTGGCCGAGGAGGCCGAGGACCCGATCTGGGACAACCCGGTCTCGAAGGCTCGCGACCGCGGCAAGGCGATGCTGTCGGAGTACCACAACGTCGTCGCGCCGCGCGTACAGCCGTTGTCCGTTGAGGGCAACGTCTCGGTCGACCTCGACGCCTACGTCCCCGTGGTCGGCCGCTACGACGTGATCCGCTCGTCGTCGGTGATCGACCTGAAGACCGGGAAGACGAAGGTCACGAAGCCGAAGGAGGCGTGGCGGATCCAGGCCGCGGTCTACTCCGAGGCCGAGGAGAAGCCGGTCGAGTTCCACAACGCCTCGATCACGAAGACCGGGGTGATCAGCATCGTCACGCCGCTCGAGGCCGAGACGCTGCTGGTGCATCCCTCGAAGGACGAGCGGGCCGAGCTTCGCCGCACGATCCGGGCGCTCGCGACCTGGGCCGTCTTCCTGATGGAGGCGTATGGCCCCGACGAGCCGTGGCCGACGACCGGGCGCTTCCACACCTGGGCCTGCGACTACTGCGGCTTCCGCGGCGACTGCCCCGCCTGGAAGGGAGCGTCATGACCGGCGCTGCCATCGCCTTCGTGATCGGCGTAGCCGTGGGGATCGTCCTCGGTGCCTTCGCGGCCGAGGTCGGCTCCTGGTGGGCCTACCGCGAGGAGGACATGTGAACGGGATCAAGACCGCGTCAGAGAACGAGATCGCCGCGCTGCGCAGCGTCGAGCGAGCGGCCCGCGAGGTCATGCGCTACCCCGACGACCGACGGCCCAAGCAGGCGCTCTCGCGGGCACTGATGCGGCTTGACAAGACGAGGGAGGCAGAGCGTGAGTGAGCAAACCATCGTGGACGCCGACAGCGCCGAGGAGATCACGGACATCTCCGAGGGCGGCAAGCGGAAGATCCGCGTGTACGACCCGAAGGGCGACTTCGTGATCGAGGTGCCCGACGGCGCGAAGGTGACGTTCGGGTACTTCAACCCGGCCGCCCCGGCGCAGATGGGGCGCGAGAACTACCACTCCCCGATGAACGTCGCGAAGCAGACCGCGCTGCGGATCTACGAGCGCGGCGAGAAGGGCAACCAGCTGGCCTGCTTCATCGGGGTCACCGGCTTCCGCGACCTCGGCATCACGATCACCAAACTGCGCCAGCACGTCGTGATCGAGCAGAACTACGAGGACGACGGCGAGAACATCCAGTGGGGTGGCAAGCGCGAGCAGCGGCTGATTGCGCGACCGGAGGAAGACCTCGAGTTCTGATGACGCTGCCCGCCTTCGACAGCTGGGCGGTGCGCGGTCTGCTGGGCCGGACCTACAAGGTCGGCCCGTACTGCTCCAACCCGCTCTGCACGAAGCTCGCGGAGCACGCGCACCACATCGTCCGCCGGTCGCAGATCCAGGGCGACTACTACTGGGTCGAGATCGACGGCGAGATCGTGATCGGCAATGTGACCGGTCTCTGCCCCCGCTGTCACGACGAGATCACCGGAGTCGTGGGCGGGCACCGGGCGGCGATCCGCTGGCACATCGACCCGCTCGACGGGACGACCGGCTTCTGGTGGTGTCGGATCGTGACCAACCCCAGCGGCGAGGTCACCTACTTCCCCGTCGACCTGCTCTCGCCCCAGCCTCCGACTCCCGACGCGCTCGCTGCGTCACCCGCCGCGGAGGAGTCTGATGTCAAGGAGTCGGATCGGTGCCCGACCTGTGGGCACCTGACGCGCTCTCGGCCCGCTGCTGCAGCCCCAGCGGCGGGCCGCAAGCGCAAGACCTGGATGATCAAGGTCCCCGACGACGAGCAGGAGCACGGAGCCGACGTGCTCGACGTGCTCCTCGATGATCTCGCGCCGCTGTTCGGCTACGAGCCGACGGCCAGCGCCCGCTACTACGTCGTCGCCGCCGCGCTCGCCTACGCGCAGCAGGACCGCAAGCGCTTCATCGAATCGCTGAGAGGAGTAGGTGCCTGATGCCCGAGATGACCTACAGCGAGACGCTCATCGTCACCCACTGCTGGTGCGGGATCTCGTTCGCGATCCCCGAGAACCTCCATCGCTGGATGAAGGACGGGCGTGACCACCACTGCCACTGCCCGATGGGACACGAAATGATCTTCCGCGAGGACAACCGGACGAAGCTGGAGCGCGAGCGGGCCGAGCACCGGGCGACCCGCGACCTGCTCAAGGCGGAGGAGCGCTCGCACTCCGCGACCAAGGGGCAGCTGACGAAGGCGAAGAAGCAGGTGCACCGCGCCGAGCATGGCGTCTGCCCGCACTGCAGGCGCTCCTTCCAGAACCTCCAGCGTCACGTCAAGTCGAAGCACCCCGAGGTGCTGGCGTGACGTACAGCATGAAGACGTTCTGGTGCGACTACTGCCGCGCCGAGATCGAGTTCCGTCGGCCGTCGACCGAGATCGTGATGGTGCAGGCCGAGCACCTCTTCTCCGAGCACGGGATCGACATCGATGATCCTGACCGCGACCACATGCCGAGCGAGACGCGCAAGCTGCGGGCGGTGACGAGCGGGGACCCTCGGTGAACGCCAACCGCTACGTCGTCGTTTCCACCTCCGGCTACGCCGTCTCGCCGGACATGCACTCGCTCGACATCGACGGCAAGCGCGGCACCGAGTGGCTGGTGCTCGACGCGGCCTGGGCCTACAACATCGTCGCGAGCTTCACCGGCCGCGGCAAGGGGATGATCGCGGAGGTCAAGGCGCGGAAGCTCGCCTGGAGGCTGAACCTGCTCGAGCGGCGCTGGGAGTCGACGGGCGAATGACCGAGGACCGCTTCCGCTCGCAGGTCGTGCGCTACGCCCGCCAGTGCGGTTGGAAGACGATGTTCATCGGCCGCGCCAAGGGCGGCAAGGCGTGGCTCACGCCGATGGGGGGCGACGGGAAGGGCTGGCCCGACCTGACCCTGGTCCGCGAGCGCGTGATCGTCGCGGAGTTGAAGACCAACACGAACTACCACATCTCGGACGAGGAGCGCGACTGGCTCGCTGCTCTTGGTCTGGCCGGGATCGAAACCTACGTCTGGAGGCCACGGCAGTGGAACGAGATCTGCGACACGCTCAACCGTCGCGATCCCGACCGCTGGGCGCGGCTCCTTGGTGCCTCCGATGGCGACACGACGCAGGCAACGGTCGTCCAACGAATGCTGGAAGGGAGGCACGTCTCATGACCGACGCCTACGACGTCCGGTTCCCCAGCGAGGTGACCCGCAACATGGCCCGCGCGGTCGGGGAGTCGATGACCATGACCACCGGCCGCGGCGCGGAGACGACCGACGCCCGCGTCCGCGTCCGTCACCTGCTCGATGACAACGCGCACCTCAAGCGCCTGCTGGGCGAAGAGCGCGAGCGTCTAGTCGAGGCCCGCACGCTCCTGCGCTCCGCGCTGTGGGAGCTTGCTCGAGCGCAGGGATCGAATGTCCCACAGCGCTTCATCGCGGACTGGTACCGCACACGCCGCGTGATGCTGTGAAGACCCCCTCGCCCACAGGGAGAGAAAGGGGGTCCTCCCAAGAGTAGAGCCTCGACAAGCTCCAAGAGAGTCGAGCCGCTGGGCCAGGGTCTGATTCGGCACCGCAACGGGAAGCCGACGACAAGGCGGTGGCCGCGACGAGCGGGATGTGACGAGAGCGGAGAGATCCACCGCCGACTACCCCGAGCCGCGGCTGGGTGTTTCAGACCCGGATGCGAACAGGGCGCTGCCCCGCTGAACCCCGGACTTGGAGCAGAGCAGGGCCACCTTCCCGTTCCAGGGGAGTCGTGCTATGCCCGCAGGGATTCCCTCCCCCTTGGGGGGTTGTTGAAGGCCCCCCAGGGGAGTAGGGTCGCTGGGTCTACTCAGGGAGGTGGCATGACCCTCGAAGAGGAGGAGCGCAAGATCCTCGAGACCGTCAGGAGGGCGTACGCGAGGACGAAGACCCTCGACCCCGACGAGCATCACCAGGCGTACGTCGAGTTCGCGGTCGCGCACAACTGGATCCACCGGCTGGCCGAGCGCCGCGGCGACAGGATGATCATCGTCACGCTGACGAAGGAGATCCTGGCGACGGAAGCTGGGCTGATCTACGCCTGCGCGCTCTCGGATTACGTCGCCAAGGCCGATGCGGAGAAAGACGAGATCGCGGACGGGGTGCCGTTCGAGTACGACGGCAGCGAGTTCGTCGCCGTCGAGATGAGCATCTACCGGCGGATCGACTTCGAGGCGATGGCGAATGCCTGAGTTCGCGGTCGGGGACATCCAGCCGAATCCCTTCAGGCACATCGACCGCTACCCGATCAAGCGGGAGAAGGTCGACCAGCTGCGCGAGTCGTACCGGACGACGGGCTTCTGGGAGAACATCCCCGCCCGTCTGGTCAACGGGAAGCCGCAGATCCCGTTCGGCCATCACCGCAAGCAGGCGCTCGAGGAGGAGTTCGGCCCCAAGCACAAGATCACCATCGCGATCCGCGACTTCAGCGACGAGATGATGCTCCAGATGATGGCGCGGGAGAACATGGAGGAGTGGGGCACGACCGCTATGGTCGAGCACGAAACGGTGCGTGCTGTCGTGGAGGCCTACGCCGAGGGGAAGATCAGCCTCGCGGGACCCACGTCGGGAGGGACGGTGCGCTACGCGCCGAGCTTCGTGATCGGAGAGAAGGTTCCGGGTGCCGCGGAACCTCGCCCCTACACCGTCCAGGCCATCGGTCAGTTCCTCGGTTGGATGACGCCCAACGGACGAGTGCAGGACAAGGTCGGAGACGCACTCGGCGCTCTCGAGATGATCGAGCTTGAGCTTCTCACCGAGAGCGACTTCGAGGGCCTGACGGGCGAGCAGGCGTCGATGGTGATCACCGAGGCCCGCCGCGTTCGCAAGCAACACGAAGATGCCGCTCGTCACGCCGAGCGGGAGGCCAAGGAAGCGGAGCGGATGCGCGCTCAAGCCGAGCAGGCTCGCGCTGCCGCCGAAGCCCGCGAGGCCGAGGCCCGCGATCAGCGCGAGCGCGAGGAGGCTCGCCGTCAGGCTGAGCAAGCCCGCAAGGACGAGCAGCAGCTGCGGCGTCGGCGGGAGACGCAAACGAAGGCAGCGACCGAACAGCGCTCACGGGCCAGCGAGCGCACGACGCACGTCGGCCGCAGTGTCAGCAGCGCGATGAAGAGCGGGGTCGGAACGAGGCACGCGAGGATCACGGCGATCAAGGCGCAGGACGAGATGCGTCGAGAGAGCAGGCCGCAGACTCTGCCCAACGCCGACGCCTTCATCCGGCGACTGTCAGGCGACCTGCACAAGGTCCTCCACCCCGACCACGACCCGAAGGTCGACCGGCTGAACGAGATCATCAAGTACCGGGACGTCGTCCCTGCACACGAACGCGACGACCTGATCGCCACGCTCGAGAGCCTCGGCAGGCGCATCAACGACTACGTCGTCCAGCTGAAGAGCAAGCCCGCCCGGTCGACCGCACCCAGCGTCCCCGAGCTTCCCGCCGCGAGGAGGTAGGTCATGGCATTCACGAAGGAAGTCCGCGTGTACATCGAGCGGCTCACCGAGACCACGGTGCAGCTGATCAGCGACGGAAACGTCGACCCGAGCGCGGAAGAGATCGCGGAGGCCCACTTCCCCGAGCACGGGCTGGTCGGGGAGATCACCGAGAGCGTGCGCAAGCGCCTCGACCACATCAAGAAGCAGATCGAGATCGACTACCCGCAGACGGGGACCCTGGTGCTGGTCAACCAGAAGTACTACCGCCTCTACCGCAAGCGGGGTGTCGAGACAGACACCGAGGCGCTCGAGTGCCTGCCGCACAACGGCGACGGCAACATGATGTTCGGGATCCGCCGCTGCTCGAGGGACGACCGGATCTGGAAGGCCGACGTCAGGCGCAACCAGAAGACCGGCGCGGGCAAGGTGCGCAAGACCGGTGACCGCGTCCTGCTCGCGCATGGTCATGGCGATGCCTCCGACGAGGACGCCGCGGCGATCCTGCGCGAGAGCCTGGTGCTGAGTCAGCCGACCAACGTCGAGAAGGCGCAGCAGCTTCTGAGCGGGCGCAAGGAGATCGGCCAGGGAGAGGAGGAGTAGGGGCTTCGGCCCCTACCCCAACTCCTGCCACCCCGTAGATCTCTGCTACCGTACCGGGCCTGGTACGAAAAAAGAGTGCCCCCGCGCTGTTGAAGCAGCCGGGGGCGCGACCGACGCCTAACAAGGAGGCATCGATGTGTGAGTCCTGGAGCGGTGGCCGCTACGAGCGCGTCACCGACAACCTCTTCCGCGATCACCAGCGAACGGGTTGCCCGTTCGTCGTGCGCTGGAAGGAGACCGTCTTCGAGAACGAGACGAAGACGAAGAAGAAGCGGGAAAAGGTGCTGCCCCTCGGCACAACCGAGAAGGAGGCCCGCAAGGAGCGCGACCTCGTAATGGTCACCGACGTGCCGGTGCGCCCCACCAGCGCGAAGCTGACGCTCGCGCAGCTGTGGGGCATGTTCGTAGACGACCGTCTCCGCGGCGGGCAGTTCGGCCTCTCCGCGGGGACGGCTCGCAAGTACGAACGCGACTACCGGCTGCACGTCAAGCCGTACCTGCGCGGCACGCTGAAGGTCTCCGACATCCGCCCCGAGCACATCCTCCGGGTCTTCGGGGAGATGCACACGAAGGGCTACGCGCCCGCCACGGTGCAGGGTGCCTACGTCCTGCTCTCGAGCCTGTTCACCTACGCGACCAGCGAGAACCTGCTCGCCTCCTCGCCCGTTCGCTCGATCCCGCGGGAGAAGCGCCCCCGCGGACCAGAGACGAAGAAGGTCGGGCGCGGCAAGGTGATCAAGCGCGAGGAGCTTGGCCGCATCTTCGCCGGGGCCGGTGCTCTCCATGAGCCGATCTTCCGGCTGATGCTCTTGACCGGCCTGCGCCCCTCCGAGGCCCTCGGTCTCACCTGGGATCAGGTCGACCTGGACGAGGCCACGCTCTGCGTCGACCGGCAGGTCAACGTCAAGCACCTCGCCTCCGACCGCGAGACGTGGTTCGGTGCGCCGAAGGGCAAGCG
>Ga0126377_10001360_pt1 | contig 16003 bp, 17 predicted proteins | sample PanSoiMetPlot_22_FD_92647 | JGI IMG/M metagenome (GOLD analysis project Ga0126377, IMG submission 92647) | Tropical forest soil microbial communities from Panama - MetaG Plot_22 | ecosystem: Environmental > Terrestrial > Soil > Tropical forest > Bulk soil | place: Panama | collected 2016-02-17
AAAGCACTTCGCCTGCTGGAGACTGGAACGGATCCGGAGATCGACATCGCTTTCGCTCGCCTTAGTCCCAATCAATTCCTGGGGTCCTTCTGGACCGGAGATGAAGGCAAAAAAACAGTGCAAACGGCCCTATTGCTTGACTGGCGCCGTGGTGCGGCCATCGCTCAAGGACTCGGCCAAATACCTACACTGCCTGATTCGCTGAAAACTCCCGATTTGGTCAAACAGGCGGAGGACCTGTTACGGGCGATGCTCGACTACCGCAACTCGGGAATCCACATGAACACACTGGTCGCCGTGCATTCCGAATATGCGATCCCGGACGTTCTGCGTGCCCTGGCAGCCTTCAAACCCGCTGACCTCGGAGAAATACTGCGGCGCCAGCTTAATGAAAGCGATGTAATTGTTCGTTCAACTGCCGCGGATCTTTTGGGCGACTTGCCACCGACGGACGAAAACACGAGAGCCCTTGTCGCAGCGTGGCCGCGCACCACCGGTGACCAGTTGAACGATGCGGCGCTGTCGATTCTCGATTCCCTGGGCAAACAGAAAACTCCTGCCGCTAATGACGCGATCAAGCAAGCCCTGGACTCAAGCGACTACCTGGTGCGGCAGAAGGCTGTCGCTGTCCTGAAAGCAAATGGAACAGGAGATTTCAGCTCACGAATCGGTACCGTTAAAAGTCGCAATACACCGGCAGACTATCAACGGGCGCTGGCGCGGGTCGGCAAGCCGGTCCACGCCGTAGTGACTACCAGCAAAGGTTCGTTTACTATTCAGTTGCTCCCCAACGAAGCCCCGCTTACAGTTGATAACTTCATCGGTTTGGCCCAGCGCGGATACTTCCGCGGGATAACCGTCCACCGAGTCGTAGCAAATTTCGTGATCCAGGATGGCGACCCCCGCGGAGACGGTAACGGCGGTCCGGGATACCAGATCCGTTGCGAGATAAATGAAGTCCCGTACGATCGAGCCGCAGTCGGAATGGCGCTATCTGGTAAGGACACCGGCGGCTCACAATGGTTTGTTACCCATGCTCCGCAGCCTCATCTTGATGGCGGCTACACGGTTTTTGGACGGGTAATAACCGGGATGGCGGTGGTGGACAAGATTGTTCGCGGCGATGTGATCAACTCAATAGTAATCAAATAACGACGAGAATTTTGGGTGTTAACTAAGTCTCTTCACGTTTCGCAGTCTGCTCACCGGCATAAAACTTTCCTGCAGCTGGGCATGTTACTTTGCCTGCTACTTTGGGCAAACGGTGTCTCGGCACAGACTGTACAAGAGACGGCGACGGCAACTGAGTCGACTGACCGACATTCCTACAAGATCGCCTTCCAAATAGATTTTGATCATCTCTCCTACACTGGGTCAGAACGAGTTCGTTGGATCAACCACGGGGAAAAGCCCACGAACGTCATCTACTTCCACCTCTATCCGAATCTGCGCTCGAATGAACAGCCTCCGCCCACCGCAACCAACGGCAACGGAGTTGCGGAAGCCGATGAACCACGACTCGAAGTCACTGAGGTGCGGGCAGGAAATGGCGAGACGCCTTTGTTCTACTCACTGGATGATCAAGGGACAACCTTGCGCGTCAATCTGCGCGAAACAGTAGCGCCTGAGGCGACTACCGAAGTCTTCATCAAGTTTCGCGGCACCGTTCCCGAAATTGATCCGGACGAAACCAGCCTGACCACGCACGTAGTCAAGCAGGTGAGCGCGGCGCTGCGAAGTGAGCGCGAAACCCGGCGCGCCCGGGACCTCAATTTCCGTTGCCGCGGCGTGATGCTGCTGGCCACGGCTTACCCGGTCCTCGCCGTACACGATGGCGATGATTGGCGACGCAAGCTCGAACCCTCGGTCGGAGATTTTGTTTTCAACGAAGTGGCGGACTATGAAGTCACAGTCGCCGCAGCGCCCGGCGTTGAGGTTTTCACGCCAGTCCTTGAAGTACCGGTGAAGTCAGACAAAGAACCGCTGAAGTTCTCCGGTGCTGCACTGCGCGATTTCGTCCTCCTGGCCGGACGCGGCTTACGTAGCGAACACACTGAGATACTCGGGGTAAAAGTAAGATCGATCTATCTCGCGGAACATGAACGCGTGGGCAAACGTGCGCTGACCATTGCGGCAAGCGCGCTGCGAGTCTTTACCGAACAGTTTGGACCACTGCCTTTTCAGACTATCAACATTGCCGAAGCCCCTCTGGTGGCCGGCCTGGGCAGCAGTGAGTTCTCAGGCTTCAACATTATCGCCAGCGCCTTCTACGTCGACTTTGATTCCGCGGCAGTGCGTAACCTGCCGGAGATAATTCGCGAACAGCGCCCCTCAGTCGAGGAGAGTTTGGAGTGGACTGTCGGGCACCTGGTAGCCCATCAATGGTGGGGCGCAGCGGTTGGTAACGATCCTGCACGCGAGCCCGTCCTGGATGAGGCCTTATCATGTTGGTCGTCGTTGGTTTATTACAAAACGGTTTACGGGCCGGAGAAAGCGGAGGCAGTTTTAGATGACCAGGTACGGGGCGTCTACCGCTTGTACCGAACCTTTGGCGGCGACGACATGGATGCGAATCGCCCGTCGCGCGACTATCGGAACACCTTTCAATATGCGGCAATCGTAACGGCAAAAGGCGCCTTGATGTTCGTTGAGCTGCAACGGTCGCTGGGCGACGAGAAGCTGTATGCCGCCCTGCGAAATTATTACAAAGCGAACCTTTTTGAGATTGCCGCCCTCGAAGACTTACGCGGCGCCCTGGTGGCTGAAGCCCCGATCGAACAAAGGCGCATGGTCGGACGTACATTTAACCGCTGGCTCACTTCCAGGCGCGGTGACGAAGACATCGCTCCGCCCGACTCAGAGCTGGCCGCGAGTTTAGGTATCCCGGGAAAACAGGCGCAACAAAAAGCCGGAGACAAGAATGCTTTCCAGGCGTTGGCTAAGGTCGGGAAATTCTTTTGGCAACAGATGACCAGGATTAGGTAGGGAATGAGTGCTTTGAGTTTTGAACAATTGCAGTTTGCAGGTCCGCGGGCAACTGCCCGTTCGTCGGATGTTGAAAAGAGTTTGGATCAGCTAAGCTGGCTCATGGATGACCTCATTCGTGTGCCTGTGCTTGGTTGGCGTTTCGGTTTGGATGCTTTGATCGGCTTAATCCCCGGAGTGGGAGACACGGCCACCTCACTGGAGTCGTTTTATATACTCGCCGCCGCCGTCCGTTATCGGGTTCCGAAAATTACGCTCTTGCGCATGGGCCTGAACATCGGTATCGATTATGTGATCGGTTCGTTACCGGTGGTGGGAGACTTGCTTGACGCCTGGTGGAAATCAAACCAGATGAATGTGGAGCTGTTAAAGAAGCGGGCCACAGTCAGCGCCGCTGCGGCCCGCAAAGGAAGAACTAGTGATTGGTTGTTTGTCGGCGCGATTATCGCCGGCCTCATCGTCATGGCCGTCGGCAGCGCCTTGGTGAGTCTATATCTGATGGTCCTGCTACTGCGCCAGTTTTCCAATACTTAAACTCAACCGCTTACCGCTGATTTTTCCGCGCTAGCCAACAGACGCTCAAGAGCTGATTTCATCATATCGAGCCCGCGTTCACCTGCCGCGAAGCTCTTGAGCTTACCTTCAGCATCAAACAGGTAGTACGCAGGTACGTAACCCTGGTCATTTTGAAAAGCCTCGCGCAACTTGTGTTCGTTATCGACGGCAACAGGTTCGCTAATGTTGTACTTACTGATCAAATCACGCACGGCTTCAACATCCGTGTCGGCTTCATAACGAGGCATATGAATCGCGACGACGCGTAGTCCCTGTTCCTTCTTCTCTTCACGCCACTGACCCACAATCGGAAGATTGTCTTTACAAATGCCGCAGCTCACCGACCAAAAATGGACCAGCGTCGGGTGGCCGGTGATTTCTGCTTCCGCGTGTGCCTGGGTGGCGCCAAACCATTCGGTAGCGCCATCAAGTTTAGGCAGCGGCGTCCCAATTCTCATTGCCATAGAATTTTTTCCTCAATCTCGTCAAAGCGCAAGAATCATTGGTCATATATCATTTGACATTTGTCATTTCTCATCTGCCCCGCTGACTAGGATTCCGGAACATTCAATGACATATGAAAAATGTCCAATGATATATGACCAATGATCCTTGCTAACCCGACATCGTTCTATCGCTTTGCTTAGTTGAGCGTCTTCTGGCCCGGCTTCCATTCAGCCTGGCAAAGTCCGCCAGTTTGCAGCGCAGCGATAACGCGAAGCGTCTCCTCGGCAGAACGACCAACGTTGAGATCATGCACGACCTTGTAGCGCAGGATTCCTTCTGGATCGATTACAAATAGACCGCGCAGCGCGATCCCTCTTTCCTCAATCAAGACGCCGTAATCACTCGCTACCTTCTTGGTCGCATCGGCCGCGAGTGGGTACTTCAGGCCTTCGACACCGCCCTTGTCGCGCGCAGTATTCAGCCAGGCACGGTGTGAATAAACGGAGTCAGTGGAAATGCCGATTACGTCGGCGCCAATATCTTGAAAATCCTGGAAGCGGTCGCTAAACGTAGTGAGCTCCGTCGGGCAAACAAACGTGAAGTCGAGCGGATAAAAGACCAGTACAAGCCATCTGCCTTTGTAATCCGCAAGCTTGACTGGTTCGTTAAGCTTCTCCATGTTCTTGGTCGAAGCCATGTCAAAATCCGGTGCCGGCTTGCCGACGATTGCTTTCTCTGCTGCTACTGCTGTCGCTGCTGTCATGTATCCTCCAAATTAAGTTAAATTAGCTTTGTATTAGGACTGTCCCAAGGCTCTCGAGTTAACGACAATCCGCGCACAAACCTCGCAAGGTCAGATGAACTGATTCTGGTTTGAAGTGAGATTTGCGAGCGGCCGCGCGCATCAATTCCGCAGCCTCAGGAAGATCGAAGTCCACCATTTTTCCACAACCTGTACAGATAGCATGGTCGTGACGTTCCGTTTCGCGGTCGTAGCGACTCGCACCGTCGCCAAAGTTGATCTCGTGGACCAGGCCTGTTTCTTTCAAGAAACGCAGGGAGTTATAGACAGTTGCGTAACTAATCGTCGGCAGTCGCTTGCGAGCTGCCTCGAAAATCTCGTTCGCAGTCAGGTGTTCCTCCCTTTCCAGGATGACCTGAAACACCGCCTCTCGCTGCGGCGTCAGCTTCCGCCCCGCCTCGCTCTGTTCTTGCTGCTTGCTTGTCCTCAAGATAGATTTAGACTAATTCTAAATCAATGATTTGTCAACTGAAGCGGAAAAATTGTGGAGTGCTTCTCATTCTCCCCATGCTTTAGCTTGGGGAGAATAAAACTGTTGAGCGTAAGCAGAGTATCGCCGATCGTGTAGCCTCTTCCTCAGAGGAGTTCATGCCTGAAAAGCCGGTCATCAGTCGACCTAACCGGTCTGCCCAACTACAGGATTTCGCGCAGCGAAGTCGATGATCTTGTCGACGTAACTCACAAAAGGCGGACAAATAATTCCCTTTGGCGCAAGTAGAGCCTGGGCCTGGCTCGAGTCGTAGATTTGCTTGACGAAGAAGTAAGGTACGGCGTGATGAGGGAGCCCGGTGATTCTCGGCGAAGGCGGCAGCATAAGCAAAAAATAGACCCAAGAGCGCGGCACGGTGATCTTTGAGTGCGCCCCATTTATCGACCCGGTGATCGCATTGAACAGCTGATTCGTCGTCAGCGGACGCGGATCTGCCAGTTGGACTGTCTTGCCAATCGCGGCCTCGTCGTAAGCCAGCCTGGCGAGCGCCGAAACAACAAAGTCGACCGGAACGAGGTTCAAACTGACCTCGTGGTTACCGATATTTAACTGCGACAGCACACTGGGCCACTTCAACAAGTAGTGAATCAGATAGTAGACCCCGTCATACTTACCCGTCTGCCCGGTCCTTGAGTCGCCACAAACCACCGAAGGGCGGTGAATAGTAATCGGCACCTCCCCCTTAAGTGACTCCAACTCCATTTCCGAAAGATACTTCGACTCCTCATAGAAATTTCTGAACCCCGCTTCGTGCTGGAGCTCGGTTTCAAGTATCTGCCCCTCCCGCTTGCCGGCCACGTAACAGGTCGACACATGATGAAACTGGCGCAGTCGCGGAAATGTACGTACCAGTTCACGGACGTTATGCGTGCCGCCGACGTTGACGTGCATGGCCACATCTTGCGGCACCGCCAGATCGTAAACTGCCGCCAGGTGAAAAACCCTGGTGGCGCGTGATCTTAAGGAATCGAGATGGCTGTTAGTTAGACCAAGATTCGGTTCGCCGATGTCGCCTTCGATGACTTGAAAATCAGCGATTGACCGACCTGAGGCAGACGCAATCTCTTCGAGCTCTTTCCTGGCCCGCAGAGCCAGGGTAGGTTGGACCAGCAGGATAAAATCGCTGTCTGTGCCGGCCAGCAGGGCTAACAATCGACTGGCGATGAAGCCGGGAAATCCAGTTATGAAAAAAGTGTCGCCAGAGCTCATATGATCAACTTTGGAGTCCGGAGACTCGTCACCGCTTTGGGATCGCTCATGTGTTAACTTGTGGATAACAAAGCGGTGAGAAGTCCCCGCACTCCAAAAGAGTATAATTCACCGCTTTCTTAGCAGAGTTTACTCATTTCCTTGGGAGCGCTCAAAAACGCGATAGGGAGGATTCTAATGAATACTCGTTGGTTGTCTGTGCGCAAGAGTGCGGTTTGTTTTTTTCTTGTAATAGCCGGCATTCTTTCAGCTACTGCCCAGGAGAAAACTGACTGCAGCGTTCGCGTGACGCTATTGCAGGTCAACGACGTCTATCAATTCGCTCCCGTCGACCGTGGTACCAGGGGAGGCATAGGTCGCGTGCTGACCTTGAAGAGGGCCATTCAGGCGGAGAACCCCAACTCGCTGTTTCTGCTGGCCGGCGACACTATTTCTCCCTCGGTGGAGTCGATCACTTACAAGGGCGCACAGATGATTGAAGCCTGGAACGCTTCCGGACTCGACTACGCCACCTTCGGCAATCATGAGTTTGACTTTGGACCTGATGTGCTCAAGGAGCGCATGAAAGAGTCGAAGTTTGGCTGGATTGCAGCAAATGTTATTGACACTAAGACGGGGCAACCGTTCGGCGGCGCCCAGGCATTCGTCATTCGCGAGTTTGCCGGCGTTAAGATCGGCATCTTCGGCCTGGTACTTCCTGACACCAAAAAGACTTCCCGACCTGGTCCCGACGTCGAGTTCCGCAACCCTTGCGATACAGCGAAACAGATGGTGGAGCAAATCCACGAAAAAGGCGCCAATGTTGTAGTAGCCTTGACTCATCTCTCAATGCGAGAAGATAAGGAGGTTGCTCGCTGTTCCGGTGTCGATCTGATCATCGGAGGCCACGAGCACACACTTCTTCAGTCGTCCGCAGGCGGGGCACCGATCTTCAAGATGACTGCGGACGCCCGTGAGCTAGGCCGGTTTGATCTGAATATTTCGAAACAGACGGGTAAAGTCGATAGCATCGACTGGAAGGTAATCCCGGTAACCGACGCGACGGCGGAAGATCCGCAGTTTGCTGCTGTCTATAAGAAATATGCGGCGGTGTTGACGGAACTGGCCAAACCAGTCGGTCGATCGACCGTGCCCCTTGATGCCCGCAGTGAAGAAGGACGCACGCGCGAAACAAATGTGGGAAACTTTGTCGCCGACTCGTTTCGCAAAGCAATGGCTGCAGACGTCGGCTTGATCAATGGTGGTTCAATTCGGGCTGACGAACTTATTGCCCCCGGCCAACTGACGATGCGAGATGTGTTGTCGATCTTGCCTTTCAAGAACAAGCTGATAAAGATTGAGATTACGGGGGCAACCCTGCGCGCTGCCCTGGAGCATGGCGTCAGCACAACCGCTCCCGGCGCTCAGCCCGGCGGCTTTCCCCAGGTCTCAGGCATCCAGTTTTCGTTTGACGCCTCAAAGCCACCAGGATCCCGGCTTGTCGATTTGAAAGTGAATGGCCTGCCGGTTGATCCAAACAGGAAATACACGATGGCTACTACCACGTTCCTGGCAGTCGATGCGGGCGACGGCTACGACGTTTTCAAAGGCGCCACCGTGTTGATACCGCCTGAGAAAGCGGGGTTTGACTCCGATGCTCTGAAGAAAGCCATCATGATGTCGAAATCGATCGCGCCGAAAGTCGAGGGGAGGATAACCCGCCTCGACGTTATTAAGCAGGCTTCGGCGGACTGTGGTCCAAACTAGCGGGCAGCTCGCCTGCTCCTCACTGGGTCACCAGGCCAGGTGTGTGATGTGGTTGCAGGCAAGCCGCCTGCGCTCCCAGGACGCAAGACAATGGTCGACGACGCTTCATCTTCACTACGGTTCGCCGCGAAACAATTGTTTCACGAGGCTTATGAAGCTCAGTTGGCCCACGACTACGAGCAGGCCATCGAACTCTACCGGCGGTCGATCGCAACTTATCCGACTGCTGAGGCTCACACATTCCTCGGCTGGGTCTACAGCTTTCAGGGGAGATATGACGAAGCAATTGCTGAGTGCCTGGAAGCAATCAGAGTTGATGAGACGCTGGGCAATCCTTACAACGACATTGGTAGTTATCTCCTGGCGAAGGGGGATATGTACGGTTCAGTGAGGTGGTTCAAGCGGGCGCTGCTGGCCCCTCGGTACGAGTCATACGCGTTTCCCCACTTTAACCTGGGTAGAGTGTATGAAACGCGGCGCCGGCTGCTCGATGCAGCCAGGCATTACGGTCTGGCGCTGGAGGAGAAGCCTGACTTCTCTGAGGCCGCGGTCGCGTTGAGGAGGGTGCAGGGCAAGCTAAATTGATTCGATCGCGGGCTTTGTTTTTGTGCTTCGTGCTTTGTTCTTTGTGCTGAGATCCAAAGGCCAAAGGCCAAAACAGAAAGAACAAAATACAAGGTACAAAGCACCAATGCTTTAATTCCTCACTATCTCCACCTTCTCCCCCTTTTCATCTACCGCGACGTAAATCACCTCCGCCTCAGTCACCCGGACACGCTCACTCTTTTTCCCCAACCTTTCCACCTCGACCACCACCCGCACAGTTATCGACGTGGTCCCAACTCGCACCGTTTCCGCGTAAAAACTTACCAGGTCGCCAACATAGACCGGCTTATGAAAGATAACTTCCTTCATCGCCACTGTCACAAAGCGCTCCATTTGTGTATGACGATGTGCTTCGATAGCGCCGGCAGTGTCAATGTAACTAAGTATCACGCCGCCAAAGATGGTGCCGCGTGAATTGGTGTCTCGCGGTAACAACGTAATGCGAATCGCCGGGTCTGTGTAGTTACTCATGAGCTGATCCTTCGTTTCTCTTGCGCCTCAGTCAAGCAGTGCGGAACAAACCTGTGGCGGCGGGTGTCTAAACTCACTGAAGTCTCCCGGCTGCCCTACCAACGCAACCAAAAGAGGACTCGAGAAATGATGTTGATATTAATTCTACCGGCTGCATTTGCGCTCATTACTCTGTTGCAAGAGACCGACACCCATTTCAACGACCTGGGCAAACTATTGCTCGGTGGAGTCGCAGCTGCAATCGTCTTCGCCGTTGCTCTTACCTTTGTCAGGTTACGGCTGCGAGACAAGAAACCGCCCACCTCCAACTTCATCAGCATTAGCGCCAGCGAAAAGAATCAATGAAGAGGAGAAAGTTGGGTTCTGGTCCAGGCGGTAATTGCGCGTTTCAACTCGTCCAGCTGGTTGGCGAAGAAATGATCGGCACCCGGGATCACCACTAGTTTGACGGTAGTCTGACTGCCCAGTTCCGTTACCAGCGAACGGAGTTTTTCTACGTTGCCAAACTCGTCGTGTTCCCCGTGTACGAACAGAATCGGCTTGCGACAGCCCTGCAGAAAACTGAAGTCGTATTTGTCTAAGGGAGTGCCGATGCTGATTAGATTCTGCACTCGCTCATCAGCGATCCCCACTTCCAAACCAACCCGGGCGCCGAAGGAGAACCCGCAAAGCGTCAGTCGCTGACCAGGGTAATGCTGGTCCAGGTAATTCAGGCCGGCACGCACATCTTCCAGCTCGCCACGACCTTCATCGTGTTGACCGGTACTCTGGCCGACGCCCCGGAAGTTTATTCTTAAAGTGAGCAGACCTGCCTCGTTCAAAGCGCTGGCGGCTCGAAATACGACTTTGTTGTGCATGGTGCCGCCTCCCAAAGGGTGCGGATGGAGCACCAGGGCCACTCCAGTCTGATCTGTAGGCGGTGCTTTGAGAATAGCTTCGAGCTGGCCGTGCTCGACCGGGATGAAGAGGTTGCCGGCTGGATACATTGGCTGTAAGGCCTGAAAAATGGTGAACGGTGTAGTTGTCGTCGGGGACCACCGTTCACCATTTGCGATGTCAAAATTAGTCCTCGAGATGATTTACGTCTGACTCATTACTTTCCATCTCGACGGGACTGCTCGAGGTATCAGGAACTGGAATTTCTGGGATTGCAGCGGCCACCGGAACGTAACTCTCAACCGGGGCGCTTGGAGCCGGCTTGCTCGATCTCTTCGTGCTTCGTTTGACTGACTTCTTCTTGCTGGCTGTTGCTTTCTTGGCAACTGCTCGGGAGCGTCCAACTTTCTTTGTCGCCTTCTTGGCACCACTCTTCTTTGCAGCTTTCTTAGTTGTTTTTTTAGCGGCTTTCTTCGTGGTTTTCTTTGCCGCTACTTTCCTGGCACTACCCTTTTTTGCTGCCTTTTTCTTAGCACCTTTACTGCTTTTGCGCGTGCCTTTCCCTTTCTTGGTTCCTTTTTTGGTCGCCATCTTCGGTCCCCTTTCGATGTGGTAACGATTTCAGCCCAACGTAACAGAATAGCGTGCGAGTGTCTACGACATTGTGTTGACTGATCGAAGCTCAAGCATGGACAGGTCTTGGCGATTTCGGCTAAATTAATCGAGCTCTCCAAACCCCCTTCAAGTTTAAACTCGGTCCTGCGGAAAGGCTGCCCATGAAGGATCGGCAAATATTGCGTTTGGCCATAACGCAACAGTCCCCGCCCCCGATTGCAACCAAGTTTTTACCCGGAGCCCCGGAACAATCTCCAGCCTACTCGGCTGATGTGGAACTGTTCCCGGGTGAATCCAATTTCAAAAGGCGCGCGTTGATTGTTGACGATGTCGCCGACGTTACAGAGATGCTTTCGGTGTTGCTCAGTCACGCTGGTTATGACGTCGTCACTGCCTCCTCCGCTCGAGCAGCTCTTGAGGCGGCCCGTCAGCGCCAATTTGATGTGATAATCTCAGACATCGGTATGCCGGAAATGAACGGCTACCAACTCGCGCGCGCGATCAGAGTTATGCCTGGCTACGAAGCCGTCCCAATGGTTGCGGTCACCGGGTACTCAATGTTCGACGATCAGGAGCGATCAAAAAGCGCCGGGTTTACTGCTCACATGACAAAACCGATCGACCCGCGGGCCCTACTCGATCTAATCGAACAACTGTGAGCCCACTGCAAAAACAGTTGCACGATAGATGAAGACTTCCCCCAAACTTTCCTGGCTGCAATCTGATACCACGCTACGAAGCTTTCAACTCATAGTTGGAGCCCTGGCTATCGGTCTGATTTTTTGGAAGCTGCAGTTCTCTACCAACGCAATCTGCTGCGGCGATTTTGATGGCTACTATCACGTCAAATGGAGTCGCATCCTGTGGGAGTCAATCCGGCACCGCGACTTCCGGCCCACGTTCTACTGGCTGCCACTCACTACGCTAAACCCACGCGACTACGTCGACCATCATTTCCTCTTTCATATTTTTCAGATCCCTTTTGTATGGTTCCAGGATCCGCGTTTGGGGGCGAAGATCTCGTCCGCCCTATTTGGCAGTTTGGCTCTCTTTTCCTGCTACTGGCTGCTGCTGCGGTTTCGGATTCGTTACGTACTCGCCTGGCTGGTGGCGCTACTGGCATGTTCAGCGCCTTTCATTTTTCGGCTGAACATGGCCAAGGCTCCTGCGTTTGCCATCATTTTTCTGGTAATCACAATCTATCTCTTCTTCACCCGGAAATACTGGCCACTGTTGCCCCTCGCCCTGATCTTTACGTTGACCTACGACATGTTCGTGCTGCTGATCCCGGCAACTATCTTTTGGCTTGCGGTAATCGGCTGGACCGAACGCCGCTTTGAGTGGCGCCCTTTGCTGTGGGTGGCCCTGGGCATCACGGCCGGCCTGGTAGTGAATCCTTACTTTCCCCGCAACCTCCACCTATTGTTTGAACATGTTGCGATCAAGCTGCCTGGCGAGTTCAACACCAAGGTTGGTCAAGAATGGTACCCTTATGACTCGTGGGAGTTTCTTGGCAATTCAGTGGTCGCTTGTGTAGCGATGGTGGTTGGTTATATTGCTTTTGAGCCTAACGATCGCGACCGTTCACATTACTCACTCTTCTTCTTGCTGTTTGCGACCACGCTGATGATCATGACGGCTAAATGGAAGAGAATTGCCGAATATTGGCCACCCTTTGCAGTGATGTTTGCGGCGTTCAGCGTGCAACCCTGGCTCGACGGCTCTCGATCCTCGCTAACACGTTTATCGTCAGACATGTTGGCTGAACTGGAGCCGTTTCTCGATCGCGATGGCGGCGCATCCGAGCAAGAGAAGGACTGGCGCGAAGTGATCGGCACGATCGCAATGGCAGTGGTGGTGCTGTTGCTGGGCGTGGTCCTGTTCTTCAACTTGAAGGCCGAAGTCAAAGAGATCGGCACCAGTGAAAAGCACGACTATTACAAGGCAGGAGCAGATTGGCTGCGGGCCAATGTCCCGCCCCAACAAATCATCTTCAATACTGACTGGGATGATTTCCCGAGGCTTTTCTATTACGATTCCACGCATTATTACGTCTCTGGTCTTGATCCAAGTTATTTGTTTGATAAGGACCCGGATCTGTCTCGTCTCTACGATCGCATAACGCTTGGCAAGGAGGACGACCCGGGGCCGCTGATTCGAGATCGCTTTGGCGCTCGCTACGTGTTTTCAGATAATTCACATCACGATTTCTTTGAGGCAGCCCAACGCAGTGGTTGGTTTGATATTGTCTATGAGGATGAACAGTGCACTATTATGCATATTCGTGATGAGAAAGCGGCGGCGGAGAGCAACGATGAAGGTCCACCCGAACCAACTTTGATTGAAACCAGCCCGAGTGGCAGCACAAAGAAACCGAGGCACTAGTCCCGTCGGGAACCGCAAATGCGTAAACTGATCATCACTATCTTTGTTGCGGCGGCTATGATCGCTAACCAGGCCTGTCACAAACCGGAAGCTGCCACAAATAACGCGAGCACAAACGAGTCAGCAAACCAACCAACAACGAAAGCCTCGCCACTGACCGCCTTTGAAAGGGACTTGCAGTACCTCCGTAATGGCCAGTACACGTACGTGTATGTGTTCTCACGCAAAGACAAGAAGGTCCTGGACAAAGAGGACGGCGACTTCCTAAGAAAAAATGCGCCACAGGTGGTGGATTGGGTGAGCACTGAGGAAGGTCGGAAAGTGATCGCCGGGACGAACTTCAATCTTGAAGAGGGGAATCTCGCACTCTTGAAGAAGAGGTTCGAGGTGGAAGATCTATCTGGCAAGTGAACTCACGCAGTCACACCAGCAGCACAGCCTTGCCAAACTGTCTGCGATCTTCCAGCAGCTCGTGTGCCCGGCGAGCTTCAGCTAAAGGAAACGTTTGCGCCACCACTGGCCTGATCTGTCCGGACTCGACAAACTTCATTGCCTCCAACAACTCCGCCTTCGAGCCCATAAAGGATCCCAGAATTGTTAAGTGCCGGTAGAACACCTGGCGCAGATCGGTGCGCGCGTCAAAGCCACTGGTGGCTCCACAGGTCACCAGTCGCCCATTGTTCTTGAGCGAATTTATCGATCCGGGCCAGGTCGTCGCGCCGGTGTGCTCAACCACCACATCCACGCCTTGTTTGTTTGTCAGCCGTCTTACTTCCTTGGGCCAGTCATCAGCACTGTAATTGACAGTCTCGTCAGCGCCAAGTTCTCTTGCCTTTGCCAATTTCTCATCTGAGCTTGCAGTGGCGATGACGCGGGCCCCGCGCAGCTTGGCAATTTGAATAGCAAACGACCCGACGCCACTGCCCGCGGCGTGCACCAACACCACCTCACCCGGCTGAATATTCGCTCGCGTTACCAGCATGTGCCAGGCCGTAAGTGTGACCAACGGCACCGCCGCTGCCTGTTCCCAGCTAAGATTTGCGGGTTTAGGAACGATATTGACGCCAGGCACGGCTACCAGTTCCGCATAACCGCCGTCACGGCGATAACCAACCATGTCGTATTCACGACAGAGATTGTCCTGGCCACGGAGGCACTCAGCGCAGTGTCCACAAGAAACGCCTGGTTGGACCATCACTTCGGCGCCCGGCTTGACCCAGCTCACGAGTTCCCCCACCTCCCTCACCACACCGGCGATGTCGCAACCAAGAATATGCGGCAGGGGAATCGCGATTCCGGGCAGTCCATTTCGCACAAACAGATCCAGGTGATTCAGCGCGCAGGCTTTGACTTCAACCAGGACCTCATTCGCTCGATGTTTTGGCCCGGGCACATCCGTGTACTCGAGGACTTCGGGTCCTCCGTGCTGGCGGAAAACTGTGGCTTTCATGCCGCGCATTGTAGCGCAAGTTTCCTTTGAGATCTGAGATCTTGCGATCTGAGATCCTTGGCGAGAGAACGGGACTGGATATGAAAATGCGCGGACCGGCCGAACTTTAGCTGCCCAACTCGCTCACCACCAGTGGTCCCTTTGCTTGCTCTCGCGCATGGTAAGAGGAGCGAGTGAGTGGACTTGATTCGACGTGATGAAATCCCAGCCGCATACCAATGTCGCGCCACTCCGCAAACTCTGGCGGGGTCACGTAGCGTTCCACCGGCAGCCGGCGAGCGTGAGGTTGTAAATACTGACCAATAGTCATGATGTCGCAGGACACTGACCGCAGATCTTTCATCAAGGCGACCACTTCGTCGAAGGTCTCACCGAGTCCCACCATGATGCCGCTCTTGGTCAACATACCGCGCGTTTCGCGATCTCGTCTCACTGCCGCTCGCTGCAGCAAAGTAAGCGACTGTTGATAATCGGCATCCGGACGCACTCGCCGGTAGAGTCGGGCGATGGTCTCTGTATTGTGATTGAGGACATCTGGTTCGGCATCGAGCACCGTGTTCAAGGCATGCTCATCGCCATTGAAATCCGGAATCAGGACCTCGATTTTGCACTGCGGATTTAAGGCGCGGACTTGGCGAATCGTCTCCGCCCAATGTGCTGCGCCGCCGTCCGGCAGATCGTCGCGATTGACCGAGGTAATCACTGCGTGGGCCAGGTTCAAGTGACCGACCGCTTCCGCAACATGTCGTGGCTCCTCGGGATCCAGGCTTCCTGGTTGACCTTTTCCGACGGCGCAAAAGCCGCAGTGCCGCGTGCAGATGTCGCCACCAAGCATGAAAGTCGCCGTCCGGTCAGACCAACATTCGAAAATGTTCGGACAACGGGCTTCCTGGCAGACGGTGTGCAGGTTTAGACCTTCGATGAGCTCCAAAACCCGGTTCTGATTAGTTGGATCTCCGAGACGGATTCTCAGCCAGTCTGGTTTCGGCTGGCGTACTTTTTGGGCTTGAGTGATTACGGGAAGTTCGCGGGCCAAGTGTTTACCTCTGAAATGATTCTACACGGAGTGGAGGTGTTAGCGGAAATGCGGCTTTGACCATGCCACGGCCCTGCGCCGTGGTATTTACGTTCACTGCTACAAGAAGGTCGTCCCGAGAACAAAATGCCACGGCCTCGCGCCGTGGTACTTACGTTCACGGCTACAAAAGCCCGGCTCAAGAACAAAATGCCACGGCCTTGCGCCGTGGTACTTACGTTCACGGCTACAAGAAGGTCGTCCTGAGAACAAAATGCCACGGCCTCGCGCCGTGGTTCTTTACGCTCACGGCTACCGCTTTGGAGCAGAAAACGTAAGGAACCACGGCGC
>Ga0126377_10001361_pt1 | contig 16000 bp, 7 predicted proteins | sample PanSoiMetPlot_22_FD_92647 | JGI IMG/M metagenome (GOLD analysis project Ga0126377, IMG submission 92647) | Tropical forest soil microbial communities from Panama - MetaG Plot_22 | ecosystem: Environmental > Terrestrial > Soil > Tropical forest > Bulk soil | place: Panama | collected 2016-02-17
TATGGCTCACTCACCGGAAGCGTCACGGACCCGAAGGGAGCTGCAGTGCCGGGCGTGACTGTTTCGGCTCAAAACGTCGGCACTGGCGCAGTCAGGGAAACTACTACCGACACCAACGGAAACTACCAGATCAGCAGTCTTCAACCGGGTGTCTACAGTGTGACTTTTACCTACACGTCCTTTAAGACGCTTATTCAGGAAAAGATCACAGTTGAACCGAACGCCACCCGCAGACTCGATGCCTCACTCCAGGTAGCAGAGGTCAAGGAGACCGTGACTATCACGTCGGAGACCGCCCCCTTGCAAACCGATCGCTCCGACGTCAATACGCAACTAGCAGCGAAGCAGATTGCAGACCTGCCGATAGCTACTGCTGGGTCAGGGCGAAACTATCAGGGACTCTACCGAATCGTTCCCGGCTTCAGCGCCGTGACCGAAGGTGTCAGTTCGGACGGTGGTAACCCTCAGCGCTCTATGACGGGAAACGTCAATGGAAACTCGATGCAGGCTAACTTGACCAGAATCGATGGAGCGTCGAACCAGTACATTTGGTTGCCCTTCAATACAGCCTATGTACCGCCGACTGAATCGATTGAGTCAGTGAATATCGTTACGAACTCGTACGACGCAGAACAGGGCAATGCAAATGGCGCAGCCGTCAGCGTCGTCACCAAGACGGGCACAAACGATTTTCACGGCAGTGCCTTCGAGTTCCACACTGACAACGCGCTTAAGGCCTACAACCTTTTCAGTCCTGTAGGACAGCGGAAACCGAAGTACATTCTCAATCAATACGGTTTTGCAGTTGGTGGGCCGATCATCCTGCCGCACTTTGGCGAAGGAGGGCCAAGCGTATGGACCGGCAAGAACAAACTATTCTTCTTTACCGACATGGAGTTTACCCGGCGACGGCAGTTCGCTACGCGTACCGTAAGCGCGATCAATCCTGTCGGCATATTCGATGCCAGTGGCAACGCGAATCTTTCGTCAGCCATACCGGCGGGAACAAATTGCAATGTCACCCCGGTAGCTGGATGCATATTTGATCCGAATACCGGGAACGCAGCCGGCGCGGGGCGTTTGGCATTTCCGGGAAACATCATTCCCGCAAACCGGATCGATCCAGCTTCCAAGTTAATGCTCAGTCGCATTAACCCGGCCGGGTTTATTAACAACCAGGGCGTGACGGCTACTAATAACTACGTGAGTGCGGGCTCCGCCATGCTGAACCGCACCACCTTCGATCTCAAGATCAACTATGTCAAGAGCGATAAGATGACTCTCTTCGGCCGCTACAGCCGTTCGGAATCATTGCTCTTCGATCCACCAACCCTGGGCGATGCAATGGGCGGAGCGACTGGCGGTGGCCAGGTAGGTCAAGCGCCCTCGACGATCCAGAACGCAGGCCTCGGTGGTACCTATACGTTCACTCCTACAATAGTGCTTGACGCAAACTTCGGGTACACCCGGCAATACCTGGGTGCTGTGCACGAACCCGACATTGCCCTGGGCAACTTTGGACTCACCGTGCTGGGCATCCCCGGCACTAACGGCGACGATCGTTTAGCAGGCGGTACTCCGGCCTTCATCATCAACGGCTGGAATGGTATCGGCAACGTGGATACCGGTAATCCCTTCCTGTTCCGAGATAATCAGTACGTGGCCAACGGCAACGTGTCCTGGACCAAAGGGGTCCACAGCATCAGGTTCGGTATGGAGTACGGCAACGCGCAGTTGAATCACTTCCAACCGCAGGGTGGCGCTTTCGGAACTCCACGTGGCTCGTTCCAGTTCAATGGCGGTGTGACTGCTCTAAGTGGCGGTCCAGCCGCCAGCAGAGTAAATGCTGTCGCTCAGTACCTGCTTGGTCTATCGGACCGCTCGGGTAAGGTGATTCAAAACAGCAATCCAAACGCCCTGCGTTGGCATACCTGGTCAGCCTATGTTCGCGACAGCTGGCAAGTAAACCAGCGGCTCACCGTGAACATCGGCGCTCGCTGGGAATATTATCCCTTCCCAACCACCGATCACGGCGGCGTGAAGCTGTTCAATCCGGCAACGGGCAATGTGCTAATTGGCGGCGTAGGCAGCACGCCGATCGACAATGGGGTCGATGTTGGCTGGGGCCAAATCGTTCCGCGCTTCGGAATGGCTTATCGTTGGGGTGACAAGACAGTTATTCGCGCCGGCTACGGAATGAGTACGGACAGCAACAACTGGAGATTCTTCCGAAACAATTGGCCCCTGGTTTCAAACGCGGACCTTCAGGGAGCCACAACGCTTATTCCTGCATCAAGCCTGCATCCAGTGACACTGGCTCCCTATCCTGGCTTGACGGTCGGTATCCCAGCCGCTGTCGTTCCTGATCTGAGCTCAGGAAATGTTCCCCTACCTAACAATACCGGGATAGGCGGCGCTACCATCCCCTTTGATTTCAATCGAGGCTATACCCACTCATACAACCTTACGATACAGCGTGAGTTGCCGTGGGGTTTTGTTGGTGAAGCAGCCTATGTGGGAAACCGGGCCATACGTTTTCTCTCTAACGAAAACATCAACGCCGCGCCAGTCGGCACCGGGAATGCCGGCCGGCCGCTGTTTGTTAAATTTGGCAAGAACTGGGGCGACGTTGGCTGCTTGTGCCCCGACACAAACTCCTACTATGACGCGCTGCAGGCAAAGCTGAATCGACGCTTGAAAAACGACTTCTCGATGGGGGTCTCCTATACATTCTCGAAGGCGATTAACTCACTCGACAACGAAGAAGTGAGCGGCACTTTCGGTGTACCTGGAGGTTTCATGTTTTGGCCTGAGCCGTCGGTTAGGAATCGCAATAAGTCGCTTGCCAGCTACGATCGAACTCACAACCTTTCCGTCTACGGCTCGTACGATTTGCCGTTCGGCAAAGGAAAGCGTTGGGCCAATGAGGGAGCCTTCGGCAAGATTGTGGGCGGTTGGCAACTCAACTGGCTGATGCAGACTATGAGCGGAAGCATGTTCACACTGTTCGGTGGCGGAACTCAGCTAAACGCCCCCGGCAATCAACAGACGCCGGATCAGATTGGACCACTGCAAATCCTCGGCGGCGTTGGCCACCGCCCAGGGGAGGCTGCCTGCGCACCCACGGACATGTCATGTCACTACTTCAACCCGACGGCATTTCGCGCTGTTCCTCCAGCGGAGATTCGCTACGGCACGACCGGGCGCAATATCATCCGCGGACCCGGCTACTTCAACCTGGACGGCAGCATCTTCAGGAACTTCAACATCACTGAGACAGTGAAGTTTCAGTTCCGGATGGAGATGTTCGGCGTGACCAATACGCCCCATCTCAATAATCCAGGCACCGACGTCACCAATACCGCAACCTTCGGCGTTATCACTTCAACGCTAAACTTAGCTGGTCGCGGAACGGGAACAGGTGGCGAACGTCAGGTTTGGTTTGGAGCCAAGCTTATATTCTGATTGGGCGATTCCGAAGACGAAACACATAGCGTGTTGACTCAAGTGAAATCAACCAATCGAAAACCTCGATGCCAGTCCCCTCTCAATTGACCGAGAAGGGACTGGGCATCACAACTTTGGCTTTCTAGCTCTTTCAACTCCTTCTAATCACTGAGACAGTGTGATCTATTCAAGGGTCACACTGTTTTTGTGATATATGGACGGAGTTCTTCGACTCTCCCAATAGCAGTAGCACTACCCCAAAGATCTTGATGCGGGACTCGTTCACTCTTTCAATCGTCGAGGAATGATCCAAAGAACATGAAGCACCGCCAACGGTCAGCACCATTACGCCTCTTCGCAACGCTCATCATCTGCATGATGTCCGCTGCCGCAGCGTTGTTGCTGCTTAACGATTCGAAGGCTGATGCCGTAACGGCTCCGCTGAGCCAGGACAGCAATCTGGCGCCCGTTGTGCTAACGGCTGAGCAAGATCACCAGCGGATCATGGAGCTCCTCAAAATCACCAAGTTGAGACCGGGGGCGAACCCGCGCAGCACGGACCCAACCAATCAACCGAATTACGATGAGGCAAAGGCGAATCCCTATCCGACTTTGCCTGACCCGCTAACGTTGAAGAATGGCAAGAAAGTAAAGGATGCCAGAACGTGGTGGAGTAAGCGGCGACCGGAGATACTGGAAGATTTCGATCGCGAGATCTATGGTCGCGTGCCAAAAAATGTGCCCAAGGTGAAGTGGGAAGTTGTCAGCACCAAGCAAGACAAGAATGGCGACATTCCAGTCATTACCAAGAAACTCCTGGGGCATGTCGATAACTCGTCGTATTCCGCAATCAAAGTTGACATCGACCTGACTTTGACAACACCGGCGGAGGCCACTGGTCCAGTGCCGGTGATGATTGAGTTTGGATTTGTATTTCCGCCTGGTTTTCGTCCGCCTCCGCCACCAGGGGGAGCACCAACACCACCTCCGGGGCCCACCTGGCAACAACAACTGCTGGCGAACGGCTGGGGCTACGCCAGTCTGATCCCAAACAGCATTCAAGCAGATAATGGTGCTGGTTTGACCCAGGGCATCATTGGTCTTGCAAACAAGGGACAACCGCGCAAACTCGACGATTGGGGCTCGTTGCGCGCCTGGGCCTGGGGCGCGAGTCGGGCCCTCGACTACTTTGAGACCGACAAGGCGGTCGATGCGAAACAAGTGGGCATCGAAGGTCTGTCGCGCTATGGCAAGGCGGCGCTAGTTACGATGGCGTACGATCAGCGCTTCGCGATTGGGTTCATTGGCTCGTCAGGTGAAGGTGGCGCGAAACTGCACCGGCGGAATTTTGGTGAACTCGTCGAGAATGTTGCCGGCACCGGCGAGTACCATTGGATGGCGGGCAATTTTCTTAAATATGCAGGGCCGTTGACCTGGGCGGATTTGCCAGTTGATGCGCATGAATTGATCGCGTTGTGTGCGCCGCGGCCGACGTTTGTCAGTTACGGCGCTGCCGAAGGTCCCGGGGCTGAGGGTCAGTGGGTTGATCAGCGTGGCAGTTTTATGGCGGCAGTGGCGGCAGGGCCGGTTTATCGGTTGCTTGGCAAAAAGGATTTAGGCACGAGTGAATTCCCGGCCGTTGAAACTGCGCTCATTGATGGCGAGTTAGCCTGGCGACAACATAAAGGTGGACATACCACCGGACCAAACTGGCCAACGTTTATTAAGTTCGCGAATCGGTATATTAAGAGTAATAGCTCCACAACATCATTGGGGCAGTAGGGTGGTCGGTAGCAAGGTGCAGTAGCCCGACTGTCAAGGAGGGCTCAGCCAGGCACAGGGAGCCCTCCTTGACAATCGGGCTACTGCACCTTGCTACCGTACAGTGTCAAACTCAGATGACATTCGCTAAGAGCCAAACGGGCACGTCGTTCATAACCAGTGTTGTTCTAGCCATAATCCTATTCACGGCTACAACAAGCAGGGCCGATGACGGGTATCGTCTGTGGCTTCGTTACGACCCTTTGCCACAGCTAGTGGCAAACCAGTTTCGCAGCCGGCTCACTTCGATCGTTGTCGCCGGTAACTCTGACATCGCGGCCGCCATCAGGTCAGAACTGGCGAATGGATTAACCGGGCTATTAGGTACGGCCCCAGCGACTAAAACAACAGTCACTGATGATGCCACGTTGTTGATTGGAACGCCGGCGAGTTCATCACTGATCGCAAGATTGCGTTGGGACGAGCAGCTTTCGGCACTAGGTCCGGAAGGTTATGTTATTCGTTCCGCCAGGATTGGCCCACACTCAGCGATCGTGATTGCTTCGCAAAGTGATGTCGGCGCTCTTTACGGCAGTTTTGCCTTTCTGCGCCTGTTACAAACACAACAACCCATCGCGAATCTCAACGTGAGTGAAAAGCCGCGGCTGCGGCTGCGAGTTCTTGACCATTGGGACAATCTCGATGGCAGCATCGAGCGCGGCTACGCCGGGCAATCTCTATGGAATTGGAGTGCGCTGCCGAACAATATTGACCCGCGGTTGCGCGACTATGCACGGGCCAATGCTTCAATCGGCATCAATGGCTCAACTCTCAACAACGTCAATGCGGACGCGCAGATACTCACGCCTGATTATCTTAAGAAAGTTGCGGCAATCGCCAACGTCTTTCGCGCTTATGGCCTGCACGTTTACTTGTCCGCGCGCTTCTCGGCACCAATGGAACTCAGCGGGTTGAAGACTGCTGATCCACTCGACCCGGAAGTTGCTCTCTGGTGGAAAAAGAAAGCAGACGAAATCTACACGTTGATTCCCGACTTCGGCGGCTTTGTCGTCAAAGCCAACAGCGAAGGTCAACCTGGACCACGCACTTACAACCGCACCCATGCCGACGGCGCCAACATGCTCGCAGCAGCGCTCGCACCCCACAGTGGCGTAGTGCTTTGGCGCGCCTTCGTGTACGACATGAAGCCTGGCTATGACCGCGCCGGCGCCGCCTTCGAGAACCTGCAACCGTTTGATGGTAAGTTTGCCGCCAATGTGATGTTGCAGGTCAAGAATGGTCCCATTGACTTCCAGCCGCGCGAACCTTTTCACCCGCTGTTTGGTGCCATGCCCAAAACCCAGGTCGTGCCGGAACTACAAATCACCCAGGAGTACCTGGGCTTTTCCAATCATCTCGTGTTCCTGGCCCAAATGTGGCGGGAGTTTCTCGACTCAGATACGCACGCAAAAGGGAAAGGCTCAACGGTAAGCAAAGTGGTCGATGGTAGTCTTTATGGACAACGCCTGACGGGACTCGTTGGTGTTGCCAATACCGGCTCAGATCGCAATTGGACCGGTCATCACTTTCTCCAGGCCAACTGGTACGCGTTTGGCCGCCTCGCCTGGAATCCAGATCTACCCTCGCAAACAATCGCCGACGAATGGATTCGAATGACGTTCACGAACGATGCCGCAGCCGTCAACACCATTAGCCAACTGATGCTGCAATCGTGGGAGGCACTAGTCGATTACATGACTCCGCTCGGGCTGCATCACATCATGTGGGGCAAGACCCATTACGGTCCGGCGCCGTGGTGGGACACGGAAAAACGTGAAGACTGGAATCCGGTTTACTTTCACCGGGCCGATGCCAAAGGGATCGGTTTCGATCGCACTGCCACGGGCAGTAACACGGTCGCTCAATATCACCCCGATGTGCGCGACAAGTTTGCCAACCTCCAAACTTGTCCGGAAAAGTTTCTCCTCTGGTTCCATCATGTTCCCTGGGATCATCGCATGCGGTCCGGCAACATACTTTGGGACGAGATGGCCTTGCACTATCAACGCGGCGTCGATTGGGTCCGACGCACTAACAAGCAGTGGAACGAATTGGCAGGAGTGATCGACAGGGAACGACATGCGGCCGTAGCCAGTAAGTTAGCAATTCAGGAACGCGACGCTGTCTGGTGGCGCGACGCCTGCCTGAGTTACTTTCAAACCTTTTCCAAACGACCGTTGCCGTCGGGAGTCGAAGCCCCGGCAAAGAGTCTGGAGGAGTACAAAGCGACGGCGTTGAGCTGGTAAAAACTTTTAATAGGTGTTGCTAAAGAAATTGAGTTTCCTTTCTATTGGCCATATATCATTTGACACTTGTCATTAGGTCATTTTTCGGAGTAGCTGGACGACATCTCTTTGTCACCAGAGAATGAGAATCTGATCTATGCAAATGGCATATGACAAATGTCAAATGATATATGAACAATGATCTGTTCCTTTGTGTATAGCGGCTAATGAAAATCATCGACATCCGTCCCACGACTGTCACCGTGCCGCTTGAGGCACCGTTGCGTCATGCCAACGGCTGCCACTGGGGACGGTTTGTGCGCACGATTGTCGAGGTTGAAACTGATGATGGCTTGATTGGGCTAGGTGAGATGGGTGGAGGCGGTGAGTCGGCGGAAGCGGCCTTTCGCGCCATGAAGGCCTATCTAGTTGGTCACGACCCGGCGCGACTGGAGGAGATGCGCTTCCTTATCGCCAACCCGACGGCCTCGCTCTACAACAATCGTACGCAGATCCTGGCGGCACTCGAATTCGCCTGCCTCGATATTTTAGGACAAAAGTGGGGTGTCCCGATCTCGGAAATTCTTGGCGGCCGTTTACGCGACCGAGTTCCCTTTGCTTCCTATTTGTTCTTCCGCTATGCAAATCCAAAAGCGAGGGTTGCGGAAGTCAGAACCATAGACCAACTGGTGGCCCATGCGCGCGATCTAAAAGAACGATTTGGCTTCACCTCGCACAAGTTGAAGGGCGGGGTCTTTCCCCCCGAGTACGAGCTCGAGTGTTATCGCGCGGTAGCCACAGAGTTGAAGGAAGACCGGGTGCGTTTCGATCCCAATGCCGTCTGGTCTACCGAAACTGCGATCTGGTTTGGTCAGCAGATCGAGGATCTGCACAACGACTACCTGGAAGATCCGGTGTTTGGTCTGTCCGGCATGCGGCGAGTGCGCGAAAAAGTTCGCCTACCGCTGGCCACCAACACCGTTGTGGTCAATTTTGAACAGCTAGCTACAAACGTCCTCGATACTGCTGTCGACGTGATTTTGCTGGATACAACTTTCTGGGGTGGCATTCGTCCCTGCGTGAAGGCCGCAGGAATTTGCGAAACATTTCAACTCGGTGTGGCGGTCCACTCCTCAGGTGAGCTGGGCATTCAACTCGCCACGATGCTTCATCTGGGAGCCGTCATCCCCAATCTTAGCTTCGCCGCCGATGCTCACTATCACCACCTGGCGGACGACGTTATTCAAGGTGGGAAGATGAAATATCAAGACGGGTCCATTGTGGTTCCCGATGGCCCCGGACTCGGAGTCAAGCTCGATTACGATAGACTAAGTGCCTACAAAGAACTGTATCGCAGTCTTGGTTCTTACGCGTATGACCAGGATCCGAATCGCCCTGGCTGGGTACCGACGATCCCGAATGACCGGTGGGCGGATCCGGCCGATTCGCGAACTCCCAACAATATCCGTCTTTAAACGAGAAAGGGGCCAGCATGATAAGCCTGGTGGAAAATCAAGCCGTGCAAGCGGAACTGCTAACCGACGCAGCCAAGCTCCGGCAACAAGTTGAACTAATAGTCAACGCCACCCCAGCGCTCGATGTTCATACTCACGTGTTTCCGCCGGAGTTTGGGAGCCTTTACCTGTCTGGAATTGACGAGCTGTTAACGTACCACTACCTGATCGCCGAGATGTTTCGCTCCACTGATTTGACCCATGCAACTTTCTGGCGCATGACGAAAGCTGAACGCGCTGATTTTGTCTGGCAAACAATATTTGTAGAAAACACTCCGCTCTCTGAAGCAGCGCGCGGCATCATCACCGTGCTCACTGCTTTCGATCTTGACCCCAGGGCGCCGAATCTGAACGAAGCCCGCGCGTTCTTCAAAGCGCAAAAGCCACGTGAACACCTGGATCGCGTGCTGGAGATGGCCTGCGTCAGCGAGGTCGTGATGACCAACGATCCTTTCAATGAACAAGAAGCTCAAGTCTGGCAAAGTGGTGCTGTAAATAACGGGCGCTTCCAGGCATCGCTTCGTTTGGACAGTTTGTTGAACGACTGGGAAACCGCCGGACAAACACTGCGACAACAGGGCTTTCAAGTTGACGCGGAAATAAGCGAGCAGACGACTACCGAAGTGCGGCGCTTTCTCGACAAGTGGATTCTGCAAATGCGGCCGGTCTACCTTGCCGTGTCGCTGCCTGCGGAGTTCAAGTATCCAGACACTGACCAGCGTGACCGTTTGCTGCGCGAGATCATTCTGCCGACCGCGCGCGAGCACGGACTGGCGCTGGGACTGATGATCGGAGTACGACGTGGAGTAAATCCGGCGTTGCGTTCAGCCGGAGACGCGGGCGGTAAAGCTGACGTTACCGTGGTTGAGCGCCTGTGCGCTGACAATCCGGACCTTCGTTTTCTGGCGACGTTTCTCGCGCGAGAGAATCAACATGAATTCTGTGTCATTGCGCGGAAGTTCAATAACCTGATGCCGTTCGGTTGTTGGTGGTTTCTTAACAACCCTTCAATCGTCTCGGAAATCACCAATGAGCGTCTCGAGTTGCTGGGACCCAGCTTCGTGCCACAACACTCCGATGCGCGTGTGTTGGAACAGTTGATCTACAAGTGGCAACACTCGCGCGCAGTCATTGCGGAGACGCTATTTGAAACTTACCGTCGTTTGCTTGAGAGTGGACGCGCGGTTACGCCTAAAGAGATCGCGCGGGACGTGGCCCGAATGTTTTCCGGTAACGTCCGTGACTGGGTGGGCCTGTCTCGCGGCGCCTGATTTGGAGTGCGGTGACTGGTTCACCGCTTTGGAATCGCTTCGCAAAGAACGTTCGCTCAGAAGGCGCCCACCGAGTCGGCGCACTCCACATTCGCTTGTTTTAAACCCTGAATATCTTGGAGCAACACAAACTTGACGACCCCAAAGAGCATAACTATCTTTTTTCACAATCTCTCTTCCCACAAAGCTTTCAAATCTGCAGCCCTGGCGGCAATGGTCATGGCCATTGTCCTGGCTTCCTTTCCTTCCCGGAAGACTCGCTCACAAACGACTACTCCTGATTATAAGAATCCCCGTTTAAGTGTCGATCAACGCGTCGCTGACTTGTTGAAGCGAATGACGGTCGAAGAGAAGGTGGCCCAACTAACATGTCTCTGGGCCCAACGACCACAAGTCGAGCCACAAACAGACTTCTCCACCAACCGTGGCGCGCTTTCACCAGACAAGGCAAAAGAAGTAATGAAGTATGGCATTGGCCAAATCGCGCGCCAACGAGAACGCAAGGGTCCGCGCGACGGAGCGCTGTTTGCCAATTCGTTACAGAAGTGGCTGATCGAGAACACGCGGCTCGGGATACCCGCAATTTTTCACGACGAAATACTGCACGGTCATATGGCCCAGGGCAGCACAAGCTTCCCCCAACCAATCGCCATGGCCAGCAGTTGGGATCCCGATTTCGTCAGTAAAGTCTTTACTGCCGCCGCGCTGGAAACCAGGGCCCGGGGCAGTCACCAGGTGTTGGGACCAAACCTCGACATTGCCCGTGAACCACGCTGGGGCCGCACCGAAGAGACCTATGGAGAAGATCCGTACCTGACTTCACGCATGGGTGTTGCCGTAGTGAAAGCGATTCAAGGTAATGGTCCAACGGTCGATAACGAACACGTGATTGCGACCGCCAAACATTTTGCTGCCCACGGACAGCCGGAAGCCGGCACTAACGTCGGTCCCGCCAACTTCTCGGAACGGGTCTTGCGCGAAGTGTTTCTACCCAGCTTCCAGGCGGCAGTGAAAGAGGGCGGCATCATGAGTGTGATGCCCTCGTACAACGAGATCGATGGTGTTCCTTCTTCAATCAATAAGTGGTTGTTGCAGGACGTCCTGCGCGGTGAATGGGGCTTCCAGGGCTACACCGTGTCAGACTATTACGCCGTGCCGCAACTGGTGGACCTGCAACGAGTCGCGGCTGATAAAGGCGAGGCCGCCAAGCTTGCCCTGGAAGCTGGCGTCGATGTTGAGCTGCCGGATCCGGATGCCTTCTTGAGCCTGGTGGGTCTGGTAAAGTCCGGCAAAGTTTCCGAGGCCACCCTCGACGGCGCCGTCGCCCGACATCTTCGCGCCAAGTTCTTACTTGGTCTGTTTGAGAACCCTTACGTCGATCCGGAACGCACCGTCAAAGTTACCAATTCCGCTGACCACCGACTGTTGGCCGCTGAAGCCGCGCGCCGTTCGATTGTGCTACTCAAGAACGAGAACAACCTCCTGCCGTTGAATTTGGACACGCTGAAGTCAATCGCAGTTATTGGTCCGAATGCTGAGCGAGCACATCTTGGTGGTTACAGCGATAACCCTGAACGAGGCATCAGCGTGCTGCAAGGAATTAAGGACAAGACCGCCGGCAGAGTGCAAGTATCTTTTGCCGAAGGCTGCAAGATTACGCAGGAAGGCGGCAACTGGTGGGCCGACACTTCGCATTTGAGCGACCCGGCTGCGGACAGACAACTCATCGCCCAGGCTGTCGAGACTGCCAAGGCAGCGGATGTCGCTCTCCTGGTCCTGGGTGGCAACGAAGACACTAACAAAGAAGGTTGGGCCGACAACCACCTGGGCGATCGCGACAGCCTCGAGCTTGTTGGGCTGCAGAATGAACTAGCCAAAGCGGTGTTGGCGACAGGAAAGCCCACCGTGGTGATGCTGATTAATAGCGGCCCACTGTCGATCAACTATGTCGCGGAAAATGTGCCTGCAATCCTGGAAGGGTTTTACCTGGGCCAGGAAACCGGCGTAGCAGTTGCTGATGTGTTGTTCGGCGACTACAACCCCGCGGGCAAGTTAGCGATCAGTTTTCCGCGTTCAGTCGGCCAGCTGCCTATCTATTACAACCAGAAACCGGCGGCTCGTCGCGGTTACCTGTTTGCCAACAAGGAACCGCTCTTTCCTTTCGGCTTCGGTCTCAGCTACACGACCTTCAGTTATTCAACTCCTTCGATTAGTCCGGCACAGATCACACCGGACGGCCAGACCAAGGTTAGTGTGACGGTAACAAACACCGGGAAACGAGCCGGCGATGAGATTGTCCAGCTCTATATTCATGATTTGGTGAGTTCAGTGACGCGCCCGATCAAAGAGTTGAAGGACTTCAGACGGATTTCGCTGGCGCCAGGTGAAAGCAAGAAGGTTGAGTTTGTGATCACTCCCGACAAGTTATCGTTCCTGGATTTGCACCTGAAGCGGGTGGTCGAGCCTGGCTGGTTTGACATCATGGTTGGACCAAGCTCGGTGAAGTATCAGACGGTCAAGCTGGAAGTGAAGTGAGCACAACATGAGCCGCAGGTGATGAAGAAACCTTTGCTACTTTTGTGTCTTGTTTTGGCCGCGCTGACTATGGTTGGGCCAGCGCAGCGTGCGCAGAGTACGCCACCGCTAAAGGAGGCCTTCAAGTCAGCCTTTCTCATCGGCGCGGCCCTTAACCGGCGTCAGTTTTCCGAGCAAGACAGCCGGGCTTTGCCGATCATCAAGGCGCAATTCAACACGATCTCCCCTGAAAACCAGTTGAAGTGGCAGTACGTTCACCCGCGTCCAGACACTTACGACTTTGAGGGCAGCGATCGCTACGTTGCGTTTGGTGAGCAGTACCAGATGGTCATCATTGGCCACACCCTCGTCTGGCACCGGCAAACTCCAGCGTGGGTTTTCCAGGACGGCAAGGGCAACCAGGTTGATCGCGAGACGCTGCTCAGCCGGTTACACGAACACATTCTCAAGGTTGTGGGACGTTACAAGGGTCGCATTAAGGGCTGGGACGTCGTCAATGAGGCGCTGAATGCTGATGGTTCCATGCGCCAGTCACCCTGGTACAAAATCATCGGTGAAGATTACGTCGCCAAAGCTTTCGAGTTTGCGCATCAAGCGGACCCGCAAGCAGAGCTTTACTACAACGACTATTCGTTGGAGAACGAACCCAAGCGTAATGGCGCCATCAAGCTAATTCAAAAACTGAAGACCCGAGGGATTCCTATCGCAGCGGTCGGTCTACAAGGTCACAACAAGCTCGACTGGCCCACAATGGCGCAGCAAGACGACACCATCGGGGCCTTCGCCAAACTCGGCATCAAGGTAAATATCACCGAGTTGGATATTGATGTCTTGCCCTACGTGGCTGAAGAGATGGGACCAACTATCAAGATAGCTGACCAACCGACGTTGAATCCTTATGCGAGTGGCTTGCCTGAGTCGGTGAGTAGATTGCAAGCGAAACAGTTTGCCGGCCTGTTCCAGGTTTATCTAAAGCATCGCGACGTCATCGATCGGGTTACCTTCTGGGGAGTCACTGATGGCGACACCTGGCTCAACAATTGGCCAGTGCGCGGGAGAACTAACTATCCCTTGCTCTTTGACCGCGACGGAAAAGCGAAACCTGCGTTGGAGGCTGTAGTCAAAACCGCCCTTGGAGTGCAGTAACCGGGTCACCGCTTGGGATCACTTCGGATGACAACTTGTCGCGATCACAAAGCGGTGACGAGTCACCGCACTCCAAAGGCGAGATACGGTTTGATATTTGTCGCCCTCAGCATTTGCGCAGCCGTTTCGACTGTGGCGGCGCAGCGAGTAATCAAGGCCGACTACAGCAGCGTCAAAGGACCGCACAATGATTTCTTTCGACGCGTGGTGGGCGCCGGTCGGGCTGCCGAGGGACTACGAGCCGATTGGCAGCGTGACCTAGCGGTTGTACACCGTGAGTGCGGCTTCCAGTACATAAGATTTCACGGCTTGTTGCAGGATGAGATGGCGATCTACCGCGAAGATAAGCAGGGCAGAGCCGTCTACAACTTTCAGTACGTTGATGCGCTCTATGACGCAATACTCAAAATTGGCATGAGACCTTTCGTGGAGCTTGGTTTTATGCCGCCCGCCCTTGCCAGTGGCGACAAGACCATCTTTTGGTGGAAGGGCAATATCACCCCGCCCCGGGATTATCAGAAGTGGGGCCACATGATTCAGGCTTTGGTCCAACACTGGACCGAACGATACGGCGAAGCAGAAGTGAGACAGTGGTACTTCGAAGTTTGGAACGAACCAAACCTTAATATTTTCTGGAGCGGCAATCAGACCGACTATTTCAAACTGTACGAAACAACAGCAAAGGCGATTAAGAGCGTGTCGTTAGCCTACCGCGTGGGTGGTCCGGCAACCGCAGGCAATGCCTGGATCCCGGAAACCATCAGCTTTGCCACTCAGCATCAAGTGCCACTAGATTTCATTTCCACTCATGAATATGGAGTCAAGGGCATCGGCGTTGATGAGAATGGCGAACAACAGTTGAAACTTAACCCGGAAGCTGAGGCGATTATTGGTCCAGTGCGAAGATCACAGGGACAAATCAAATCGTCGGCTGCGCCCCAACTGCCACTGCACTACACTGAATGGAGCACTTCCTATTCACCGCGCGACCCGGTGCACGATTCATATATTTCGGCTGCTTACATTTTGGCCAAGCTCAAAGGCACGGAAGGCTTCGCGGATTCGCTGTCGTACTGGACTTTCACTGATATTTTTGAAGAAAGCGGACCGCCACCGTCACCCTTTCATGGCGGCTTCGGTCTGCTCAATTTTCAAGGTCTACGCAAACCTTCGTTCTACGCGTACCAGTTTCTGAATCAGTTGGGCGATACAGAATTGACATCGTCTGACAACGATAGTTGGGTTTGTCGGAATGCACGTGGGATGCAAGTGCTGTGGTGGAATTACACGCCGCCGCAAACCCAGGAGAGCAATCAGAAATTATTCAAGCGCGACTTGCCGGCCAAAGAACTGGGTCAGGTGCGCCTATCCTTAACCGGTTTGCCGGCCGCGTCTTACAAGGTTACCTTGCGAGCGGTTGGTTATCAGGTCAATGATGTTTATGCTGAGTACCTCAAGCTTGGTTCGCCAGCAAGTCTTAAGCAAACGGAAACAGCGGCGCTTGCGAAAGAATGTGATGGACATCCTATTCGCGTCAGCACGACTAGAATTCGCGCGGGAGAAGCTTTTGTGAGGAACGTACCGATGCGCGAAAATGACGTCTATCTAATCACCCTGGAACGATATTAAACGGATGAGGGAGGTGTAAATTGTCAACCAAAACATACAAACCGGAGCCCCGGGACAAATTCACGTTCGGATTATGGACAGTCGGAAATCGGGGACGTGATCCCTTCGGCGATGCGACGCGACCGACACTAAGTCCGGTCAAAGCGGTGCAAAAACTCAGTGAACTGGGAGCTTTCGGCGTCAATCTCCATGACAACGACCTGGTTCCCATTGATGCCACTCCGGCCGAGCGCGATCGCATCGTGAGCGAGTTCAAGCAAGCGCTCGAACAGACCGGCATGAAGGTACCGATGGCGACGACGAACCTGTTCTACGATCCGGCGTTCAAAGATGGCGCCTTCACCTCGAGCGATCCCCGCGTCCGAGTCTATGCGCTTCAGAAAACCATGCGCTCAATGGATCTCGGGGCGGA
>Ga0126377_10001362_pt1 | contig 16000 bp, 7 predicted proteins | sample PanSoiMetPlot_22_FD_92647 | JGI IMG/M metagenome (GOLD analysis project Ga0126377, IMG submission 92647) | Tropical forest soil microbial communities from Panama - MetaG Plot_22 | ecosystem: Environmental > Terrestrial > Soil > Tropical forest > Bulk soil | place: Panama | collected 2016-02-17
ATAGCATGCGATGGCAAGCGCACGCGCCGATGCTTGCTCTTCGACAATCCTTGGCGCCAAAAAGCAACGGGCGTAGCTGCACCCCGTCGAATTTGACGGTCGGTCGATTGGTTAACCGTCCCTAGCTCTGGTTAGCGGCTCTGAAGGCTGCGACCTGCATGAGCCACTCTGCGCCTCCACTGAGTGACGCGGTTGCGCCGTAGCTTCCCGTCGTCGTCACAAAGTTGTCTTCAGCGATGTCAGCATCTGGGTTCGTGATGATGCGGGTGGCGAAACCCGTGCCGGCGCCCGAAAACGTTCCCATCGTCATTCCAGCTCCGAAGACGAGCTCTCTCGGCGCCGTCGTGGTGACCGAACCACTGTTTGCAGTGCCGCTGTTTCCAGAAGCGGTGGCTCCGACATCGAAAGGATTCACCGGATCAAGACCGCTGTACTCCGTGATGCGAACGTCGACGTAGGGCGCTGGCGCATTGAACGTGACCGTCACCGTGTTTGTTCCCGGCGCAGCTGCCTTGATATTCTTCGCGTAGTAGATCGCTTGGCTGAGGTTAGCGCCGCGCGCAGTCGGGACCGCCAGCTGATACACGTTCCCGGCAGAATCAGTCACCGACGTGATGTTCGAAGTGATGTCACTCCATCCGATGGCGATAATATTCGTGTCTCCGACGACTTGCGCACCCGTATAGGCGACCGACACTTGACTCTGATTGGTCTGCGGCGTGGCCGCGTTCGCCTGCACGAATGCAAGCGGAGCAGCTGCCGTGACGACATTGTAGCTCGCCGTATAGGTCTGAGCACTGCTGGGCACCACAATGGTGTGTTGTTGATTGCCCGTATCGGACCATGAGGCGAAGGTATACGTATTCGCGCCCAAGGTCTGATCGCGCGCCTCGATCGTGTGATTGAATCCGATAAGGGTATCATAGACAAAGGGCCCCGTGTGCGGGATGCCGTCTATGTAGACAGCGAGCCCGCCCGGCGCGGTATCGAAGGTGAGATTGACCTTGTCAGGGAATACGGTCGTGAACGCGCTTGACTGCAGTCCGTCCGAATCGGTGACCGTCAGCGTGATGCGGTATCTGGTAAAGCCGCTGAAATCATGCCCGGTGGTCGGAATGGTGAACGTTCCGCTCTTAACGCCGGTAACGGGCAGGCCCGGGTGCACGTGTCCCTCGTGAAGGAAGTCAATATTCCACGTGTATGCACTGGCGGGCAGAGTCCCGTCTTCGAGGTCTGTTGCGTTTGCGCTGAAGGAGATGACGTCACCCGCCCTGAACAAACCACCATCCGTCGGTGTGAGGCCGGTAATGACCGGCCGATTGCCCGCGCTGATGGCAAGCGGTGCTGCGAGCGTTGAGTGGGTGCCGTCTGAAACTGTCAACCGCGCCTGGTACAGACCGGCCGTAGCATAGGTGTGCGAGGGATTTGCCAGATTTGATGTCGTCCCATCGCCAAATGTCCATAGGTAACTTAGAGACTGCCCCTCCGGATCGGAGGAACCAGCACTCGAGAAGTTGACCGTCAAGGGCGCAGAACCTTGCGTGGGTGCCGCATTGGCGACGGCCACCGGGGGCAGATCAGACGCCGCAAAGCTGATGCGGTGAATCTTGCTGAGACCAAATGTGCTTTGACCGACATTCTGATCCGAGAAGCCGATATCGACATAATAAAGAGCGCCATCAGGGCCTTCGACCATCTTGACGATGTCGCCATATGGCCCGTCGACGGAGCCGTCGAGCGGCTCAAAGTTGAATACACCCGTAACATTTCCGTTTGCATCGAATGTCAGGCGCCGAATCCAATTCTGGACGTAGTCGGCAAAGAAGAAGCTGCCCTGATAGGAGCTCGGGAACTGAGTTCCGTGGTAGACGAACCCGGCCGTAATGGCCGCGTCGCGAGGAGTCCCATTCAGGTAGTGAGTGTAGTAATACGCTGGCGCAGTGTAGGCCGGGTCGCCGTTGGGCGCCTCGACGTTGGGCCAGCCGTAGTTGGCGCCGCGCGCGCCAATGTCGAGTTCTTCTATCGCTGTAGTCCAGTCATTGCCCCCGACGTCGCCGATCAAGAGCCGACCAGTCGGTGCATCATAATACGCGCGGTACGGATTACGCAGTCCAAGCGCCCAGATGGCATCGTAGTTGGGGCCTGCGCCGTCGTAGAATGGATTGTCAGTCGGCACCGTACCGTCCGGATTGATGCGCAAGACCTTTCCGCGCGGATCAGAGAGGGACTGCGAAGCAGACGGCACGATCTCGTCGCCGGTCATGAGATAGATTTTCCCATCGTTGCCGAACGTGATGGCGCCAACGTGATGGTCGGAACCACTCGGCTGGGAATCCTGATACAGAACAAATTCGCTTCCCGGGACTGTTCCGGTCAATGTTGCATTTGCCGTAAAGCGCGACACTCGATCACGGTTCGGGCTCCCGAGTGTGTAGGAGACGTAGAAATAGTGGTTGGTGGCGAAATTCGGGTCGATAGCGATATCGTATACTCCCTGCTCCACGCTGTTGGCACCCACATTGGTGAGTTGCAGGAACGGCGTAGGCGAGGCTTGCGTATACGGCGCGGCCAATACCCACACCGTTCCTCGGAGCTCCGCGACCAGCATCCTGCCGTCAGGCAGAAACGCCATGGTCGTGGGAAGATCAAATCCCGTTGCCAGAATCTCGTTCACGAATTGGCCGGCGTTAGCGACGTTGACCGTGATGGGCGCCGACATTGTTGTGAGGCCGCCAGTGTCGCGCGCTTGCGCCGTGATCGTGTGAGCGCCATTGCTCGCTGTTCGTGTGTCCCAGGTCAGCGTGTAGGGACCGGTCGTGACCTCCGATCCGGTGGCTACTCCGTCGACAAAGAACTGCACGCCGGCAACGCCAACATCGTCGGTGGCGTCCGCTTCGAGTACGACCAGGTCGCTGACGACGGCACCGTCCGCAGGTCCGTCGAGATGAACTGCAGGCGGCGCTGTGGGCCCGGCCGCGCCGACGGGCGCCGCCATATCGGCCTGGATCTCCGCCTGCGTCAGGGCACGGCTGTAGATCCGTACATCATCGATACGACCAGCGAACTCATAGCCCGTATTTCCTGATCGCCGGCCAATAGTCACGTTGGCCGTCGAGTTCTGCTGAGATGCCGTCACCGTACCTTGAAGCTGCCCATTGTCGAGCACACCGTTGAGATACACGTCGAGCGTTTGGGTCGTCGCGTTATAGACGCCCGTGACGTAGTACCAGGTGTTTGGCTGCAGCGCCGTTGCGCCGTAGCGGAACATCTGTCCGCCTGAACTATTGGTGAGCTTGAAGCTGATTGTGCGCGGGCCCTTGTCGACCGTCGTATCGAGTTGGAACCCGATCTCGCTGCCGTTGCGTTTGGATACGATTGCAGCGTCGTCAACAGGGAACGAGGAAGAATTGATCCATGCACTGATGGTCATGCTGCCGGTCTGTTGCAGCGCGACCGGATTACCCAGGCTCACATAGGCGCTGACGCCATCGAGAGAAATCGCATTGCCGTTCTTCCCGGCGGCAAATGTCGCGCCATTGAGCGTGCCAGCGATACCGTGGCCCGACGCATCAGATGTGCTCGTGCCTGAAGTCTCGTCAAATGCGTAGCTGGCTTGGAGACCAACCACCTGTGTATTTGACAGCGTTGTGGCGTTCGCGGATGCGGACAGCGCAGAAGCGTTGCCTGCCCCGTCGACCGCCTTGATTGCATATGAGTAGAGCGTGCTCGGCGCCAGCCCGGTGCTGCTGTAACTGGTAGTCGCCGTCGTCGCAATCTGAACACCGTTGCGGAAGACCTGATAGCCGGTCACCGCGACATTGTCCGTCGACGCTGTCCAAGACAAGTTGATCTGCGACGATGAGACCGCCGTCGCGGTCAGACCCGTCGGCGTGGAAGGCGCAACTGTGTCGGCTTGCGTCGTGGCATTTGCCGTCGTAGACGGCCCTGAGACATTGTTGGCGGCGTCGACCGCCTTGACCGTAAACGCATAGGGCGTGCTCGGCGCAAGGCCGATGCTGCTGTAGTTCGTCGCCGTCGTGGTCGCAATCTGCACCCCGTCGCGGAACACCTGATAGCCGGTGACCCCGACATTGTCCGTCGATGCCGTCCACGACAGGTTGATCTGCGTTGGCGAGACCGCGGTTGCCGTCAGGCCCGTGGGAACCGAGGGCGCTATCGTATCGGGCGGCGCAAGCGTCGTGGCATTTGCCGTCGCAGACGGCCCTGAGACATTGTTGGCGGCATCGAACGCCTTGACCGTAAACGCATAGGGCGTGCTCGGCACAAGGCCGGTGCTGCTGTAGTTCGTCGCCGTGGTGGTCGCAATCTGCACCCCGTCGCGGAACACCTGATAGCCGGTGACGCCGACATTGTCCGTCGACGCCGTCCAGGACAGGTTGATCTGCGATGACGAGATTGGTGTTGCGGTCAGGCCAGTGGGTGCCGACGGAGCAGTGACATCGGGACCAACCGCAGTCCTGAATGTCGTATTGCCGCCGAGCCTTTCATTGCCAGCAGCATCAATAGAACGAACGCGATAATTATACGTCGTATTGGGGGCGAGTCCCGTGAGCACAACACTGTGCGCCGTCACCAAGGTTGAATCCAGTGCTGTCGTCGAGCCGTAGCTCGTCGTGAGGCCATAGTCGACCTTCGAGGTCGCGGACTCGTTCGTCGTCCACGTAATCGTGACGGAATTACTTGTGATATTCGTTGCCGTAACCGCAGTAATGGTCGGGGCAGTGGTGTCGAGGACAATCGTATCAGTAAACGCCGAGGACCAATTTCCCGCCCCGTCCCTGAACTGGACATAGACGGTCTTTGTGCCGGCGCCGGTCGTGAGCGTCCATGTTTTGGTCGTTGCAAATGCTTCTGCCGTCGAGAACGACGTTCCATTGTTGGAAAACCGCATCTGCGTCACGCCGCTGAGCGCATCGCTGGCGGAGAGAGCAAGCGTCACCGTCGTGCTATTGGTCGCAGCAGCATCATTATTGATGACGATGGTACCCGTTGGGGCCTGATTGTCGACAGTCACTGCGATCGAGGAAGTCGAGAGATTGCCGGCGGCATCTCGCGCACGCGCTGAAAGCGTATGCAAACCGTTCGATGCTGTCGTCGTATTCCAGGAGATGCTGTATGGGGACGTCGTGTCCTCGTTATTGAGAGTCGCACCATCCAGGAGGAACTGTACGCCGACAACGCCGACATTGTCAGATGCAGTCGCCGACACGGTTACTGTACCCGCCACCGCTGCGTTGGTGGTGGGAGCAGTCAGTGCGACGGTCGGTGCAGTCGTGTCAGGCGTGGGAGTTCCGGCGGTAAGCGGCGTCACCATGTCGGCTTGGATTTCAGCCTGCGTGAGGGCCCGGCCGTAGATCCGGACATCATCAATGCGGCCGGCGAATTCAAAACCCGTCATCCCTGCCCGTCGGCCAACGGTTACGTTGGAGGTTGAATTCTGCTGTGAGGCAGTGATGGTGCCTTGAAGCTGACCGTTGTCGAGCTGGCCATTGAGATAGACGTCTAAAGTTTGCGTCGCGGCGTTATAGACGCCCGTCACGTAGTACCAGGTGTTCGGCTGCAACGCCGTTGCGCCGTAGCGGAACATCTGCCCGCCTGAACTATTGGTGAGTTTGAAGCCGATCGTGCGCGGTCCTTTGTCAACTGTCGTATCGAGCTGGAACCCAACCTCGTTGCTTCCGCGCTTGGACACGATTGCGGCGTCGTCACCAGGGAATGAGGAAGAGTTGATCCAGGCACTGACGGTCATACTCCCGGTCAGCTGGAGAGCAGCCGGGTTCCCCAGGTTTACATAATCGTTGACGCCATCGAGACCGACCGCGTTGCCGTATTGTCCGGCCGGGTGAGTCGGACCGCTGGTCAGTGTTCCAACTAGATTGTGCCCTGATGCATCGGCCGCGCTCGTGCCCGACGCCTCGTTGAAATTGTATCCCGCTATCAGATCTGCGGCCAAAAGCAGCCGCGGCTCCAATGTCTCGAATACAAAGGGCGCGCCGGTCGACGGTGAATGCTCGGCGGTCGGACTCGCGCCGGACCCGGTTTTCTGACGCCGATGCCGCATCAAATTGTCAATGAGCGGCCGCGAAATCTGCCTGGTCCGTTTCCACCGATTCGACATTACACCCTCCCAGAATCAACAAGACACACCCTGAAACTCAGTGATCGCGGATTTCGCTTCCGAGACGTCGTGCTTCTCGACGGTTCGTGGCGACGCGAAAGTCGCGCGGCCACCCCATCGCGTAGCACTTTTCGAGAAATCCACGCGCTCATCATTCCCGTCCAGTAAAGCCGAGGAGCTGATCGAAATTCAGATCCTCGGCAAGGTTCATTCGCCGCGTGCGCCCGTGAAACCGCTCGGCAGCAGACTGGCCACGGCGTTTGAGAGCGCCCCCGACAACAGCAGGGATCGTGCCCGTCTGGCGCACGCCCTTGCTCGCAAGCTTCAGCAGTTGCTTGCCAGCGAACCGTTGGAACAACTCGTCATCAAGCGCGACGATTGACTCGTAACTGCCCGGATCGCCCTGCCGCCCAGCCCGTCCGAACAGCTGACGATCGATCCGGCCCGATTCATGATATTCAGTCAGCACAACATGCAGCCCGCCTGCTTCTCTCACCCCGGGATGAAGCTTGATGTCAGTGCCGCGGCCGGCCATGTTGGTCGCCACAGTAACCCGCTCTGGCTGTCCCGCACCGGCCACGATCTCGGCTTCCTGCCGATCCTGACGCGCATTGAGGATGACCGGCTTGAGCCCCGCCCGAATGAGCAGGTCGCCGACGCGTTCGGAAGCGTCGACCGAGCGAGTCCCTATCAAAACAGCCCGTCCCTGGATGGTCGTCGTCTTGGCTGCATTGACCACGGCATTCCATTTCAAATCAGCGGTTGGAAAAACGCGAGTCCCGCGGTTCGTCCGCCTTACTGGACGATTGGTCGGTATTCTCAGGACGTGCAGCCCGTAAACGGCGCGGAGCTCGCCAGCCGTCTCCAACGCCGTTCCGGTCATGCCACAGAGATGGGTGTAACGACGAAAGAACCGTTGATATGTGATCCGCGCAAGGGTTTGACGCCTATCGGTGATCGTGCAGCCTTCCTTGGCTTCAATGAGCTGATGAATTCCGCGCTCCCATGAACGATCCGGCATCACTCGCCCGGTATACTCATCCACGATCTGCACTTTGCCATCAGCGACGATGTATTGCTTGTCTCGATGGAACAGATGCAGGGCACAAAGCGCTTGCTGGATCAGCTCTTCTCGTGCCCGGCGAATGGCCCATAGGCCGCCAAGACTTGACGTCAACTCGGAAAGGCGACGTTCGCCAAGACTTGTCAGCCGTACGGTCTTTTCTCTCGCGAGCAGGCGGTAATGCTCGCCGGACACCAATCTTCGCGCAATGGCCAGCGCTGTCTCATTGAGCTCGGCGTCGCTTTCGGTCTGCTCCTGGACGCCGGACAAGATGAGTGGTGTTCGCGCTTCATCGACCAGGACACTGTCCGCTTCGTCGACGATGGCAAACTGCAGCCCCCGTAAAAGCAGGCGTTGAGAGCGCCCCGGCCCGCCAGTTCTGAACAGATCTTCAATCAGGAGGCGTGCGCGTGCCCGGCACGGACCCAACGTGAGGCGGTCGCGCAAATAATCGAACACGAGCTCTTTGTTTGCGCAGTAGACAACGTCAGATGAGTAGGCCTGCTGGCGCTGTTGGTGTTGCTGCCCATGCTCAACCAGGCCGGTGGTCAGACCGAGCGCACCGTAGACCGGACGGAGCTGCTCGGCATCACGCCGCGCGAGATAGTCGTTGACGGTCACAATATGGACGGGTCGGCCCATGAGCCCAGCGGCCACTGCGGGTAGCAGTGCCGTCAATGTCTTGCCTTCGCCCGGCTGCATTTCGGCCAGCCTGCCACCCATCATCGCGGCGCCACCGAGCAACTGAACGTGAAAATGCCGCATACCAGTATGACGGTGCGCGGCTTCCCGAGCGAGCGCGAAAGCCAAAGACATCGCCTCCGACCTCACCGTCGACGACACCAGGCTCGCGCGCAGCTCGTCGGCAGTTTGGCGCAAATGTCGATCTGAGAGGTCGGCTAGTTGTTTTTCTCTGCGCTCGACACTCCACACCAGGCGTTCCCATCGTCTGCGCTCGAAACCAGACAGCAAAAGAGGCGACACCTGACCCCATGCATTGAGCATTACGCTGTCGAAACGGCTTTCCCGCCGATCCGCCTGCTCAACGTAAGGCGTATTGGCCGGCAGGAAGCCAGCTTCTCGAGCTCTCGGTTGTCGACGCGCGACCAACATTGGACCGGTCTCAAGCCTGAAGGCGGGCGAGCAGGAGCTGCCGCATCCGCCTCCAAATCTGTTGTCCCAATGGCTCCCACTCATAGTCAAAGCGGACATAGGCGCGGCTTCCGAACGCGGCCGCCGCTGCCGAATCGGGCGATAGTTCGAGGTCGATCTGGAAGACTCTCTGAAGGGCCTTCGTGCCCTGCGGATCACGTGGATCCACCGGAACAACACCGCCGCCCGACCCTCCCAATGCCTTGCTTGGCAGGTCTTCGCGGCCAGCCGGAACCTCGCGTATGATGCTCGCCGGCACCGGATCGTCCAGGCGCTCCGCGAGCAAGACCAGCGCTTTGCGCAGCCGGCTCCGAACGAGATCGATATCGTCCTGCGGTACAAGTGCACGGACGATACGCGAACCTGACGGCAGGACATAGCCGATCATCTGCCCTTCCTTGACAAAGCGGCCCGGCAGGTCTTGCGGCCTGGCGACAGCGAAAATGCCGTCGGCACGACTGCGCGCGACAAGCCGCTCGGCGCGATCAGTCATGCGCGCCAGCTCTTCGCGCGCATGGCCCAATTCAGTCGTGGTGATCTCGGCCTTGACCCGGTCGGTGAAGCGCTCCGCCGCGAGCCTCGCTTCAAGCTCGGCGACACGCCCCGACAGGATTTCGAGTTGCGCATTCACTGTCCGCTCTTCACTCTCGACCAGCGATGTCCCCGTAGAGACCAGGCTCCCTGGCGCAACCAAAAGCGTTCGTATGAATCCATCCGTTCCGGCGCGCACAATCGCTGTTTCGGAAAGCCAGACAACTCCTTCGGTCGTCGAGTAGGACGGAGCCGGTATCCAAAACAGGGCGAGCAATGCAAGCAGGATCGATGTGACTGTCGTCAGCGCCGCGCGCGTCCGATTTGAGCGGAACCGCGGACTCGTGAACAACTGGTGAAGGGCTTTTCCAACAGGCAGCACGACAGCGACAAACAAACCCCATAGCGCGATCGCAGCCCCAACGACCAGGTACTCCGAGGATATGAAGAGCGCGATGGCAAGCATGACCGCCAGTCGGTAGGCAAACGAAAGCGGAGCGTAGAAAAACAACCAGGGTCGCTCGCCGGGCGCCGCAGCGAATTCGTTCAAGCCTTCGGTTCGAAACACGTAGCGCTCTATGAGATAGCTCCAGTAGCGCGTCGCACGTACCGCCAAATTGGGTATCTCCAACAGGTCGGAAAGAATGTAGTAGCCGTCATAACGCAGCAGAGGATTGCCGTTGAATATCACAGTGGAAATCCCGGCAATGATCATGACGTTGTAAGCCAGTGTGCGGACAAATCCCTGTTCGACCGCCAGCCACACGTACAGTGCCAGCGCAGCGACAAAGACCTCCACAATCATGCCTGCGGCACCGACAATCACGCGCCGCCATTTGCTACGGAACTCCGACGCGCTCGAAGCATCGACATAGGGCACGGGCATGAAAACGAGGAATATCACCCCCATCTCGGGCACCGTGCCGCCAAATGCCTTGACTGCATATCCATGACCGAGCTCATGCAGAGCTTTGAGTGCGGGATAGCTCAGAGCGAGGATCAAGATGTTGCTGCCAGCGAGCAGGCGTTCCTGTGCGCCGTCGCTTAGCGCAGACCAGTGCTGTGCGGAGAGGACCATTGCCGGCAGGACAACGGCCAGCCAAAGCACGCCGCCCGCCCGGCCGAACAGCCAGCCAACGATCGGAATCGTACGATCGAAAAACTTGTCCGGGTGCCAGAGTCGCATGCGCACCGCGAGCGGGTTCAGAGCACTCTGCCACCAGCGAGACCGATTGACCTTGGCGGCACGATTGAGAAGCTCGGCAGAATCCGGCATACCTTCGGTCTGAAGAAGGTCGGCAGCATTGAGCTGCGCCAACAATCGGATCATGTCGTCCTGGCTGGGTGCGTTCTCCCCAAGACGAGTCACAGCCTCTTGCCACAGCCGATCGACGGTCCGTGTTCCATCCATCGCGCCCACAACAGCGTAGCTTGCCGTTGACAAGCGATGCACACGACCTGTCGCGTGGTCGTGCGCGATGTACCAGGTCCTGCCGCGATAGCGGTGCCGGAAAATAGCTGCATGTTCGCGAAGCTTGGGACGAAGTTTCGCGACGCGGTACCAAGATGAGCTTAAGAATGGTGCACCACTCACATCACTACACTCATGGCAAGTACTTCCACGCAGCAAGACTCAGCCACTCGGCGAATGCGCGAGTCCAGATCCATATGATTGAACGCTGTCCAGCGTGAATCTTGGCGACTCCTTCCATCCCGGGTCGCAGTTGCGGACTGAGTTCCATGAGTCGAGCTTCGACGCGAAAGGAATTGCGGCCTTCTTCAGCAACCGTAACCGGCGTGATCACGCTGACCGTCAATGCCTGTGGGCTCCAGGGCATTCCTGCAAGAGCGACGGCGCCAGTCTGGCCGGCCGCGACATAGCGCACATCACGCTCATCCACGTTAACGATCAGCCGATAGGAACTGAGCGGCGCAATCTCGAACAAGACCTTGCCTTTTTCCACCGGTGAGCCAAGCGCCTGACTCAAGTCGCCAGATACGATTATTCCACTGAACGGAGCGAGTATGCGGGCGCGTGCGAGCTTTTCCTCTGCCAGAGCCAACTGGGATTCCGCCTGTTGAATCTGGGCATTCAAGACTGCAAGACTGCTGCGATCGTGTTTGGCGAGAGCGGCACGCTGCTTCTGCACGACAGCATCGCGTTCGGCTCGCCACTTGAGGCGATCGAGGACGAGGTCTCGATCATCAAGCGCCACGATAAGGTCGCCGGCCTGTACTGTATCGCCGGCGCGTACCGGAACAGCTTGAATAAATCCTTCGAAAGGTGCCACGACAGCGCGTTGCACTTCCGCCTCAAGGACCGATTTTGCAGTGACACGATGCTCTCCCTCGGCGATGGAAAGAAACAGGCCGAGCGCAACGACGCTGAGCACGCCTAATTTCAATCCGAGGCGCCGGGGCCCCAGCAAAGCTTTCATGGTATCGATGACGCCATCGACAACGCGGCCCGCAAACAGCCTGTGCGCATGCCGCTGCAGCCCCACAATCGGCCCGAGCAATGCCGCAACGCCCTCGGCGAGCTGCAATGTTTCGGGATCGAACGCATCATTGCCGTGCCGTTCGAATGTTATTGCGCCGATCGGTCTGCCCGTGCCATCGCCAAGCACCACGGACATAATCGAGGCGGACGGCGCTCTGACCGCTTGTGCGAGAGCCTGGTGGGCAATCGTGACAGTACGTACCGTCGAAGGCAGCGGCGGGCACACAACCGACCCACACTGATCGACGGCCTCCTCCATCGCATTCTCGATCGCGTCTGCCAAAAGGCCTTGCTTCTTGAAACTGGCCGAATGCGAAATTGCACAAAGGCGAACCGCGCCGTTCCGCCTCATCAGACCCAGCGACACGCGATCACAGCGCAAACGAGTTGCAAGTTCATTGGTCGTGGCAATCGCCATTCCAACAAATCTGGGCTGCTCTGCAATAGCTGCGAGCAGGTCGAGACACGACGCGGCTTGTGCGACACGCGCTGAAGATTGTTTGGAGCGCTGCGCCCAGGGAAGCGCCTCGAGCCAGCCAGAACCCCATCGCAGCTGTTCGGACACGAAATCAGGATCGACCGATGCCGAGCTAGCCGATGCCGCAAACGCCACAACGGCCACCGCGATGGGTCGGCTTCCAGCGCCGAGCGGTGTCGCGACCAGAACACCAACTGGCTGCGGGTGGCTGGCATCGAGACCAATTCGGCCGGGAAGAACGATAACCCGCCGTTCCACATAAGCACGCTCGGCGAGTTGACAAAGGTCTGGAAGATCAAGTCCAGTCCGAGGCCACGTTACAAACGTCGGCGCCTCTTGCTGATCGTCCCGCCGGAGCATCAGCAGCGCAGTGGCGGCTCCCGGCAGCCGAATGCATTGCAGCGACAACCAGGCAAGACAAAATGCCAAGTCATTTCCCGCGTCCGACAATGCATCCCAGTGAGGAGATGGTCCGGCGGCGACCATGCGCAATTGTGGGGCATGGTCGGAATTTCCGGGTCGACTGCGGTCCGGCTCAAACATTAACGCACACAAAACTGCAGCACAAAACGCATAGTTCAATATTCACTTCAACGCACTCCACTGAAACATTGCAGGGCCACTCTCCCAACAATGCCTAGCGCCGCATCCTATTAACCTTGCGTGGCAGCCCCTTTGCCCGCAGTACATCAAAGATACTGGCCTTTGATGATACATTGACACTCACAAAAGGCAATACAATACTCTCGCGAGTATTTCAGGATTGCAGCAAGAAACAGGTGCCGTGAAATCGATCGACATAAAATGTTTGTTTGAGAGACATCTCTGGCCAGTATTCGTGGCGTTTCGCGGAGGCCGGTTTTCGCGATCGCCTGGCTGGATGTTATTTTGGTCCGTTGTGCTTTTGCTGAGTAACTTCAGCGCCCGTTCAGAGAATTCAGGTGCATCGGTCGCTCACGAAAAGGAGTTTGAATGTGTTATTGAGCCACAGCAAGTTGTCAAATTAGCCAGTCCGATTGTCGGCGTCATTGCACGACTTGACGTTGATCGGGGAGACATCGTTCGCCAGGGCCAGGTTGTCGGCAAACTGGAGGACGGCGTCGAGGCAGCGACGCTTGCACTCGCTCGAGCAAAAGCAACGAACGACTATACAATCAAGGCTGCGGAGGCGCGGCTGCAATTTCTACGGCGCAAACACGAGCGGCTCTTCCAGCTTTACGGCAAGGCGGCGAGTACGTTGGCAGCCATGGAGGAAGCTGACGCAGAGGCCAAAGTTGCCGAGCAGCAGCTCAAGGAAGCCACGCTCAACAAGGAACTGGCGCAGCTTGAAGTCGAACGTGCCGAAGAGATCTTGAATCAGAGAACGCTGCGGAGCCCCGTTGACGGCGTTGTGGTCGAGCGGCTGCTTGTACCGGGCGAGTATCGAAATGAGCAAAGCCCGGTGTTGACGCTGGCGCAGATCAACCCGCTTCGGGTGGAAGTGTTCGTTCCAACCGCTTACTACGGACAGATCCGAATCGGTAGCAAGGCCGAGATTCAACCGGAACGCCCTATCGGAGGGAAGCACGCAGCCATCGTCACTGTTGTCGATCACGTGCTGGATGCCGCAAGCGGAACATTCGGCGTCCGCTTGTCACTTCCAAACCCCGATCTCAATCTGCCTGCCGGGATTCGGTGCAAGGTCTTGTTTGAAACGCCTTCAGGCGAAACTGCCCGGAAATAGCAAGGGCCTCGACCTCATCCCAGCTGAAGGGACGCGAATCAAGCATCTGCCGGCAAGCACATTCGTGGAAGTCGGCTCTTCGACGACGGCTAGGATTGGCCGGGTTTCAGGAGTGACGCCGCCACATCCACGCTCCAGACGATCGCAACACCCAGACAGGCCGCTCCTGCATCAATCACCAGGTCCTTCAATCTGGCGTGACGGCCAGGAACAAAAAGCTGCGCGAATTCGACGGCCGCGGTGAGCCCAATAAGCCCAAGCGCCACCAGCCACCATTGCCTCGCATACCCGATACCGAAAGTGATGCCGAGAAGGATATGGATCAGGAAATGTTCGAGGTTGTGGCCGACCTTGGTGACTGGCCGATACGATGGTGGACTTAAAGTCAAAAAAACAATGACCGCGAGGAGCAGCCAGCCCGCGACCCTCGCGACCAGCTTTATCGATGCCACTTCCAAGCCGAACCGTCCCGCACATGAATGGCCCGGCGCGCCTGGATGGCTCGCGCTTGCAAGGCCTGCCAGTTTGATGGGATGCAGCGCATCAGTAGCGAAGTCAACAGATTAGTCCTGGGCGTACCACCATCGGTTTGCGCCTCCCCAGCGCCGGCAACGCCTAGACGGGCCCAACTGACGGGTGCGCGCGAGCAGCCCATCCCGTGCGGTTGCCACCTCGTCTCACGCCTTCAGGGTTCATTCCATGCAGAGCACACCCATTTGGCAATTGACTGCCACCCGGCAACCACCGATTTATTCTCGGCGGGCTGAGAAAGACCTCTTTTCGTCCCAAGGTGTTAGGAACTTCGTCGGGCGGTAGGTTGCGCATGGCATTTCCGGTGCCGGCTTGTTAACATTCAGCGGCGTGGAGGCGGATGTTCGTGGAGCCGGTGCCCGATAAGAAATCCGATTATCTGGCGACGGAAACGCCCGAGGTGGATTTTGCCCTGGTTCTGGCGCGCGTCATCGACGCCGCGAACCAAGACCCCGCGGAGTTCCGCAGGACGATCTACGAGCTGGCGCGAATCAAATTGCAGCGCGAGGCTTGGCGGCGGGACCCACCGCTCGACGCCGGAGAGATGCGCCGGCTGACGAAAGCACTGGAAACCGCTATTGAACGGGTGGAAGCCTTCTCGTCGCAACGCGATGAGGAGTGCGTGCCTGCTGCACTCGATCACCCGCTCAAGAATCGGGAGCGAGCCGAGCCGGGTTTGGCAGCCGACGCCACCCTTCTTGCGATCGGGAACGGAGCGACTGACGAGAGTGCCTCCCAATTCTACAAAGGGACGGTCGGCGGGCCGCCAGATCCAACGACCGTATCAACTGAGGCGAACCGAGGGTTTGCTGGCACAACGCGCGTGCACCTGCTTGGTCCCGAAAACGCGATGCCGGTACAGCCCGCTGTCGCGGTGCCGCCAAGAGATACTGCGCGCTTCATCGATCGGCTGCTTTCATTTTGGCAAGGACGTGGAAGCCTCGTCGGAGCGACGTTCGTGCTCATGGCTGTTGCGATTGGGCTCATACTTTTGATCAGCCAGCGGCCAGCTTTGTTTCAATCGTTTGAACGGCCTTCGTCCACCACGGCGGCGCTTCCAGAACAGACTCCAGAACCCACATCGACAGCAGCCAGCGTACCGGTCGCTCCCCCGCCGCACAAAGAGGAGCCAGCACAACCGTTACCGCGCGTCTATGGAATCTATGCCCTCAGCAACGGCGAGCTTTTCGAACTGGAGGCCTTGCCAGGTCGAGCGCCGGATGCACGCATTGCGCTGTCGGCAGTCATCACCAAAACGAGCCGCACGATTTTGCCCAATGGTCGGATCTCTTTCGTTGCATACAGACGGGATTTTGCAGCCAGTGCTCCCGAACGCGTGTCGGTGCGGGTGATCGCCAAGGTTGCGCGCGCCGTGGGCTTTGGCTCGGCAGGGAAAGCGCAGGTGTCCGAGGTCGACGATACATGGATCATGCGCAATATTTCCTTCCCGTTCCGGGTCGCGCCGGTTGTGTCAAATCCGGAGATGTTGGCGTTGGAGCCGGAATCGGAGGTTACACTGCCGGCCGGGCGCTATGGCCTGGTAATCGATCGGCTCGCCTATGATTTTTCTGTTGCCGGCGCAGTCACCGATCCGGCTCAGTGCCTCGAGCGCCTCGCGGCCGCCAACGGGACCTTCTATTCGCCGTGCGGCAAGCCTTGACCGGACCCGCACAAGCGAGCTCGAGAATTAACCTAACTCCGAAGATTCCTCTTGCAATCGCCCTTAAACTCGTCGGACATGACGATCGCTACTACAATACGACAGTATCCCACGTTTTGCAGGTCGTTGGTTTGCAGCGTTAGGCTGGAGTGCTGCTGATGTTGACTGAACGGCGTATTCTGATCACGGGCGGCGCTGGATTCATTGGCTCGCATCTGTGTGA